>Ga0193747_1000186_pt1 | contig 26373 bp, 28 predicted proteins | sample L1m2metaG_FD_143048 | JGI IMG/M metagenome (GOLD analysis project Ga0193747, IMG submission 143048) | Soil microbial communities from a riparian zone of the East river system, Colorado, United States - L1m2 | ecosystem: Environmental > Terrestrial > Soil > Riparian zone | place: USA: East River...
GCCACGCGTGCGAGGCGCTGCGCACGTAAAAGCGCCAGCCCGCCTACCGCGTGCATGGCTTGCGTGCCGTTGAGCAAGGCCAGACCTTCCTTCGCTTCCAGTTCGAGAGGTTTTATTTCTGCGCGCTGCAACGCTTCTACGCTCGCCATCCGTTGACCTTCAAAAAATACTTCGCCTTCGCCGATCACGCTCAATGCCAAATGCGCAAGCGGCGCGAGATCGCCACTTGCGCCGACTGATCCTTTTTCCGGAACAACGGGGTGCACACGGCGGTTGAGCATCTCGCAAAGCAACTCGATGACATCGCGACGGATTCCGCTGAAGCCGAGCGTCAGCACGTTCGCCCGGAGCAACATCATCGCTCGCACCTCGGGTTCGGAAAGTGGCTGGCCAATTCCGCAGGCGTGACTACGAACAAGGTTCAATTGAAGTTGCCGCAGTTCGTCTTGCGGCACCCGAACATCGGAGAGTTTGCCGAAACCGGTGTTGACTCCGTAAACCACCGTGTCGCGCGCGACGATTTGTTCGATAACCTTACGGGAGGCAGCGATGCGCGGGCGCGCTGATGGCGAGATTGAAACATGCTCGTCACCAATTGCGACTGCAGCGATTTGCTCCAGAGTGAGCGCCTGACCGTTCAACTCCACTTGCGCAGTCTAGTGGAAAAAATTTTGTTGGGAAGAGAGTTGCTAACCGATCCCTGCTGACATCTCATTGGTCACTTCCAAATGCGCCAGGTCGTATTTCTGCGCGGGGTGAACGTCGGCAAGGCGAATCGTTGCCAACCGGCAGTGATCGCGAGTCAGTTATCGAGGCTCGGCGTGATTAACATCGGCGCAGTCGGCACATTCGTTGTGCGCGAAGATGTAAGCGAATCAGCTCTGCGTTCCGCGATCGCAAAGAAATTGCCGTTCAAATGCGAGATCATTATTTGTCCAGCGCGCGACATCATCAAGCTCGCTTCAAAGGTCCCATTCGCAGGACAGCCCTCGGACCCGAACATAACCCGGTTCGTGAACGTTCTCGCTAAACGACTCCCCTCGCCGCCTCCGCTTCCGCTCTTTTTGCCATCAGATGGCGACTGGCTGCTCAAGATCATCGCGATTGAGAACAGATTCGTTTTGGGCCTTTATCGACGGCAGATGAAAGCGATCGGTTATCTCGGCAAGGTTGAGAAGCTCCTCGGCGTTCCTGCCACCAACCGCAATTGGAACACGATTGAGAAGGTTGCGAAAATCTTAACAAATGGCTAGGGAAATCATGAACCCAGAGAACCGAACGAATTCTTCCAGCGTTTAAATCGTGCGCCGAACTCTTGCTAACATTGCCACGGAATGAAAACGAACCGGATCGAAGCATTCAGCGACGGCGTCATGGCCATTCTCATTACGATTATGGTCTTGGAGTTGAAAGCGCCGCACGATCCAACGCCTGCTTCATTGGCGAAACTGTGGCCAACCTTATTCGCTTATGTCCTTAGTTTCATCATCATCGCGATCTACTGGGTCAACCATCATCATCTCATCCATCTCGTGAGCCGCGTCGATTCGGTCATCCTTTGGGCAAACATCAATCTGCTTTTTTGGCTCTCGCTCATTCCCTGGGTCACGGTTTATCTCGGGGACAATCACGCACTGCCCTTTCCTGTCGCGCTTTATGCCGCCGTCTCAACTGCAGGCGCGATTTCGTTTTTTTTGCTGCGCGCATGCATTGCACGGCATCATCACGAACCAGAGTTTGACCGGTTGAACAAAAAGATGGCGCGCAAAAATCTCATCTCGATTCTCATCTACGTTGCCGCCATCCCCGTCGCGTTCATCTACGCGCCGCTTGCCTTAATCATGGTCGCGTTACCAGCAGCAATGTATTTTCTTCCTGAACACGGCATCGGAAAATTTGCACACTAGGTTCGATCAATGCGCGCGGTGAAGCGCCCGCAAGGTTTATGTGGAAAAGATCCTTCACGGTCCTTCGTCGCGCCGAGTTATCGGATTGCTAGACGCTACCGGTCACTCATTACCTCTCGCTTCGTTATCGTCCTGTCATTTGCTCCAGGTGCTCCGGATACCGAGCTCCTTGCACTTCGATCTGTGACGCGGCACTTTCGATCTCGCGCAGATCCTCTTGCGTCAGTTCGATCTCGACCGTTCCAACATTCTCTTCCAGCCGCGTCAGTTTTGTTGTGCCCGGGATTGGAACGATCCACGACTTTTGCGCCAGCAACCATGCCAGCGCAATCTGAGCAGCCGTCGCATTCTTTCGTTTTGCGATCTCGCCTAACAAGTCGACTAACGCCCGATTGGCTTTGCGAGCCTCCGGTGTGAACCGGGGCAGAGTGTTGCGCAAATCGCTACTGTCGAACGTCGTCCCCTCGTTCATCTTGCCCGTAAGAAAGCCTCTCCCAAGAGGACTGAACGGAACGAAACCGATCCCAAGCTCTTCGAGCACAGGTAACGCTTCCTCTTCGGGGCGCCGCCACCATAGCGAGTATTCGTTTTGGAGCGCAGTGACCGGCTGAACGGCGTGTGCGCGACGGATCGTATTCATTCCTGCCTCTGACAAGCCGAAGTGCTTAACCTTGCCCTGCTCAATCAACTCCTTCACCGCACCCGCCACATCTTCGATCGGCACTTCTGGATCGACACGGTGTTGATAAAGCAAATCGATAACGTCCGTCCTGAGTCGTTTCAGCGAAGCTTCAGCAACCTCCTTGATGTGCTCTGGCCGGCTGTCCACACCGATGGACCGACCACTCTTCGGATCGAGTTTGAATCCAAATTTCGTGGCGATCACCACTCGCTCGCGAAACGGAGCGAGGCCTTCGCCCACGAGTTCCTCGTTCGTGAAGGGGCCATAAACTTCGGCGGTGTCGAAAAATGTGACGCCGCGTTCCACAGCTGCGCGAAGCAGCGAGATCATCTCCTGCTTATCTTTCGGCGGGCCGTACCCAAAGCTCATTCCCATGCAGCCGAGTCCGATCGCCGATACTTCCAACCCGCTGTTTCCAAGTTTACGCTTTTTCATTCTGCGACGTGGTATTTGTTAACAATATATCAGGGCGTAACCATGACCTTGATGGCTTCCCGATCGTTCATTGCGCGGTAACCGTCCGGAACGCCGTCAAGACCCACGGTCCGATCGAACACGCGACCGGGTTCGATATTCCCCTCAAGAACGTCCGGCAAAAGTTCCTCGATATAAGCACGCACCGGAGCAGGTCCGCCGCCGACCGTGACATTGTTGTAAAACGCTGGCTCCGATCCTGGAATCGTCTGCTCCTGCGGAACGCCGACGCGCCCCACCGCGCCACCCGGACGAGCAATGCTGATCGCGGTATTCATCGCTTGTTCAAGCCCGACGCATTCCAGCGCTGAGTGGACGCCGTAGCCACCGGTCAATTCGCGAACTCGCTCGACCGCGGCGTCGCCTCGCTCACTCACAACGTCTGTCGCACCGAAATCCTTAGCGAGTGCAATGCGATCGGCATGGCGTCCCAGAATGATGATCTGCTCAGCACCAAGCCGCTTCGCGGCAATGACACCACACAATCCCACAGCTCCATCGCCGACAACGGCCACACTCTTTCCTGGCGTCACCCTCGCGATGATCGCGGCGTGGTGTCCGGTGCCCATCACGTCCGAGAGCGTGAGTAACGATGCCATAAGCGCCTCGTCTGCGTGCGCGCCGACCGGAAAGAGGGTTCCATCTGCCAAAGGAATCCGTACGGCTTCGGCCTGTGCTCCGGCGACCTCTGTGGTGCCGAAAAATCCACCATGGATGCACGACGTTTGAAGCCCATCGTGGCAAAACACGCATGTGCCGTCAGAGAACGCGAATGGCATGATAACGAAATCACCGCGTTTGATCGTTCGAACGTCTGCGCCGACGTCTTCGACCACACCTGTCGCTTCGTGCCCCATCACGCGGCCCGTGTCGACGCGCTCCATTTTTTGATATGGCCACAAATCGCTCCCGCAAACGCACGCCCGGGTAACGCGAATGACAGCATCAGTCGGCTCGATGATTTTCGGATCGGGCACGCTCTCGATCCGAACGTCGCCAGCGCTATACATCACAGTTGCACGCATAATGATTTACTTCCGATTCAGAGCGGCCTAGCCGGCGTCCGGGACAATTCGGTGTCCTTCGACTGCATTGCTCGTGATCGCTTCCTATGTTTAATCGCTATTCTGGCGATTGGTTAGTTGACTCAAAATCCTACTATCACTCCGATTTCAAAGATGCCATGTCGATAGAGAACCGGTACTTCACATCAGATTTGAGAAGTCTCTCGTAAGCCTCGTTGACTTTTTGAATGGGAATGACTTCGACGTCGGCGGTGATGTTGTGTTTGCCGCAAAAATCGAGCATCTCCTGCGTCTCGGCGATTCCACCAATGGCCGAACCGGAAAAACTGCGTCGCCGCACGATCAGGCTAAACGCAGGCACATCGAGCGGCTCTGCGGGAGCGCCGACCAACGTAAGATTGCCGTCAACCCCGAGTAAGTTGAGATAGGCGTTTATGTCGTGATCGGCCGACACCGTATCGATGATAAAATCGTAAGTGCCCGCGTTCTTTTGCATCTCATTGGTATTGCGCGAAATGACGACTTCATCGGCACCGAGCCGGAGCGCATCATCCTTCTTGTTAGGCGACGTGGTGAAGACGGCGACGTGAGCTCCGAACGCACGACCAAACTTCACAGCCATGTGACCAAGTCCCCCGAGCCCGACCACACCGACCTTCTTACCTTTGCCGACGCCCCAGTGGCGCATCGGCGAATATGTGGTAATCCCCGCGCAGAGGAGCGGTGCAGCTCCAGCGATGTTCAGGTTCGAGGGCAGTCGCAGAACGAAATGTTCATCCACGACGATGCTATCGGAATAGCCGCCATAGGTGACGCCGCCAAGATGTTTGTCCGGAGAATTGAAAGTGAGCGTCATGTTTGGGCAGAATTGCTCGAGGTCACGCTTGCAATTTGGGCAGGTGCGATCGGAGTCCACCATGCAACCAACCGCGACGAGATCGCCTGTCTTGTACTTGGTAACGGCCGAACCGACCCTGGTTACACGGCCGACGATCTCGTGACCCGGAACGATCGGGTAGTTCGTCGCCATGAACTCGCTCCATTCGTTGCGAACTGAGTGAAGGTCGGAGTGGCAAATGCCGCAAAAAAGGATTTCAATCTGCACGTCGCGCTCGGTGGGATCGCGTCGCGCAATTGTCGTCGAGGCCACCGACGACGTCTCACTGGCAGCCGAATAAGCTTTCGCTTTGTATGTAGTTGGATGCATCTGTGAACCTTATTTAATATCGCAGCAGCATCCACCACTGCGTTTGGTGAAGAATACCTGAGGAAATCAGGAACTCAGGAATTCAGGAATAATTTGAATTGCTCTTCCTGCTTTCTTGCTTTCCTGAGAGATCTCTTTTTGATCAAATCTTTCGCGAATCGTAGGCCCAATGCAGCAATGCCTGGCGCTGCCGGCGACGGCAATTGAGATCACGAGGTTTACAGTGTTTTTTCAATTGCGCCACGTGCCGCCGAACGGCGCGCCAACGGGCGATCTGGCGTAAGTCATCTTGGCTGCGGCGCCCGCAATAATACCGGCAATACCACTGGAACCAGCCACGCGGGTCCTGGGGATGAATCCAACCTTTGCGGCGCCATTCGGCTAATGGTTGCGATGCGCTCACGCCAAAATAATTCAGAGAGGCGCGCGGTCGATCGGGCGAAAGCTTCGCGCGGCTGAACCAACTCGATGGAAATTCTTTCCGGCAATCGGTCATGTATTTACCGCCGAACACACCGAGATCGAGCATCTGCTTCGGTGTTAACTGAGGCGTGAATCCAGCGCGGAAGGCGCGCCCCATTGGTTTTGTGCGGAAATAAACGTAGCCCTTCTGCATTTTATCGTTCACCTCCACGCGCACCGGCTTCATTTGGGTCTACGCAAAATCTTTAAGGAACTGAGGAACCGAGGAGGCGGAATTTCCGAGGTGGAAGATAAAACCCTGAGCGTGGTAGCAACGTAGTCATTAACGATGACCGAGTCTGCAACCGTAAATTCGCTTCCCGCTTTCCCGCGTTCCTGAGAGATCAATTGAGCGCTGAATAACTGGTCGGGTCCATGAAGTATCGGTCGATATGGTCCACCAATGGTCCCTGCGCTTCCGATTCGGCCTTTACCTTTTTCCATTCCGGATCGGCTTGGAACGCGGCCCAATTTTCTTCCGCCTCTTGCCGGCTGGGATGTTCCAGAATGTAGACAAACAGATTTCCCGAACTCGGCGCATCCTCCGGGACCCAATAGCCAATGCTCTTCATGTTATGTCGCTTGAAGATTGCGTCGGTGTGATCACGGAATCGAGCTTGCAACGCTTCGGTTTTGCCTTGGTGAGCGTGATAGATACGCAATTCGTAAACGTGGTGAGAAGGATCGCCACCTCGAAGGGCGTTGAAACCGAGCATCACCGCAGCACCACAAAGAAAGGATAGAAATATTTTCATAATCGCGTTGGTCACTCTTCCGGTTTCCGAACACTAATTTTGCCGGGTTTGAAATCGACTCTGTCGAACTTGGCTTTGTCGAAATCCCAGACGGCTTGCAGCTCGGCGCTCCAAACCGGGCCGGGAGCGAGGTTTGGTTTGTTTTCGGCAGAAATATTCAGCAACAACTTGTGATCTTTGAATTCAAAACTCTTCACGTCCGAATTGTCCGCGACAAATGTGTAGCTATCGGATTCCTTCGGATATTTTTTCAGAAACCGTTGATGAAAATCGCGATCGAAATACTTGACGACCTCTGGCCAGATCTTTTCTTCGCGTTTGATTTTGTCGTTCGCGAGCTCGTACACGACGAGATCTTCATTGCCCCATTTCATCTGACGCCAAATCGCAACAAACTGATTTCCACCCCATTTTGCCCCTGGCGCGCCGCGCATTCCTTTCCACGACGGATCGAGATCAAGCTCCTTGATCACTTCATAAGGCTTTAGTCGGGCAAGAACATTTGGAAACGCGGGTCCCTCATTCGAGTTTTCATCACGGACTGGATAAAGAATCCCGAACCTTCCGTCGGGCGAGATAGTGTCTTCGCCAACCTCATATTGCTTCGGAACTTCGGGATACGTTTTCGCTTCCTCTGCCGGCGAAGCACTCTCCTCTTGTGCGCGAGTCAAAGTAGCGGCCGCGGTCGCAATCATCAGAGAACTGATTAGCACCTTCATGGGTGTCACATTCATACTGGGCCGCCTACCGAACGTCACGACGTAAACGTCTGCCTTTGTAACCGTGCTAATAATAACCGTAACGGATAACAAAATCAGGACTGCTGATACTCAGCGTCGCTGACTTTTTCCATCCAATCGACGACTTTGCCGTCGAGCGCCTCTTGAATGGCGATGTGCCCCATCGCGTTGGTGGGCGTGGCACCGTGCCAATGCTTTTCGTTAGGCGAAAACCAGACGACATCGCCCGGCCGGATCTCCTCGATCGGCCCGCCCTCGCGCTGCGCCCAACCAACACCGGAGGTAACAATCAACGTCTGACCGAGCGGGTGCGTATGCCATGCGGTGCGAGCGCCGGGCTCAAACGTGACGCTCGCTCCACGAACACGCGCCGGCTCCGGAGCTTCAAATAACGACTGAATTCGAACTGAACCTGTGAACCACTCCCCCGGACCTTTGCTCGTCTGCTGTGAACCAACTCTTTTGATTTCCATTTGTTAATCTCGTCGTCGCTCGTCACTCACCACTGCCTTTCGGCGGCCACTCCACGCCGGCAAGTTCCTCGGGCAATTGTTTAGGATCCACCGGATATATCAGCGAAAGATCGATCTTGGATTGCGAACCTTGCAGAAATTCCAGTTCCTCCGGTGCGCCGACGATGAGCCACAGCACCTCGTCGTCGGTGTCGTTGAACACCTGGCGCAACTGTTCCGGCGCAACCAGCACACCTCCGTATTTCGGCACCGTCAACGTTTCGTCGCCGACGCGCATGCGGCCCGTGCCTTCGAGAACGAAATAAAATTCCTCCGAGCGGATATGCTTGTGCAGCGTGTTCGCGCTTTTGGGCGGCAATCGCCACAGCCGCGCACCGAGATTCTCGCTGCCGGTGCGCTCCAGATAATCCGCGTTCGGAATCTTCATCAAGTTCGACGGCCGCCAGCGCAAATCTTCTGGCTTGATGAGGTAATAACCCTGAATCGCCTTCATGGTCGCTTTGATTGGAAACTAACGCGTCACGCAACCTTGGCCAATTTCAGGCAAGACCGTGCATCACAAGCCGCTCCTGACTCGCCGTAGCTTTAGCGAAGGCGGTTACGATGAATGCTGACCTTCGACGTTCGGCGTTGGACGTTAGGCGTTCGGTGTTTTCCGGCTCTGCCATTAACTTTGAACCCTCAACTCTCAACAGGTCTTTTGCCTTCGCGACCAGCGAATACGATCGCTGCACTAAACACGGCCTGGTTGAATGTGATCGAAAGCAGCGCGCCAGCGACAATCAGGTTCAAACCTTCCGCGGGAAGCAGACGCAGGTTTACCCCCAGGCCGGCGAGGATAAAAGAGAATTCACCGATCTGAGCGAGCGCAGCCGAGACAATGAGTGCTGTTTGAGTTGAGCCTCCCAGCACTCGAACAATGCCGAAAGCAGCTAATGATTTTCCAATCACGACAATGGCAAGCACGGCCAGGACCTGAAGCGGTTGCCGAATCAGGATCGAAGGATCGAACAACATTCCCACCGCGACAAAGAACAGGACCGTGAAGGCGTCCTGCAGCGGTTGGAGATCCCTGGCCGCGCGATGACTTAGATCGGATTCGTTCACGACTACTCCGGCGAAAAACGCGCCCAGGGCAAAGGAAACGCCAAAGAGTTCGGCGGAACCAAACGCTACGCCGAGCGCCAGCGCGATCACTGCGAGAGTGAACAACTCGCGCGAGCCGGTTCGCTCCACACGCGCTAAGAGCCACGGAAAAAATCGCACGCCGGCGATAAGCATCAGTCCAATAAACAAAACGACCTTTCCGATCGTGATCCCGAGCGTCGGCCAAAGGCTTCCGTTGTCGGTGTTATCAGGCGCGCGTCCACCCAACACTCCCGTCAGCGCGGGCAGCAGCACGAGCGTGAGCACCATCAAGAGATCTTCCACGACCAGCCATCCGATCGCGATGCGTCCATCATTTGACTTGATCATGTCGCGGTCCTCGAGCGCGCGCAGCAATACCACCGTGCTTGCGACTGATAACGACAACCCAAATATAATTCCCGCGCCTAACGACCATCCCCATAAGGTTGCCACGCCCGCGCCGAGTGCAGTCGCCACAATGATTTGCGTGAACGCACCGGGCAACGCCACACGGCGCACGGCGAAAAGCTCGCGGATCGAAAAATGGGTACTGAATACGAACATAAGCAGGATCACGCCGATCTCCGCCAGTTGCGGAGCGAGCTTTGCGTCGGCGACGAAGCCGGGTGTGAACGGGCCGACGACAATACCGGCCAGAAGATATCCGACCAACGGCGGCAAACGCAGTCGCACCGCCAGCAATCCACCAACAAATGCAAAGGCCAGGCTGACGGCTATTGTCGCGATCAGCGGAACATCATGAGTAGTGATTGCTGCTAACACTCAGATTCAATCGCATTTCTACCGTCGAAACGCGAGAGCACCGCTATCGTGCGCGTGCGTTCAGATACACGAAATTATCACGCCTCATACGAACAGCGTTAGCGGCGCTTGCGCAAAGTACGTCGTCGGGCACCGGCGCTGAGGTCTGGAACTTCTTCACCGAGGGCAGTGGCTAAATCAATTTGGTGGTCCTGCTCTTGCACAAGGATTTCGCGAATCTGTTCAGCCATCGCAAATTCTCCAAGCGCTTCACATTGCGGGATGCGATCGCGGTAATTACGAATGGTTTCGTTTTCATTGTCGAGATCGTAGCGGAGCATGTCCCTCGCGTTTTTCGATGTGCGGACCAGCTTCGGAGTAGTCACCGGCATTTTGCCGAGGTAGTCGATCTGCCGCGAGAGAATCAGGGCATGATCGAGCTCTTGCTTGGCGTGGGTTTCGAGCTGGGCAGCGATGTCCATGTACTCGGCGCCCTTGAGCACCTGGGAATAGACGACGTACGCGATAATGGCTTGATATTCGCGGGACAGGTCTTCGTTCAACAGCTCCGCGAGGCGGTCGCGGGAAATTTCGTTTTCGTTGGATTTTTGCTTGGGCATTTGATTCCTCCTTTGGATTGAAAAGCAGATTGTATGTTAGAGCGCTTTGGCCGCGCGAGACGTCGAACAAAAAAATCAGTCAGGCTTCAAGACTGAAAGAATATTGCCTGCTGGATCTTTGAACCAGGCAATCGTCGGACCGTTCCCGCGCATGATTCCCTTCTCGTCCGTCTTCAAGTCACCTTGGTTGTAATGCTCGAATCGCACGCCGCGCTTTGTCAGCTCGTCGACCGCGCGATCGACATCGTCCACCGGAAAATTGAGGACGGTGAACGTCGCCGGAACGTGATTGGGCTTCGGATAAATGAGGACATTATTGCCGCCGTTCAGATGCAATCTGAGCAGGCCATGGTCCTCCGACGTCTTTAACCCCAGCGTCTGGCTGTAGAACTTGTTCTCCTTCGCGATGTCCGGCGCCGCGAATCCACTGAATGCTTTGCTATTTTCCAACATGATAATTTCCCCCTTGAGTAATTCGTCCGAAATCGCGGCTTTGGTTCCCAAATGCGTTTTCTGGTGATACAGACGCAATTCGTAAAAGTGTGATGGAGAACTCGATCCGCTAAGAGCGCCTGAACCCGAGGATCACTGCGGCACCGCGAAGAACAGATAGAAATGTTTCCATTTCGCGCAGGATACGATGGCCTGAGAAAACAGGTAGTGATAAGACTAATCGGCAATCATTTTAAACGACACCAATGGAAACGCCGTTGACGCCTTTGGAATTTGCTCGCCGAGCGCGCAAACTTTATCCCGAGCGTGTCGCTGTGATCGATGGCGACTCACGCTGGACTTATGCGCAGTTTCTCGATCGATGTGATCGTTGGTCAGCCGCTTTGCAGAAACTTGAAATCGGCCCGGGCGACCGAGTCGCCTATCTCTCACCGAACACTCACGCGCAGCTCGAATCGTTCTACGCCGTCCCGCAAATCGGCGCTGTGCTTGTGCCGTTAAACTATCGGCTCACGGCCGACGACTTCGTTTACCTGATCAATCACAGTGGTTCGCGCATGGTCTGCGTAGACCGCGATTATCTTGGAACGATCGATAGTATTCGCGAACAGCTTCCCAAGGTTGAACACTTCGTCGCCTTGAGTTGTGGCGTCGGCTCTTCTCAGCCGAGTTCTGCCTGGCTCGACTATGAGGCAATGCTCGACGCGAGCTCGGCGGAATTCGCGTGTGCGGAAATTCACGAGACCGATCTGCTCACAATCAATTATACCAGCGGCACAACCGCGCGGCCGAAAGGCGTGATGATCACACATCGCAATGCGTGGATGAATTCTGTCGGCACGCTTCTCTATGCGCCTATGACCTGTGCTGATCGTTATCTGTGGACGTTGCCGATGTTTCACGCCAACGGTTGGACCTTCGTCTGGACGGTAACTGCGGCAGGAGCGACTCACATTTGTCTGCGTAAATGCGAGCCGCGCGCCGTCTTCGAATTGATGGCCACCGAGCAGGTCACCACGTTGTGCGCAGCGCCAACAGTTTTAATTTCGTTAGCTAACGCGCCGGCAAATCTTCGTCGCCTCGCACCGAAGGGAATTCACGTTGTCACTGCCGGTGCGCCGCCCGCAGCCAATACAATCCAACGACTTGAAGAAGATTTGGGCTGGACCATCACGCACGTTTACGGACTGACCGAGACAGCGCCGTTCATCACGGTTTGCGAAGCGCGGGCGGAACATGCGCCACTGCCAATCAGCGAACGTGCCGCGATCAAAGCGCGCCAGGGTGTTGAGTTGATTACATCGGGCGAATTGCGCGTAGTGGACACGCAGGGCAACGACGTGCCGCATGATGGCGTTACTCAGGGTGAAATCATCGCCCGCGGCAACGTGGTCATGGCCGGCTACTACAACGACCCGGTAGCGACCGAGAAGGCGTTGCGTGGCGGATGGTTTCATACCGGCGACGCCGCGGTCGTGCATCCCGATGGTTACGTCGAAATTCGCGACCGAATAAAGGACGTCATCATAAGTGGCGGCGAAAACATTTCTTCGGTCGAAGTTGAAGGCGTGCTTTTGCGACATCCGGCCGTGCAGGAAGTAGCGATCGTCGGATTCCCACATGAAAAATGGGGCGAAGCACCGCATGCCTTTGTTGTTCTCCACGACGGGGCGCAGAGCGATGAGCGCGAGCTGTGCGAGTTTGCGCGGGCGAAGCTCGCGCACTTCAAAGCGCCGCACAGCGTCACCTTCGTCAACGAGCTACCCAAAACTGCGACCGGCAAGATTCAGAAATATATTTTGAGAGCGCAACGGCCTGCGATCGCTCCGCAATGACTCGATTTGCTTTTCGCCCTGACTCGCAACTCCGGGGCTGGCCAAAGTCTAGGGAACTGTGCATCCTCAGTTCTGTCCACGCCTATTGAAGCAGTTTCTCACCACATTCCTCCAGCGCGGCGCAATGGCATTTCTCCATTCGCTTGAGGAGCGTCTCCATCACTTTGAGCCGCTTCATTCGGTTCCGCAGTTCCACGATTTTTCTTTTCGAAAGTTGATGCCAGCGATTGGGCGGAGAGGTACCCGGTTCAAATCCGAAAAATAACTCCCGTATCTCGTCCAAAGTAAATCCCATCTCCCGCGCGCGCTGCACAACCGCGAGCCGACAAAGTACGCTAGTGTCGTAGCAACGTTGACCATTCTTACGCAGCGGCTGCGGCAGAATCCCGATCTGCTCATAGTAGCGAATGGCCGAAGTGCGCAAGCCAAACACGCGCGCGACCTCAGAAATCGCCAGGTGTTTTGCCACTTGCAAACCTAACAGCAGCCGCACTGAACACCACGGAAATAACGCCGAAAATTCCTAAAAAAATGCCTTTGACTTAAAGTCAACTTGAACGCGTAGCGTCGATCACTATGAAAAAAATACTGCAATTCATCAATGCGATCGCGATCGTTCTGCCGTTCACTCTAACGGCAGAATCACAATCAGCGTCGGACGCAGCTTTGCTTACGTCCGCAAACATCCTGCAGACAATCAAATCGATACCACTGAGTGCCGCGGTCGACCAACCGCTGCGCACTCTCGACGTCGGAACAGCGAACGTCGGAATCTTCCTCGTTCATCGGCCGCAAGAGCCAGATCAAGGTTGCACGATTGAACACGACACACTCGTTAACGACAACACGACCTCTATCTTTTTTGTACTGGATGGGGCGGGAACTCTCGTTACTGGCGGAACGCTCACCAATCCAACACCGCTTTCTTCGGATGATCCCGATCTGAAGCTCGTCGGAAGAGGGAGTCGAGGCAGCGGTATCCGGAATGGTCACAGCCGTCACATACACAAGGGCGACATCGTCGTCATTCCCGCCGGTATCCCACACGGGTTTAGCGCGATCGAGAAATCGATCATGTATGAGGTGGTTCGGATCGACTCAGGAAAAATCTTGCCGGTGAAGTAACAGGCGGATCAACCAAACATAAACAACAATGAAGATGTTATTTCTCGGTGCGCCTGGTTTGATCACCATTTGGTTTGGAGCGATAACCCTTTCGGCCGGCCAACACCAGACGTTGTCGCCGGAAAAAATTGAGCACTCATCCCCTTTTGCCTGCGACGCGTGGGCACTGTCAGCCGACGTACGAAAGCGACATTTCGATGAGCTCGGGCCTGCCTTGCTGAAGCTGAAAAAGGCCACGCGCGAATTAGCCGACGGCTATGAGTTCGAGTTTCCAGCGGATAACCACACCTACCAATTGTTAACCGAATGGATGTTCCAGGAACGGTTGTGTTGTCCGTTTTTCAACATCGAGCTCCGGTTGGAGAGCGAAGCGGGACCGATCTGGTTACGCCTTACCGGCCAGACCGGTGTCAAGGAATTCATTAAAGTCGACGCGCCCGCGTGGGTGAATTCGTAACGAATCAGGAAAGCAAGAAAGCAGAAAAATTCGCCGGAGTGCACTTCCGCTTTGGTCCCATTACGGGAGGGCGCCTTCGCCGCGAAGTGGTTGACTTCGCTGTCGACGATTCCCGACTCCTGTTCATCCATAGCATTAAAGCAGACAACAATGCAGACAATCCAATCTCATCATAGGGCCGCTCATGATGAATGCTGAGTACGACGTTTGGCGTTGGGCGTCCGCTGTAGCGGCGGGCGTGCCGCCTGCGATCTCGACAGCAACCGACAACAATACCGTCCCAAAGACAGCCTAACGCGTGAATTGGTTACAATTTTCTCGGTGCTAAAGTGCGGCGCGCGATTCGGATTTAAATAGACCGCCCGAGACTTTGAACGTGGCTAACAGTGCTCACGTCGAATTCAACATGAAACCGGGCATTCTTCCGCTACTTCTCAGCCTCGCGCTAATGGTGGGATGCGCGAGCGACTTTCATTCGACCGAATCAGGATCGACCGCGGACCATGGTTATTCCGTAACAGCGAACGACCCGCAGCCACCAGTTTCCCCGCCTGACACGAGTATTCAGGACTCGATTGATCGGATGAACCAGCAAATGGCTACCGACGCAGCCACTGCGGCGGCCCAGCAGCAATTCCTTGCCGGCATGGCAGCCGCTCAAGAAACGATGAACAACGCCAACAACAGTCAGGCAACTTCAAACTGGTAATGTGGTGTTTCGACGTTGGGCCGTGGGCGTTCGGCGTTTTCCAGATCTTGCGCGCCCGATAGTCTCTCGTTGTCGTTAGGCGGCGGAGAAAACCTTCTGAAGATCTCATCGAAGTCGCAGCGCTATGCTGCGCGATGTTTGCAGGAGCAGCGAAGCGTCGAAATTTAATCTGACCCTGTTCGAAATTCGATCTTCACGATTTTCGCGCTTCGTCCGTCCTCGCGTTTAATCCAGTCGCCGATGTCCGCTGCCAGCAGCGCCTTGCCGACCGTAGAAATCCAACTGACAGCGTCTCGTGCAAAATTGAGTTCGTCGACACCGACGACGGTAAACGTTTCAGTCGCGCCTTCTTTATCCGTGACCGTCACCGTTGCGCCGAACGTGACGCTGTTCGAGGGCGCGTTCGGAGGATCGACAACGTGGCCCGATGCCAGAATCTGCTCTAATTCGATGATGCGCTCGCCGCTCGCGTTTGCTGCGCGAAGGTTGTTCAGTTCGTCGCGGAAACGTTTCGCGCCACGTGCGGTGATGTAATTGGTTGCTCCCGGCGGCAGTCCGGACGCCGATCGCTTCCGCCCGCTGCGCTCGGGAGGATCGACATCTTCTTTAATAAACGCCCTGCTCATCCAGGAAAGTATCGCAGCCACCACCTCGGGTGTCCTTCTGAAAAGAGAGAGATCCGTTCCTAGCGTGACGTGCGCGCTGCCGTGAACACGGCTGACTTACTCCGCGCGCAACGCAATCATCGGCTCGACGCGACTAGCTCTGCGCGCCGGAATCCAGCAGGCGAGAAACGCGATCCCGAACAGGAGTAAGGCGACACACGTAAAGGTTATGGGATCGGAAGTGCTCACGCCGTAGAGCAGGCTCTTCATCATGCGAGCGCCGCCCAAAGCTATGACCAATCCGCATACCGAACCGATCGCGGCAAGAAACATTCCTTGTTTCAGAATCAGCTTTTGGACATCGGAGAGCTGTGCGCCAAGCGCCATGCGCAATCCGATCTCACGCGTGCGTCCCGCGACGACGTGCGACATCACACCATAGATGCCGACCGCTGCTAGAATCAGCGCAAGAACACCGAAACTGCCCAGCGCGATTGCGGCCATGCGCGCAGGAAACAGTGATGTGCCCATGTGTTCCTTCAGCGTCTTTGTAGCGTAAAGGGAAATCGACGGATCGAGCTTTTGCACTTCGGCACGCAACGCAGCTAACACCTGCCGCGGATCGCCGCGTGTGCGGGCGACGAGGGTAACCGTACCGCTGTAGTCCTGATATAGCGGCGTGTACACCGCAGGCTTGGGATCTTCGCCTAACGAGTTGTATTTTCCGTCGGGAACGACGCCGACAACCTCGAAGAACGGATCCTTAGGCCCATGCCAGTTGAAACGCCGGCCGATCGGGTCCTGTCCATTGAAAAACTTTTTCGCGAACGTTTCGTTCACGATAGCGACGCGGCTTTCCTTTTTGTTTTCGTCGTCGCGAAAATCGCGACCGCGTAGCGGAATGCCCATTACGTCGAAGTAACCGGGGCTGCTTTCGATTGGGATCGCGATCGGCAACGTGCTCGCGCCTTTAAACTCCGTGCCTTCGATATAAACCGTGTTGTCGTTATAGTTTAATCCGAGCGGAAGGTAATCAGTAAGCGCGGCGTTTTCGATTTGCGGCAGCGCCTGTGCCCGCTCGAGAACTTGCTTCTGAAACGCGCGACCGCGTATTGAAGCCGGGTCGCATCTTCTGAGCGGCTTGCAGACTGCGCACAATAAGACCGGCGCTGATGAGCAGAATTAACGAGAGACTGACTTGCGCCACAACGAGAACGTTGCGCAAACGCGAGCGACGGAAGCCGGCCATTGATGATTCGTCTTTCAACGCCGGCACGAGTTGCGGCTTCGACGATTGCAACGCCGGAATGAGGCTGAACAGGACTCCCGTCGCGATCGAGAGCAAAAGCGCGAAGGTGAGCACGCGCCAGTCTGTGCGCAGATCGAAGAGCAAAGTAACGTCACTCGGCAAACGAATGCCTCGCACGGCGCTATTGATTGCGGCGGCGAAGAATACGCCGGCCGCGCCACCGCTGAGTGATATGAGTAGACTCTCAGTGAGCAGTTGCCTGACGAGTCGTTGCCGACTTGCGCCGATCGCGAGCCTGACGGCAATTTCCCGCCGCCGTTCCGTCGCGCGCGCGAGAAGCAGACTGGCAAGATTCACGCACGCGAGCAAAATCACGAGTGCACCCACACCCACGAGCACTCCAGTAAAGGCGAAGACAGAATTCGCAATATCGGGAATGAACAAGCCCGGTTTGCCGAGTCGGATTCCGCGGCCGACGTTCTCCGGATAATCCTGCGCGAGTTTCGCTGTCAGCGTCTCGAGTGCAGCCTTCGCTTGCACGAATGATACGCCAGATTTCAATCGGCCGACTGTGAAAAGATTGTTCGAGTCGCGCTTCTCGATCCACCTGCTTCCCGGTTCGATTGTCTTCGCCATCATTACCGGAATGAACATCTCCGGATCGTAGGCGACCTCAGTGCCAATAAATCCTTTCGGCGCGACGCCGATAATGGTGAACGGGCGACTGTTGAACTCAACCGTTTTCCCCACGATCTGCGGGTCGCCGCCGAAGCGGCGTTGCCAACAATTGTAACTAATCACGGCAACTGGATGTGAATCGGGCGTCTGATCTTCTTCGGGCAAAAAAGCACGTCCGAGAATCGGCTTCACGCCAAGGACATCGAAGTAGTTTCCGGAGACAAGATACCCCCAGACGCGCTGGCTGGAGTTGTTGACTGTGAGACTGCTGACGACAACTCGATAAACGAACAAACCGGACAAGACGGTGTTGCGATCGCGGTAGTCTTTGTAATTCGGGTACGACTGCAGCGACCAGTCCGCGCCGTTGTGCAATGTGCCGTAAAGCTCGACCAATTGCGAAGGCTCCTTCACCGCCAACGGCCGCAGCAAAGCCGTATCGACCAAACTAAAGATTGAAGTGTTAGCGCCGATGCCAAGCGCCATGGAAATGATGGCCAGCGCGGCAAACCCGCGTTGTTTCATGAGTTGGCGAAAGCCGAAGCGGATATCCTGCAGAAGGGTTTCCATAAGCCGCGCGAGGTTCTCCATTGTGAGATGCATCCCAGGCGCGCTTTGGATTCACGAAATGCCAGGTTAATTTTTACTTCCTACTTTTTACTTCTTACTTCTAGTTCTTAACGAGGTATCCCGATGGCAACTAAATATGATGCGATCGTTATTGGCACTGGCCAGGCAGGACCGTCTCTTGCGGTTCGGCTGGCAGAGACAGGAATGAAGGTGGCGATTATCGAGCGCAAGCGGTTCGGCGGCACCTGTGTCAATAACGGCTGCATCCCAACGAAGACGCTGATAGCGAGTGCGCGCGCAGCTCATGTCGCGCGCCGGGCCGGCGATTATGGCGTGACGATTCCCGGCTCGATCGCCGTTGACATGAAAAAAGTCAAAATGCGTAAAGACGCGGTAGTCCGTCAAAGCAGCGAGGGGCTGGAGAAGTGGCTAAGGAACACTCAGAACCTGACCGTTTATGAAGGGCACGCGCGCTTTGCCGACAGGCATCGGGTTCGTGTCGGCGACGAACTTCTCGAGGCGGACAAATTCTTTATCAACGTTGGCGGACGCGCGTCTATTCCTCCGCTCGAGGGTATCGATCAGGTGAGCTATTTGGATAATTCAACGATGATGGACGTGGACTTTCTGCCCGAGCACCTGGTCGTCATCGGCGGTAGCTATGTTGGGTTAGAGTTTGCTCAGATGTATCGCCGCTTTGGCAGCGAGGTCACCGTTGTGGAGAGGGGGCCGCGACTGATTAAGCCTGAAGACGAAGACATTTCTGAAAATATCAAAACGATTCTCGAAGGCGAAGGCATCAAGATCCGCTTGGGCGCTGAATGCATCGCCTTTGAAAAACGCGGCGACAAAGTGGCCGTGCAAGTTGATTGCAGCAGCGGCGATAAGACTGTGATCGGCTCGCATGCGCTTCTCGCAGTCGGTCGTGTGCCGAACACCAACGACCTCGGTGTGGAACGTGCCGGGATTCAAGTCGATGACCGCGGTTACATCCAGGTTGACGATCAACTTCGCACCAATGTGCCCGGCATTTATGCGTTGGGTGATTGCAACGGACGCGGAGCCTTCACCCACACCGCATACAACGATTATGAAATTGTCGCCGCTAATCTTTTGGACGGCGACGAGCGCCGCGTCAGCGACCGGATCACGGCTTACGCCCTTTACATTGATCCGCCGTTGGGAAGAGCAGGAATGACCGAGGCGGAAGTGCGAAAGTCAGGACGGAAAGCTTTGATTGGAAAGCGTCCGATGACGCAAGTCGGCCGTGCGCGGGAGAAAGGCGAGACGGACGGATTCATGAAAGTTTTGGTGGATGCCGAAACCAAAAAGATCCTTGGAGCGTCGCTCCTGGGGATCCAGTGCGATGAGGTAATTCATTCGATCCTCGACGTGATGTACGCCAACGCAACATACACGGTGATTCAGCGCGCCATGCACATTCATCCGACTGTCTCGGAATTGATCCCGACCATGCTCGGTGAGTTGAAGCCGTTGGAGTGAACGAGCTCAAAACATTGCGAGTTTGCGCGCCCGAACCTCGCCCTCTGCGAGCGACCGGTAAAATTCAGAAATACGTTTAGAGAGCGCAACGCTCTGCGATCGCCCCGCAGTAAGTCAACTTTCCTGCACTGTGTTGCGCGCGAGATCGTGGACGTTGGGCATTCTTTCGGCGTCGCTCGTGTTTTGGTCACTCGCCACTGTCTTTCGCACGTTCGCCTCGCTCAAGGAAACCAAATCCGCCCGCGCGCGGCGCAGACCGCTCGTCAGCCCGAGCTTGGAGAAACTCCAAATCAACCATTTCGTTGGGTCCCACTCCCACGGCTTCACTCCGTTACGATAATCGTGCTGAAACTCGTGATGATAATTATGGTAGCCTTCGCCGAAGGTAAACAGCGCCATGAAAAACGAGTCTCGCGCGCTGCACCGCGTGGAATACGGCTGACGTCCGAAGGTATGGCAGGCCGAGTTGATCAGAAACGTGCCGTGTTGAAGCACGACAACTTTTGCGACGCCGCCGATGAGAAAACCGCCGAGCGCGCCGATCCATCCGTCCCAGAGCCCACCGAGCAAGGTCGGCAGACCAAAACTCACCAGCACGGCGAGCAAATGAATATGTCGGTGCTGCCACATCACCAACGGATCTTTTTTTAAATCGGCCACGTTATCGATCGGCGGTTGCGGCCACAGCTTGAACAGAAGCCAGCCGATGTGCGCATGGAAAAATCCTTTGCTGATATCGTACGGGTCTTCGTCGTGATCGACGTGTTTATGATGCCGGCGATGATCGCTCGACCACAGAAGGACTGAGTTTTCAAAGGCCGCCGCGCCGAAGATGAGCGTGAACAAACGCACCGGCAGTCGTGCGCGAAAAGTCGCGTGCGTAAACAACCGGTGATAACCAAGGGTGATACTAAATCCGGTCGCAGCCCCTAAAACTGCGGCGATCGCGAAATAAAACCAATCAACCCCGAAATACCAGAGATAAAGGGGGACCGCGGTGAGCGTTAAAACGAGAGTGCCGATCAAGAACGCGCTCGTCGTCCAATTAATGCGATCGGTCGGGATACGGAAAATCACGGGAAGGAATATCTTTGGCCAGTTCCTAAAATCGGTTAAGCAACCGGTCTTCCCAGCACAACGTCTTCCTTGGTCCAGCTATGGACCGCACCACAGTGCGCGCAGGTAAATTTTTGCCGCACCATTTTTGCTTCCGGCCAGCGTTTCTGTTCAATCGTGCGACCCGTATCAGTGAGTTTCGAAGTGGAAGGACAGCGCACGAGCAAGCTTTTCAGATCGGGCCCCGGTTTAGGTCGCCGTCGCGGTGGTTCGAAATAAAATCGCCTTGCCATGTCAGAGCCGGTAAACAATCCGTCCTTTGGCGGTATCGTAGGGTGACATCTGCATCCTCACGCGATCGCCCACGGTCAGGCGAATAAAACGTTTGCGCATTTTGCCGGAAATGTGCGCGAGAACCAGATGATCGTTCGCAAGCGCAACACGAAACATCGTGCCCGGCAGCACCGACATGATCGTTCCTTCGATACTGATCGCCTTCTCAGAATCCATCAATACTCATTTCTAATCTCTGATTGCTAATCGCTAATTTCGGATGGAATTCCGCCCGCTCTCAACGATCAGCTATCAATTATCTACTATTGAGTTCTACCGGCGATTGCCCGCATACGGACGCTTGCCGCCACCGCCGCCGCCGCCGCCGCCGCCGTAAGGACGCGGACGTTCTTCGCGAGGACGCGCTTCATTTACAGTTAGCGCGCGGCCATTGAGTTCGTGGCCATTGAGCGCGCTCATCGCGGCACTGGCGTGCGCGTTGTCATTAATGGTGACAAACGCGAACCCGCGCGATTTGCCAGTCATACGGTCCATCATAAGGCGGACTTCGCTGACCTGGCCATGTTGTTCGAACAGATCCTGAAGATCGTTCTCGGTGCTCTCAAAAGAGAGATTACCTACGTACAGTTTCATTTGTGTTTGAATTTGGAAAAACTAAGAAGCTACAGAGCCGTTCCCGGGAATCGAGTTTCAAACCACCAATGAGCGACGCTCACCTGACGATCTACCGCGCCTTGAAGTTAAACAGAGTAATCCAATAAGCGCGCACTATCGTGCCGATTTCGCGAAATACAACCGATCATTTCAGGCAGTGTTCGCCGGCGGCTGTTGTCGAGAGCTGTAATCCACGTGACTTCGACATTGGGCCTTCGCTGTAGCTGCAAGCGTGTCACCTGCGATTTCGTCCCTCGCTTGTCGCGTCGTAGCCTCGTGCATAGGCGGATCCGTGCATAAAAATGTTCCTGCGTTCCTGCTTTTCTGAGAGATTTAACGCGTGAGTTTCGAGACGCAGACGAAACTGGCGATCTACCGGCACTTCGCTGAAACCGGGCAGAGGCCATCGCTGGAAGCTGTAGCTCAACGCGTTCGCGCGGACGTCAGCAGCGTTCGCGAAGCCATGTACAATTGCGCGCTCAGCGAGTGTTGGTGTTGGAACCCGATGGAGTGTCCATTCGGATAGCTCCGCCATTTTCCGGCATCCCGACCCAACACGTCGTGATCGTCGATGAGACGAAGTATTTCGGTAACTGCGCCTGGGATTCATTCGGCATACCGGCGGCGCTTCATCGCCCCGGGCGGGTTCATTCGCGCTGCGAGCAATCCGGTGAACCGCTCGATCTGGAAATTGGTTTGGAAGGTCCCCTGCACTGCAGCTGGCTTTTTCATTGCCTTGTTCCCGCTGCCAAGTGGTGGACGACATTGTTTTCACCTGAAACAACATGCTTTTCTTCCGGTCGGAAGAACTGGTGCGGGAGTGGTGTGCTGCGCATGGTTATCCCATTCGGCCGCTTGTTACGATGGACCAGCTATGGACGCTTGCGACGACCTGGTATTCGACGCGCTTACAAGAGGACTCGCGACGTCCGCAGCCCAATGAGATGCGGTCCGTCTTCGCGCGCCTCGGCTTGGAAGGCGACTTTTGGGATCCACAGTCGGATCGTTTCGGTTAACCCCGTGCCGAAAGCCCAATCGCGTCGCACGCTGTCGCACAATTGTAACAGTTAAAGAGTGGCGGCGCCTGAGTCGCCATCCTAGAAGTGTCGCACCATGAAAATATTCCTCGCGACTTTCTCGTTGGTCACGCTCGCTCTTCTCACTGAGCCGACGGGGCGAGCCCAATTCGCGCCCGGCCCGAACCCAATCGCCGCCACCGTCACCGCCCCACAAACTCTCCACAGCGGCGCGGGCGTGGTCAGCTCGACTGGTAACCTGCAAGTGAGTGGGAGCAGCGTCGCTATTACCGTCACCGGCACTTCTTCGATCCAGAACGATGGCATGATCAAGCAAACCGGCACTGGCCGCGCGATCCGCGATAACACCGGCGGCCTGACCCTGACTGTGACGAACAACGCCGGCGCGCTCCTCCAGGCAGCCGATGCCGATGCCATCCAGATGAACAGATCGAATAGCAGTATCTCCTTCGATAACTATGGCAGTGTCATCTCACTGAACCCCTCCGGCGGCGGCTCGCAGGCGATCGATTGGAACGCAATCACCACCGGCACCAACACGCTGCATAACTATCCCACGGGCTTTATCGAAGCCTTCGAAGCGGATGGCGTCCGCCCCGGAGTGAACGGCAGCGTTATCAACGAAGGAACCATCAAGGCGGTTACCACCACCGGGAGCAGCAGCGACGGTGTCGACGGGCAGAGCAATAACGGTCTCGTGATTAACAACAATGGCAATGGCCTCATCGAAGGCGGTCGCCACGGCATCACCGTCGGGGCCGCGAACAGCATGGTCAGCTTCACCCTCAGCGTCACTAATCAACTGAACGCCATCATCCAGGGCGACAACGGCTCCGGCATGAACATCGATGGCTTCAACGCCAACGAGGTAGTGACGATCCAGAACGACGGGACGATCACGGGTAACGGCGTGACCGGTGATGGTGACGGAGTCGACGTTGACGGCCTTGTCAACCTAACGAATACAGGAGTGATCTTGTCGCTCAATGCGTTCAGCGACGTTCCCGGCGGGGCGAGCGAAGGTGTCACCGTCGGAGGCGGCACTATTACTAATTCGGGCACCATCGAAGGCGACATCGTCGCGGGCAATGTCAACGCCGTCGGTCGCGGCATTACCCTGGCTGGAGTCGACACCAGTGGCACGCCGGAACCGATCTATGCCGATAGCGTGGTAACAAACAGCGGCTTTATCAAAGGCCAGACTGACTCTGCCATTGTCGTCCTAGGCGCGGCCAGCGGCTTTACCGTCACGATCGATAACGAAGCCGGCGGCACGATTGAGGGAGGCGGCGACGCGGCCGCGGCGATTCAGACCGGCGCCGATAACGACACGCTGAACAATGCCGGCGACGTGATCGCCGACGCGAGCGGCAAAGCGATCGACCTCGGTGATGGCGACGACACGCTCAACATCACCGGCGGCACCATCCAAGGCGACATCTCCGGCGGGAGCGGCACGAACACCTGCACGATCGATCCCGGAGCGATGAATTCCTTTAACTACACCGGCGCGATTTCCAATTTCGACAGCGTTGAGATAGAAAGCGGCGTCGTCTCTTTCTTCGGCGCGAGCACTTACACCGGCACCACGACGGTGAGCGGCGGCACCCTCATCGCCGCGAACAGCACCGGGAGCGCCACCGGCAGCGGCGCGGTGCAGGTGACCGGCGGCACGCTCGGCGGGACCGGTACCATCGGCGGCGCCGTCACGATCGGCGGAGGCAGCGGTTCCGCCGCGATCGCCCCAGCAGCGCACTCGCAACAAGAGGCGACCCTCACCATCCAAAGCACTCTTACCTTTCAGACCGGCGGGACATATCTCTATAGCTTCAACGCCAATCGCAACAACTCCAGGGCCGACGAAGTCGTCGCGAACGGCGTCACCATCACCGGCAGCGCCACTTTAACCGTTGACGGAAAAATCGGTGGCCAACTCAACGTAGGAAGCACCTTCATCGTCATCAGCAACACCGCGGCCGCACCTATCGCCGGAACCTTTGCCAATCTCCCCGATGGCTCGATTATAACAATCAAGGGCAATAACTTGCGGGCGAGTTACGAAGGCGGCGATGGCAACGATCTTACGCTTACCGTAGTTCCGTAGCGATAACCGTTCGTCGGACTCCTTTCCCTCGTAGCAACGGCAACCGCAGCGTCAGGGCTTGGCGAAGACGGGACTTGTGATCCCCGCCTTCCTGCTCCTGCCTCGCTATATCAACCCTAACGTCCGCACGGTAGCCTCATCCACGGCCCCCGTGGTATCCAATCCGTAGTCCTGTTGGTAAGCGGATAGTGCCTGGCGAGTGTCAACTCCTAGCGAACCATTGAGATCTCCAGCATAGTAGCCGAGATCTTTGAGAGCGCGCTGCACGTTGATGATTACCTGGTCAGGCAACAGATTGCCATAGGTGTAAATCGGTCCGTCGTAGTCGTACCGTTCATGGTTGAGATCGTAGCCCCACGCCGGATACCAATATCCCGAGTCCTGATAATAGTATCCGCCTCCGACCAACACGATAACGATATAGTGTTGTTTCCACCAATCGTGGTCGTGCCGTTCATGCCGGTAGCGGCGCATGGCATCGGCGTAATTGTCGCGATTGTCGTTGGTTGCTTTCCCATGCCCGGTGTTGTTACCGGTTGTTTTCCCCGGCCAAACGTAGTTACCCGTTGTCTTTCCATTCCCAGGATTGTTACCAGCTGTGTTCCCATACCCGGGATTATTAGCGACTCCCTTTTTCTGCCCAGGATGATTGTTTGCTGTTGTCGGTTGAGTCGGTTGACCCTTTGGCTGGGGAAAAGCCCGGTTCGGCGCCGCCTTGGGTTTTGGGGTTTGTTGCGTAGCCGTGGTCTGACCGGGCGATGCTTGTTGAGCGTTTAACGTTGGCATCGCGGCCACGACCACCCAAATCAATGAAAGAAATCTTTTTCTCATAACTTGTTAGACAGCAATAAACAGATGTCGCTCAGCGAGATGCAAGACTTCGTGCGTCTGGACGGAATAGGCTCTCTCTATCGGAGAACTTGTCTGCCCCATTTCACACCATTGTGTACGTGATGATCGCAGCCACCTCGCCTGAACCGCTTTCGTCTTTCGGGACTTCCAGGACTGCCTTGATAACGTACGGCGGTTCCGTCTCCACCCACCACGTCATACGGCCGTAAAGTTTCGTCGGGGTCTCAACAACCCACGTTTCCGCCTTTTCTCCGGCACCGGCATCTACAGTCTCGCGCCCTTTAACGCGGACCGGAACCCAGTCAATCGCCATCTTCGTGGTATCGAAAGTTGGGATTTCCGTCGAATACCCATCCGCTAGCGGAAGAGTTGAGATAAGCATACCATACATTCCGCCGTAAAAGTCGAACACCCGGCGGTCGAGTTTTACGGTAGCTTCCTTAGGTTTGGCGCCGGTCGAATCAATGTGGCGGTAGGTCACGTTCTCGTGCTGAAACTCGACGTGACGAATGTTTCCATTGTCACTGCGCGAGTAATCGAAGGAGAGTGGTTCCATCGTCTTCGGATCAAACACGCTTACAAACGTCAACTGAATTCCTTTCCTGGGGTACTTCGCCACCTGTGTCCTTTTCATCGCGGGCTGGCCTTTGTAGATGGTGTTTTCCAGCGAATCGCTCCAGGTCCCCACATCATCCGCAGGCTCGCCCGGCTTTTGTTGCGTGAGTCTCCAAAGATTTGTGCACGGCTTCAACTGTGAGCCTGTGATGCCAGCATCTGCCACCTCCAGCCGCGCCGATCCGGCGTGCGCGGAATATGCAGCGAACCAAAATGCGGCGGAGAGCGATATCAGATAACTTTTCATGGTGTTTGATTGTCGATCTAATGCGCAGACGAGCAAGAACGCAAAACCAATTTGTGCGGCTGTTATATGCCAGCTGGCACTCGCGATTCGTTCCC
>Ga0193747_1000187_pt1 | contig 26213 bp, 19 predicted proteins | sample L1m2metaG_FD_143048 | JGI IMG/M metagenome (GOLD analysis project Ga0193747, IMG submission 143048) | Soil microbial communities from a riparian zone of the East river system, Colorado, United States - L1m2 | ecosystem: Environmental > Terrestrial > Soil > Riparian zone | place: USA: East River...
AGTGATAGTCAACAGAGCAAACACGCTTATCATTAAGAAGGTCACAATTTCTTCATGGATTCTTCGAGCATCTTTTTGCCTCCGTCCTCTAGATTTAGAATTGCGGCGGCCATTGCTAAAGTTATTAGCTCTGACTGGTCCGACTCTCCTTTGAAGGTTACGCAACAGAACTCATTCAGCTAGAATGGGCACGTCGTGCGTACGTTCCATCTTTAGCCGCGAGGGCCAAATAAGTCCTTTGGGTCTGATTAGGTTTTTATTAGGGAAGGCTTCATGTTAGCTAAACGAACGCAAGTCAGTCGTTTGTACGAATTCGGCCCCTTTCTCCTAAACGCGGCTGAGCATCTGCTTATCACCAATGGCACTCCTGTTTCCCTGCCGCCAAGGGCGTTTGACCTGCTTGTAGTACTCGTAGAGAACAACGGATCTTTGGTGACGAAGGACGACCTACTCGAAATCGTCTGGCAAGGTGTGTCCGTCGAGGAAGGGAATATTCCTTACAATGTATCCCTCGTGAGGAAAGCTCTTGGTGACAATGCCGCTGCGCCTCGTTACGTGGCGACTGTTTCTAAGCTGGGCTATCGATTTATCGCGCCTGTCAAAAGACCAACCGAATCCCTAAACAGCCCACCAGCAATCAAAACTGAGATCGAAACTAATGGGAGTTACGTAGAAGATGCGACGCTCGATCCGACCAGCGGCCGGTTGCTTTCGTCACCCTTAAGAAACCATGTTTGGCACTTATTGGCAGTGAGTGTTTTGTATGCACTCTATTATTCGGTAGCTTTCATGCTGGAGGTCGCATATCAGTATGAAACCTATGGAACACGGGCCTTGAGCATTACGCCGCTAATATTTTTGTGGGTGATGGGAACATCTTTGGTGGGTTTGGGCGGAGGATTGAGGCGGACATCAAGAGGCTCAACATCGGGGATTCTATTCTCTTTGTCCGTCTTCATCGGTGCGGGTTTGATTCTCTACTTGGTTTCCGGACTATTTCTACCAGACTATGCGATAACCCAAGCATCATTTCAGACCTATCCGGCGAAAGGTGCATTCTTAAAAAGCGTCTATTACGTATTGCCACTGGTTGTGCTCTTTGTGGTGCTGCCATTTCATCTCATCGTGGCGAACGAGTGCGTGTTGCCGAATGGAAAGTGGCGCACTGGGTTGGATTTACATCGCAACTCGCGTTCGCCGGCCAGTCCTCTTGGCGTCGTCTATCTCAGGACCTGGTGGCTTGCAGGAATCTTACTTGGCGCATTCTGCGGCGCCCTATTGGGAATGGCTCACTTATTTGAAAACCTCCAATCCAGCCCCAACAGCGGTCGTTTCATTCAATTAGCGCAATGGCGATTCCTTCTCTATTTTCTTCTCGGCTTAGAGTGCATCCTCTGGTACCAACAAGCACAGCGCCGGACTAGTCGTCAGCTTCAGGGAGAGCAAAAGGCGCTGGTCGGCCAAATTTAGGACTCTGACTCAACGCCTTTGCGTTGTATGTTTAGGACGTGGAGAACTCTCTCCGAAGGAATCGTAAGCATACGTTGGCCGCATTCGTCGAAAAGCTATTTGTAGATAAGAGGTAGATCGTTTGTGGCGGGACGGTCTCGAGTCAGTTGTCTAGTGCGAATTTCTGTCGCGTGAAATTGCTCGTAGACTCTATTGATGACTCAAGGGAGTATTGTTTCCAGTTTTCCGCTAACGGCTCGCCAATCTCCGACCTCGATGAAACTTGCCCAGAAATACGGATGCTCGCGTCCGACGGTCTTCATTATCGTCAGTTCAGCATTCCGTAACGCCTCGCCTCTTCCTTCACCTCTCCGAAGTCTCGTATAAAAGTCAACCATCAAGTCACGAGTTGCCTTATCATCCACCTGCCACAAACTGATCACCTGGCTTTCCGCGCCGGCGAGCACGAGTGCGCGTCGCAAACCAAAGACTCCCTCTCCTATCTTTACGTCGCCTATTCCGGTCTCGCACGCCGAGAGTACAACCAATTGAGTACCTCTTAGATCTAGAGCAGCTGTTTCAAGCGCTGACAGAACGCCATCCTCTCCCGCTCCGCTGTTGCGCTGTGTCACGCCAGCCAGAATCAGGCCGGATCGCAAAAGCGGGTTTTCCAAAGACGAATCCATGCGCTCACGCACAAGTGCTCGCATAGCCGGCCCCACAGACTTTTGATCTTCAAGGAAAAAACCGTGTGTGGCTATGTGCAAAATGCGGGGCCTGACAAAAAGTTTCACGGCCATCTCAGTTGCATAAGCTCCCGTTAAGACCTGAGCGTCCTTCAGCAGTACAGCTATTTCCCTGGCCTCGAGCGCAGTGCCCGGCAAAGGCGGATACTTGAATTTGGTGAAGTCAATTGAGCGCTTCACCGTGGTTGTGGATGAGGGCTGACTGCTCACGCCTTCGCTCGAAGCGGAACCGTCAAAGAGAGGGTTTGCAATAACCAAGGGCCGGTTAGGAGGACTGGCTGTCCCGAACGATCGCAAGAGATCCCGGCCGCTGGTCAAGTATGTAATCGAGTAATTCTCGATCAAATAGTGTTCCCCTTCATCAACCAGCGCGCCGAAAGGTATCAGGTTAAGACCGCCGTCCGGGGATACAAGAATCTGTCGTGAGTCCCCCAAGAGTGCACGAATCGGTCGCATTATTTGCTCATCCAGTGTTCGGCCTAACGCCTTTGCGTTGAGACTCTTGCTGTTTTGAAGGGCCGCGCGCAGTAGGCTCACGCTTCCGTCAATAAAGTCGGAATCGCCAAGTTCAACCCATTCCGGACTGCCCTCCCGATGAAGCACAAATGCTACATATCGCGGGTCGCCAAACTTTTTTGCCTGACTCGCAGCTTTCACGTCGAACGGTCGATAACTAACGATTTCAACCAGGGCCGCGCCCGGCGGTATTGCGGCTTGCAAGCGATCTAGAGTTACGGCCTGTGATTGTTGCCGGAATTCATCGCTGTGCGCAGATATGTCTCCTTCCATCTCTTCAATCCGTTTTTCAAGTGTCGCGGTGTAGGCTTGACGTTCTTCATCACCAGCGTGCGAAGGGTCGAGCATGACATTCGCAAGCTGTCCTTTGGCGACTGACAACTCATCAAGCAGTGTGGCGTCCTCACTGCTCGCGCGGCGGCGCAGAATTCCAATCTGATCGCTCAGCGCATCAAGCGCCCGTCCCTTGCGGCGCAAGACTGAAGTTAGCGCAAGATCAATAAGAGCCTTATTCTGCGGCCCGGCCTGGACCATCATGGATACGATGGCGTCGGTTTCTCGGGACAGGGTTGCAAGATACAGACGTTTCTGTCGCTCGGACCCCGTAGTTAGAACTAATCGCAATGTTCTCTCGCGTATATTGAAGCCGCGCACAAGGAGGCTGACCGCGTGATTGATATCGCCGTTAGCTTCGTAGATCTTTGAGAGATTTATTAGAGTAGAAACGACTTGAATCGAATTCTTTCCGTAACGCTTTTCGTGGATTGCCAGGGCGCGCTCCAGGATCGGTTGGGCCCGCTCGTTATCACCCAGCTCCATATAGAGCAATCCAAGATTGTTTAGAGACGTCGCGGTGGAGGGAGCATCAATGCCGAGGGCCTTTTCCATGACGCTTAGAGATGCTTCATAGAATGGTTCAGCCAGTTTGAAATTGCCCTCCTCTTCATAAACTCTCGCCACACCGCCTAGCGATATTGCCAACAACTGCTGGTTTTCCGCGGCTGCGATCCCTTCTGTCAGGGACATCGCTCGTTTGAAAAGCGTCTTCGCCGTTGAGTAATCCAGTTTCCTTATGTAGATAAACCCCAGGCTGTCGAGCGCTGAGGCGAGATTCGGATCCGTGCGCGGAAGTCTTTCAGATACTGTTATTGCGCGCTGCAGAAGCTGTTCATCCTGAGCATCATCGCCTCTTTCGCCGTAGAATGCTGCGAGGTTGTTTAGAGCGCTGGCCACGTCGGCAGTTGGTTCACCAGCAGAGGAACGTTCAGCAACGGTGAGGGTCCTTTTGTAGAATTGCTCCGCCCGAACATAGTCGCCCATCAAATGATATAAGCCGGCAAGATTGCCAAGACACAGGCGAACAATTCGGTCGTTTGGTCCAAGCCTTGCTTCAGCAATCGCGAGCGATCGCTTATACCGCAATTCAGCCACCTGATAACTGCCCATGAGCCGGTAGTAGCCAGCAAGATTGTTGAGCAGCCTTGCCACCGCAATATCGTTCGGTCCGAGCTGTCCTTCCAGTATCGAGATGAGACGCTCGGCCCGAGGTATGGCTTCGGCATACTTCCCTTCCCGGGACAGCATTTCAACTTCCTGATTCAGGCGCTTAGCTTCCAACAGCTCTTGTGACTGGGTTTCGGCCGAGACAGTTTTCGAGCAGAAGCCAGGCGAGTTTATCAAGGCGATGATTACCAAAACGAGTAATCGTAAAGCCGGCTTGAGTCTTCGGTTGAACGATGAATCACGGGAGTGCCGGTTTTGCCGGAAACCGGATCTGGTTCCCATACTTCTTCGCCGGCAGGACTGAATTGTAAGTCGCAAGTCACCTCCCATACCTCAAACGAACATTCACTAGCATCGCTTTCGTATCCGTCATCGCAACGCGATAGATCGTCTGCGGAACAGGATCGTCGCGCGTCAGTTGTCTAGTTCCCTTTTTTGCGGCAGCTTGTTGTTCCTCCCTCGTCCACGCTTCGCCGGCGCCGCCCTCCAATTCGAAACGCTCGCTCACACCGCCCCACATTTTTTCCCAATCTCTCATTTGGCCTGTCGCGATCTGAAATGGCTTATCGGAAATGGGCAGGTCGAGCGGCGTTGACGTGACAATGAATGTCAATAACTCGCCGACCTGATTGTCGGCGGTTCGCCGGGCAGCGAAGTAACTCGGATCGTCCTCCTGAGCTGGAATGTCGATCAACCGCCCCGGAAGCAACTGGTTGTCGGCACCGGACCAGGGATAAATGAGCATCGAACCGCCCGTCGTCCCGTCAGCGAAGACGTCGCGATCGACGACGTAGAGGTATCCAGTGCGCGGCGATTCCACGCTGATGCGTACATGATCACCTTCGCGAAAGATCGCGTCGGCTTCGACTCGTTCGGCCATCCAACTCCACACCCTACCCTTTTCCCTTATCAAAGCTCGGCGGCCGGAGTTGTCACTGTTGCTCGGGCGCAATCTCCAGATCGTGATACCTAACTGCGCGATGATATTCGTAGTCGAGGTGTCCTGGGTCTTAATCCCCGGACTCGAAGCCAGGCGGTATCTACGGCGCGGCTTCGGCCTCGGTGCAACAGCTTGCGATTTGGCGGAAGGAGCTACCTCTCGACGATTTTTCGTAAAGTCGTCCGCGACGATCGTTCGCTCAGTGTCCTGCAGTGGATTTGCAAAACCTAATGGTTGTAATGTCACCGCCATTAATATCACGGAAAGGAACAAGGGGGCGGGAAACACTTTGAAGGGTCTAAGAACTAAATATGGCCGTTGTGAAGACATTGGGGTCACCTCGTAATTCAGAAAAAGCACGCGATGGTGTTTCCTATCTGTGCTCAAGCTGTGCCAGCTTCACTAACACGTCCCCGACACCGCTTACATGGGTTTGTTGTGCCGTGGTGTCTTTACTGCTTTCCGGCTTAGGCTCAGAGTTCGTGACAAAAAACTCTCTGACTGCGCTTATCGAATTGGCGTTGGTCAAGGCGCCTTTTGGATTATTGAGAGCCTCGGTCTTGGCGGACTCTAACTGACTGATCGGTGAAGCAGACCATACGATCCAAAGATTTTCAGTACCGGCCTGACCTCTGAACGTGTTCCAGTTGGTGTGTACCGGTTGATTTGAAACAAAAGCATTGTTTCTTAACGGCGTTGGATAGACCACCGTCCAAGTGGTACCGTCTGCTTCAGGCGGCCCTTCATTAAATACGTAAAGATATCCGGGATCAGGACTGGAAACGTTGAGACGGAACTTGTACCCGGTTTCAAAAATCTCCTGCCCTGACGACTGGAAGGGATCCTGGTAGAGTCTGCCGTCGCGCATCTTTTGTACAGTTAGCAATAGGTGAATGAGCGTTGAGATCCAGAAGCCGACGCGGGCGCGTGCTTCCGTGCGCGAAAAATGTAGACACCTAATAAAGCTGCAATGCCCACGACGAGAATTAAAGAAACGCCTAAAAGCCTCACCCAGGTTGAGGCTACGTTGGATCGTCCGGCCTCGCTGGTAATTGAATTTACTGACGGGGCGCCGGAATGCACTGCCACAACCGGCGGATCCAAGCCTGCCTGACGTGTCGATGGCAGCGCACGTAGGTCTTTGTCTTTCGTTGGTGAACGTTCGTTGGCATTCTGCTCTGACGGCTTCGCGCTCTCTCTATCGTCACTCAAGGCGCGCGCCAGCGTATCACCGAACTCGCACGCACTTTGATAACGATCCTTAGGCTCAAATGAAAGCGCGCGCAGGATTATTGCCTGCGCTTCTGTGGAGAGGCTCGATCGGAGGTCAATCGGCTTTACGCGGACGCCGGCGCGGTGCATCTCCAGCAATTGGGGACCGGAAGTAGGATTAAACGGACGCCGTCCCGTGACCATTTCATAGGCTATTAAGGCCATTGAATAAATGTCGCTCACAGCGGCGACTTTCTCTCCGCGTAACTGCTCAGGGGACATATAAAGTACAGTGCCAATGGGAGCTTTATTGACCGTACTTGGGGCGACCACTGAGTCTTTCACCTTTGCAATCCCAAAATCCACGATCTTTACCAACTCGGTGCCGCCTTTGAGGGCCTGAAGCATGATGTTCTCAGGCTTCAGATCGCGATGGAAGATACCCTTTTCATGAACGTCATCGAGTGCAGCGCCAACCTGCTTAATGATCGATGAGGCTCGCTCAAAATCCATGCCCTCACTGGGAATCTGAGAACGCAGTGTCACGCCATTAACGTACTGCATTCCAATATACGGTTTACCATCTGCCAATTCACCGGCGCCCAACACACTCACCACGCCTGGGTGATCGATGCGTGCGAGGGCTTCTACTTCCTGTCTGAATTTCTTCACTACATAAGGATCTTGCAGCGATGCCTGCAAAAGAATCTTTATCACGACCGGTTTGTGGTGAAGCCTTAGATCGCGCGCGAGATAGACGGCGCCTATGCCTCCATGACCAAGTTCTTTTTCGACAAGGTAGCGTCCATCAATCGTCGACCCGATAAGTTCGTCCGCCAAGGGGCCGCGCGAATCTTCTGCGGTATGAGGGTTGTTGCTTGTGATAATCCTTAAGCCCAATTCGAAGACCGGTGATTGGAGAAAATCGCCGGATGACTTGTCGGCCTCAAGAAGTGAGGTAACTTCTCGCACGAGAAATGGATCGGACCCGCAAGCGCTATCGACAAACGTGCTGCGCTCCGATTCAACAATAGGTAAAGTCGAATAATAGACTTCTTGAATGCGATCCCAAAGCAGGCGCTCCATTCAAATGTCTCCCTGTGGTGCGAACTCGAGCTGCGGAGTATGTTCGCAAAGATTGCCAGCGCACTTAGGTCCTGAGTTTGAGAGGTATCTTATACATCTGGGGAACCTCTGGCAATAGTTTTCACACCGCCTGACTGATGTCGTGCATCCGACTGCTTTTCAGCACGTGTTCATAATTCTTATGCGCGACTTCCCCTTTACTTGGCGACGTTTTCGCCCAGAATCATCAACAGTTCTTCGCAGATAGGTTTCTGGTTTACGCGTAAGTGACTCCACATTCAACCATTCTTGGGTATAATCGCGCCGAGTCTGGATCTTAGTCAACGAGATGCTCCGAACGCATGAGATTACTGAGTTGCTGCAAGCCTGGAGTAAAGGCGATTCCCAAGCTCTGGCTAAGCTAATACCGCTGGTCGATCATGAGCTCAGACATATCGCGCATGCATATATGAGGCGGGAAAGAGCCGGACACTCGCTGCAAACAACCGCGTTAGTCGCCGAGGCGCTAATTAGATTGATGGAGGCGGAGAAGATCAGTTGGCAGAGCCGCACGCATTTCTATTCACTCGTGGCCAGGCGAATGCGGCAAATCCTGATTGAGCACGCCAGACAACAATTAACGGCCAAAAGAGGAAACCGCGCCGAACACATTGATGTTGCTGAGGCCGTATTGCTAACATCCGAAGCGTCTCAAGAGCTGATGATGCTCGACGAAGTGTTGATGAAACTAGCCAAACTCGACGAACGTAAAGCAAAGATTGTCGAGTATCGTTATTTCGGAGGATTCACTCTTGAAGAAGTTGCGGGGCTTTTGGATGTGTCCCAGTCCACAGTTGAACGTGAGTGGCGATTAGCTCGCGCTTGGCTAAAGCGAGAGATGACACCGAGCCGATGAGGATTCTTTAAGCGTGTCAAAACTGAGAATCGCAAGGTCGCGGTATACTCTGAACAATACGTGATTGCTCAAATTCTCGTTATTCATGTGAAGACCGCTTCATGCTTGGCTAATGGCAAGTGCCAGGTCCATGGCCCGACAAGATCAATCTCGTAGACGAAGTCGCGCAAGACACCTCCCATTCCTTGAAATGGGCTGCGTGAAGAGGGCGTTTTCCACTGCCTCACAAAAAGCTAACATCGAAGACTTTCACTTTCACAATCTACGTCATACTTGCGCTTGAACTGGTTCGGACACTCGCGAAACGGCGGGCGGCGACTTACGCTCGACGAAATTGTCAGCAAGGTTTCTCAACGCCAACGGCTCGATGCGAAACGGTCCTACTACGTTCTCGTATTATCTGTTGGTGGGCCGACCACAACCGAGGTCCCTATTTTTTTCGTGAGGGTGTGGTCAAACGGCAACAGTAGCGGGTGGTGCTATCATTACCGACCGACAGCTTCTACGCGGAGCATCGGTTCAGCGCGGCTTTTGAGGTGTCTGGCGAAACTGCCGCAGGTTGGCCTCTTGCGGCAGTGGTCACACACTTACTGGAAAACAATTCTCATGAATGTAGCCACGAACTGCCACAGGAGATCGCCAGTCGTTTGGTAGGTACCCCTGACGACCTCGCGCGTGTAACTTTCGAAGTGCTTGCCGCTCAGTGCTATCGCAGGCGCAAGCTAATTCACGCTCAGGTGAACGATGCTCGGCTTTAATTCTCGCTGGCAGACAGATGCCTTCCTCAAGCAGGCAGGGGCAGATCTCGATAATGCCGAAGCAGACTTAGTCTTTTCGAGGAGGAGTCTGGGCGGCACTCACAAGAGCAAGAGAAACAATAAGACCAAGCGCGGGCACAGGTGGTGTTCCGTTAGTGTGTTGCTGGCCGCAAAGAAAACTGAGATGGAGTTTCAACAAGCTGACGACAATTGTGATAATTGTTCTTGACTCATTTGTGCGATAGGAGTATACACTACGCTCATTGATTGTGTCCGTTCTCACGAAACCTCGTACTCGTCTGGACCTACACTTCACGTTGACGAGAATCTTACGCCCCGTGCTAGCGCATTGCTCGGCAACTTTCCATAACTGATCCGTAAGAGAGGCAGCCCTGGCGCCTTCTTATGATAATGCAGATCTTCTGCCACAAGCAGAGGCTGCTTGCGGTCAAGCCTCAGCCAAAGCAGAAGGCAGAGAAGGCGCGCATAGAAACCCGCCAAGCGCAAACACTGACTTTTGAATCACGCTAATCATCATGGCGAGGATTCTCTTGGCGCGGTTGTTAGAGAAATAGATGAACGCCCAACAATTCGTCCGCCAACACTATCTTGATTTCCTTGGTCGCGAACCGGATCAGGGTGGTTGGGATTTTTGGACGGCGCAAGTTAGTAAGGCGGGCCCAGTGGAAGTGTCGCGCGCGTTTTGGCTGGTTGCTGAGCCCGCGCTATTCGACAGATCGGGCGGCTGCCTTAACAGCGAACAGTTCATCACGCTCTGTTATAAGTTCTACCTGCAGCGAACCATTGATCCCGCCGATCCTGGTTATCAATTCTGGTTGGCCGAACTGAAACGCGACGCGAACGTCGTCGGTGTGCGCCATCTTATCAGCGCGTTCATTAATTCAGACGATTACAACGCGCGATTTCCTCAGGGCAATGTTGAGCCGCCGCGACCTGTGTTTCCAGATTATGTTGAGCCGCAGCCTATAGGTGAAGTCGTCGAAATAGCATGAGCCGATTAGTCAAAATCAACGATGGCAACGTGGCCCGCGCCATCAACCAAGCCGATAATCTACTTGGCACGGCTCCCGGTACAATTCTGCTGAAAGGCGATCACATTCTCACAGAACAGATCCGCCTCAATTCAAATCACGAGTTGCGGCTGGAAAAGTGTACGTTGACGGTCTCGGATGATTTCGTTAGAGCATTCATTGCAAGGAACGTGAACGAAGGGGCGATCATCCTTGCGGATAACTGCAAAGTGATAGGCGATGGCGAGTCTCGTATCGTTGAGCCGAATAATCAGTGGAATCCAGCCGATCCAAACTATTACAACTTGCGCGTCTTCGGTCACATGATCATTCAGACCCTTGGTGCCACGCAGGTTGCGCCTGACGGCTCGGCGGCTTATGGCATTACTAATGATATCGAATTAATGGGTTTCGATATCGTCGGTCAGATGTTAGAGCATGAAGGCGGCATCATGTCCACGATCGGTTTGGGCAATGCGCATGATGTTCATATTGCCTATATCAACCTACTTAATACGTCCTCCTTGGGAATTACGGCAGGCGGCTGGCATCCTAATCATGCTGATAATTGGATCGTAGAGTTTTGCGTGTTTACCGGAGTCGCCAGTCAAGCACTCAACGTTGTCAATGGGATGAACATCACGTTCAGAGATGACCAGTTCATTGACACGGGAAAGCTGATGCCCGATGGTGTTACCCCGTATGAAGGGGCAGCCTGCATCGACTTGGAACCTAACCATCCAGGCGATGTGATCCAGAACATCGACATCGAGCGAATCTATATTCACAGTGGAAGCTCACCATTCAGACCTCATGGCGATGGGATCATCATTCAGAACGGCAACCAGACTCTCGATGTCGGCCCTTTCACGGTCAAGGACTGCGTCATCATCGGTCAAAGCTTCGGACAGGATTTCAAAGGTCGAGGCGTGGCGGCGGGGATACTACTAGCCGACATTTCCAGAGCAACGGTGAGCGGCAACTATGTGCAGGCGGTTGGGCAGCAGGGAATTATTAGCTATGACTGCTCCGGTCTTGATCTGGAACGCAACCACGTCATATCGGCGGGCTCAGGCGGAACTAACAGCTTTGAGTTATTCAATACGACGGACTCAAACGTTGCTAACAATATCGTAGAAATCGACCCCCGAGCCCTGGCCGCGACTGACGTGCTCATTGAAACGGGAACCTCAGATCGTAATCGCTTCAGCGGCAACACGGGAAATGTGATCCTCGCGGGCAAAAATAGTAAGATTGAGACAGTGATAAAACTTTGAAAAACAAAAATGGGAGAAAGGCAATAGTGGAGGCAAGAAAGGCCGATCAGGACGTAAGTCAAAGGCTGAAGAGCTGGGAGTCATAGCTACGCGGCTAGATGATCGAGGGGCAAGCCCTTCTCTGACTCACGGCCCGAAGCGTTGTCGATATTCACCGGACGTGATGAATGCTTTCACCATTTCCGCATTCACAAAGTTGCCATTGAAGATGTTCAGCTTCGTCAGCCAGAAGTCATAACCGGTGTAGTCGATGTCCTGGCCGCTGTTGGGATCTCGACGCAGGTAACCAAAGAACTGCATCAGCACAAACGCGCGGTTGAATTCCTGGCTGTTAAGCGTGGCATTCTCGGCCACGTCTCGTAGTGCCCGTGCCCGAGCCGCCACGTCAGACGTCGTGGTCGCTGAGCCGAACTCATTGATGACTGCTGTCCGATCGCTCGACGTCGGAGTCACGCCAGCGTTCGTAAAGAGTTTGTCGACAAACTGCGCCGGGGTCATCGTCGTCGGCAACGCCGCCGTGAAACGTGAGCGCTGCACGAATTCGTTCGCGAAGGCTTGCTTGTTATTTTCCAGCACTGTCTCCCACCCCGCCTGTCCAACAATGACTCCTTGTCCAATCTTTTGAGTATCAGGCAGAAACTCACCGAATCGCACAACGGGCACCGCTAGTTGATGCGCGCCGCCGATGGTTGACGTGCCGTTGCCGTCGCCGTAAGCAGCTTTGTAGATTCGCTCGACCAGATAGCCAGTCTGCTGGAATTCGATCGACAGGAAATAGGCCGCCGATACATTTATGCGTTTCAGGTCAATACACGCGGAATTCGTTCCGCAGGAAGCAATTTCGTTAGTCCAAAACGCCAGGCCGCTGGCGTCGGGCGTCCGGCTGAGGAAATCCAGATAGTGCTGCTGCACAAAATATTGCGCATCGTCAATTGGCGTCGCCGTGGATACATTGGCGACTTTCGTAATGAACGCATCGCCACTGCCTCCGGCGACTGCTTGGTAGGCGCCTGCGGTCGTGGGAAGATTCGCTGAAAATGTGCTGCCGGTCACATAAGCATCTTTTGCCAGATTGATCGCCAGACCGAACGCCTCTTCGTCTTGCGCGCCGCCGATGAAGGTCGAATAAATCCGAGCGCTACCCGCGCTATTTAGCTTGGCCAGAAAGGCATCGTTGCCGCCGCCACGCGACGATTGAGGCGCGCCTGATGTAACCGGGAAATTGGTCGAGTTGGTAGTGCCGGCCACATAGGCATCGCCGTTGTAGTCCAATGCTACGTTCACACCCGTGTCGGCGCCGGAGCCCCCCAAATATGTCGAGTAAACAGGCGCTGTTCCCGACGCATTGAGCTTCGTAACGAAAGCATCGCTGTCTCCGCCACCATAGACAGCCTGCGCAACTCCGTTGGTCGTGGTGAAATCAGGTGAATCAGTAGCGCCGGTTACATAAGCGTTCCCCTGTGTGTCAACGGTAATTCCAAACCCTGCGTCGCTGGTGCTGCCCCCAATCAAGGTTGAATAAGTGGCCGCTGAGCCTGCCGGATTCAACCTCGTCACGAAGGCGTCGCTGTTGTCGGCCGGTCCGCTGCGAAAAGCTCCCAACGTCGTCGGAAAGTTGATTGATCCAGTTACTCCGGTCACGTGGGCGTTGTCTCCAGACGAGTCAAGCGCGATGCCGTATCCAATCTCAGCGCCGGAGCCACCAAGATAAGTTGAGTAAATCGCGGCGGCGCCGGCAGGATTGAGCTTGGTAACAAAAGCATCGGTTGATCCGCCGAATGCAGTCTGCATGGCGCCGCTCGTCACCGGGAAGTTCGCAGATCCGGTCACGCCGGTAACAAACGCATTACCACTCGAGTTCACCGCAATCCCAAAACCTTCTTCGTTGCCGTTGCCGCCAAGATAAGTTGAGTAGAGCCGCGCAGAACCGGTTGGATTGAGCTTAACAACAAACGCGTCCGTCCCGCCGCCGTTGACAGTCTGGAGCGCGCCCGGCGTAGTGGGAAAGTTAGTCGACGTAGTCGTGCCGGTCACGTAAGCGTTGCCCGCGCCGTCAACCGCAATCTTGTAGCCATAATCATCCAGCGAGCCGCCTATGTACGTCGAGTAGACGACACCCGTACCGTTTGGCTTGAGCTTAGTAACAAACACGTCTTTTCCCGCGCTGCGAGTGGCTTGATACGCTCCCACACTCGTAGGAAAGTTGAGCGAATCCGTCGTGCCTACAACGTAAGCGTTACCTTCGAAATCCGTCGTGACCGCGGCCGCTACGTCAGCGCCCAGCCCACCGAGATAGGTCGAGAAAACCAGCACCGGATCGATCACGAGCGGCTTATTGTGATCGTAAGGACCAACTTGAAAACCAAAACGATTCTTCCCTTTGAGAACGTATCCGCCAGGGATCGGTCGCCGTTCACCATTAACTTCCTGATAGATGAAAGGCTTGAGCTGGCGTAGTCGGGCGTCGCCGATCTTGAGAAGTAGATCGCCCTGAGGATCGATTTCGAGGCCATTAATACCGGCGAGTTCATGCGTAATCAGGTTTGGATTGGCACGTGGCGCGACGACGAAGTCGTAGTCTAAATTATCTTCAGTCCCGCGATAGATGAGATCGATATCAGGATAAATATTCGAATACTCTACTTTCGCGAATGACCGCACGTGGGCTCGCCATTTCGTGGGATCGTTGCCGACAAAGTAGTTTGTTTTGGGTGTTAGTTGATCTACCGCTCGTACTGAAGGTTTCGGATTGGCACCCACGAACCTCATACTTACTAATGCGGCTTTTGGGCCTTTCACTATTGGAGCATCAACGTCTAATCGCCGCTCGTCACGTTTTTCTTTCTTCAGAATTAATAACACTTCACCGACCGTCAAAAGGAAATTGTGTCCGTTTCCGCGCGAAAGAAATCTAATGCGCGGGTCGAATTGTCCCTCATTAGCTTCAAGGCTGAACAATGTATGACTCAAAGCTCTTCCGCTATCCATTCGGTAGTGTTGCCGACGCTCATAGGAATAGCGATGCAGCGCCCTCACAGTTGAGCATGAGGCTTTTCCGCTGCTGTTCCGCACGTCTCGCTCAATCTGCGAAGATCTGGGTAGGCCCATGAAACTAATTGCATTCGGTATCAGGAGGAAAAAACCAAGCACATACGTGAAGTCCCGACCTAGCCATGATGTTATGACGGAATTCATTGGTCCCACTCTTTCTTAAAAGAAACTCATGATTCGACGAAAGCAGCGGCACTGAAGCAACCAATGTAAATTGCGCCGAGCAACGCCGTAACAGACGACGGCACGGTTTAGGCCGAGAAGTCAGTAAGCTCGCGAAGCGATCCGAAGGGCGACCACTTTTTCGAAAGCGCTCACTAAACAAAAATAATTTGGAGAACCCATTTATGCCGCACAGCAGTTCTAAACAATCCAAGACTTTCGACAAGAAATACATCTCTGTCTCTGAGCTTGCTGCTCGATGGAGTGTCTCGCAAAGCGCAATCTACTCCGGTAAATGCGGATCGGCCGCACTGCACCCGATTCGATTCGGCAGATCAGTTCGTTTCCTTCGCAGTCAGGTTGAAGCTTTGGAAAAAAGTCGCGAGGCTCAAGCAGCTCAATCGCTCAACTACCTAACCACGCCGGCCCTCATTAGGCTTTCGCCCGCTTGGCATTTTATGACCGCGGAATCTTCTCAACTTCCTCCAAAAAAATGCAGTAAGTAGCTCCTGCGAATATGAAACAGCTAAAACGCAAGAGGCGAGCAAAAGGCACCGCCCAGATTAGGAAAGAGAAACGCAATGGCTTAGAGCGCTGGGGATACGACGTTTGGATCCGCCAGCCAGATGGATCTCGAAAGCGCTACCGGGATTTTACTTTCGCAACTAAAGCCGAGGCCACGCAAGCGCTCTCCGCCCTCAGAACAACCGGCTGGAAAACACGCTACGGAGTGAATCCTCCTGAAAAGACAAGCAACACCACAATCAAAGAAGCGATTGAAAGCTACCTAAAACTAGCCAAGGCAAACCTGCTCGCGAATAGAAACGACGACACTACGTACTGGCGTGAGATGCCCAGCCACCTGCGTACCCTTGAACGCTGGGGCGAGTTCATGGGACCTAATCGCCATGTCAGTTCAGTTACAAGAGATGATTTTGTTTTTTGGGTCGCTGCTGAAACCAAGCGCGATAAGGAGAATGGGAAACCTCTGAAGAAATCATCGATCAGAAGAGGACTTAACACTATCAAAGCAGCGTTGAACCATGCAGTCGGAACATGTCCAGACCTAAAGTCCTTTCAAGTACCTCGCAGCCCCCTTACCAAGAAAGTAGAAGAAGAACGCGACCGCGTTCTTTCCGATGACGAAATTGCACAGATATCCGAAGCCCTCTCTACCAAAGCTGAATGGGCCGAGGCTCTCTTCTTTTTCCAACTTGACCTAATAACCGGTGGGCGCATGGCAGAACTCCTACGCATGCGTTGGGAAGAGTCTGACATTCGCTTCGGAACCGTGAAGCTCTATTCTTCCAAGACGAAGAAATGGCGCACCATCAAAGCTCCGTCTGCGGCGACTCTTATAGCAAACCGAAAAGCGGCGGGCCAAGGTGGCGCCACTCGCGTACTCACACACCCGGATCATTGGTATCGCGACATTCTGGGACAAGCATCCGAAAGTGTTGGAATTCGTTACGGCCAGAGAGTACCAGGCGGATGGACGACTCACGATCTGCGCCACACGTGCTTAACGAACCTCGCTATGGCTGGGGTACCGATAAATGGGATTAAGGAATACGCCGGTCACGCCTCCATCGTAGAAACACAAAAATATCTGAAATTCATGCCTCAATCGATTGACCTAGCAGCAAGCGTCTCCACCCGACTTGCCGCCCTCGCTAAGGTTGGGAACGGCTCCAATAGCGGCCTCAAAACGAAAAGCTTCGGCGTCCAACCCCAAAACCTTGTGACCTAGTTGTGACAGGCAGTGCCAACTCAAAATGCTAAAGCCTTTCTTTACATCAGCCACACTACTAATATTGGCTCCCCACAGTGGACACTCTTCGGAACCTTTTTTGCGGTCCCGGCCACCGAACCCCTCGGCGGGCTCCAAAGACTGCGTGACCATTTCGGAATGTCTGCTGTATGGGATTTGTTCTGCATCTTCTTTGCTCCTTGTTCGAATCGGTGTTTTGGTCCTTGCGAAGGTGTTTCCCCTCGCAGCGAAGAAGCTCGAAACGACTGGGCGCTCATTCGCATCACCCGCAGGGGCGTAACGAAGTGGAGCGTGCGATCCGTTCCCTAGAAATGGCTCTTTGAGTCAGGGATTAGGGACATGGACCAGCAGGTGTTGGTCTTTGATAACTTGGTTTCTGTGCAGGTGAAATTCCTGTCCCCCTTGATTATAATTTTGCTATCTCACGCCAAACAGGATATCAACCGTCAGTTGATCCAGCCGTTCATACGGCAGCTTCCTCGCAGCTAACTCTGTTCGATTCAGCGGCAGCGCCTTGATCTTATCAGCTTTCGTCCGGGTGTAACCGCCATCTGGTTCCGCGTACTCGGCGGAGGGAAAGCGAATCTCAGCGAGCAGCGATTGAATTTCAGTGTCTTCATTGAACTGCCGCGCCTTATCTTTGAGAATCAGATAATTTCGCATGCAGCCGGCGGCGAATTCCCAGACGCCTTCCTCGTTCTCACTCCGATAAGAATGTGCGTCGAAGTGGCGCGGGCCATCGTACGACTCTTCCAACAGCTTCACGAGAAAGAAGAGATTCTTGATTGACTCGGAACCGAAGCGCAGGTCTTGATCGAAGCGCGGACCTTTCTGATCATTCAGGTCGATATGAAACAGCTTGCCGGCTTCGATTGCCTGCGCGACGACGTGATAGAAATTCAAGCCCGACATTTGTTCATGCCCCACTTCGGGATTGACGCCAACCATTTCCGGATGATCCGGCGTGGCAATAAACCCAAGCATCGCGCCCGTCGTCGGCAGATAGATGTCGCCGCGAGGTTCATTCGGTTTGGCTTCGAGCGCGAACTTGTAGTCATAGCCTTGATCGATCGAATACTCACAGAGAAAGTTGAGCGCCTCACGATTCCACTTCAAAGCTTCGCGCGGATCTTTGGCGGCATCGACCTCCGCGCCTTCGCGGCCGCCCCAGAAAACGTAGATGTGCGCGCCCAACTCTGCTCCCAAATCCATCGATCGCATGGTCTTTTGCAACGCGTACAGTCGTACGCGCGGATCGCTTGACGTGAACGCGCCGTCCTTAAAAACCGGATCATAAAAAAGATTCGTCGTGGCCATCGGCACCTTCATACCGTGATCGTCGAGCGCCTGTTTGAATTCGCGCACGATGCGACTACGCTCCTCTGGCGACGCATCGATCCGCACGAGATCGTTGTCATGAAGATTGACGCCATAAACGCCGAGCCTGCTCAGCTCGTTGACGATCTTGATCGGACTCAGACTTGGTCGCGTGGCATCGCCAAACGGATCGCGTCCGCGATTGCCGACGGTCCAGAGTCCGAAAGTGAACTTGTGTTCGGGTCTTGGTTGGTAATCGTTGCTTGCCATTTCATTCTGTCCCTTCAAACTCTCGAGCCGGCAAAATCTTCCTTTGCGATGCGCTTTTGCGTGAGTCTTCTCTTATTCCCAAGAAGCCCGCGATTGCCAACGCCTGTTTCTCGCAAAGATGCCAAGAACGCAAGGGGTCCCGGAATTTGCAATTTGCATTTTTACTCTGCAATTTTCAATTTCACCACCGCATCGAAAGCCGGTTTCGTTCTCCCTTCGCGATCGAACAATAGAGGATAATTCGTCCGGCCCTTGATCGGCCAGTTGTTCAACCATGAATCGCCATCTGTAACGCACCAGAAGGTTACGCGGTCGATGGCGTTGCGATGTTTCAGATAAACACCAAATAGATCTGCGTAACGCTTTGCCAGTGCTTCTTGAACTAAGTCCGGCAAACCGTTCGGGTAGGGATTAAGTTGCGGCGTCACCGCGACCTGGACTGCGTAATCGGCGCCCGGTTTCGTCGTTCGCGGCAGGACGTCAACATCGAGTTCAGTGATGTTGACCTTGATTCCGAGACGTTCAAACGCGCTTATAGTCTCGTCCTCGTCTGCCACTGAGGGCCAGTCCATAAGGTTATGGTTCTGCAAACCAATCGCCGTGATGGGAACGCCTTCGGCCTTCAATTTCTTCATCAGGTCAACCGCGCCTCTGCGCTTTGCCGGCAACTCCAAATCGTAGTCGTTGTAATACAACTGCGCATTGGGATCGGCTTCATGCGCGAATGCGAAAGCTTTGGCCAGGTAATCTTCGCCGATGACTTTCATCCAGGGCGATTGCCGCATGGTGCCATCCTGGTTCAGTGCTTCGTTGACAACGTCCCAGCCTTTGATTCTTCCTTTGTAGCGTCCCACGACCGTCGTGATGTGATCCCGCAGACGCTTCAGCAACGTTTCGCGATTGGTAGGATTGCCTTTGTCGTCCTCAAATACCCAAGCCGGAGTCTGGTTGTGCCACACGAGCGTATGACCGACGATGAACATCTTATGCTTCTCGCCGAACGCCACGAAAGCGTCCGGCGCTTCGAAGTCGTATTTGTCGGGAGCGGGATGGACCAGCGCCCATTTCAAAACGTTCTCGGGCGTAATCGTGTTGAACTGCGAAACGATGAGCGCCGTAATCCCGGGCTCCTCTTCAAAGATGTGACGCCGGTTGAGCGACGCGCCGATCAGAAAGCTGTTCTTGAAAGTTTCCTTGAGCGTCGCTCGCGTCCGTGCGGGTGATGAAGTTAGTAACGAATCGCTCTCAGTCCTGGCGCTCGGGTCGCCGGTGGGCGGGGGAGCATGATCCGTCGCCGCAGGTGGTCCGAGTATTTCGGTGAATATAGGCTTTAGGGCATCGGCCCAGATTTGATAGCCCCTAAGGCTGGGGTGCAGTTTATCGACCGTCACGCCCTCGAACAAAGTGCCGTCTTTATCGGCTAGTCTGTTGTTGATGGTGAGGAAGTGACTGGTCTTCCCGTCGGCAAACTTGGCGATGTTGTTGTTGATACGATTGATGGTGGGGAGCATTGCCACGCTGTCGTTGCGCGGGAAAATCGCGGTGAGAACAATCGTCGCGTTCGGCGCTTTCTTCCGGCAAAGATCGACGAGCGCCTTGATGCCTTTGGTGATGTCGCCAACTTTGGCGTCGTCGCCGGGATCGCGTCCAACGTTGTTGGTGCCGGCGAGTATGACTATGATCTTCGGGTTTATGTCGTCGAGCTCGCCATTTTCCAGCCGCCAGAGGATGTTCTGGATCGTATCCCCGCCCCAGCCAAAGTTGGCCGCATTCCAACCAAAGAAGTTCTGCTTCCAATTAGCTAGAAAGTCAGGGTAGTCGGTTGCACCCCAGCGCCGGGTAATCGAGTCGCCAACGAAGTAAACGTCGATTTTGCCGCGCCGTGCTTTCTCGATGAGTTGCTCGTGGGCGAGTTGGGAATTGCGGTCGTTCCGCCGAACCGGTTGATCTGCGGGCGCCGGCGATTGTGCGCCTGATGAAGAGACCGACGCAAGGCCACAGAGACACAGAGACACAGAGAGAAGGACTAGCCATATTTTCCATTTCTCATTTGTCATTTGTGAATTCTCTTGGTATGAGCGTCCATCGGGTCTCGACAAAATGTCAAATGGAAAATGAGAAATAGTCTTGTATTTTCCGTGTCTCTGGGCCTCTGTGGCTAATTCACTTCGGCACAACTTCCGGCTTTACCGTCAGGAAATAGGTCCCGGCATTCATAATTCGATTATTGACCGACCGTTTCTAAACTGTAGAGGATGGCAGAGGCTTGCGTAGACGGAGTCGGCAGGTAGCAATTGGCCATAGCCTAGCAAGCCGCTTCAAAGGCGACTTGACGGCCCTCCGCACTTCAAAGCGACCGAGTGAATATATTCAGTTAATAACTCTTAGCTCTTGAACGGGAGGGCAACTTATTTGAGAATCACGCTGCCTTCGTCGTACTACGCCTCTTCCAGGACTAACTTAAGTGAAGCGAATAGCCCTTTTCCGACAAATTGCGTAGAGTGTTCGGGATCTTTTATTCCACTGATACGACAAAGATGGGTCGCGGCACAAAACGGTAACTTTCATATCGAAGATAGCCCGAGATATCGATCTGATGCGTGGGAGGTAGTCATAAGTTCACCGGGAATTGATTTCTAGATAGGATGAGGCCTCAATGCAGAATCGAAGACGAAAAATACTCAGGCTCTCTCTCCACGCGTTAGTCTCAGCAGTCTTAGCAACTCTTACGAGCTCCGCTCGCGCCGAGGTGCACGTCCCGGCAATCATTGGCGACAACATGGTGCTGCAAGCGGACATGAAAGTCCGTCTCTGGGGTAACGCCAGCCCGGGAGAACGTGTGACTGTGAGCTTCGACTCAAAGAGCGCGCAAACGACCGCGGACCAGCAAGGGCATTGGCAAACTTTCATTGGCCCATTCAAAGCGGGCGGTCCATTCGAACTGACTATCAGGGGCGGTAACACGCTTACATTCAAAAACGTGCTGGTCGGTGAAGTTTGGCTTTGCTCTGGCCAATCGAATATGGAATGGCCGCTGGTGAACGCAAAGGGTGGCGCCGACGTGATGGCCCAGGCAAATTACCCTGAGATTCATCTGTTTACGGTTCAGAAGAGTACGGCCGTCTCGCCGCTTGGCGATCTTAAGGGGCATTGGATCGTGACCACTCCCGAGTCAGTAGGTCAATTCTCTGCCGTTGGCTATTTCTTTGGACGTGAAATTTACGAACGTCTCAGGATTCCAGTCGGCTTGATTCATACCTCCTGGGGAGGTACGCCGGCAGAAGCGTGGACCAGCTACGACGCGCTGGCCTTCACGCCTGAACTGAAGCCGATCACCGATCGATATCAGGAGAGTCTAAAGTCGCTTCCTCAAAGACAACAGGATTACGAGCGCGCCTTGGCCCAATGGGAAGAGAAAAATATTTATGCCGATCCCGGAAACAAAGGCGAGGCGCTGGGCTATGCCGATCCCTCTCTGAAGACAGCGGACTGGCAGAAGATGAATCTGCCACAATACTTCGAGACGGCCGGCCTAAGCATCGATGGCGCCGTCTGGTTCCGGAGAGCGATAGAAGTGCCGGAGGGCTGGGCCGGAAAAGATTTGGTTTTGAATCTAACAGCGATCGACGACTACGACACAACCTACTTTAACGGCACTAGAGTCGGAGGTATTGGCAAGGGGACGCCCGACAGCTATGGGATATCGCGGCACTACACCGTTCCCGGCTCTTTGGTCCACGCAGGCCGAAGCGTCATTGCTGTGCGCGTTTTCGACTCGGGAGGCAATGGCGGCTTCGCCGGCGTCGGAGAAATGTCTTTAGCGCCTCCAGGTGCTAAGGAAAACGAGCGAATCAACCTCGCCGGCGCGTGGGATTACAAAGTGGAGCTGCGCCTCGAACCAAAACGGCCGGATTGGGGATCGCGCCCACAGACTCCGGGACCCAGCAATCAGAACAGTCCGAGCGTACTTTATAACGCGATGATTGCGCCGCTAACGCCATATGCGATTCGCGGCGCGATCTGGTACCAGGGTGAAAGTAACGCCGGCCGAGCTTATCAATATCGGACGCTGTTTCCGGTCATGATTCGCGATTGGCGTCGGGCGTGGGCCGAGGCTGATTTTCCTTTTTATTATGTGCAGCTCGCGAATTGGCAGCCGGTGAAAGCCCAGCCAGACGAAAGTGAGTGGGCCGAGCTGCGCGAGGCGCAAACGATGACGCTCCGCGAGCCGCACACGGGCATGGCAGTAATCATCGACATCGGCGATGCCAACGACATCCATCCACGCAACAAATTGGACGTGGGCCATCGATTGGTGGTTTGGGCCCTCGCCGACACTTATCATCAGAAGGTCGAGCCTTCAGGTCCACTGTTTAATTCTTATTCGATCGAAGGTGACAAAGTGCGTTTGCGCTTCAAGCACAGCGGGGGATTGCAAACCGCAGATGGTGGGCCGCCAAAAGGCTTCGCGATAGCCGGCGCCGATCGGAAATTCTACTGGGCTGAGGCGCGAATCGACGGCGACACAATCATCGTGTCTAATCAGAATGTGCCCAAGCCCATGGCTGTTCGCTACGCCTGGGCCGATAACCCGGCTACGAATTTGTATAACCGCGCGAATCTGCCTGCCTCACCTTTTCGCACTGATGATTGGAAGGGCGTGACGGCCGAGCGAAGATGAAAGAGACTCAGTCACAAATGAATTCGTCTGCAGCCTAAGAAACTTCAAATCATCCACTGAATGCTAATCAACCATGTGCGCTGGAATCCGAGCCGCGCTCACCTGAACGCAGCCATGTCGGAGGTGCGGTCGTGCTCGGCGTCGAAGCAAGCTCACACATAGACGAACTGCTGCACGAAACGCAGATAGACTTCAATGAAGTTAGCTATCGCGCCATCACCTGAATGATCTTCTTCCGCGCCATCACCTGAATGATCTTCTTCAATGGCAGATCCCCGGATGATCCTCCGATCGCAATCTCGACCCGGTCATTTTCAATGTCAAACCGGTGAGCCCCCACGTTCCAGTACGCCAGCCGTTCGGCGGGCAAAGTAAAGGTGGCTGTCTTCTTCTGCCAGGGTGCGAGAGCGATGCGGGCGAAGCCTTTCAATTCAAGCCGAGGCCTTGCAACAGATGAATTGAGATGCTTCACATACATCTGCACGACCTCTTCACCGAAACGACTCCCAGCATTTTTCACATCGACACTGACGTTGATTGAACCTTTCGTTGACAGTGCGTTGGGCTTCACTGTCAAGTTCGAATACGCGAAAGTCGTATAGCTCAAACCGTAGCCGAAAGGATAGAGCGGCTCGCCTTTGAAATACATGTACGTGCTGCCATGACGAATATCGTAGTCCATCATCGGCGGCAATTGATCCAATGAACGCGGCCAGGTTTGCACTAAACGTCCGGCGGGATTGTAATCGCCGAACAATACATCGGCGAGCGCATTGCCCTCTTCCTGACTGCTGTGTGTCATGTGAAGAATTGCCGGCACATTTTGCTGGGTCCAGTTGATTGCATAAGGGAAACTGGAAATCAGCACGACAATCGTTCTTGGGTTCGCCTGATACACTCGTCTGATCAGCTCTTCCTGTTCCAGGGTGATGGATTCACGATCGACTGCTTCGCGGCCTTCACTGGGCACAGATACTTTCGCCCAGGGCATGTTGCCGCCACCGTTTGGATGGTTGCCGACGCACACAACTGCTACATCCGCATTGCGAGCAATTTCCGCATCTTCCGCGGAGTAATTCACGGTCACGGTATTTCCGAGTTTGTTTCTGATCCCTGCGAGTGGTGTCACAGCATACGGCGGCGAACCACTGTACCAGTCGAGGAGGACTTCGTTGGCGCGTGGGCCAACAACAGCGATGGACTTCAGCTTCGCGCGATCGAGCGGCAAAGTGTGACTTGAATTCTTTAATAGCACGATAGATTTTTGCGTGATCAGGCGAGCGAATGATATATGTTTCCCCGATAGCCAAGGCTCATCAGGCTCGCTACCGATTTGCGTGTACGGAACCATGGCCGGTGGATCAAGCAAGCCAAGCTTAATCATGACCCGAAAATTCGTTTTGAGAACTTCATCAATGTCTCTTTCGGTCAGAAGACCTCTTTTGACTGCGCCGCGCACTGCATCGCGATAATTGTCGAGGAACTGACCAATGCCAGCTTTGATCGAAGCAGCGGCCGCGCTTTCAAAGTCGGTTGAGTATTTCTGAGCCGTGACCAGGTTGCGCATCGCGCCAGCGTCGGTGCAGATGATTCCGTCTTGTCCCCATTCTTTGCGCGCGACATTCTTCAACACCGGATTGATGGTCATTGGGACACCGTTCATCTCATTGTAGGACGCCATGAACGCGCGCGCGCCGCCTTCGACGATTCCCATCCGAAACGGTACGGAGTAGTACTCGCGAAAGAGGCGCTCGTCGAAATTGGACGACGTCTTGTCCCGATCGTTTTCGTTGCTGTTGGCGAGAAAATGCTTCATCAGCGCCGCCACCCGCCAACACTTCGGATCATTCCCCTGCATTCCTTTGACAAAGGCCACCACCATCGATCCGTTGAAGAAAGGATCTTCGCCATAGCATTCTTCTGTGCGACCCCAGCGCGGGTCACGCCCCAGGTCTGCGTTGGGCGAGCGAATGACGATTCCGCCTTGATGATAGTTCGGGCTCTGAAAGATGTAGCGTGCTTCGTAAGCTTCGATTTCGCCGGCTTGACGCAGCATGTCAACGTCCCAGGTTTCCGCCATCCCGATGCCTTGCGGGAAGATCGTCGTGGGAACGATCCGTGGCGGCCGCCAATTGGCGGGCCCGCCTTGCGCCAACCCATGAATTCCTTCGACGTGCCGTGAACCCCTGATACCCAACCGCGGCACGCTTGGGTCGGTGCCAAGGCAGGCAATCTTCTCGTCCAGCGTTATTAACGAGACGATGTTGTTGACTCTTTCTTCGACAGGCAGCGCAGGGTTTTGAAATGGAAACTCATGATCACTCTGCGCGATTGTTGAGAGGCGATTACAAGGAACTACGAGCAAAGAGAGAAAGACAGGCACGACTAACGCAACGGACGGCGGTCTCATGCGAAAGATCATGATGGTCGTTTGGCCGATTCTTCGCTAGTCGTTTCTAAACCTTCAGCTACTTTGACGCCGCGGCCAATTGGAAGCTCTGGCTGCCTTCGACGACCTTGAGATATTTATTAAGCGGCAGGTTCGTGAGTTTATCCACGCGCCCGCTCGGCCATTTGATCTCAACGCTGTCGATCTTTGTCGCTTGTCCTATCCCGAGAATCTCACGAGGATCATGAGTAGCGAGAAAGCTGCCGCCGCTTGTCCGCAAACGCCGATGCTTCAGCCCGCCGGCTTCCCACGTAATGATCGCGCCGACGGCAGCGGGATTGCTCTTAGTGGCGACGAGTTGAAGCCCAACCCAGTTGTTGCGATTGCCGCCTGCGTTTCGTAGAAGAATTGGCGCCTCACCATTGTTGATAATCAGGACATCCAGGTCGCCATCGTTGTCATAGTCCCCCAAAGCCAGACCGCGTGCGGGAAAATCTTTGCTGAATACGGGGCCCGATGTCGCACTCACATTCTTGAAAGTCCCGTTCACGTTCTCAAACATCAGCAGCGGCTCTTTGTATTTCACTTTTAGCGACTGGACTTCAACCATGTCATCAGGGTGTCCGTTGGCGAGAATCAAATCAGGATTACCGTCGTTGTCATAATCAAAAAACTTCAGGCCCCAACCACTCAGTAAACGCGTGGCGCGGCCGATTTCTCCTGGCCGATCGATGAAAGTCAAATCGTGTTGGTTCTGGTACAAGCTGAACAGCTCCTGATCGATATTGGCCACGAACAAATCCTGCCAGCCGTCACCGTCAAAGTCGGCAGCGTCGACTCCCATGCCAGAGCGCGGGGCGCCGGAGTCGCTGTACGCCACTCCTGCCGCAAGGCCGATTTCTTCAAACTTGCCGTTGCCCTTGTTCAGGAAAAGGAAATTGGGGACCGTATCATTTGCGACGAACAGATCCATCAAACCGTCGTTGTTGACGTCCGTCGCCACCACACCAAACGATTTGCCGAGCGAGTTTGCAATGCCCGACTGTTTGCTTACGTCAGTAAATTGGCCGTTGCCGTCATTGTGGAACAGATGACTCGCGCGAGGCTTGAAGACACGCGGCACGCAGTAGTAACGCCGCCCCAGGCGATTATCGCCGCA
>Ga0193747_1000190_pt1 | contig 25875 bp, 22 predicted proteins | sample L1m2metaG_FD_143048 | JGI IMG/M metagenome (GOLD analysis project Ga0193747, IMG submission 143048) | Soil microbial communities from a riparian zone of the East river system, Colorado, United States - L1m2 | ecosystem: Environmental > Terrestrial > Soil > Riparian zone | place: USA: East River...
CGGTGGTGACGGGGCAGACCTTTACCGTCATCTTCCCGGTGGCCGGGAATTTCAAGCTGACGTGTCTGGTCCATGTAAATATGGATGGACGGATTCACGTCCTCCCGGCGAGCGACCCGCTGCCCCACGATCAGGCGTTCTATGACGAGCAGGCTGCGAGTCACACCGACGAATTGCTTTCCCATGGCGCAAAGATGAAACCCCTGCATGTCCCTAACTCACCACTGGGAGTCACGGCGGGGATCACAGACATCACAGGAACGGCGGGCGGCACCGAAACCGTCGCGGCTGTGCGTTTTTCTCACGAGAATATCCGGATCCGTGCCGGTCAAACGGTCGAATGGGATAACCAGGCTCCAATCTTCCCGCATACCATTACCTTCGGGCAGGAGCCGGCGAACCTTCAGAATCCTTCCCCCGACGTAACGGTCGATCAGGATGGGGCCCGGCGTGCCATCATCGCTTCCACTTCCGACAGCACCCACTCCGGGTTCATCATTCAGGCGCCACAAGAACGACGCGGGCTGCCACAGGCGCCCCTAGGCGTAACACGTTTCCGCGTCACTTTCCCGAACCCTGGAATCTTCCCCTACATCTGCGCCCTGCATGACGAAATGGGCATGGTTGGGCAGGTGACTGTCACTCCCTAAGACAATTGTCTTGTGACTAGAAGGTGTAGCCTTCCTAAACAAGAACAGCGACAAAGGAAGGACTCGAGGAGTCCGACGACTACAAAACAGACATAACGCCTCAAACTGCAGGCTACAACATGTCAGGCAGTAGGTGACATCCGTGGTTTCTCCGGTTCAGGGATTCGCCTTTTGATTGTGAGTTTTTCGCGAGCAGGGAATTTAACGATTCGCAAACTTTACGCGTAACAACTCTGCCAATCTCGCGCAGTACACCGCTGGACGGCTAGAACTGACGTCTCACGATGAGAAGTCAAAGAAGGCCAAAACAACAAAAGGAAAATTAAAAATGAAAAGATTAAACATTACATTCGGAACAATTCTGCTGGTGCTTGGCTGCTTTGCGTTTTCGCCGGCGGCGAAAGCAGACCCGCCAATCGCGGGTTTATTGACAGACTGGAAATCGAAACCCCCAATTTTCTAAACGGGGTGTGCATGGGAACTTGGAAACAGATAGCAGGCAGGACCTTCAAGCTCTTCCACGTAGGTTGGACCCCCGGTGGTATCCCGCCCGCCCCTACGAGCGTACGATTCGAGTTGAGGCATCTAGATACGGTCAGCGTCGACGGTAATAGCTTCGACGGCACTTATGATCAGAAGTTTTTCGACGCGAATGGAAATCTCGTTTCCGAGGACATGGGCACGATCCATGCAACGCGTCTATCTGTGGATCAATTCGCTGAATCTACCGCAAGTAGATAACTACTCTCGAGGAGAGCCTCTTCGGTTGTCCCAAAAAGCGCCGGAGAGGCTCTCGGCATTCGATTAGGAGTGCGGCCGAGTGTGGTGCCATGATGAAGTAGCGCATGCGTCTCGCCCGCACGGAAGGTGAATGCCGCAAGCCAGAGGCTCGCGCTACCTTATCTGTACAAATCCTTCCGGCGATGACCTAACGAGTTTACTCGCTTGCGAACCGACTGTACAAGCTCTTGAGATAACTCCGCGTGAATCAACTCTTCACGGTCTGCTGATGCAGCGGCGATTATCACTCCGCGTGGATCGATAATTGCCGAACTGCCACAAAACCAGAGGTCAACATCTTTCCCGACGCGGTTCGATGCGACAACGTAACTCTGGTTCTCGATCGCGCGGGCCATGGCCAGCGTCCGAAAATGTTCGACTCGCGGAAATGGCCATGCAGAAGAAATGACGAAGGCGCCGACGTTCTGGTCGGTTGCCAGTTTGCGGTATAACTCCGGAAAGCGAAGGTCGTAACAGATACTGAAGCCAAACTGTAGGCCGCCGAGCAAAAACGTTGTGAACTCATTCCCCGGAGCGAAACAGGTCTGTTCTTCTACGGGCGCAACGGCATACAAATGAGTCTTGCGATATTTCGCGACGATGTCGCCCTTCGCATCGACAAGGATTTGCGAATTGTAAATCGATGATCCATCCCGCTCGGAGACGCCGCTGACAATGCCAATCGATAGTTTCCTCGCGATTGCTTGCACTCCGGGAACAAACCCATTTTTCCAATGGCTGGCGTGTTGGTGGATTACGGCCATCGAGTAACCGGTGTCGGTCACCTCCGGAAAAACGATCAGCTCGGCGCCGGCCTCTTTTGCCCGGCGAGAAAAATCGTGAACCTTGGACAAATTCGCTTCCTGATCGCCGAGCGAGCATGAAATCTGGGCGACTGCAATTTTCATTCGTATTTAGGGCTGCTGCTGTAACGTCTGCTGTCCTCAGCGCAATTCGCATCGAGCAGCGTCACGCGCATCTCCGCTCAGGACAGCAGACGCTACAATTGTTGCAATTAGCGAAATCCAAATGTTTTTTAGGTATGCGCCTTACGCCGCAATCGGCCTGCGGTATCCGAAGAACTCTCGCTTCGTAATCATGTGGGCCACTTCAGGTGGAACCATTTGTTCCCATCTGCTGTCGCCGGACTGTAACTTTGCCAGCACGTCGGGTGGCTGAATTCGTAAATACTCAGGATGATAGTCGGTGATCTCTTGGACGTATTGATTGTCGATCAGATATTGAAATAACGAGCGAAGATTCGGTGCGACTTTGACTTGCGTCGCCGTAACAATCTTTCCAGTCGCTTCGTCGATGCGTGGGTAGACGTAAAGCTTTAGTCCTCCTTTAAACATTCTGCCCAGCGCCTCCAGGATTCCGCCCTCAAGATTGGTGTAGTATTTTTCGTTAAAGATTTTGATCAAACTGGGCACGCCCATGACAAGACCGATCGCTTTGTTTGTGTAACGAAAGAGATATCCCGCGAGTCGGTAGTATTCGCCGAACTTCGAGATCAGGACGGTTCGACCTAGCGCACGAAGAATGTCGACGCGAGCAAGAAAGTCCGCGTGATCAAGCTCACCGTCCGCGCGCAAATTCTCGAGTGTCATTTCCATGAGCACCACCATCTCGTCTTCCGAACAATCGCAGTGCTTTAGAAAAACGCGTCGCGCGCCATCCAGCATGTCATTGGTGGCGTACGTGACAGGCCGAAAACTCCCGCGCTCGACCAGGATCGCTTTTTTGTAAAACACTTCGGCAGGTTGAACCGTCTCGCCATCCGCCTTGAACATCACCGCATCTGTCAGGCCCTGGCTGACTAACTGCAAACTCATCAATCGATTATCAACGTTTTGAAAGAGAGGCCCGGAAAATTTGATCATGTCCACTTCGATTCGTCCGGGCGGAAGATTTTCCTGAAGTGATGAAATCAGTTTTTCCGGCTGCCGAGAGTAAAAGGCGCCGTAGAGAAGATTCAACCCGATGACCCCTAAAGCTTCTTGCTGCTCGACGTTTGCTTCGTCGAGCAACCGAACATGGATAATGATCTGGCTTGGTTGCTCCCGGGGTTGCGATTGAAAACGCACGCCCAGCCAGCCATGTGATTCATTACGCTCTTTGAAACTGCGCGCCGCGATGGTATCGGCGAAGACAAAGAACGTTTTCTCGGCACCGAATTTTCGATCCAGCCGTTCGATCAGAAGATCGTATTCATGATCGAGCATTGTCTGGAGCCGCACACGGCTAACATAGCGGTCGGCCTGTCCGTAGATGGCGTCGCTGAAAGTCATGTCATAGGCGGACATGGTCTTGGCGATTGTGCCGGCGGCGCCGCCTACGCGAAAGAATCTCCGCGCTACCTCCTGTCCCGCGCCGATTTCAGCGAAGGTGCCATACTTCGCTGAATCCAAATTGATGCGGAGGGCCTTCTCATCGGTGCCGATCTCCATCTGCGGATTCATACAATTTCTCTAGCGGCAATTCACGGCCGCCGCAAATCGTGGTGCCGAGTAGAGCTGTAGGGCGTCTGTGTCAGACGCCTCTTGCTTGTTAGCGCGTGGCCCGCGCAGACGCGTACAGAAACTGTTACAGCCGTACTTGCTCGGCGTTCTTGGTCTGAATCCAGCCGCGCAGATCATTCGGCAGCGCGGCGTACATCCAATCGCCGCGCGTGCTTAGGATTTTAATTTCGCTGCCAGCCGGCAACGCGAGAACGCTGTTGGCTGTGTCCGCCGTAGCGAGGCGCGCCTGGACATCGTTGCCCGTAACGATGCCGAGCGCGCGTCCGTTGCTGCCATTGTCAAGTGTGTGAATCGCCCAGACAGCTACGGCGCACACGAGCAGGCACAAAATCGATAATGACATCAGCGCAGCGGATCGGCGACGCGCGAAAATCAGCGCAACGATTCCAAAAATTCCCAGCCAGAAAGCGACCGCCGCTGCGATGCCGTACTGATTGATGCTCGCGAACTGCAGGTAACGCTCCAGTCTGGTCGGTTGCAGTTGCAGGGCTCGCGATTCGTCACGGGCAATCTGCAAATTAGCGGTTGCCTCCGGATGATGATTGTCTAAGGCGAGTGCGCGTTCGTAATTCAGAATCGCGCGGCCAAAATCGCGCGTGCGAAAATACGCGTTTCCCAGATCGTAAAACAGGTTTGCGTTCCACTGACCTGCGCGAACCAGCGCCTCGTAACTGGCGATCGCTTCTTTGAAATTCCCCTGCGCATATTCCTGGTTCGCTTTTGCAAATTCAGCGTCTGATTGCGCAAACGCTATCAACGGAAAAAACGCACAGAGTAAAATCATCAGCATTCGCAACCGAAATGGTGCGTATCGCCGTTGGTCGGGGAGCGCGAGCATTCTGCTCGCCCTATCCGGTATGTTGCCGGACGGCTTTCCAAGCGTAAACAATTTGCAATCGGTCTCGTTGGGGGAACCAGTCTCGCAGTGGATTCGCGGCAGAATGCCGCGAATAGCGGGCAACATGCCCGCGCTCCCCATAGATTCATGCTGGGGACCGTTGCAACTGAAACGTTGTTCTAGGCTCATGCTTTCAAATTTTCAATCAGCTCCATTACGTCGCGCCGGTTGTCCGGGGAGATGCTTCCCGGGCCGTTGTGGGCTCCGCTGTATTGCCACTCGTCGTTTTGCTCGAATAAGCGGCGAAGCCGGTCGCGCGAATCAGTATCAAGCTTGAAGGTTTCCGCTGCAGTTTCCGCGTCCACGGCGTTTGGGTCGACGCCGCGGCTACGCGAAGCGAGCGCGGCTTTCAATCGAACAACTCGCGAGGCTTCGGCATAATATTCCCGCGGGGACACGTCATCACGGCGCAACTTGTGCATCAACTCGGCTGCTTCGTGTTGCAGCGCACCGATGCGCCGCGCCTCGCGATCGTCCAATCTTGCTCGCCGAATCTTCCAACCCGCGAACACGAGCAGAGCCGCCAGCGGTAGCGATTGCGCCGCCCAGAAACCGCGTCGTGTGTAAAGCGGTGCGAATGATTTCACCGTTCGCGATGGTTCGGTGAGTTGGTAAAGAATGTCCTGCGGCTTGGTTGAATCGGGAACCGGGGCGCGGCCTCGGGCTGCTGTAGGCGGCGACGAAGATGGTGGCTGTGCGGCCACGGCCGGTGCAGCTGCACCGCCCTGAACGGTGATTGCCATCGATTCGCTGTGCAGCGTCATATATTGTTCTTTCGCCGGGTCGAAATACGAAAATGCGAGCACCGGCAGACTTTGCTTGTTCTCGTTAGGCGAAACCACCATCTCGAAGGTCTTTGTGCCGCTGATGCCAACTTCATCGTCCTGTTTGAACTTGGAAGACGGCGGATATTTATGCCAGCCGCGCTCATCCTCGAGCAACGGCGCAGTCACCCGATCGAAATTGCCGCGCCCCGAGATTGTTGTCGTGACCGTGATCGGATCACCTACCTGGACGCTTTTCGGCTTGGCCTCGGTTGCCATGGTAAAGCTTCCAATCGCTCCTGAGAAGCTGGGCGGCGCATTTGGTGGCAGCGGTTTTACTTCAAGCGCCACACGGTCACTGTTGATCTGGATGTCGCGACGTTCACCGAGCTGTGCAAATGGGTTGGAGAAAAACGGATCTGAAAACGGATCGTCGAGATCGAATAGATCGTAGGGCGAACGCGAACGCGGCGCGTTTCGTCTTCGCGGAACGACCACCTGCGCCTTTGCTTTGAGGGGCCCGATTTCAAATTTCCCTGCTCGCGCCGCCGCAATCGCGGTTTTGAACGTCACTACTTCGAAAGGCCTCCCGTTGATAGTCTCCAAATTTTGTGACGACTGTTGCAATTTCTGCGAGGTAAACCCTTGCCCGGTGATGTCAGGCGGCTCGGTCAGCCGGGGATGAACACGCGCATCAAATCCCATTCTAATCTGGACCGGAACAATCTCGCCGACGTACGCGGTCTTCTTCGGCACAATTAATTCAGCGAAAACCAGATCGCTTGCGCTGGTCGACTGGCTCTGAGTGCTACGACCAGGCCGCGTCGTTGTCTGTTGACCGGGCGCATCAGCGACGTTTAACGCGAGTTCCGGCGTCCTTAGGATCTTCCCGCCGGCGCGAACTGTTTGTGGTGGAATCGTGAACCGTCCTGCTCTGAGCGGCAGGATCGTGTAATTGTAAGTCACGCTCGAGTTGGTCGAGAAGTTGTGTATTTCGAATTGTCGCGACGTTCCCGTGGAATGAATCTCCAAGCCATCGATTGAAATTTCTTCCGGGGGTCGCGCATCGCCGGGACCTGTCACCTTGATTTGCAGCTCGACCGTTTCGCCGACAGTTGCCTCCGAGTTGCTCAAAACTGCGGTGACACTGGGCGAATCGGCAAATGCAATCTGTGTGATCCCGACTACAGCGAATACCGCGATTAAGATTCGGCAATGCATGAGACTTCCATCAACTATCAACCCTACCAGTCCTTATAGACATGACGATTTACTCTGCGTTCATCAAGTCGGACTCGTGCCTCTTCATCCTTCATCGATTCAAGCAGCGCCAGCGCCTGGCGTTCGCTCATCTGGCCTTCTTTTTCCTGTTCAGCCTCCGCTACTTGCTCGTTTTTATCCGCGGGCTTATCGGCGGGCTTTTGTGAGTCATCTCCTCCAGCGCCTTTGACGTCGCCGGCAAATTTCTTTTGCGGCGATTCCGCGGGGGTAGGGGAGGCGTTTTCCTCGTCGCCCTCTCCCGGTGATGGCGATGGCTTTTCGTTTTCTCCTTCGCCAGGACTTGGTGATTGTTCAGCCTGTCGTTGTCCCGGCGAGGGCGATGGCTGATTGTCCTGCTTCTTTTCTGCGCCGGGCGAGGGAGATGGACTCTCGCCCGGTTGTTGCTGCTGTTTCTTTTGCGGCTCGTTTTTTGCCTGAGACTGGTCTTTTTGCTGTTGTTCTTTTTTGTCTTTGTCGTTGTCCGATTTGTCCTGCGACTGCTGGTTTTGTGCCTGCTGCTGATCCTTTTGATCCTGCTGATTCTGGTTTTGCTGCTGCTGTTGTTCTTTTTTGTCTTTGTCGTTGTCCGATTTGTCCTGCGACTGCTGGTTTTGTGCCTGCTGCTGATCCTTTTGATCCTGCTGATTCTGGTTTTGCTGCTGCTGCTGCTGTTGTTGTTGTTGCTGCTGCTGTTGTTGATCTTTCTGATCTTTCTGCTGCTGGTCTTTCTGTTGTTGCTTCTGGTCCTGGTTCTGTTGGTTTTGCTGTTTTTGCTGCTGATCTTGCTTGTTCTGTTTGTTCTTTTGCGGTGGCGTTGGGGAAGGGGATGGTTGTTGTTGTTGTTGCTGTTCCTTTTTGTTTTTTAACTCGTCGATCTTCTTTTTGACGTATTCGTAGTTGTCCTTCGCCTCTTTATTTTGCGGGTCCAGCTTTAAGGTTTGCTCGTAATGATCGAGGGCATTTGTCCAGTCGCTGAGTTTCTTGTCGTCGGCTTTCTGCATTTCGCCGCGTTGATAGAGGGTGTTGCCGAGATTGTAATGACCTTTGGTCTGCAGACCGGTATCAGGCGTCAGCAATGCCTGACTGAATGATTCCAACGCCTTATTGTAATCCTTCAGTTTGTAAGCCGCGGTGCCTGAATCGAACTGGAGCTCGTCTTCAGCGCGGGATTGCGGATGCGACTTCAGCGTGTCCTGAAATTCTTTGTAAGCATCTTCGAATTTGCCTTGCTGATACGCATTGATTCCCGGCACCGTTGCGAACACAGATGAACACAGCAACATCAGGACAGCTACAGCAGCGCCCGCAGCTTTGACTGGGCCGCCTGCGACGCTTCGCCCGGCATTGCGGGCAGGCGCAGGAACGTGGACTCGCTCACGTACGCGTTTCCGCTCGGGAATCAGGATCGACAACGCCAGAGCAATCAACGCGGCGCCGAGCGACCACTCGTAACGTTCAATCGGCCGCCGCGACAAACGCACGTCCATCTCAGCAGCCTGCATTTTTGCCAAGCCTTCACTTTGAATCTGCTGCATCGTGCGCGGCCCGTTTTCTAAATGTAGATAGAATCCGCCAGTCGCCTCCGCCACTTCGCGCAAACGTTTGTCGTCCAGTTTTGATTTGACGACTTGCCCGGCTGAATCCTTCACGAAGCTCGTCTCGCCGTCGTCACTGGTTACCGGAATCAGCGAACCTTGCGGTGTTCCGACGCCAATAGTGAAAATTCGCACTCCCGCATCGGCCGCGGTTTTCGCCGTTTTCACCGCTTCGCCATTTAAATCTTCGCCGTCAGTGAAGATGATCAGCGCGCGATTTCCCATGGCGCTTTTGCCGAAGCTCTGCGTGGCAAGGGTAATAGCGCTCGAGATGTTGGTGCCGCCTTCGGGAATGGTCTTTGTGTCGAGATCGCCGACCGCCTCGATCACGGCGTCGTAATCAATCGTCAGCGGTGCTTGCAAAAACGCGCGCCCTGCAAAAGCAATCAGACCAACGCGGTCGCCTTGAAGTTCGTCGATTAAATCCTGAATCGCCAGTTTGACGCGCTCGAGTCGATTTGGCTGGACGTCGTTAGACAACATGCTGCGCGAAGTGTCCACAGCGACCAACAGATCCAGGCCTTTGCGCTTTACGTCCTCAAAAGTGTAGCCCCGGCGCGGTTGCGCCAGACTGACGATCGCCAGCGCAAGCCCAAGCAATAGCAAACCAAATCTTACGATGCGCCGCTGCCGGTTGACGGTTCCCGCGAGCTGCGGCAACAATCGCGCGGAAACAAACTGCTGCAGCCGCTTCAATCCGCGATGTTCCGAGCGCACAAAGAGCGCAATCAAGAGCGGGATCATCAACAATCCCCAAAGCCATTCTGGTGCGCCAAAGGTCATGGCAGTTTTTTCCAAATCGTTTGTGACAAAAGCATTTGTGCCATCAACAGCCCGCACCCACCCATCAGACACAGCGGAAAAAGATCGCGGTATTGCTGATATTTTTTCACGCTTACGGTCGACTTCTCCAGCTTGTCGATATCGTTGAAAATTTGTTCCAGTGATTGAGTGTCACTGGCTCGGAAAAATTTGCCGTCGCCGATTTTCGCGACCTCTCTCAAACCGGTTTCATTAAATTCTACGCGCTGATTTTCGTAGAGGATGTTTCCCAAGGCGTCGGTCAACGGTCCGCGACTGGTGAAGACGGGTGCCGGCGCGACTCCATTTGTTCCAGCGCCGATCGCGTAGAAGTGAATCTTCAATGCTTTCACTGCCTCGGCGGCAGTGTTCGGCGGAATTTTGCCGGCGTTGTTTTCACCATCCGTCAACAAAACAAGAACACGGCTCTTTGAACGTTTATCATTTAGCCGATTTGAAGCCGATGCCATGGCCGATCCAATCGCAGTGCCGTCTTCAACGAGGCCGATCTTTACTCGATCCAAATTTTGCAGGAGCCAATCGTGATCCAGCGTCATCGGGCTCACGACATACGGACGACCGGCAAACGCAATGATGCCGATGCGATCATTTGGACGAGCTTCGATGAATTTCCGCGTGACCTCGCGAATCGTATCGACTCGTGTCGCTTCCTGGCCCCCGATCGTGAAATCTTTCGTCAGCATCGAGCCGGAAACGTCCAACACGAGCATGATGTCGATTCCGCTGGCCTCGATCTGCGTTAGGCTCTTGCCGAGTTGCGGACGCGCGAGAGCAACCACGAAAAAAGCCAGGGCTAGAAGCAGCAGCGCCCGCAGGATTTTACCGATCCGCGCAGCGCTCTGTTTTCCGATTGCTCGCAGACTGGCTGTAGACGAATACGTCAGCGCCGCAGCCGGCCCGCTCTTGCCGCGCAACCACGCAAGCAACGGTATCGCCAGCAATAAGAGCAGCAGCCACGGATGCGCAAACGTCAACGCGCTATTCCCCTGGAACCAATCAAATAAGTTTGTCATGCCGAGCGGAGTCGAGAGATCTGTGGATTAAACAGCCGCGAGTTGCCCGCCTTTCACAAAGCGGATTGCTTCTTCTAGCAACAGATCGCTGTCCGAGGTTGTCGCTTCGTACTTGGCGAATTTGATGAGATCGCAGCGGTTCAAAAAATCTTCGAGTAACGATTTGTCATCGGCGGAAAACGATGGGGCCTTTGCCGCCGCGGTGAGAAACTCTATGGAAGTTTGTCGCATTGCCGGAAGGCCGTATTGCTGGGTCACGTAACGCCTCAGAATGTCGGACACACGAATGCTGAACTGATACGGGCTCATTTCCTCAATTTCAGGCCGGATTTGTTCGAGTTCTTCGAGCGCGATTTCGCGTGGCGCCTTTGGCGGCAATTCTGGTTTCCGCCGTTGCACAAACCACCACACAACCAGACCGAGCAGTGACAGCACGACAAATGCGATCACAAAAACAAGCCACGGTGGAATCAGCGAATAATCCACCGGCGACGCAATATCATGGAACTCTTCAGCGAGAACGAGCAACGCGGGAGTAATCGAGTAATGGAGTAATGGTTTATTGGAAAAGGAATTCATTTCATTACTCCAGCACTCCAGTACTCCGGCACTGTTTATCGAACCCCGATGCGGCGTTCGCGTTGTTTAAAAAACGAGCGCAATGGCGGCAGATAATCTTTGCCGGTTTGGAGCGTAATCGTATCAACATTGTTCCGCCGGAGCGTGCGCGAAAGCTCTGTTTCGAATCCAGTGACGAGATCCGTAAAAACAGTTCGTGTCTTGCGATCTGCCGTATTGATCTCGATCTGTTCGCCGGTTTCGGCATCCTCCAAGGTAATGATGCCGACGTTTGGCAACGATCTTTCGCGTTCGTCCTGGATCTGAATTGCTATGAAATCGTGCCGCCGCCCGCTCACCGCGAGCGCACGCGAGAAATCCGGCGCTTGAAAATCCGAGATGAAAAATACAACAGCACGGCGAGTCACAATTTTGTTCAGATAATCGAGTGCCAGTTTGGGCTCCGTGCCGCGTCCCTGTGGTTCGAAAAACAGAATTTCTCGAATGATACGCAACGTATGCGAACGACCCTTCTTCGGCGGAATGAAAAGCTCGACGCGGTCGGTGAACAGTAGCAGGCCCACCTTGTCGTTGTTCCGAATCGCGCTGAACGCAAGGAGACAGGCAACCTCGGCAGCTAGCTCACGTTTCGATTGCGTAGTGCTGCCGAAATTTCCGGAAGCGCTCACATCCACGACCAGCATCACTGTCAACTCGCGTTCTTCGGTGAATTTTTTCACGAACGCGCTGCCCATTCGCGCAGTGACGTTCCAATCGATCGCGCGGATTTCGTCGCCGGGTTGATACTCGCGCACGTCTTCAAAATTCATTCCGCGTCCTTTGAAAACGCTGTGGTAATCGCCGGCGAACGCGGTTTCGACCAGACCGCGGGTCTTAATCTCAAGCGTTCTGATTTTCTTGAGAATCTCGGTTGTTTTCTCAGCCCGCTCGTCATCTCGAGCGGATCTGGAGGATGCAGGAGGAGTCGTGGGTTTTGACGGCATCACGGCACGGGCAGTCCTGCAAAGATTCGCTCGATGATGGTTTCGCTCGTCACCGCCTCAGCCTCGGCTTCGTAGCTGACGATGATGCGATGGCGCAACACATCGGGGCCGATGCTCTTCACGTCCTGCGGCGTGACGTAGCCGCGCCCGTTCAGAAATGCGTGGGCGCGCGCACCGAGTGCGAGATAAATGGTGGCGCGCGGCGAAGCGCCGTAGCGTATCAGTCCCTCGAGCCGCAAATTGTACGCGGCCGGTTCGCGCGTGGCCCAGACCACGTCCACGATGTAATCTTTTACGCGATCGTCGATGTAGATGTTGTTAACGAGGTCGCGCGCGGCGATGATTTGCTTCGGATCGACTACAGGGTCTACTCGCAAGTCAGGCGCCGAAGTCGCCATCAAATCAAGGATGGTTCGTTCCTCGCGCTTTTGCGGGTACCCGACGTTCAACTTGAGCATGAAACGATCGAGTTGCGCCTCAGGCAGTTGGTAGGTGCCTTCTTGTTCGATTGGGTTTTGAGTCGCAAGAACCAGGAACGGATCAGGGAGTGGATAAGTTTGGTCACCGATGGTGACCTGCCGTTCCTGCATCGCTTCCAACAATGCGCTCTGAACTTTGGCCGGCGCGCGATTGATTTCGTCGGCCAGAATTAAGTTCGAAAAGATTGGTCCAAGTTTGGTAGTGAATTCGCCAGTGCGCGGATTATAGATCAGCGTTCCGACTAAATCTGCCGGCAATAAGTCGGGCGTGAATTGCAATCGCTGGAAACCGGTCTGAATGCCTGCGGCCATTGTTTTTACAGTGAGCGTCTTAGCCAACCCGGGGACGCCTTCGAGCAGGAGATGGCCGTTGGCCAGCAGTCCCAGCAAAAGACGATCCACCAAATACTTCTGCCCGATCACGACGTGACCAATCTGTTGCCGGAGCGCCGGAATCCACTGGCCCAGTTCTCGTACTTCCTGCGTAATTTCCTGCGTCGATTTCATACGGTCTGCTCAGACAGTTTGGCAGCGAGAATGTTCGATCAAAACCTCGCGCACGCTGCTGGCGATCGGCTTTCGCTGCGCTGCCAAAAACATGCTAAAAGTGACTCACAAATGTCAGCCCTACAGATCGGCGCGTCCATGCTCTTCTCGCTACGCTGGCTGCGGCTTATGCTGAGGCTGGAGATTTTCCACGTGCGGTCGCTGCCGCCGAAGAAGCGCTGAGCGTGGCACGCTCCCTGGTGACACCGACGGCATGAAACTCAGCGAAACCATTCTCGCGTCGGTTCGCGTAAATGTTCCATATCGCCACGAGCCGGAGCAGTCGCGGGTCTCTCTCGCTTGCAAAATCAGCGTCGCCCGTCGTCCCTGGCACGGGCACGTAGCGTTAAAATGATCGGCAGCCCGGGATACGGTTCAGCTTCGCGGATGCGAGGTTCGAGGTAACGGCGATATGCTTCGGTCATCAACTGAGGATCATTTACGAACAGGACGAATTCCGGCGATGCGAGATTGCGTCGGGCTTGGTTGAAGGAGGACCCTCTTCCAAGCGAACCTTCGGCGGACTGGAGATCGCCGTTCCTTGGTTGCGTCGCGTAAAACAACTTCAGGCGGCGGCCTTTGACCAATGGAGGTGGATTCGCTTCAAGGGCCTGGCGTAGTAAGCGGTTGAGAACTCCTGTGCCGATGCGCTTCCCCGCCGCACGTTGGACTTTGTGGATCTTAGCAAAAAGCCGATCGACATTTTCGCCGGTCGACGCAGACGTGATTAACACCGGCGCGTATTTAAGAAAGAAAATCCTCGAGCGCGTCTCCTCGATTAGTTCCTTGGCCGACCGCTTTTCCCCGCGTCTCGGCTTAACCAAGTCCCATTTGTTCAAGATGATGATCGCTGGTTTTCGCGCCTTCTGAATTAGTCCGGCGATCCGTTTGTCCTGTGCCGTTACGCCCATTGTGAGATCGATAACGACAATACAAACATCAGCGCGGCGAATACTGCGTTCGGCGCGCATTACACTGAAAACCTCAGCTGAGTTGGAAACCTTCCCTCGGCGGCGAATTCCGGCAGTATCGATGAAAACGAACTTCAAGCCGTCGCGTTCGTACACTATGTCGATGGCGTCGCGTGTTGTGCCGGGCAGCTCGCTCACAATGGCGCGTTCCCCGCGCACGATGGAGTTGATAAGCGAAGATTTACCTACATTCGGCCGACCGACGATCGCGATCGCGATTGGATGCTCAAGGTTCGATCCGCTTTCGCTAGGACTACGGCGGACAGGTGTTGGATGATCGATGTTAGCAGGCGAGGGGAGTTGCAGTTCGATTGCGTCCAATAATTCTGAAATCCCACGATCGTGTTCTGCGCTGACGGAAATTATTTTCTCGAAGCCTAACGAATCGAACTCCGCTGCCAACGGGTCGTGCTTCTCGGTGTCTATCTTGTTAATCACCAGCACGACTGGTTTTCGTGATTTGCGCAACATGCGCGCCAGTTCCTCATCGACTGGCGACAAGCCTTCCTTTCCGTCGAGAACGAAAAGGAGAAGATTGCTCTCACGCAGCGCGTTTTCGGCGGCGCGTCGTACCTGCTGGGTTAGTTCGGATTCGCCTGCGCCGAAAATCCCGCCGGTGTCCCAAAGTGTGAACGGGCGCTCGCCGCGAGTGCAGGTTGCCGAAAGCCGGTCGCGCGTGATCCCGGGTTGATCATGAACAATCGCAATTTTCCGGCCGACAAGGCGATTGAACAGCGCGGACTTGCCTACATTAGGCCGTCCGACAATCGCCACATTGGGCAGCGTGTGGGCCACATTCACCAAAGCATCCCGCATTTAGTGTTTCGTCGGATGCGCGTGGCCTTCAGCCTGCAACTGACGCACGCCGTCTGCGACGTAAATAATCCCTGAAATCAGTGTGAACGCGCCGGCTGCAAGCACAATATAGAGCAGGGGAATGATACGCAGTTGCAGCATCACCCATCCGATGGCGATCATCTGTAAAACCGTCGCGATCTTTCCCGTCCAGTGTGGCTTTACCTGCACTTTTCCGTTGAGCAAATACAGGACAAGCGTCCCGACCAGAAGAATAGCGTCGCGCGAAATTACGAGCACTGGAAACCAGGCCGGGAATTTTCCGCTCGCCGGTTCAAACTCGCTCCAGTTCGTTAGGCTTAACGTGATAATACCGCTCAGCAACAATCCCTTGTCGGCAATGGGATCGAGAATGACTCCAAGTGTGCTGCGTTGGTTGTATCGACGAGCGACGTAACCGTCGAGTCCGTCGCTTACCGCAGCGAGGATGAAAATTGTGATCGCTGCGAACCGCTGCCATTCGAGCGGTTGGCCGCGTTGAATGCTTTCGCCATAGTAAATCGCCATTGTGACGAAAGCTGGGATCATCAATATCCGAACAACGGTGATCTTGTTGGCGGTGGTCATGGCGCGGGCAAAGAAAATTGTAGGGCGGTTAATTCGTTCGCGCCAGCGAACTTGCCCTTCCGTTTGTTAAGCTACGAAGCGCAACAGAAGGTTTGATGTAGCGAAAAAAAACACTCAGCGCTCGTCTGCGGACGTGGCCTGCGTTGTTGCAGACGGGATCTTAAATTTTTCGATTTGAGTTTTGATCTCGTTTGCGAACGCCGCTGCGCCGGCGCCGTTTACAACCCGGTGATCGAATGTCAGCGAGAGGGTGATGACTTCAGCGCTCTCATTCTTGTTTTTGTTCGACATCAATTCGCGGTGCGCGGTCCCAACGAATAGCGTACCGACTGATGGAGGCACAACAATCGGCGCGCCGGCTTTCACTTCAAACGCGCCGAGACTCGTGATCACGACCGGCGCGTTCATGGCGTCAACGCGACCGCCGCGTGTGGCGGCGACTGTCTCGTTGTAACTACTGATGAACTCCGACCAGCTCTTTTGATTTGCAGTTGTGATCACTGCTGTGGCGAGGCGATCGCCTTCGAGTGCGACGGCAATACCAAGATCGAAATTTTCATTCTGCACGATCTGATCGTCTTCGAGAATCAACCGGCGAAACGGCGCATGTTTTTCCATCGCGCGCGCGACCGCCCACGCAATCATCACGGAAGGGGAGGGAGCCTGCTCGCGGTCTGTCTTTTTCACCGCCTGGCGCACTTCCTGAATTGCGTCCCAGCGCGCATCGATTTGGAGGTTGGCAGGAATAACGCGACTCAGTTTACGCGTAATGGTCGGCGAAAGCGCAGGCTCGATTGTTGTAGGCGTGGACGGTGACCCCGGTCTTTTTACAGATGCTTCAGTTACTGCAGGGCTGCGGTCAACGCCCGCGGCTACAGAAGCGGTGGACGATTCCTTTGCCGTAGCATCAGACTGTTCGGCAAACGCTGGCTCGCTCGTAACGATCGTGCCCAGTTCCTCGCCGATCTCGACGGCATCGCCGGTCTTCGTTTTCCATTCACCCCTCACTCTGGCGAATGATGATTGAATCGGGTAAACGGCTTTGTCCGTCTCGACCTCGCACAATTCGTCATCCAGTTGAATCGTTTCTCCAGGCTTTTTGAGAAGCGAAACTATTTTCGCATTCCGAATTCCTTCCCCCATTACAGGGACGGTGATGCTTTGGGCGTGTTGTTCGCTGAGATCTGCTGTAGCCGGGATCGGTGATCCCGGTAGATCGGATTCAGCTCGCGGTGCAATTCGGCCGGAATCACCGATTCCGGCTACAATTGCGCGCTCATATTTGGCTGAGGTCGAGCGTTTGATTGCGGTTAAGATCCGCTGCACGTCGGGCAATGCCGCGTATTCGTAAATTGGATTGTAACCGATCACTACATTGGGTTTGCTCACGAGAATGGGTGGGCTGACCAATTCGTTCCAAAGCGCCGGGGTGCCAGTGACGTGAGAGATAATCATCTGACCCACGCTGCAATTTTCCGTGTCCTCCTGAACCACAACCAGCCGGCGCGTCTTGCGCACGGATTCTTCAATCGCGGCCGCATCCCAAGGCACGATGGAGCGGAGATCGATCAATTCGACGCTGATCTCATTGCCGACTTTGTTGAGGGCTTCGAGTGATTTCTCGATTGTATTGCCCCACGCCACCAAGGTGACATCAGAGCCTTCGCGCACCTTATGCGCTTTGCCCAGCGGAACCGCGCGGATTGGCTCGGTGTATTCTTGCTCGGCCCAAAGCAGATGCTTGGCAACGAGAAAAATCACGGGGTCCTCTGCATGCATCGCCGTCCAGAGCAATCCGGCGGCGTCGGCAGGCGTGCTTGGAATCACGACGTTCAGACCGGGATAATGGGCGAGCGCCGATTCGTTTGCCTGACTGTGCCACAAACTGCCACCAGGCAGATAGGCGCCATACGGCGCGTAAATCACTGCCGGACATTTCCAATTGCCAAAGGATCGCCAACGCAGAGTCGAGATGTTGGTTACAAGCTGATTGAAGCCGGGATAAATGAAATCGATGAATTGCATCTCGAACACCGGTCGCTTTCCGTAAGCAGCCAGTCCACATGCGACACCGAGAATCGTGGATTCAGCCAGCGGTGAATTGAAAACTTGCTTCGGGAATTCAGATGAAAGCTTCTGCGTCAGGCGGAACACGCCGCCTTTTGGATCTTCGATGTCCTCGCCGAAGAGGATACGCTGCGGATCTTCTTCAATCCCGGCACGCAGAGTCTTGTTCACGGTGTCTCCGATTCGGTATTTACCAGCAGGGAGGATTTCTTTTTCGATCTTCGGAGGCGGCTTTGTGACGTTGGCGAGAAGCTCGTTAGGCGAAGGATCTTCAGCCTTTTCCGCCTCAGCATATTCGCGGCGAACGCGCTCCTTAATCTCGTTATCCAGCTCCGCGTAATCTTCTTGTGTGATTAAGGCTTCTTTAATGAGTCGTTCCTTCCAGCACGTTAGAGGGTCGGCCTTCTCCAGGCCCAGCAGTTCCTCAGCCGTCCGGTAAAGTTTCTGATCGTCGGAACTGGTGTGACTCGACAGGCGTTCCATCTTAATCCAGAAAAAGAACGGTCCGCCGCCGGCGCGAATTTTCTCGAACGCGTCGGCCGTCGCATCGTAAACCTGCTGGACGTCTTGTCCTTCGATGTGGCGCCAGTTGTCCTGCTCGAGAATGTCCAACGCGAGCGGGTTCGTTTTCCGCGTAGGCATGCTGATGCCGTAGGCGTTGTCCTCGACAAGAAAGAGCAGGGGAAGTTTCTTTTCTTTCGCGAAACAGATTGCCTCGAAAAAATCTCCCTGGCGTGTCGCGGCGTCACCTACTGTCGTGACAACCACATTTTTCTTTCCATCAAGCTTAATGCCCCAGGCAATGCCGCACGCAGGAAGAAGCTGTGAACCAGTTGGCGTGGGAACGCTCCAAATGTGGAGGTTGGCGTCACTATAATGTGAGGGCATTTGCCGCCCGCCGCTGCCGGTGTTGCGTTTTGCAAAATACTCCAGGCCGAGTTGTCGGGTGGTCATGCCGCGCCCAAGCACGAGGCCACGGTCGCGATAATACGAAACAATGTAATCGTCCGGCTCCGTTTGGATCGATACGGCCGCCAGCGCTTCGTGGCCCATCCCGGAGACGTGAAAATGTCCCTTGCCCTGACGAATCAAATTCTGTTCGCGCAAATCCGCGTGCCGGCTCTCCAGAATAATCCTTAAGAGCCGCAGCTTATCGTCTTTGCTAAGGGCAGGCATACGGTTGATTTTACATGTCGCTTCTCGATCGACAATCGCGCGGACTTGCCTCGCATAAGAAAAGTTGATGCATTCGACAACAACAAAATCACATCGGAGCGGAGGAGTGATCGAACGTTACCGCGAATTTCTCCCGGTTTCGCCCGCGACGCCGATCATTTCGCTGGGCGAAGGGAACACGCCGCTGATTTATTCTCCGCGATTGAGCGAACGCGTCGGTCGCGGTTGCGAAGTTTTCGTCAAGAACGAAGGAGTCAATCCCACGGGCTCATTCAAAGACCGCGGGATGACGGTGGCTGTGTCCAAGGCGATGGACCAAGGGACAAACGCGCTCATCTGCGCTTCGACCGGGAACACTTCAGCTTCAGCAGCTGCATATGCGGCGCGCGCAGGCATTTCATGCGTCGTGATTCTGCCCGCGGGAAAAATTGCGACCGGGAAATTGCTTCAGGCTTTTGCCTATGGAGCGAAGATCGTCGCGATCGACGGGAACTTCGACGATGCGCTGCGAATCGTTCGCGAACTGGGCGAGACCGGCGATTTCACGATCGTGAATTCCATTAATCCGGACCGGATCGCAGGACAGAAGACGGCCGCATTTGAAATTGTCGATGAACTGGGCGATGCGCCCGATTTTCATTTGTTGCCGGTGGGCAACGCCGGAAACATCACGGCGTACTGGGCTGGCTATCGGGAATATTTCGCGAGCGAGCGATCAACAGAATTGCCGGCGATGATTGGCTTCCAGGCGATCGGTGCGGCACCGATTTTCTACGACCGCATATTCGAAAAGCCGGAAACGATCGCCTCAGCGATTCGAATCGGAAATCCAGCGAGCTGGCAACAAGCGGGCGCCGCTATCGCCGAATCGCGAGGCGCGATCGATGTAGTCAGCGATGAGGACATTCTGGCAGCGCAGAGGTGGCTGGCACAGCATGAGGGAATTTTTGTCGAGCCAGCGAGCGCGGCGTCGATCGCCGGCCTTTTCAAGTGGTGCGATTCAGATGATGCCGCACGCTCGTTCCAAAAAATTCCGGAAGCCAGCCGGATCGTTTGCACCGTCACTGGACACGGCCTGAAGGACCCCGATGTGATTATCGGACAAATGAGAGAATTGAAGCCGATCGCCGCCACCGTTGGGGATCTGCGACGCGCAATTGAGCCGTAGCCAACCTCGAAAAGAATCGCAGTTCGTGTTTCGTTCCGATTAATCTCCATCTAAGCATGCGCCTGGTGGTTCAAAAATATGGCGGCACTTCCGTTGGAACACCGGAACGAATCTGTCACGTGGCGCAGCGAATCCTCGAGACGCAGCGCCAGGGCTGCCGGGTAGTAGCGGTAGTCTCCGCAATGGCCGGAGTCACTGATGAGCTGCTACGGCTGGGACACGCCGTCGCGCCGCAGCCGACGCAGCGCGAGCTCGACATTCTGCTTTCAACCGGCGAACAGGCCGCCGCTGCCTTAACCGCGATGGCAGTAAACGGGCTGGGCGGAACGGCAATCTCACTGACCGGCGCGCAAGCAGGAATTCTAACTGACCGCAACCACACGCGTGCCCGCATCGCGAACATCAGCCCGAAGCAAATCCACGAGCTGCTCGACGACGATTACGTCGTTATCGTGGCCGGTTTCCAGGGCCAGACGCCGGAAGGGGAAACAACCACCCTTGGCCGTGGTGGCTCGGACCTGACGGCGATTGCGCTGGCGGGCGCGTTGAATGCCGACACCTGCCAGATTTTCACCGACGTGGATGGCGTTTTTACCTGCGATCCACGAATTGTTAAAGACGCGGAAAAACTCGGCGAAATCGCTTATGACGAGCTACTTGAGATGTCCGGCAGCGGAACGAAAGTGATGCAATCACGCGCGGTGGAATTCGCCAAGAAATTCGGCGTGGAATTCGAGGTGCGATCGACCTTTAAGGAAGTCGCCGGAACCGTCACCAAAGAAGAAACCCCCAGCATGGAAGACATACTGATTCGTGGGATCAGTCTGGACCGGCATCAGGCCAAGCTCAGCATCGCCGGAGTGCGTGATAAGCCGGGAATTGCCGCCCGGATCTTCTCCGACATCGGCGCAGCGCACATCATTGTTGATATGATTGTGCAGAATGCGTCGATTGACGGGACGACCGACATTTCGTTTACGATTCACGAAGACGAGCTGGAAAACGCTCGCACAATCCTCATGCCGGTTCTGGGCGAGTTAGGCGCGAAACGGTTAAACACCGCGAGCGGCGTAGCCAAATTGAGCGTCGTCGGCATCGGAATGCGATCCCATTCGGGCGTCGCAGCACGAATGTTCGAATGCCTGGGCCGCGCCGGAATCAATATTCAGCTCGTCTCAACGTCGGAGATCAAGATTGCCGTTATTATCGACGAAAAAGAAGCGGACCACGCGGCGCGATTGATCCATGCCGAATTCGGCCTGGGGCGATTGTTGCGGGCGGCTTCCGCAACGCAGCCGCTTGCTTGAATCGGCTACGGCTTGCGAACCGGATCGACGTAAAATTCCTGGGTCCCTTCAATCCGCATCTTGTAGCCAAAGACGCCGTGAATCACTGCGGCCGCTGGATGATCGGTGACTTTCGGCCGATAGCGGTCGTCAGCGTTTGCCTGTTTCCATACAGTTCCATCCTCCAAACGAATCACCGTTCTGCCCATCAGCCCGTTAAAGGTACCGTCCACGCGACTGACAAGCAGATCCATCTTGGCGTGGGACTCTGCGGAAGCTTTCGCTGTAGCTTTCTTTTCAGCGGCCTGTTCAGTGACTTGACGGTAACCTTGGAGCCAGGCATCGAGTTTCTGGAGCTCGTCCGCAGACAGCTTGTTTAATCCTGCGGCCTTGAATTCTTCCGGCGACATCACTTCCTTGATGCTGCCAGACATCTCTGGTTGCGCTGCACGTGCCGGTTCGACCCAGGCCCCCAGCATCACGCAAAAACCAAGGTTTACGCATCCAAGTAAGACACCACGGCAAATCTTCATGACATTGAAATAGGAAAATGGGACTCGCGGAGGCTAGCACCGGTCACGATAGCGTCAAGAGCACGGGCTACCGGAAGGGCAGTGGTAGGCAAATGCCGGACGGGTGATTCCCAACAATCGCCCTCAATAACATCAGACAATATATGTCATATGAAATCCAAGGGTATTGCTTCCGATTGCGCGTCGCTAATTCACCCACAGGGAAATTGGTTTCAGCCTTGCCTACAGTGGCGGCTGCGCCTAAAAATCTTCTTGGATGAGTCCCACGAAAAACAAAGGAGTTGTTGCGATCTTTACCTTAGCCTTTCCGCTCTTTTTCATGAGCACCGTTTGCGATGCAGACGGTTTTGATTCGGTTCGCTGTGGATCTGACGTTAGAAACGCTCTCATCGGCCGCAAGATGCCAAACGAGAAGATTGTTGCCATTGAAGAGAGGCACAAGGACCTCGGGCTTAAAGATTTGGGGGCTTCAGAGATCTCAGACCATTTAAACGTGATATCTTGGAGAATCTGTGGAGAGGAATACGCCCTTCTTGAAAACAAGGATGTCGTGCGCGACGTAGTGAAATTCCCGAAACACTCAAAGGAATCACCCGCATTTATCGGTTCGTGTCAATTAAATGGCCATGATGTTCCGGGCACAGCGATTGGTGTTCTTAAGAATGAAGATGGTGTCCAAATCCTTCCGGCGGTGAGCGCATGGCGGATTGACGACAAGCAGTTGAAATTCGTCGAGCTCAAGACAGAAGGACTTCGTTGCTCGCGTGATGGCATAATTACTGCCGACGGCGGGCTTTGAACCGTGATCTTGCCTGCTGATGAGCCGAAAATCGAGCGACGACAATCGTTAGGCAACGATTGCTTAAAACTAGGCCGCCTCAATTTTCACGGTGCATTTGCCGGCAAGGTATGCCCATACCCGCCTCGCCCCCTCGCCTTGCTTTAGCCTAACGACAGAGCCCATCCCTCCCTCCGCGCCGCTATCGAAATGCAAAGCCAGGTACTCGCCAGCGCGTTCTGCGTAAGTGAGATGTTCGAGGTTTATGATCCGCCCATCCGGCAAGCTCAAAAGGTTCATGAGCAATGCTGATTATCAGGTCTCCACCAAACGCACAAAGAAAAAGAATTCGCCTTCCCGCTAGGTGGGTAACCTCTAAAGACATCGATTGTGCCGATCAGACGTTGCTCCCGCTCCATTTAAGCTTTTGCCGGACTACGCTGAAGAACGATGCATCCGGCAACGACGCCAGTGGAAGCGCTTTCCTTGCTTTGCGGATGGTGACGATCGATCCGCGTTCAACGTGGATCGGTCTGCGTCCGTCCAGCGTCAGGTACACTGGATAATCGGGATGACTCGCTTCGATTTCGATGATCGATTTATCCGCGACAATGATCGAGCGATTCGTGAGAACGTGAGGGCAAATCGGCGTGATGACGAATACGCCGGATTCAGGATCGAGAATCGGTCCCCCGGCCGACAATGAATACGCGGTCGAGCCTGTGGGAGTCGCGACAACCAATCCGTCGGCGTTGAACTCCGTAAGCGGTTCGCCGTTGACTCGGGTGCGCAACATGACCAGGCGCGAAAGTTCGCCGCGGCTTAGGACGGCGTCGTTGAGCGCGAGCATTTTGTTCGTTCTTTTGTCGCCGAGGGTAACCCTCGCCTCGAGCAGCGCACGGTGACTGAAATTAATCCGATCTTTTGCGATGGATTCGACAGCTTCGTGGTAATTCGACGAACTCGCGCAAGTCAGGAAACCGAGCGAGCCGACGTTGATCCCGAAGATTGGTTTGATCATCTCGCCGAGTTGACCGATAACACGCAGAATTGAGCCGTCGCCGCCAGCGACGACCAACAGATCCGTCATACCTCCGAGCTCCGCTATTGGATAGCCCCGTTGTTTTCCAGCAACACGCGCCGTTTCCTTTTCGAACAGGATCGAAATCGAGAAACGCTCGAATTCCTCGGCAATCGAATTGATCAACTCCGCAACGCCGCGCTTTCCGGTGTGCGCTATTAAACCGATCGTTTTCGTATGCATGCAAAGAATTCCTGATTGCCATCCGCGCCTTTGATCCCGGCCGGCGCGATCCCGGCGACAACGTGCCCCAAGTCATTCACAAAAGCGACGATCTTGTCTTGTGCCTTTTGGTGCAAGCGAGGATCGCGCACAATTCCGCCTTTTCCGACGTCCGACCGCTGTAGCTCGAATTGTGGTTTGATAAGCGCCAGAATCACCCCAAATGGCTTTAGTAAGGCGACCGCGTTCGGCAGGATCAGCGTCAGGGAAATGAAAGAAACATCGATCACGCAAATATCGACAAGCTCCTGAACCTGATCGCCTGTGAGAAATCGCGCGTTGATTTTTTCGAGAACGATCACGCGTGGATCATTGCGGACTTTCCAGTCCAGCTGGCCGTAACCGACATCGACCGCGTACACTTTTTCGCCGCCGCGTTGCAACAAACAATCGGTAAAACCGCCGGTTGAGGCGCCGATATCGAGGGCAGTTTTTCCGTGTACATCGATATCAAAATGATCGAGGGCAGATTCCAGCTTCAGCGCGCCGCGGCCGACGTACTTTCGAGCTGGCTTTACGTCGATGGCTGTTTGTTCGTCGAGCAGCTCCGATGGCTTGTCGACGACCCGTGTAGCGACACTAATTTCCCCGGCCAGTATGGCGCGACGCGCTTGCTCACGGCTCGGGAAAAGTCCTCGCCCGACGAGCAGCTGATCGAGCCGTAACTTTTTAGGCATGTTTGCTCGTCTGGAAGGTCACTTTTCGGGCGAAACCGTGGTTTCTAAAATAAAAGTAATAAATATACCAAGATCCCTCGAATGAATAACTTATCTGATTGCGATCTGTGAAAAATCGCATTGCTTAACTCTCCGCGTCCGCTTGGTCAGCGATCAGCTTCTCTACGGATGCCAAGTCTTCACTCGAAGCACGCCGACGCTGATATTTTCGCACTAGGATGTCCTTTAGAGCCAATAAATCCTCTAGCAACGGGCGCTTGTAATACGTCCAGTCTAGATCGCCCGCCGTTTTCGCCTGAAGTCGCCAAATGCCGCCGAACCTCGTGGCGCGGACTTCGCGCTTGCTCCCGTGTTCGTTCCGCTCGGTCCATATGTGTTGACTCCGCATCGCGCTAACACCTTACATTAGCAGGCTTGAAAGACGCGGCCAGATTAGCAGCCTATTTTATCGCGATCGTCGTTGGCGGAGCACTCCTTACTCCGATTCTTTTCTGGTCGGCTCAGGCGCTTGCAGCGCACGGCGTGTTCCCGTTTCTAGTGAAATACGATTTCGACACGTTCTTTCACCGGGCCATCCTGATAGCCGCCGTGCTCTTGCTTTGGCCGCTTCTCCGCGTCAGCAACGTCCGAGCCGTGGCCGATCTGGGCCTTGCGCCCAATCCGCATTGGGGACGCGATGTTGGCTGCGGAGTCCTGCTCTCGGTCATTCCCCTGCTCTTTTGCGGTGCTTTGCTGATTGCAATACATGTTTACTCACTTCGGCACGTCTTTCTCTGGCCGCGCTTTGGCAAAGTACTTGTTGCGGCGATTAGCGTTCCCTTCATCGAAGAGACGTTCTTCCGCGGAATTGTGCTGGGCATCCTACTTCGGACTGGTCGAAAGCGGCTATCGGTCGTAGCCGTGTCCGTACTTTTCGCAGCAGTGCATTTCTTGAAGGGATCGGAACGCGAACCCATAATCGTGACATGGACCTCGGGCTTCCAATCCATGGGCGACGCCTTCGCCGGATTCGGTGATCCGATGATGGTGCTGGCCGCGTTTGCCACGTTATTTCTGATCGGCTGTATTCTTGCTGATGCGCGCGTGCTTACTCGCTCGTTGTGGCTGCCAATCGGCCTCCATGCCGGGTGGATCTTCGCCAGCGGCACGTTTAGTTGGCTGGCGCGCCGGCAAATGCTTGCGTTGCCCTGGCTGGGCAAGAACCTGCTCGTTGGAATCATACCTCTGGGCCTGGCCGTAGTAACATGGACAGTCATGCGGCAATGGTTAAAACATGATCGAGCTTCACAGTTCTGAGCTGTTTCAGGCAGCAGTATCGTTGCTCTATCCGGCGACGTGCACCATTTGCGGGAAACAGGTCCGAGCCGGCGACTATCTCTGTGATGATTGTGAAGCAAAAATCATCCGCATCGTGCCGCCATTTTGCGAGACATGTTCAGAGCCCTTCGAAGGTTCCATCCACACTGCGTTTACGTGTGCGAATTGTGCGCATCGCACGATTCACTTCGACGCAGCGGTCGCCGCATACCGCGGCCGCGGTATCGTTCGCGACGTCATTCACGAATTCAAATACAACCGCCAGATCCACCTGCGTCATCTTGTA
>Ga0193747_1000192_pt1 | contig 25754 bp, 23 predicted proteins | sample L1m2metaG_FD_143048 | JGI IMG/M metagenome (GOLD analysis project Ga0193747, IMG submission 143048) | Soil microbial communities from a riparian zone of the East river system, Colorado, United States - L1m2 | ecosystem: Environmental > Terrestrial > Soil > Riparian zone | place: USA: East River...
GACACATAGGAAGACTCAGCGGAGGTCGATTGAATAAGTATTTTGGTTCACTGCCTACTGAATGTGGTCTGATTCGAACCGGAGTGTTGTGTTTTCTGTATACCTCTAAGACCGCTTGGACCACCGGCTCGTTAACATTTGTCTTGGACCAGGTATACCCCGCGTAGTTCCGGCCTGCTAGTCGCCCGCTTTCAGGGGCGCGGATGCTAATATCGGCAAACCCGTGGTTATCCAAATGATCTCGCACTTGCGCCATCACTGTCTGTGGCTCTTGATCGGGAACTAACCTAATGTTTACTTTGCAAATTGCTTTGTGGGGAATAATGGTCTTGGCACCGGGACCGGAATATCCGCTCGTAATACCGTTGACGTTCAGGTTATTGCCATAGAAGAGACGGTATGTTAGGTCCTCTCGGGTCAGCCCGGCCCACTGGATCACGTCATTCTCCTCAGCGAACTCTTTCAAGAAGTCTCCATCGTTCGTGAGGACTCTGATTAAGTCCAAGTCTTCGGCCCAAGGATGGATGTCCTCACCCAATCCTTTTATTGCGGGCGTCAATCCGTCTGGACCAAAGAAAGAGCTAATTGCTTGCGCAAGGTGAACGGCTGGGTTATCCAGGATTGGCCGCAGACTCGCGTGCACATCGCGCAAGCAATTAGTTCCCCAGATTTCACTCGAACACTCCAACTCAAAATAGACGTTGCCTTTGTAACCAAGCGAAACATTCACAACGCCCTCTTGGTTTTGCGCCGCTTCCAGATCCAAGACAGCGTTTGCCTGCTCCAATCGATCGACGTAGGGATCGATGACCTGTTTGAGATGCGGACTCCCCAGTTCCTCTTCGCCCTCGGCAACGAACATGATGTTGACTGGAGGTTTGCCGGCCACTGCGATGATCGATTCAAGCGCGTTAAGCCACGCTCGATACGGTCCTTTGCTGTTGTAAGCCCCGCGGGCGACCATTACTTGTGGAAAATCTGCAAGGCCAATTGAGGAGCCATGGACGATTTGCGCGGCGAAAGGAGGCGTTACCCAATCGTCGTCGGCTTCGACCGGCATCGTGTCGTACATACAGTAGTTGACGATGGTCTTTTCAGCGCCCGCATCGTAGAAAGCCCAGACACCTGGGTGGCCGTCGGTTTCGACTATTTCAGCTTCGGCACAGCCTAAGCCGGCATAATAACTTCTGAGCAGCTCAGCACATTTGCGCATGTCATCAGCATTGCCGGCGCTAACGCTGGGCTGGCGCAGAAACTCCTGCAGCTTGGCGATGTGTTCAGATTGATGAGCGTCGATGTAATCGTAGATGGGTTGGAGGTCGGGCATGGTTTTGAATTTGAGTCTCAGCTCAACGTAGGGGAGATCTTTTTAGACCAGCTTGGTGCGCTTGGCCGCCACCATATCCCCAACGTCTTGGCGAAATCTGCGACTGTCGCAGTGGTCTTCGTCGCTGAACCGAGACTAGGGTAATAGGATTAATCGTGAGATTCCAAAATGATGTCACCCAGAGTTCATCTTCTGCATCATCCCACTTCATTTCACCCCTCGCGCAAAGGCGTGTGATCTGTTCACAAATCTCATAGACGATAAAGCCAAAGAGAAACAGCCCCACGTAATTCGACCAGGTGTCCAGATAGTTGGCCACTTCTCGTTGTATCTCATCAAGCTCAGGATCTTGCATAATCTCGTCGTGAGTTTTTGGAGATCTTAAGTAGGCTTTAGCAGTTCTATTAATTCGAGTGACCGCGTCGTCGTCGTGTTTGTATTTCTGAATGATTCTCGCCAGATCGGGTCTGAACATTATCCGGATCACTTGCGTTCGCTCATTCTGAATCTCATTTTTGCTCGTGTTGTAAAAAACGCCGTCCACTTCATACACTGAGTATCCACGGAATACTGATGGAAAAGCTGCGATCTCTGCGTCGCTTTCGAAGAAGCGAACGCTGGTCTTGAAACGCTCCAGCATCGCTTTGATCCCAGGCGCCTTATCAGATCGGAAATGGCTTCGGACTTCTTGTATCTGAAAACCTTTTACAAGCGTGTCATAGAGAGTTCCTTGAAAGCTGGGTTTTTTGGGCAGATATAGCTCGACGAAGATGCCACCTTCACCGCGCATGAACTTATAGGGTGGTATGATTTGAGGATTCATACGACACGCTTATGGCGAATTACACAAAGAGTGGCAGGGGTACCAGGACTCGAACCCGGACCGTCGGTTTTGGAGACCGCTATGCTAGCCATTAACACCATACCCCCCACATGATTAAGGTAAAACTATACGACACGGCCAGTACCCGTCCATAGCCGACATTACCTCTCATAATCCGCGATACGCGACTAAAGCAGGGAAAAGCGGAATCAATCTAAGTCGTGAGTATCCCAGGTACTCGATGCCTCCGCCCCCTGTCCCAGATGGCGGTTCAGGTTTTCCGATCTTGAGTGCATGTGCCTTGGCTTCGTTTATTCGCGCTTTTGCTACGTCATAATGAATCGCAAGGAAGCTCTTAGGATTTGGATATCCGAATAAGCTATCGTCGGATATCCGTAGCCGGTTAAGGACACGTGCCAAGTGGCAGTCAGCAACTTCCTTGCGCAGATAGAACGCGCCTAGGCGGGAGCGCTCTAGTCCGACTCGGCGCACTTTCTCTTTTTCTACGGCTTCTGTTAAGTCGTTGCGAAAGTCATCCAATGCTTTCTTGTCTCTGGCAACCGCCTCTGATTCTGGAGTCGCCGGTTCCGACGTCGAACCGTTCTCTGCACGTTTATGCTCCAGAAGCGTGCCCAGCGTCGTACATGCTCGCTCAATGGCATTTGGATCAATCTGTTCAATCGGCGATGGAGTTAGGTTATGAACGGGGACCCTAGCAAGGACTCTATGCGCGAGATCATCGACTTCTGCAACCTTTGCGAGCGGTGAATCTATTGGAGGCGTCGCGATCCCTACTCCGGACTGGAGGATTATTTCATCTGTAACCCGTGCCGGATCATCGCCTGTGCCGCCGTAGTGTTTTCGAAAAGTATCGCTGGGAAACAGTCTTACCGAAAGCAAGTTATTCTTGCCGAGCGATTTCTGGATCAATCGAAATTGAGCTGTCTGAAACCCACTTGCAGGGATCAAATTATCCCTGAAGTAGTAGAACTCAACGCTGCTAAACGTCTCATACTCCGCTTTACCGAGATAATTCATGAAAAGAGGTAGAATAGTTCCACAGTTGAATTTTGTTCTCTCTGAGGCGGTTAAGGCAGGTCGCCAAAAACTCTCGTCCTTCTCGCCTGAAATTAGGCATAGGTCAAGAAACTTCGCGTCTTCCAGTGCCAGCAATTCTTCAAATGTCTTGGCGATCACTGCGAGGTCAAAGGTCATAAGCTTGAATACAAGCTCAAACAATTGGTGCGTTACAATGAAGACTCGTTCATCGGGTATCTTTGAGGTTGGAATCTGGCATTGCAGAAGCTCGTCTAGGCCGAGATACTTGTGATATTGGAGAAGGTGACGCCCTCCTTCCGCGGGATTCACTTCTCGTTCCCCGGTAATCCTAGCGGCGTCGGCATCACTCCGAATCGCAGGATCAATCTCAAAATCCCACCAGTTGGTGTCAGCGTGAGGACTCATGTTGTGTTAGCTCCTTTAACTTCTTTCAGGCAGGCCAGTAAGGCTTCGCACCTCCGCGAGCGTTACGCGCGAAATCTCCCGCGCTTTATTTGACATCTCTTTCCTTTAGGCTTCACCCCAAATGACAGAACTCACGGCGAAATTCACCACGAGAAGAAGAGGAGAGCTTTGCATTTGAGAGTTTGGCAGGGGTACCAGGATTCGAACCCGGACCTTCGGTTTTGGAGACCGCAATGCTAACCATTAACACCATACCCCCGTTTGATTACTTCGAATTGCATATTCCCCTACTAGATTCTCTTCAGATGTCGCCACCTCCCCATCCCAAGTTGGCTCTTGAGCTTTTTCTCCGCATGACCGAATAGTAGAAATCCATTTTCCCCTGTACCACACTCGGTATGGCCGGAAGAAGTCTTCGGGGAAGAAAATAAGTCGAAATCCGATCGAGTTCGGGAAAGAACTTGTGTGGCTTCGTGCCAGCCAGGTACTTGTAGCCGTAGTCAGGACCTGCAGTACCCGGCTTCTGGCCGATCATTCTCAAAACCATTGATGAGTGCCAGTCCCTCCAAATCGAAAACAATTCGTCCATTTCTTTCAAACTCTCTAACAATCGGTGTGGCTGCTGCAAAATGGGCTCGTCCCGATATAAGTGGATGAAAAGAGCTGCCAAGAACGCATCATGTGATAGCCCGTTCCGATTTCCGACCTGCACGTCTACTCTTCTGTTTTCTGGGAAGGCTTGGGATGAGTCTCCCTCTATGTCTTTTAGAAACGAAGCATAGGTCTCGGGGTCAAAAATTCCCTGAACCAAACCAATGACTCCGTCGGTTGATTCAATTCCCGTTCGTCTTATCGCCGCAAAGGCTCGCGGGAACCAATCCCCAAACTCCTCACCATTGACAAAAGGGGTCCTTCTAAGCCAAGCCTCTACATAATCGAATAGCGAATCGCCCTGGTTAGCGCTCTTCAATTCTTCTATGTGCTTCCGCGCGAGGGCGTTATCGCCATACTTTGTCTCGTTGGATTCATTCCGGCTCCCTGGATCGAATTTCTTCGCCCGTCCGCGATCCAATTTGAGTCCCAGCTTTACCTCAATCAGACGGAACTGGAGGCTATCATAACCCGAAGCAGGCATTAGGAGATCTCGGAAATCCAAAAAGTCAAGGGGCGTCAGGGTTTCCATTACCTTAATCTGCGCCACTAGCAGTTTAAAGATTTCGATTATTCTATTTAGCTTGGAAACAATTATTCCGATTTCTCTTTCGTCAAGTCCGTCGGGATGGGTTTTGAAGGTCGTTATTACAGAGTCTAATTCGAAGAGAATCGCCTTAAACCAGAGTTCGTAAACCTGATGAATAATAATAAAAAATGTCTCGTGATGAGCTGGCTGCTTGTCCGCTGTCAACTGACTAATGGGACGCTGACTATCGAGCAACTTCTCCAGTTGCATGTAATCATAATACTTGGTCATGGTGGGTTCCCCTTAGCAAATCTGGTCACTGCGTCACTTTGAATCCGGGATTCTTGGTGCGCTTAACATCCCTATTTTCGGCTGATCCTGCTCCTTGTAAGAAGAAAGGGAGTACGGATGAGAAGGCGAGGCCGACATCATTGATGGCAATTGCTCATCATCGTGACACCAAGCGTAGGCCTCAACGCCGCCATCAGTCTCATTCCAGCGCCAACCAACCGCGAATCCGTCATGCTATCGCTGAAGAACTCTTGTTTCTCTGGAAAGGAAACTTGCAAATCCTTCTCATACTGGATTCTGTTTTCCGGTAGAAGCCGAGCGACTCCGTCTTGGTGAATGTGCGGCAGAGTGACACCGAGATTGTACATAGATAGTTCTCTCACAATCTCCTGTACTCTGGCACTTTGAATGTCGGATATCGCGACAGCAACATCCGGCGTAAATTTCTCTGTTTGCTACCTATCGCGGTCGCTGCCAGGCAACCCCACTAATTTACGTACGTGTATTAGTGTTTCGCGCGCTAATTCTCGTGCCTGCGCTGACGCGTCGCCTACTCTTTGCTTCACAGACTCACTATCTGCAGCAATCTCTGCGCGTCTCGCTTTGAAGTGACCAGTCAATTGCACAAGTGAATCGGCCACAGCTTCCTTGAGTCGGCTGTATTGACGATTACCCGCCTCATAGTCCTTCATTAGCGACGCTGCCTCGTCATCTTTACCACAAGCTCTAAGAATCTCAAAAAGGTTTGTGACCCCAGGACTCATCTCCATGCCAGGAGGCAGTGTTCCGCTGTCGGTTACCGCGGCGCGAATCTTGGCGCGCAGACTGTCCTCATCTTCGAACAAGCCAATGTAGTGCTTGGAGCCAAGGCTCTTGCTCATCTTCTTCTCTGGATCGGCCGGTGAAGAAAGTTTCGGGGTTTCCGTCGAGAGTACCTGCGGCTCTGGAAAGAAGCGCAGGTACTGACTATTGAAGCGCCTCGCAAGATCGCGCGAGAGTTCTAGATGCTGCTCTTGATCTTTCCCGACAGGAACGTAATGGGCTCGATAGATGAGAATGTCGGCCGCCTGGAGAACAGGATATGTAAATAAGCCAGTCGAAACAAACTTGCCTGCAGTGGAACTCGACAGTTCCGTCGATTTGTCTTTAAACTGAGTCTGCCGACTCAATTCGCCGTAAGGGCAAACACAGCTTAAAATCCAACACAGTTCGGTATGTTCCGGCACGAGTGACTGAATGAAAAGAATCGACTTGTCAAAGTCAAGACCACATGCGAGCAGGTCGATTACCATCTGATTGGTGAACTGTCTAAGTTCGGCGGGATCGTACGGTACGGTCATGGCGTGTAAATCAACGACGCCGTAGATGCAGCGATATTGATCTTGCAGTTTGACCCAATTAGCAATTGCGCCGAAATAGTTACCAATGTGCAATTCACCGCTTGGCTGGATGCAAGACAGAACGGTCTGTTTCAGCATTTTCCTTTCGCTCCCTGCGATCCGGCTGACTTTAGATAAGTCACTCGGTTGATGTTGAGATTCCAGAAAGATGTTAACCAAATCTCTTCTTCATAGTCCACTTCGTCTGCGTCGCCAAGTTTTTGAAGGCCCCGACAGATTTCGAATATCAGATAACCAAAAAGGAACAAACCCACATCATCAAACCACTTCTCGACGAAATCTAAGATTTTGGCGATGTTACCGTTTTCAATGTTCTTACCGACAACAGAATCACCTTTGTCCTTCATTCTTTCGATCAAACTCTTGTCAATCACATTTGCACCGTGCTGACCGCGACGGTGGCCAGAAATCCGGAGGTAGTGTTTCACAACGTCGAGTATATCCCGGCGTTCAATAGTAGTTGGATCTAACTTTGACGCCAGAGTATCCATGTCGGGCACAAACATTAGCCTGATAACCTGTGTTCGTTCTTCGATGATCCTCCGCGCGCTTTTTCGCTTAGCCATTTTGCTGTAGAAGACCCCGTCTACTTCATACAGCGAGTATCCCCAATAGAACGGGACCATTTCGCGAATGCTTTTGTCAGAGTACTTACGCCACTGCGAATGATGTTCAAGTACCGTCTGAATTTGCTTCTTCTTGCTACCAAGAAAGTGACGCTTCACAAGTTCAAAGTCAAAACCATTCGTTAAGGTCTTGTACAGAATTCTTTGGTATTTCGCCTTCTTTGACAGATACAACTCAACGAAGATCCCTGGCTCGGAAAACCCACTCGACTTATATTTGAATGGTGATCGTGAGGACATAACGCTAAATTGAATGAGATTTGACTAGTCGCCGCCTTAACGCCGCAACACTGATCAGTTTCTCACAGTTTAGTTTGACTACCATGGGCCAAATTGTAAAAAGTCTTCGATAATCGGTTCGTACACAACCAGAGAAAGAATCGTTAACGCAACTCAATCGTCATCCCGTTCTGCCAGTACTGCCGCCACGGCGCGTTTCACTGAAATTCGAGGATCGACTGCGCCAGGATTACCCGTGATGCCGATGGCCGTGCGTGTCGCACCCGGCATGGGATGCGGTTTGAATCCAAGTTCACTAATGACGTCACAGACGTGCGCAACTTGCGCATCGGTGGCGTCGGCTTTCATTACAATTAGCATGTTAGGTCAATAGTAAATCGTAAATGGTAAATGGTAAATCGCGGAGGGCGGCTCGGCCGCCTGATGTGCGGAAAGGCTCTGCCTTTCCGGTGACGCTCTTGATTGATCCCGGAAGCTGCGCCGAAGACCGCTGCTCACATTCTCTCTGGAACTTCTATGCCCAATGTTCCCAGCGCTGTCGTCAACTGGCGCCGAGTGTAATCAGCAATCGTGATTAGCACGGCCCGTTTAACTGCGTTCTCTTCGCCAATAATTCTATGACGGTGATAGAAGAGATTGAAGGCGCGCGACAGATTGAAAGCATATTTTGCCAGAAAGGCGGGTTCAGCGCTGGCGGCTGCTTGCGCATTTGCTTCTTCGAGACGCGCGGCCAGGATCAGAAGTGACCAAATTTCATCCCCCGTTTCGCCTTGCAAAACCTTGGCGACGTCTTGCGCACCGTCCGGGATCAGTGACGCGGCGTCGGTTAACGCGTGCTGTGAAGCCCGGTCGCTACCGCTTCCGGTACTGTAACGCTCTGCGTCGAGCTTTCGAAAGATGGAATTGGCCCGCACGGCAGCATACTGGCAATACGGACCGGTCTCGCCTTCGAAGGAAAGCGCCTCCTTGAAATCGAACGCGATAATTGAATTGCGCGTGAACTTCAACAGAAAGTAACGGAGAGCTCCAACTGCGATCGCATGCGCAGTTTCAAGCTGCTCATCTTCGACCAGGTCGGGATGGCGCGTCTTCACTTCTTCCAATGCGTCCGCTTCCAGTCGATCGATGAGGTCGTCGGCCTTTACGCCCAACCCTTTCCGCCCGCTCATCTCAATGTAGGGCCGCTTTCGATCTTCTTCCGATAGTTCAATTCCGAGTTCTTCGCACGCAGTTGGAGATAGAGCCACCATTTCATAAGAAAGATGCACGCTTGCGTTTTCGCCGAACTCAGGAACGATCGCGGCCACGCCTCGCTTCACGATTTCCTGCGGATACGATTGACGCGAATCGATCACGTTATAGACAATCGCGCCGCCGCCGAAATTCGGGCGCGGCACTTCGGGCAATTCTGCGGCCTGCGGCTCAGTCGTAGTCACCCAAGTCGCATGACTGTTGTTCGCATATGTCCGAAAGGGTTTGTAATTGAAATCGAGTCCAAGCTGTCCCAGTTTCCACAGTTGATAGGCGATGTCTTTGCCGGTGTAAGTCACGGTGCCGTTCGAACGCACGATGATCTTGTCCGACTCGTGCTCGTCCGTGCCAGTGTGCGATTCGAACGGCATCACCCAACAGCCGCGGTTGCGGCCTTCGCTCTCGAAATGAATCACGCCGCGATCCTTCATCAACTGAAACGCGCGTTCCCAAAAATGCAGATGCAGGATTTCGGATTCGCGCGCCAACAAATCGTAACGGATGCCTAAACGATCCATCGTGTCGAGGATTTGTTCGACGTTGCGCGTGGCGACATAGTCGGCAAGGTCAGCCGTGGGATTATTTCCTTCCTCGATCGCACGAAGAATTTCGGTTCGCAATTTCAGTTTGTCCGGATTCTGTTCGCCTTCAAGATTTCCATCGCGATAGAACAGACCAACGCGCGTGTACAAATCCCAGCAGTAGTAATCAAACGAGCGCTCGGGTGGTAGCGAACGGTCGAGTTGCTTGATGTCTGCGAGCGTCATGTTCTCGATATGCATGAAGCCGACGACGACGTCCGCTACTTGCACTCCAGTGTTGTCGATGTAGTTTTGAACTTCGACGCGATTGCCTGCCGCACGCAGAATGTGCACGAACGTGTCGCCGAGCACGGCATTACGCACGTGACCGATATGGGCGGCCTTATTCGGGTTGATGCTGGTGTGCTCGACCATTAACTTGCGGCCTGCTTGTTCGATGGGTTTAGGCTGGCCGGAAATTTCAGGAGCTACGACCGCATTAAGTTTAGTCAAAAGCTTAGCGCGATCATAAAAGACGTTGAGGTATCCAGCGCCGGCCACGTTCACGCGTGCAACTTCGTCAAGTGTCTCCAAGAAAGGCTGTAGGCTTTCGGCAATCAAACGCGGCGCGCGTTTCTCGCCGGTCTGCTGCTTGATTTGTTTCGCTAGTTCAAAGGCGACCGGAAAGGCCAGGTCGCCCAGTTCAATACGTGGAGGAACTTCGCTGTTGACCTGTGCGAGTTCGAGACCGAACAATTCGCGCGACGCTTCTCGAATTCTGTGCTTAAGTTTGTTTTGAAGTTCGACTAAGTGCATGGTTGCGACGCAAACAGTACTCTAAATCTCACCCTCGGAGATCGTATCAATCGCCTTGAGAGTCCCTACCGGACTTTCGATACGAACGGGTATTGTATTGAATCAATGATAAATCGCGAAATTGCGACTTTGCGAAGCAGTTTGCTACCATCCGACTTTGCAGCATGCAAGCAGTTACCAAGCAACTAATCTCTAAAGAACTTCGACAACGTTTCGGCAGAGCGAGCAACGTGCTGGTTCTGACGGGCGCGGGAGTTTCCGCGGAGTCCGGGGTGCCGACGTTTCGCGGCGGCGGCAACTCCGCAGTTTGGAAAGATATGCCGTTCAGCGTGATTTCATCGGCGGGAATGGTCGAGCGCGATCTGCCGGAAGTTTGGGAGTGGTTCAATTACCGTCGCGGTCGCCTCGCTTTATTAAAGCCAAACCCGGCTCACGAAACGATTGCGCGTTGGCAAGATCGGTTTGACACTCTCGGGCTGGTTACTCAAAACATCGATGGTCTGCATCAGGCCGCAGGCTCCCGAATTGCATGGAAGCATTTGGCGCGCCCGTTGTGTCGAATGCGGCGCGCGTCATAACGTTCGCGAATTGAAATTCGATACCGGCGTGCCGGGATGTTTCGACTGCAGCGGTCATCTACGTCCGGATGTGGTCTTGTTCGGCGAAATGTTGCCGACGGGCGCGTTCGAGCTTGCGGTGATGAAAGCAGAGCGCTGCGAGCTTTGTTTTGTTGTCGGCACGTCCGCAGTTGTTTATCCGGCCGCGTCGATTCCGGAATTAGCGCGTGCGGCGGGGGCTTATGTTGTTGAGGTGAATCCTGAGCGAACACCGTTGTCCGATCTTTGCGATGAAGTGTTGATGGGCAAGGCTGGAGAGATTCTGCCAATGTTCGAAACTTTAAGCCACAAAGAGGCACAGAAGGCACAAGATAACTTCGCGTGAATTTGCTCCGCCATTCGACTTCATTTTTCTTTTTGCGCTTTTTGTGCCTTTTCGTGGCTAATGAAATAGCATGAAAACACTCTACTTTGACTGCTTCGCCGGCGCCAGCGGTGACATGATTCTGGGCGCTCTGGTAGCCGCCGGCGTCGAACCGGCGGCATTGATTGAGCAACTCGAATTACTTGGTGTTGGCGGCTGGCAGATTGATTTCGAAAAAGTCGATCGCTCCGGAATCAGCGCCACCTACGCGAAAGTCAAAACGGGGCCCGAGCATGCGCATCGCCACCTGAGTGACATTCTCAAGATCATCTACGACTCGCGTTTAGGCGATAGCGTCAAGGATCGCGCGGCGCGAATCTTTTCGCGGTTGGCTGAAGCCGAAGCGCACGTTCACAACGAACCGATCGAAAAGATTCACTTTCATGAAGTTGGTGCTCTGGATGCGATCATCGATGTGTGCGGCGCGGCGATTGGCTTTGAATTGCTCGGCATAGAGAAATTTATCTGTTCGCAACTGCGTGTCGGCACCGGGATGATCGAAATGGCACACGGCCGCTTTCCAATTCCCCCGCCGGCCGTTGCTGAGTTGCTAAAAGGAAAGCCCATCTATGCCGGCGATATCGAGGGAGAATTCGTGACGCCGACCGGTGCGGCGATCATCAGCACAGTCTGCGAGGAATTCGGGCCCGTGCCGCCGATGAGGATCGACGCAACCGGCTATGGCGCCGGCGCTCGCGATCCTCAGAGGCTTCCTAACGTGCTCCGAGTGTTTGTGGGCGAAACTGAATCCACAGCCACGGATGAAACGCTTTTGATGATCGAAACCAACATCGATGATATGTCGCCCCAATTGTTCGGCTACGTCATGGATCGAGCGTTTGAAATGGGAGCGCTTGACTGTTATCTAACTCCGACGCAAATGAAAAAGAACCGTCCTGGTCTGCTGCTTTCTATCCTGTGCCGGCCAGACGAGCGGGAAAAGTTTCTGCAGATGTTGTTTGCCGAGACCACGACCATCGGTGCGCGTAGTTACGAAGTCACACGCCGTGCCCTTCCGCGCGAGACGGTCCGAGTTGAGACGCGATTTGGGCCAATCGATGTTAAAGTTGCGAGTGCCAACAATGGAGCAGTAAACGCGATGCCGGAATTCGAGCAGTGCCGCGAAGCCGCGCAGCAGGCGGGTGTTGCCCTGCGCGAAGTTCAGGAAGCCGCGCGGCAAGCGTATTTGTATCAGAACCGCGAGCGGTAGCGACCGGATCTAACACGAATCTTAAGATACATCTATGATCCGGTCGCTACCGCTCGCGGTTCTGACACGACGCGTTCGCGAACATTCCCGGTACCATGCGATTGATCGAGATACAAATGAGCACAAAGATCACAGATATCAAATCAAAGAGACGAAAAGCGCGCGGCCCAATCGAGCCTGACCTCGATCGGATCGCCCAGGGCGTGCGCTTGATCCTCGAAGGCATGGGTGAAGATCCACATCGCGAAGGCTTGCGCGAAACTCCGCGCCGGGTCGCCGAAATGTACGCCGAATTGACTGCCGGCATGCGCGAAGACCCGAGCGAGCACATTGTCCCGCTGTCCGGCGACAAGCACGACGAGATGGTGATCGTGAAAGACATTGCCATCGCGTCCTTGTGCGAACATCATCTCGCTCCGTTCGTAGGCAAGTGCCATATCGCATACATTCCAAAAAACGGTAACATTATTGGTGTCTCGAAACTTGCCCGCCTGGCGGAAACATTCGCGCGGCGACTGCAACTACAGGAGCGGCTCACTTCAGAAATCGCGAACACTCTTTTCGAGTTGCTGCAACCGCTGGGTGTGATTGTCGTAGTCGAAGCTGAACATACTTGCATGACTTTGCGTGGCGTAAAGAAATCCGGCGCGATGACCGTAACGTCCGCGGTCCTTGGCGGTTTTCGAAAAGACCCGCGCACGCGCGCTGAAGCGATGGCGTTAATTACGGGCCGAGGGTGAAACTGCGCCTCATAATCCGTCTTGGGCGGCTACTCATTTGCGGGAAATAATCTTCTACAAAACCGAATCAGGTAAATCTCCTGTTGAGGAATTTCTCGACTCACTGACAGGAAAACAAGCCCAAAAAGCAGTTTGGGTCTTACGTCTTATCGAGGAGCTTGACTCAGTCCCAGTACAATACTTCAAGAAACTTACTGGCACTGATGACATCTGGGAAGTAAGAATCCGGATTGGCGGTGATATAATCCGCCTGCTTGGGTTTTTCTACGGATCAAGATTTGTTGTCTTAACAAACGCGTTTGCTAAGAAGACACGAAAGACTCCTTCCAGAGAAATTGATTTAGCCGAGAACCGTAAGAGCGAATACTTAAACAGGAGCAAGCACTAATGAGAGACTTAGAGAAATTCATAAACCGACGAAAACGACGCGATGCTGAGTTCGCTCAAGGCTTTGAGGCCGGTTATTCCAACTTCAAAGTAGGCGTATTGCTTAAGCAGGCACGAGAAAGAGCTGGGATGACGCAGGACGAAGTTGGAATAACGTTAAGGACAAAGAAATCAGCGATATCCAGGATAGAGAATCATGCAGAGGATACAAGATTGTCGACGATTCAGAGGTACGGGAAAGCACTAGGAAAAAGAGTTAGGGTGGAGATCGTAGGATAGATGGCGTCCGAAGACAAGCCCTTGGTTTTTGTCAGTTGCGGCCAGTTCACCGACGACGAGATCTCGCTCGGCAAAGCTGTCGAAGTGCTTATTCGGGATGAGACATCTTTCGATGCATACTTCGCGGAACAGCAAAATAGCCTCGATGGCCTAACGACGAATATTTTGTCGAACCTCAATCGTGCGGCCGGATTCATCGCGATCATGCATCACCGAGGGGAATTCGACAATCCCCACGGGCACGTGATACGTGGCTCGGTCTGGGTTGAGCAAGAGATCGCTATCGCGGCGTTCATTCAACACGTTCTGGGAAGACGAATCGAGGTTGCGTTGTACATGCAGCGCGGTATTTGCCGGGAAGGAATTCGACAACAGCTTCGCTTGAAACCGGTCGAGTTCGATCAGTCTGATGAGGTATTGGCTGACCTGCGTGAACGCGTCAAAAGCTGGGCCGTCGAAACCACCTCTCCACAACCGTTACAAGCGGAATGGAAGTTCGAGTACCTCAGGCCGCCCGTCTCCGACCGACATGACTACCGCTTGACCGTTGAACTCGTCAACACAGGATCGTCAATCGTAGCGGAATGGATGGCCGAGGTGTGGTTCCCAGTGCAGTTCATCGAGGCGGCAAGTACTTCGGAGCGTTTCGTGCGGTTCGACATTGATGACTCCAAATACTCTGCCACCGCCAAACGAATCTTCCCGGATAATCGTTTGCCGGCGTTTCAGATCGACTACGTCGTGACGAACAAGAACTGGCCTGGCTGGTATGAAGGCGAGCGGCCAATGCCAAGCGTGCGCATTCGTGTATCTGCGGCAAACCAGAAGCCTTGGCAGGTTGAGATACCGTTCATGAAAATCCAACATTTTTGATGTGATCGGCACGAACATCGGTGGCCCAACTCCGCGAAGTCTCAGGAGGTTGGAGAGTTAGGCATCCGTAGGATATTAACTTGCGTAGGAGTGAAACCACGAGCATGAAGAATAACTGCACGAGAATCAGCGTCACAGGATTCATAATCGGCACCCTCGCCATCATCGGAATCGCGCAGCGGACACGAGGAACGCCCAGCGCTATCAGCGAAAACGCTTTGCGCGCGCACATCAAGTTTCTTTCCGATGATCGTCTTGAGGGCCGTGGCACCGGTGCGAAAGGCGGCGAGACGGCTGCGCTTTATGTCGCTGAACAATTCGAGGCGATGGGACTGAAAGGCGCTGGCGCGAAAGGAAGTTTTTGGCAACCGGTGTCTCTCGTGGGTGTGAAGGCCGATCCCAAAACGGAACTGCGCATAAATGGCCCAGAGAGGGCCGAGGCATTCAAGTTTGCCGACGACTTTGTTGCCTTCACGGGCGCGCAGACTGAACATGTTTCGCTCAAGGCTGATTTGGTTTTTGTCGGTTATGGTATCGATGCGCCGGAGCAGAAGTGGAATGACTACAAGGGACCGGCGGAAGATTATCGCGGCAAGATTCTGGTGATGCTGGTCAATGATCCTCCGGCGACAAAAGAAGAACCGAATCTGTTTGGGGGCCGGACGCTCACTTACTATGGGCGCTGGACATACAAATACGAGGAAGCCGCGCGGCGTGGCGCCGTGGGCGCGATTCTGCTGCATACGAATGAATCGGCCGGATATCCTTGGAGCGTCGTGCGCACGTCGAATGGTTCGTGGCGATTCGATATGGCGCGGAGCGCCGGGGACAAGACACCGTTTTTGAAGATGCGATCATGGATGACTGATGACGCCGCGCATCGCATGTTCGCGTTGGCCGGACAGAACCTCGATGAACTGCGAAAGCAGGCAGCCTCGCGTGATTTCAAACCCGTAAAGCTGAACCTTCAGGCTTCGATCGATCTTAACAGCGAGTTGAAGCGAGTCGAAGCGCCCAACGTCGTCGCGATCCTTCCGGGCCGCGATCCGAAGCTCCGCGATGAGTACGTGGTCTTTTCAGCGCATTGGGATCATTTCGGCATCGGCGCGCCGGATAAAAAAGGCGACACGATTTATAACGGAGCGCTTGATAACGCTACGGGCGTGGCCTCGGTTTTGGAAATCGCGCGCGTGCTGACGAATCTGCCGCCGGCCGAGAAGCCGCGACGGTCGATCCTGTTTCTGATTACCACGGCGGAAGAGCAGGGCTTGCTGGGTTCCGAGTGGTATTCGCAGCATCCCGTGGTGCCAATCAACAAGACCGCGACGGATATCAATCTTGATTCGATGAATATTCTTGGCCCAACGCGCGACTTTGTGCCGCTGGGCGCGGAACGCTCGTCACTGAAAGGGGTCGTTGAAGCGATTGCCCGCGAGCGTGGCTTGCACATTTCGCCCGATCCGCGTCCCGAGCAGGGCTCGTTCTATCGCTCGGATCATTTTCCGTTTGCGAAAGTTGGCGTGCCCTCCATCAGCTTGAAGGAAGGCGACGATTACATTGGCCGTCCCAAAGGTTGGGGCGAAAAGAAGTTTCGCGAATATAACGAAGCGCACTATCACCAGCCGTCGGACGAGTACAGCGACGAATGGGATTTTCGCGGAATGATTCAGGAAGCCGATTTTGCCATGGCGATCGGCCGCCGCGTCGCGGACCTGCCGGCGATGCCGAAGTTCAATCCCGATGATGAGTTTGCGAAAACGAGACGCTAGACAAGTAAGGCTTGGTACTGAACCGCAACGCGGTTCCAGCCTTCAGCCCAGGGTTGGCGCTTCGGGCTACCCTGGGTAAGCAAAAGTAAGAGTTTGTAGGTTATCCCAACCGCAACGCGGTTGCGCCAGTTTTGATTCGTCGATTGAGGCGCAACCGCTTTGCGGTTGAATGCTTTCTCGCCCTTGATCCCTGGGTAGCCGAAGCGGCAACCCCGGGCTGGCCGGCGGAACCGCTTTGCGGTTAAAAACAGCCATGGTCCACGAAACGGCAACGCGAATTTGTTCGCGTTATTTTCTCCGCCTTTCGTGTCGTTTGGTGGATCGTTTACTATTTGCTTACTTGCTATGAAAACTTTCTACGTCACCACGCCGATCTATTACGCCAACAGCCTGCCGCACCTGGGCCATCTCTACACCATGATCGTGGCGGACACGATTGCGCGTCAGAAGAGGCAGCAGGGAGTTGAGACGTTCTTTCTTACCGGCACCGATGAACACGGAATAAATATCGAGCGGGCAGCGCAGCGCAACAATCGCACGCCGAAAGAACAGGCCGATTATGTTGTCAGCTATTTCAAGAAAATGACATCGGCGTTTGGGCTCGATACTGAACACGGTGGTTACAACATCTTCATGCGCACGACGGAGGGTTTTCATTACGAAGGAGTAAGTGAGTTCTGGCGTCGCGTGGCGAAGGCGAAGACTCCGAAAGGGCGCGATGCGTTATACAAGGGGCACTACGAAGGCTGGTTTTGCGCCGCTTGTGCTGCCTACAAGACGGAAGACGAATATGCAAAGCCGGCGAATCCGGACGAACCACCAACCTGCCTGGTGCATGAAACCAAACTAGACCGCGTTTCCGAAGAGAGCTACTTCTTCCGCTTATCAGACTACGATGAAGCTTTGCTTGGATTGTACGAGTCGCGGCCTGACTTTGTATTGCCTGACGTGCGGCGTAATGAAGTGAGAAGTTTCGTTCAATCCGGCCTGCAAGATCTTTCGGTGAGTCGTCTCCGGACTTCAGTGAGTTGGGGGGTGCCGGTGCCGGACGATCCGAATCACACGATGTACGTTTGGTTCGATGCCTTGACAAACTACATCACGGCGATCGGTTTTGGAAATGAGCAGCAGCAGAGCGCCGCCGGCTTTGAAAAGTTCTGGCCGGCGTTGCATATGGTCGGTAAAGACATTCTGCGTTTCCACGCTGTCTACTGGCCGGCGTTTCTGATGGCCGCTGAAGTTAAGCAGCCGCGCGCGATCGTGGCGCACGGAATGTGGCTCGATCCCAACGGCCGCAAGATGTCCAAGACTATCGGCAATACGATCGAGCTGGATGTGCTGAACAAACATTTTTCGACTGACGCAATTCGCTATTTCTGTCTACGCGACATGGTGTTTGGCCAGGATGGTCGATTCGGTTACGAGAATCTGATTGATCGCACGAACAGCGACTTGGCGAGCGGGCTTGGCAATCTTTCGAGCCGCACGCTGACGATGATCCAGCGCTATTGCGATGGCCGCATTCCCCAGAGAAATATTTCGGACGAAGGTTTGCTTCTTGCTAAGCGCGCCGGTGTCGATACCGACGAGGCAGCCGTCTCGGATTTCGTAGCGCATGCTCGTGATGAGTTCGGTCGCTACTTCGATAAGTTTGCGTTTAGTCGAGCGCTGGAAGAAGCATGGGCCATCGTCGCGCGGGTGGACAAGATGATCTCGGACGCAAAGCCCTGGGACCTGGCAAAAGACGCAAGCCAAAGACAGACTCTGAACGCGGTTCTGTATCGCGCCGCCGAATCGTTGCGCTGGCTCAGCGTCCTGCTATATCCCGTCATGCCCAACGCCGCGCGTAACGCTTATGCGCAACTTGGCTTGACTGACGATCCATCGAAAATCGATCCGAACGATCTAAAGTGGGGCGAGTTATCCGAAGGTTTGGCGACGGGTGAAATTAAACCACTGTTTCCACGAATCGATAAGGCAAAAACTATGGAAGAAGTTAAGAATCAGGAGTCGGGAGTCACGAGTCGGGAGCCTCTGGCTGCGGAAACCCGGCCGTTAGTGAGGGTGCAAGGTTCTGGACAGCATGCGACGGAAGCCGGCGCAGTACCATCGACTACGGGCGGGACGCCCACGCTCCCAGTGACGAAAGAGGAACTTCCGGGACAGAATGAAATTGGCGAGGGGTTGATCGAAATAACTGACTTCTCAAAGATCGATCTGCGCGTAGGAGAGGTTCGCAGCGCGGAACGGATTCCCAAAGCCGACAAGCTCTTGCTCATTACCGTTGACATCGGGGAAGAGAAGCCACGACAGATTCTCGCCGGCATCGCACAATATTACGAACCGGAAAAACTCGTTGGCCGCAAGATTGTCGTCGTGGCAAATCTAAAACCTCGCAAGCTGCGCGGCTACGAATCACAGGGAATGCTGCTGGCTGCTTCAGTCGGTGAAGAAGGGAAGCCGGTGATTGCTACATTTGCGGAAGACGTGCCGAATGGGGCGAGGCTGAAGTGATCTTATCCTTGCGTGACCGAGTAGCCGTGTTACGACGGACGTACAAGCAGTCGCTTCTGTTGTCACGCGCGCAAGTTGTAAACCAGCTCAAAGAGGCTCGGAATGAGCGTTATCGTGCGCAACGCCAGCTCGCGCTGGAGCACCTTGATGCTCGGTTGCGGGAGTTCGACGCCTGCGTCGGAGAGAAAGGACGCCGGTGATTGCTACCTTCGCCGAAGAGGTGCCAAATGGTGAAGGTTGAAGTAGGGAGCTAGTCCTTTCGTAACTTGTAGATCATCCAAGCATGACGTGGAATCTAGTGCGACATCGTAGCCGTCGACAATAGATCTTGCGCGAGGTCGATTGCGTCTAGCATTCGCACTTGGACATACCTCAGGAACATTTACCCTTGGGAGATCACTTTGAATTCCAGCGACGGGACGTTGGGTATGTTACAATCGGCTGGAAAGAGCAAGTGTCATGGATATCACCATCGAAGCGATTTATGAATCTGGCGTGCTTAAGCCGCTTGAGCCGTTAGAAGGGCTAAACGATCACGATCGTGTGCGGCTAGTTCTGCAACCGATTGACACGGTAGCGGAGCAGCGGCTAGAACGGATCAAGCTTGATCCCGATGCTGCGCGCGAGGTAGGCGAAACCTTTCACTATTCGCCTCACGTGTTTGAAGCTGCGCTCGATGAGTTTGCGGAAGGTTCGGAAGCAATGCCTGTACTGCCGCCAGAGGCCGATAACCGGTCCTTCTACTATGAGGATCGCGATTGACCCGCTGCCTGCTCGACACAAATATCATCCTGCGCCTCTCTCAGCGGAACGATCCGAGGTATCAAGAGGTTCGAGATTCTTTAAGAGTCCTTAGGTCTCGGGATTTTGAATTGTGCTACATCTCTCAATGCCTCGCGGAATTCTGGAATGTTTGTACACGCCCTGCGGCCGCTCGCAGCGGTTATGGCCTTAGCGTAACGGAAACGGATTGGCGGGCGCGTCTGATTGAGCGACTATTCACGCTCTTGCCTGACAGGGGGCAGATCCATGACGAGTGGCGGCAACTGGTTGTTACTCATTCGGTCATGGGTCTCCAAGTTTACGATGCGCGCATCGTTGCGGCGATGAAAGCGCATGCAGTCTCGCATCTCCTAACTTTGAACAAGAAAGATTTCACCCGATATCCCGAAATTACGGTGGTCGCGCCGCATGATCTGCTGTCAGGAAATCTCCCTGTCTGAATACCGTCAGTGCTTGGATTAATCCGCGGCGGATATGGCGACAATTAATAGATGTTCATCGATTCCCATTGCCACATCGACGGTCCTGAATACGACGCCGATCGCGAAGAGGTAATCGCGCGCGCACGAGACGCTGGGGTGACGACGATGCTCAATGTCGGCACGGGCGATCCGCACAACGGCGCGTTTGAACGTGCAGTTGAGCTGGCTGAGACGCATGAAGGAATTTACGCGGCCATTGGTGTTCATCCGCATGACGCGAAGCTGTTTGATAATGCGGCCGAGCAGCGTTTGCTTGATCTGGCCCGACAAAGCGAGCGTGTGATTGCCTGGGGAGAAATTGGTCTCGGTTATCACTACGATCATTCACCGCGCGACGTGCAGCGCGAAGTCTTTAGGCGACAACTGGGACTAGCGCGCGAACTAAACTTGCCGGTTGTGATTCACTCGCGCGAAGCGGATACGGACACGATCTCGATCCTTTGTGAAGCATTGAAAGGCTACCAACGCGCTGGGGTCATGCACTGTTTTGGCGGCAGTTTGTCGATGGCCGCGGCTGCTATCGAACTCGGTTTCTACATTTCATTCGCCGGCAATCTGACTTTTAAGAAGGCGCAGGATTTGCGCGATGTGGCGCGACAGCTTCCTCTCGATCGATTGCTGATCGAAACGGATTGTCCATACCTGACGCCGGTACCATTTCGGGGGAAACGCAACGAGCCGGGGCGGGTTGTGGAGACCGCGAGATGTCTCGCCGGTCTTCACGACAGGGAATTAGAAGAGGTGGGGCGCGTTACCAGCGAAAACTTCGCGAAGCTGTTCGGAGTGTGATGAATGGGACGGCCGTTACAGAACGCGGAGCGGTAGCGACGGCCCAGGGTACGCAGTCGTCCCGACTGCTTAGGCTCACCGCAAGCACAAGCAGTCGGAACGACTGCGTACCCAAGGCCGCGCCGTCGTGGCTGCGTTCTGACGGTTCAGTCCAAGAGAACACTTTCACATGCTCTGGTTTTGATGCTATTCTCAACGCGATACCGAACCTAGCATGGCCCAGCAGAATTCATTCGACATCGTCTCGCAGGTTGATCGCGCTGAAGTAATGAACGCAATCAACCAAACCCTGAAAGAAGTGCGTCAGCGATTCGATTTCAAAGGAAGTCATGCCAATGTCGCGTTGGAAGAAAAGGAACTGGTGCTTTCTGCGGAAGACGAAACCAAACTACGCAACATGAACGAGATTTTTCAACAAAAGCTCGTGCGGCGCGGTGTGCCCCTGAAGGCCTTGAGTTACGGCAACGTCGACGCTGCGGCCGGCGGCACAGTCCGTCAACGCGTGCAGATCCAGCAGGGCATCCCACAGGAAAAAGCGAAAGATATTGTGAAGTACATTAAGGACTCGAAGGCGAAGGTTCAGGCCTCGATTCAGGGGGATATGCTGCGCGTGTCCGGACGCGATCGGGATACCTTGCAGCAGGTGATTGCGAGTCTCAAAGGGAAAGACTTTGGCATTAACATGCAGTTCACTAATTACCGAACTAACTAATAGGATGTTTTCGTTTAGACACCGGGCATGTCCGGCGCGCGATTGACGGACAAGTCCACAATCTAAACGGATGAGGCACATGCAGACAGCAGGACAAACGGCATACGCCGAAGAAGTTGTGTTAACAGCCAGGCGCATCTTCGATCTTATTTCGCCGGAGTTGTGCCTCGTCGAAGAAGAGTTTGAGCGACAGGCGCGCTCGAACATTCAGGTGATCGCTTACATGGGCGACTACTTGCGACGTTCGGGTGGCAAACGCGTGCGGCCGGCCTTGACGATTCTATCTAATTACGCAGTAGGCGGAGATGGATCGAATTACAGTTCGATTCGCATGGCGAGTGTGATGGAATTTCTGCACACCGCCACGCTGGTCCATGATGACGTAATCGACAAAGCAGAGACGCGCCGCAATCGTCCTTCGATCAACTCCGAATTTGGCAATCAAACCGCGGTTTTAATGGGCGACTGGCTTTACATGTCCGCGTTTGAAACCAGTCTCGGCGAACGTTCGCTGCCGATTCTAGACATACTCACGGCGGTGACGCGTAAGATGACTGAAGGCGAACTGCTGCAATTGACTCTGCTCGGCCGTACGGATATTTCCGAGGATCAATACTTCGATGTGATCGCGCGGAAAACTGCTTATCTGTTCAGCGCTTGCTGCGAAATCGGCTCCTTACTGGGAGGGGCCAATGTAGAAACGCAGACTATGTTGCGTGATTACGGAATGAATCTAGGAGTCGCGTTCCAACTCGTCGATGATCTGCTTGATTTCACCGGCAGCGAAGATGTCCTGGGTAAGCCGGCGGGAGCAGACCTGATCGAAGGAAAAGTCTCGCTGCCCCTCATCTTTCTACTTCAGCGCGAGCCGGAGATGCGCCTGGCTATTCAGACTGTGATCAACGATGCTGACTATGAGCGCGTGTCACGCAGCGAAATATTGGCAGCGCTCGAACGAACCGGCGCGCTGGGCCTGGCCTTTGAGCGGGCGACTGAATATGCGTCGGCCGCGCTCTCGGCGCTCGATGGACTGAACCACTCAGCTTACGCGCAGATACTGTCTTCACTTCCCACTTATATTGTTGAGCGCGATCGATAGAAACAGGCGTTTAGAGTACCGACTCTAGTCGGGCTTTGCCTTTGGTAACTACAGACCCGACTGAAGTCGGTACTCTGACACCGTCTTTCGCCGGCCGCGATTGATTCGTACCTATCTATTGCCAATCCGCATTCGGCGAACTAAAATCGGCAATGACTCATGGCTAACGAAACGCTTATCGCCAGACTCGAACAAAACCTGCGGCAATCGCGCGGGGCGCGCACACGTCTGGCGGCGCGTCTGGCCGAGTTGGAGTCGGAGGCGGAAATCATTCGGGCCGAGTTGGCCGAGATGGATACGCTCGCGGGACAAACTGAAGCTGCGATCTTTCGTTTGTTGTCTAACGTTATGAGCGGACCGTCAACGCCAGTGGGCACTACTTCGGTAGGTGAATTGGAAATCGAACTTCAGCGTCGCCTGGCCCAAGCGGAACTTTCGCAACACCCTTCCGCGCCGCTCAGACAGAGCATCCCGCCTGTCCGAAGCAACATCGAGGCGATTGACGATCGCTTTTTCGATCGCACAATTCCCCAGGCGGCAACTATGATTCTGCGTGAAGCCGGCGGCGCTCTGCACGTTAACGAGATTTACAATCGCCTGCTGGAAGGTGGATTTAGTTTTACCGGTCACAATCCCACGATCAGTATTGCCGTCTCGCTAAATCGCAACAGCCGCTTTCGCAAGGTTGCTCCGGGAACTTTCGATTTAGTAATTCGCGACGCGGCCAAAGCGTCATGAGGCAGAAACCCGACCGTCAGGGAGGGTGCGCCTAATCGTCAAAATCCGGAATGTCACCTTGTCCATAGAGGACATAATCAATCGCGCGCAAAACGTGCTTCGGCTTCCAGAGATATCGCCGACTCTTACCGCGAACCCAGGGCCGAACGTCTTTTCCGATCAATCCTCTTTCTCGTAGTTTCCGCGTTGCATAACTCTTGAAGGCATTCGCAATCGGTTCCGGCTTTGATTGCGCGGACACGACAGCATGGAAGTGATTCGTTAGCACGTTAACGGCTGACAAGACATATCCGCGGTAGTCACAGACCTCTCTAACAGCCTCTTTCACAGCGTCGCGCTGGCTCTCGTTCAATAGAAATGGATCTTGAATCATGTTTTGGCGCATAACGCTTTCCAGTTGCACATTTGCTGGCCGACGGCGCCTTCCGTAAACGTTTAGCCCATGACGATCAACGGCCAACCTTTCGTCGCCGTGAAGCCACGTTCCATAAGATCGGACAGTTATTAGGTACGCGAGAGGGAACTCGTTATGGTCGAATTCGGAATCGTCCATGTGCTTGCACCCTCCCTGACGGTCGGGTTTCTGCCACGCTGATCACATCAGTTGTTTGCGCAACTCGCTGAGAAGTTGTTTCGCTTCTTCTGGAGAGATCGAGTCCGGGTCCGCATTCCGTAACTCATCAACAACTTTCTGATTTGCCAAATCAAACAGCGAAGCCTGCGCGGCCAGGCGGCGGCGACCCGCGCGCGTCGCCGCTTTGCTCAACGCTCGAGCCTCTTCCAACGACGAATCGGCGCTCGCCGCTACCGCGCGCTCAGGCTCGGAGGCAATTTCATCTGTGAACACATCCAACTCGTAACGCTCCAACCTCTGCAGTACTTCGCGGGCGCGGGTCAGCGCTGCTGGCGGCATGCCCGCTAAACGCGCGACTTCGATTCCGTATGATTTTGAAGCGCGACCGCGTTCGAATCGATGCAGAAAAACAACTTCGCCTTCGCGTTCGGTAGCAGTGATTTGATAGTTCTGTGCGCCCGGCAGACGCTCCGCCAGCTCAGTCAATTCGTGGTAGTGAGTCGCGAAGAGAGTCTTGGCGGCGTGCTCCGATGAATCGTGTAAATACTCGGCGACCGCCCACGCGATTGATAGTCCATCGAACGTCGCAGTTCCGCGCCCGATCTCGTCGAGCAATACAAGCGATCGTGGCGTCGCGCTATGGAGAATTGCCGCCGTCTCTGTCATCTCGACCATGAACGTGCTGCGACCGCGTGCCAGATCGTCCGACGCGCCCACACGGGTCCATACACGATCAAGCAAAGGGAGGCGGGCCTGCTCAGCCGGAACGAACGAACCCATCTGCCCGAGGATGGAGATGATTCCGGTTTGTCGCAAAACCGTGCTTTTGCCGCCCATGTTTGGCCCGGTGATGATCAGCAGGCGATCGGTTGAATTATTCAAATAGACGCTATTGGGCACGAACGGCTCTTCGTTGAAAACCTCGATCACCGGATGTCGTCCGTGAACAATCTCGATCTCGTCGCCGTCGTGCATCGTGGGTCGAACGTAACGTCGCCGGACCGCAGTCTCCGCCAGCGATGACACCGCGTCCAGGCATGCAACCGCACGCGCGGTAGCTTGAATCCGCGAGGTCTCGGCGGCGACCTGGCGGCAGACCAGCCCAAAGATTTCCGATTCAAGTTGCAAGATGCGCTCTTCCGCGCCAAGCACCTTGCTTTCCCACTCCTTCAAAGCTGTGGTCGTGAATCGTTCCGCGTTTGCGAGCGTCTGTCGTCGTTCATAGTCCGGCGGCACCCGCCCGGCATTGGCCTTCGACACTTCGATGAAATAGCCGAAGACGTTGTTATAACGAATACGCAAGCTTCCGATGCCGGTGCGCGCGCGCTCTTCGGCTTCCATCGCCGCGATTGTCTGTTTGGCGTTGCGGCTGAGCGAGCGCAATTCGTCAAGTTCGCTCGCGTAGCCATTTCGAATCACTCCGCCATCAATGACCTTTGCAGGCGGATCGTCTTCGATCGCTGAGGCGACGAGCGTGCGCACGTCGGCCAGCTCGTCGCAGGCCTCGTTCAGAACTTGCAGCAGAGACGATTCCGAATGCGCCAGCGCCTCTCGCACTTGCGGTACTTGATCGAGCGAGCGTCGCAGAGCCACCAGATCGCGCGGAGTGGCGGAACCCAAATTCAGCCGGCCCGTCAAGCGCTCGACGTCTGCGACTTCTTTCAAAAGCGTTCGCATCCGATCGCGCTTGGTGTGCGAAGCGTACAGCTCAGCGACGGCGCCATGCCGCTGTTCGATCTCTCCACGACGGAGTGACGGACGCAGCAACCATGAACGCAGCAAACGCGCCCCCATCCCAGTCACGGTCTCATCGATTACATCGAGCAACGAACGCGATGCGCCTCCGCCGCCGAGTGCCTCGACCAGTTCGAGGTTTCGCACCGTG
>Ga0193747_1000193_pt1 | contig 25628 bp, 17 predicted proteins | sample L1m2metaG_FD_143048 | JGI IMG/M metagenome (GOLD analysis project Ga0193747, IMG submission 143048) | Soil microbial communities from a riparian zone of the East river system, Colorado, United States - L1m2 | ecosystem: Environmental > Terrestrial > Soil > Riparian zone | place: USA: East River...
GTACTCGGGCTCTAATCGCGCCAGAATAGGTCGGCCTTCGTCCACTTGACGGTGCTCCAAGATACCTCTTCTCGAGAATATTTTCATGGTTCGCTTGTGACGCCGAAGGCGGCATGATTTATTCGTAACGCAAGGCCACCATCGGATCGACTCGCATTGCGCGCCGAGCCGGAATGTAGCATGCGGCGAGCGCCACAAGCGTCAGCAGTACAGCGACGGCAATCATCGTTAGCGGATCGCTGGCGTGGACGTCATAGAGCATCGAGGTCAGGTAGCGCATCACGCCCAGCGCCACGCCGATGCCCACGCCGGCTCCGACAATCGCCAGGACAATTCCCTGCCGTAAAACCAACTTCAGCACGTTTTCCTGTTGCGCGCCGAGAGCCATGCGAATTCCGATTTCGCGGGTGCGCCGCGAGACTTCATAAGAAAGCAGTCCGTACAATCCCACACACGCCAGCACCAGCGCCAGCAAACCAAAGAAGCCGGATAGCCGCGCGACCAGCCGCTCCTGAAACAGCAAGCGGTCGATTTGCTCCGATTCTGTTTTCACGTCAAAGAGCGGCAAATTCGTGTTTACTTGCGCCACGACTTCGCGTATCGCGGGAAGAATGGCCTGCGGATCGGCCGCCGTGCGCAATTCAAATGATGCTCCCCCGGCGCTCTGCGGGGTGTACATCATGGCGTGGATTTCCCGCCGCAGATCGTTGTACTTTGTATCGCGCACGACGCCAATGATTTCGTAGCCGGGGCTTGCCGGACCGTTCGCGTCTCCCGACGATTCGCCAAAATGCTTCCCGAGCGGATATTCCTTGCCAACATATTTCTCGACGAACGCCTGATTCACAATCACCGGCGTCGGCGCCGAAGTTGGAGCCGCTTCGCTGTTCGAAGCGGACAGCTTGAAATCGGAAGCGCTGAACCCGCGGCCGGCGAGAAATGGAATGTGCAGTGTCTCGAAGAAATTCGGCCCAACCGGGAGCACGTCCGCTTCGGAACTTTGATCCTGTGGCGTGCCCGGCCAGTGAAACATGGTGACCATCAGGCCACCGCTCAGAAGAGGACCCATCGAATAACTTGCCGATTTCACCCCCGGTATTTCGGAGAGGCGCCCCTGCAAGTCGCGGTAGAAGGCGTCCACCCGCGGGCCTTTGTAACCAACCAGCGTCGGGTCGATTCCGAAAATCAAGACATTGTGGGAATCGAATCCAACATCGACGCTGCGCAAATTCTGCAGCGTGCGCAGCAAGAGTCCGGCGCCCACGAGCACGACCATGGCGAGCGCCACTTGGGCGACCACCAATGCGTTGCTCATGCTAAGCCATTTTCTGCCGCTACGCCCGCAACTCGCTGAACTCCCCTCGCCATCTTTGAGCGTGGGCGTCAAGTCGACCCGGGCGCTGCGAAAGGCCGGAGCCATGCCGAAGAAAATTCCGGTAATCAGCGAGACGGCGATGGTAAATCCGAGCACGCGCAGGTCGATGCCCGTCGCGAATCCGAGAGGCCGCGTCTGATTGCTCGAAACAAACGAAATGATCGCGTGCGCTCCCCAGTAGGCGAACAGAATCCCAAGCGCGCCACCGAGCACCGAGAGCATTACGCTTTCCGTCAAAAGCTGGCGCACGACCCGCGTGCGGCCCGCGCCCAGGGCCAGCCGCACCGCCATTTCCTTTTGCCGCGCGGCGGCACGAGCAAGCATCAGTCCCGCGACATTCGCACAAGCAATCAGCAGAATGATTCCCACAGCGAGCATCAGGACGTACAGCGGATCGGAGTAGCGGCTTCGGGCGCCGGTCAAGCCGGTTTGCGCGGGCACAAGCGTCAGTTCCGGATTATCGGCGACCGTGGATAACGTCTGTGGTCCGTTAGCCATTTCAGATGCGCGCCGGTCATTCGTCGGCGCTGGCATCATGACCGGCTTATTGCCCGCAGATTGCAGCATCGGACTGCCAGGCGATTCGCGACGAACCGCGGCCGCGCCTTCTCCCGGCGCCGGTTGCCGTGGCGTTTGCACACTTGTTGGAGCGTTACCGACTGCCGGTACTGGCGTTCCACCGATCACCATCTGGCGGCGAACCGCCGCTCCATCCTCTGTCGGTGCTCCCGGTCGTGGCCCAGGTGCTCTCGCCATCTCGCCGCCATGGAAAACCGGGACGGATCCGTGAAGCATTTCATTGCGGAAGAGGCCGCTCACCGGGGCTTGCGCCTGGGCAAGCTGTGTTCCGGGTTTGCGCCGGCCGATAATCGTGAGCCACCAGTTACTCACGTCCCCCGAACGGTTTTGCCAGCGCATGGGATCGGTAATACGTTGCGCGTCGGAGAGCGGCAGCCAAACATCGTAATCGCTGCCGGGAGTAATTCCTGTGAATCGCTGTTCGGCTACGCCGATAATCATGAATGGGACGTTGTTCAATTCAATCGTGCGGCCGACTACCTCGCGAGATCCGCCGAAGGCGCTCTGCCAGTAACCATAGTTCAGCACGGCGACAGGCGCGGCAGACGGCGTGTCGTCCGCTGTGTCGAGCAGCCGGCCGGCGGCGGCATTGAGACCCATCGTGCGGAAGAAGTCTCCCGAAACGAGCTGGCCGTTGATAACCGTCGCAGGGCCGTTCCCTGACAAGTTCAATCTACCAGAGTTGGCAAAGGCCGCCGTCGCCGAAAAGACGTTTGCTTGCACTATTTCGCGAAACATCGGTTCGGAGAACGAGCAGCCTGAGGGATTCGCAGCGCCGGGACGCAGGTCCGTGGGACAATCTCCCGAAGTCATGTAGCCGTGAATGTTTGGCGAATTGCGCGCGCCCCACTTAAGCAGGACCAGCTGCGAGGGATTCTCGACCGGCAGCGACCGAAGCATTACAGCGTCGATCAAACTGAAAATAGCCGTGTTTGCCCCAATTCCTAATGCCAGCGTGAGAATAGCCACCGCCGCAAAGCCTGGAGATTTCGCGAGCATGCGAACTCCATACCGAACGTCCTGCCAGACTTGCTCCACCCAAACAAAACTCCACACCTCCCGCGTCTCCTCCTTGACTCGCGTCACGTTGCCGAACTTCCGCATAGCCGCGTAACGCGCTTCCTCCGCGGACATGCCGCGCTCGATGTTGTCTTGAGTCTCTCTCCCGATGTGCTCGCGGATATCCTGGTCGAGTTCCTCCAACATACGCTTGCGGCGACTCATGATTTGCCTCCCTGCTTTGCCGGGCGGAGGATTCGCGCGATCGCTCCTGCCAGCTTGTCCCATTTGCTGGTCTCGATCGCAAGTTGCCGGCGGCCTTTGGCGGTCAGCCGGTAGAACTTCGCCCGACGATTATTCTCGGAGATGCCCTCTTGAACCGAAATCCATTGTCGTTTGATGAGCCGGTGCAGCGCCGGATACAGGGACCCCTGTTCGATTTGCAATACATCGTCAGAGTTGAATTCAATCGCCTTGGCGATCGCGTGGCCGTGCACCGGGCCCAGCAGCAGCGTGCGTAAAATCAGCAGGTCCAGCGTTCCCTGCAGCACTTCGACGTGCTCGCGTTGTTCTGTAGTAGACATACTAGGTGAAGGATAGGCAGTCTCCAGTAGAATGTCAAGGTGAACAGCCTTCGTCGGCCAGACAGGTAATAGGTGATAAGTCGCCTTGCCGGACAAATGCAAGTTGCCAACCAGAATCCGGATTGCGGAAAGTGACGGTCTGCTACCGATTCTTTGAACTGTTGAAAGTTGCAGCCGAGAAGGATGCCGCGCGCGAACTTCTTACTTTGCTTTCAGCAGCTCGAGGCGAGCGGTGGCGAAGGGCATGACGGCCTCAAGCAGCACCGGTGTTCGCTCAGCGTTATTCGCCACATACAGCGAGAATGACGCGTCCTTCATTTCCACACCTTCGTCGAATACGCGAATCCCGATCTTTGACGCGGTGTAGTTTCCCGCCGGAACATCCACCTTCTCGGAAGCGGCTAGGAGCTTGGCGCGAACATCGTACAGCTTGTGGCCGTCGTAAACCGGGCTGCGCACCTCCGGCGTTTTTGTCCAATCGACGTTCCGCAGGTACTGCATCATGCCGAGCGGATCGCGCGTTCCCGGCAGCACCCGCGCCTGCGTGGCATCCGCGGACGCAGGCTCCTTGCCCGTCGCTGTCATGCGCTGGACGGACTCCACCTTCTGCCCGCGTTCGCTCAGGTGCATCTCATACTGCAAGCTCGCCAGCGTCCCGGCATCGCTGTAGGAGTCGAACTGATCATCAAGCTCGAAAACCATTCGAAACGGATTCTGGGTGTGCGCGAATGCCTGCAAATGCCACGTGCTCTTTCCCAGAAAATTGCCCTGCCCGGCAACCTGCAGCCTCAGAGTTGCCACATCGTTGAGCTTGGAAACGTTAGCGGTATATTCGAGAACCTCGCCGGCCCGCAGAGGCAACCCTGTGTCAACGGGAGATGTGACCTTGTTCGAACCAGCCGACGATGGTGACTTCTCGGCAGCGACGCTTGCGGGCTTTTCCGCAGGGGGCGCTTCACGAAAACCGGGTGGCTCAGCCGATACAACCTCGGGAGGGCGCTGTTCCCCACGCGAGTGCAGCCAGTAAAACGCTCCCGCGGCGCAACCCAGCACTGCCAGCGCCGTAATGCCGACTGCTGTCTTGTAGCTCATGCTCTTTGTGTGACGCTCTCTTGAATCTGCTTTTTGCCCGCGGCGCTTCCGTCGTACAATATCTTTCCGTACGCGGAAAGCATGCGGCTCCCCTTGCCGATTAGCCGCGAACTATGAGCGTATCAAAACGCGGGCCGGTCGTCTTTCCCGGGCTCGCGTCACCTGCGACGGTGGCAAGCCGCCGCTGGCAGAAACGATCCCCGGCCGCCTGGCGGCCGCAAGAGCTAGGAGGATTTCCTGAATGCGCTACCTCGTGACGGGCGGCGCCGGCTTCATCGGCTCAAACACCGTGGACGAACTCGTCCGCCGCGGGCATAGCGTTGTCGTACTCGACGACCTCTCTTCCGGTAAGGAAGACAACCTGGCGGAAATACGCAACAAGATAACTTTCATCAAGGGCAGCATCACGGACATTGAGGTGGTGCGGAAGGCGATGCACGAAGCGGAATACGTCCTGCACCTGGGTGCGCGCACGTCGGTACCACGCTCGGTCAAGGACCCCATCGAAACGAACAAGATCAACATCGAAGGCACCTTAAACGTTTTGGTCGCCGCGAAAGAGCTGAAGGTCAAGCGCGTCGTCTTCGCCGCTTCCTCTTCCGCTTATGGCGAGACGCCAACCCTGCCTAAAGTCGAAACCATGCAGCCGCAACCGATCTCGCCTTACGGCGTCACCAAGTACGTTGGCGAGCTTTATGGCCAGACGTTTGGCCGGTGTTACGGCCTGGAAAACGTCTCGCTCCGTTATTTCAATATCTTTGGGCCGCGGCAGGATCCCAGTTCGCCGTATTCCGGGGTGCTTGCCAAGTTCTGTACGGCGTTTCTGGAAGATACGCAGCCGCTGGTTTTCGGAGACGGCGAACAAACGCGCGACTTTACTTACGTGGAGAACGCCGTGCAAGCCAATTTACTCGCGTGCGAAGCGCCCAACGCTTCCGGAAAAGTTTTCAACGTCGGAGTGGGCGAGCGCATCTCCCTCAATGAAGTCCTTCGCGAGCTTGGAAAAATTGCCGGCAAGAGGCTCGAGGCGAAGTACGAGCCGCCGCGTGATGGCGACATCCGCGACTCCCAGGCGGACATCTCTCAGGCGCGGGAATGTCTTGAGTACGACCCCCAGGTGAGCTTTGAGGAAGGCTTGGCGCGCACCTTCGAGTGGTATCGCGCGACGCAGACAAGGGCTCCGGCAAAGGCAGAGAAGTGAGCGGTGACTCGTGACTGGTGAAGAGGCACGAGGAGCAAACGCACCCGCAAGTCACCACCTTTCCGTTAAGAACTACCTGTCAAGGCTTCAGGGTTGTTTGGTCTCACCGTAGTTGAGCGGTTCGCCCGGCTTCGGCACGTCGTAATTGTTCCAGAACCACAGGGGCTCCAGCTTTTTCTGTTGGGGCCAGACCTGGTTCAGTGTGTCTCCCTCAAACAATTCACCGTTCTTCATGACCCAGTGAATGGTGTTGGTGTTGTGGATATCGTCGAGCGGGCTCTTGTCCATGATCACCAGGTCTGCCAGCTTGCCAGGCTCGATCGAGCCGAGATCGGCAGGCCTGCCGATAATCTTCGAGCCGCTCACGGTAGCGCATCGCAGCACCTCGAGCGGCGTCATACCCCCGCTCGCCAGCATCCACAGCTCCCAGTGATAACCGATCCCCTGCATCTCGCCGTGGCTGCCGACGCCAACCAAGCCACCGGCACGCTGGAGCTTGGCCATCTGCGCCGCCAGCTTCGGAAATTCGTACTCGTCTTTGCGGAACCATCCCTGGCGGCGCTTGGTTCGCTGGTCAATGACCCGGTGTGGGATGAAGTGATTTAGTTTTGCATTGTCGTGCACTTCGCTGTTCTCAAACCAGTAGTCCTCGCCGAACGGCCCTCCGTAATTCACGATGAGGGTCGGCGTTTCCGCGATCCCCGACTTGGCGAACATCTGGATCACGTCGTTGTAAAGCGGTGTAATCGGCAATGTGTGCTCGTTGCCGTGGAAGCCGTCGATGACGTGAGTTAGGTTGAGCTTCAGGTCCAGCGCGCCTTCGGTCGTGGGCATCATCTCCAGCTCTTTCGACGCTTGCACCATGTACTGCCGCTGCTTGCGGTTGCCGACGACGTAGCTCTTGATGTTGTGCGTGCCGTAATACTTCTTGTACTTGGTCAGCACGCCTTTCACTTCTTCGGCGGACTGGAAGTTGTTGTCGGAAAAAACACCGGGGCCGGTCGAGAAGGCTCGCAGCCCGAGGATCTCTCCGCTATCGACGAGATCCTGGTACGCGAACATGTCGTTGGTGCCGGTTTGCACGTCCAGCCCAGCCGTCACGCCGAAAGCCAGGTTCGCGAGAAACGACCAGTTTTGCGTGTCCAGAATGCCGCGCCGGATTTCCGTCCAGTGCGCGTGCGTGTCGATGAAGCCCGGCACGATGGTTTTGCCGCTCACATCGAACACTTTGGCCCCCGCGGGCACGCTGCCCTTCGCGCCCACGCTCTTGATGCGGTTGTCCTCGACGACGATCTCGGCGTTCTTGAGGACTTCATCTTCTTTGCCACTCCTCATGGTCACCACGGTTGCGCCGCGCAAGATGATCGTGCCTTTCGGCGTTTTGCGCGGGAATTCCAGAACAACGGCGATTTCTTGAACGTCTTTTTCTTGTTCTTTCAGTTTCTTGTCTTCTTTTTTCTCTTCCTTCTTGTCATCTTTCTTCGCGTCGGCTGTTTGCGTGGCGGCGTCTTTCTTGTCCGCATCCTTGGCGTCAGCCGTTTTCTTGTCGTCGTCCTTCTTGTCGCCCTCTTTCTTTTCGTCCTTCGGCGGTTCGAAAGAGATGGCGCTCAGGGGCTCGCGGAAAAGGCTCGCGCCCACTGCCCAGGTGATGGTCTTGCCGCCATCGGCCCACGCGAAATAATCCGCGCCAATGTCCGTCAGCCGCTTTGCCGGAACGGCGGGTGTGGTCACATTGACGGTTGGCGGTTCTCCACCGACGACGGGCATGGCAATGACGTAGAGTTGATTCATCACATGCGCGAGCACCCATTGACCGTCGGGGCTTGGCACGATGTCATCCGCCGGAACCGGCTCCTCGAAGAAATACAGTCCTTGTCCTTTGACCACAAGGTGCGTGCGGCGGTCCGTGCCATCGTAGCGCAGCGAGACCAGCCCTTGCGGCGTGTAAACGTAGATGCGGTCCTTGTCGTTCGTGAAATGCGGCCCGCCGGCTCCACGCGCGGGCAGAATCAGGTTTGCGTCTCCGCCATCGGCGGGAATCCAGATGAGGTCGGCGTTCTCCGTCTGACCGCCATCGAAGGTGCTGTTTTCGCGGTCGTAGGCGTTGCCACGAAGCAGGACAATTTTCGTGCCGTCCGGCGACCATGCCGGATTGCTGTACACCGCCAGTGACTTCGACAACGGCACCGGTGTTCCACCCGCTGCGTGAATTTTCCAAAGCTGACCGCCGTCGCTCGACCAGGTAACGTATACGATGGACTTTCCATCCGGCGACCAAGCCGGCTGAAATTCGTGGGCGCTTCCAGTTGCCAGCCGCTGAGGTTTGCCGGCGGGCAAATCCATCGTGTAGAGGTGCGTCATGGCGGAAAAGGCCAGCTTCTTGCCGTCGGGCGATTCCACCGGGTCCATGATCAGCCGCGCCTTCACCGGGCCTTGTTCAACGGTCTGCGGGAAATCCAACTTCGGCCCCAGTTCCTGCGATACCTGGGCAGTGAATGGAATAATTTTTTCCGTTCCCGTGGCGAGATCGAGCCGCTTGATTTTTCCATCCTGATTGTAGACGATTTCTTTTCCGCCAGGCAGGAAGGCGTAGCCCGGAAAAACGTCGCGGGTAAAGAGCGACTCCTGATCGTCGCGCGTGACCGGATATTTCACCCAACGGTCTTCGCCGCTTTCCAGGTTGCGCAAGCGCAGACCGGACTCCGTTTCGTAACGCGTGACGTAGAGAACCTGCTTGCCGTCCGGCGAAAGCACCGGGCGAAACGCACTCTTGATCTGGTGAATGAGATCGTCTTCGTCGCCCGTCTTGCGGTCGCGCCTGGTGATGTGCCACGAGGGAAACTGCTGGTTGTAGGACAGCGAGCCCAGCTTCGCTGCATAATAAAGATACTTTCCCTCCGGGGAAGCCGCCACGCCCATGGCGTTCGGGCGTTCATTCCTCTTCGTCGTGGGAGTTGGCTTTGATTTAGTGATCTGCACGCCCGATCCGCCGTCCACGTGGTACATCCAGATTTCGCTCGAGCCAATTCCGAATTGCGCTTTCGAAACAAAAATGTATTTGCCGTCCGGCGCCCAGCCTGGTGAAGTGAATTCGTTATTGGGGTCCTTCGAAACCTGCTTCACGCCAGTTCCGTCGGGATGCATGATCCAGATGTTCTCGCTGCCTTCGCGGTCGGAGAGGAAGGCGATCCACTGCCCATCCGGCGAAAACTTCGGCTGGCTGTCGAATGCCATTCCGCCGGAGATGAGCTTTGCCTGTCCGCCTTCGATGGGGAGCGTGAAGATGTCGCCCACCAGCTCGAACGCAATTGACTTTCCGTCCGGCGAAACGTCCAGTGAGAGCCAGGTGCCCTCATCCGTGGTGAATTCAACCTTTCGGCTGGACTTCAGAGGTAGGCCTTTCTTCTCGTCTTTTTTTTCTTCCTTTTTGTCCTTCTCCCGCTCCGCGGCATCCTGCCGTTTTGCGCCGGCGTTCAGCGGCGTTGTGGCTCCGAAAATGAACCCGAGGAATATTGCCAAGACGACAAACCACGCGGCCAGACCGCCGAGACTGGGCTGCTTCACGCTCATGCTCGATTTCCTCCGTACCTTCTATCGAAAACTTTGCACAGGAATTCACCGATTGGCTGCCCGATGCCTATCGGACTGCCGATTTACACACGCTTTTCCGGCCCTTAGACGCAAGCCGTTTGGAAGCGTTTCGGTGACACAGAATCCAGAGCCCGAGCTATTGTTCTAACTCCCCCGCGCCACCCCGTCCGGCGCGCGGCTGCGGCGGCGCGGGAACGACGTGCGGAATGCCCGCGTCATTCATTTTTTTATTCAGCGCGGGCAGTTCCTCGTCGGCGATTTTCTTGACCTGCGCCGAAGCATCGTTGACCAGCGGCGTCAGCTCCGCCAGTTTCTCTTTCTGCTGTCCATCGGGGGCGGCCGCAAACCCGTCCAAGTCATCCAGCAGGTTCTGCACTTGGTTCGGCAGCGGGTCGGGCTTCCATTCGAACGGCGGGCCGGCATTTCCCAAGCCTTCGCGTTCACGAACAAACTTCTCCGCTACGGCGTCTACTCTTTTCTGCAGCTCATCGCCGGCCTTGACGACGTCGTCCGGGATTTTCGTTGTGTTCGGTTTTCCCATATCCTTTTTCCACTCCTCTCGGGCAGCCTTCAGCGCGGTCTGTATGCCTTCAATTGTTTTTCGGTCCTTATCCGTGGTCTTGGCCATGGGGTAGAGCTGATCGATCATTTCGCGCCGCGCGATGCGGTCCGCGGCCGAAATCACGATGCGCGTATCTTCTTCGACCATGACTTTTTGCGAGGCTTCCTTGTCTCCGGCCTTGATCTTGATGGCGTATTCTCCCGGCTCGACAAACGGCCCGCGCGGCCCGAATCCATATCCCGCCGCGATCGCCTCGAGTTGTTGGGGTGTCGGCTCCGCCGGGGCATCCGAACGCAAATCCCAGTTCGTGCGGTTCACACCCGCCGCGCCCGGGCCGTCTAACTCTCGAAGCACTTTCCCATCTTTGTCGAGCACGGTGATTTTTACTTTACCTTCCTTCTTTTCCGCTGCGTCGCCCTTAGCCTCGGTCTTCGGCTTCTCCTCGGCCGCGTCTTTCTTGGCCTTTTCCTCTTTGTCTTTCTTTGGCGCTTCCGGTGGCACGGCTTCCTTCAGGTAGTAGCTCAAAATCGCGCCGTACGGCGGATTCTTTGCGGTGAACAATTTCTGACCCGCGCTCCAACGGCGGTTGCGCAGGTGCCAGGTTATTGCTGGCCGCGGCGGGAAGAATGTCAGGGGTGATCCCGCCACGCTCGCATCCATCTTCTCGATCGGCGTGAGATCGTCAAAAACCCAGATCGATCGCCCGTGCGTTGCCAGCACGAGGTCGTTTTCGCGTGCCTGGATTTCAATGTCGTCCACCGGCACCGTCGGGAAATTGCTTTTCAGCGCGGTCCAGTTTCCTCCGCGATCCCACGATACCCACAGCCCGAACTCCGTCCCTGCAAACAAGAGGTTTGTGTTCCTCGGATGCTCGCGCACCACATGGACGCTTCCCGCCGAATCAGGAATCCCGTTGCGGATCGCTTTCCAGTTTTCACCATAGTCGCTCGTCGTAAAAACATAGACGCTGTTATCGTCCCCGCGATGCCCGTCGAACGCCAGCAGCGCTGCGCCTTCACCAGTCTTCGACGCCGCCACTCGGCTCACGTAAGTTCCCTTCGGTACTCCCGGAACCTTCGATGCCACGTTCTTCCACGTCTTTCCTCCATCGCGCGTCACCTGCACGTTGCCGTCATCGGTGCCCACCCACAGCACATTTGGCGTCAACGGCGATTCGCTCAGCGTTGTGATGGTGGGATATTCCTGCACGCCGTCGTGCCGCGACAAGGTGTTCTTGTCCGGCGTCTTCCCAAAAATCTGCAGCTTGTTGCGGTCCACCCCCGTCGTCAGCTCTCCGCCCAGCCTCGTCCAGTTGTCCCCGCGATCGGTCGACTTGAAGAGATAGTTCGCGCCGTAATAAATCGTCGTGTGCTGGTGCGCGGAAACCGCCACCGGCGAATTCCATTGGAAGCGGTAATGCGGCTCTCCTGCTTTCGCCTCCGGCCGGATCGAGCGCTGCTGCCCGGTGCGCAGGTCGCGCCGGTCGATGTACCCGTCCTGCGACTCGGTGTAGACGATCCAGGGCTCCACATTGTCGATCGCCGCGTAAAAGCCGTCGCCGCCGTGAATCACTTGCCAGTCTTCATTCACGATGCCGTCGCGCGTCAGCGTCTGGCTCGGCCCGCACCAGCTCCCGTTGTCCTGCAAACCGCCGCAGATGTGATACGGCTTTTCGTTGTCGAGGGCGACCTCGTAGAATTGTCCGATCGCGATGGTGTTGACGAAGTCCCAGGTCTTCCCGGCATCATAGCTCCAGTGAATTCCGCCGTCCGACCCCGCGAGCATGTGGTTCGAATCCGCGGGATCGATCCACATGGCGTGATAGTCGCCGTGAATCCCTTTCACGCGCTGCGTCGAAAACGTCTTTCCGCCATCCTCGGAATAGAACATCGGCGCACCGAGTTCCCAGATCCGGAGATCGTTATTGGGATCGATCCGAATCTGACTGTAGTAGGAAGGGCGCGGATTCGTATCGCCCATCTTCTTCCACGTCTCGCCTTTGTCCTCGCTGCGATAAGTCCCGCCCTTCTCATGCTGCACGATCGCGTAAACGATATTCGGGTCCTTGCGGTAAACGTCCAGTCCGATGCGCCCGGTTTCTCCGCCGTTCTCATAGGGCAGTCCTTTCGTGAGTTTTTTCCAGGTTGCGCCGCCATCCGCCGTCTTGTAGATCGCACTGTCCGATCCGCCGCCATTGAATCCATAAGGCGTCCGCCGCCGCTCGTACGCCGCGGCATACAAAGTGTCCGGACTCTCCGGGTCCATCGCGATGTCGCTCACACCGGTGTCGTCGTTGATCTTCAGCACCTGCGACCACGTCTTCCCGCCGTCCGCCGTCTTGTAAACGCCGCGTTCCGGATTCGCTCCCCACAAACGCCCCAGCGCCGCCACGTACACCACATCCGGATTCTTCGGATGAATCACGATTCTCCCGATGTGGCGCGTCAACTCCAGCCCCATCTTCTTCCAGGTCTTCCCACCGTCGAGCGACTTGTACGCTCCATCGCCCCAGGAGGAACTTTGCCGGTTATTCGGCTCGCCCGTCCCGACCCACACGACCGAGGGGTCCGACGGCGCAATCGCGATGTCGCCAATCGTCGACACGCTCTCTTTATCGAATATCGGCTCCCAGGTGGTGCCGTTGTTGGTTGTTTTCCACACGCCCCCTGCGGCCGTGCCCACGTAAACGATGTTCGGATTGCTCTCCACGACCGCGAAATCGTCGATGCGCCCGCCCATCGTCGCGGGGCCGATCTCGCGGAATTCCAGATTCTTGAACTTATCGGTGGGATTCGGCTGGTCGCTGGGCGCCGCCAGCGCGCTCATCGACAACGCGCCAAGAATCACCGCACAAGTCAGAATCGTCCACGGAGCATTCTCTGTATGCTTCATTTCCATCCCCTTAGATGCAAAGTCCGGCATATTACTCCGGCTGGGCGGCATAGCGCATCAAATGTTTTGAAAGGGCAAACCAACCCATTGCAAAGACAGACGTGCCGCGCGAGCGCTCCGTTTCACGACTCCGTAATTCCGCTCATCACCGCCCTGTCTGCGCATGCAACTCAGCGCCTGCCCTTGCCTTCAAATCCCTACGACCGCATGCTAGGCTATCCACTGTTTTCATTGACCGCATGCTCCGCGTGAACCGACATCCCCACGCACAGGTTCTGTCCGCGCTCCGCCCTTTTCTTTTCCTGGCCGCGCTGCTCCTCCCGCTTGCAGTCCCGCCGCCGCGCATGGCCTCCGCTCAACAAACTCGCTTTCCTTCTGGCAAAAGCGGAGTCGCAAATCTAGAAGCGAAAACGCAGAGCCGCAAAGGCGACCTCACCACTGCTGAAGGCGACGTGGACATTCAATACGCGGACACCCGTCTTCGCGCCGATCACGTCGAATACAACAGCAAGACCTACGAAGCCACCGCTACCGGCCACGTTCGGCTCGATTACGGCAACGAGCACCTCGAAGCCGATGAAGCTCACTACAACGTCAGCACCGGACACGGTCTGTTTCACAACGTTCGCGGCAGCATCAAGATCGAGCGGCGGCCCAATCCGACAATCTTGATTTCCGATAATCCGCTTTACTTCGAAGCACGAGAGGTAGAACGCTTCCCGGGAGAGGTCTATCTCATCCACCGCGCCTGGATCACCATCTGCGACCCCCAACACCCCAAGTGGCAGTTCTACGCGCCTAACGCGCGGATCCACCTCAACAAGACCGTCGCACTCATCAACGCCAACTTCCGTCTTTTCCGTGTCCCGTTCATTTGGCTCCCTTATGCTTCCGCTCCGGCGGGCCGCAAAGTCCGCGCGTCCGGATTCCTCATCCCCGACATCGGCCAGAGCTCGCGCAAGGGCTTCATCCTCGGTGACGCTTTTTATCTGGCTCCCACGCAGTGGATGGACGCGACCCTTGGCGCCCAATTCATGAGCCGCCGCGGCTTTCTCGAACGCGGATTATTTCGCGCCAAGCCTTTCGAGAACACTTCGATTGAGTACACCTATTTTGGTGTCGAGGATCGCGGGCTCCCCAACTCTGACGGCACACGAAGTCCTCAGGGTGGCGAGCAGCAACGCCTCGAAATCCAATCCCTGCTCCCCGGCGGCTGGCGCTTCGTAACGGACTACAACCATCTCTCCTCGCTTACTTTCCGTCTCGCCTTCGCCGACTCTTTCGGCGAAGCCATCAACTCCGAAGTGCGCAGCGCTGTCTTTCTCTCGAACAATTTCCACGGCTTTAGCGTGAATTTCGCGGGCCTCAGCGACAAAAGTTTTCTCACCCTGCCAGTCGCCGCAACGTTAATCAAGCCCGCGGTTCCCGCCACCAGCGTTACCCTCCGCAACTTGCCGGAAGCGCGTCTCGGCTCCGTCGAACAAGCTCCGTGGGGCCGCGCCCCCGTCTATTTTGGCTTCGACTTTTTTACTGGGGTCGTATACCGGCACGATCAAAATATTCAAACCTCCTATTTCGTCGATCGCTACGAGTTGGCGCCGCGAGTAACCCTTCCACTGCACTTCGGTCCGTGGCTCGGCGTGACCACTTCCGCCGTTTTCCGCACCACCCGCTACGGCGATTCCTACACTTCCGCTGGCCTGGCCAGTGGCGCTTCCATCTCCCGCAACACCGGCGAGTTCACCGTCGAGCTCCGCCCGCCGGCGCTCGAACGATTCTTCGAACGCAGTTCCTTGAAAGAAGACAAGATTCGGCACCGGTACAAGCACACCATCGAACCGGCGCTCACCTACCGCAAGGTCACCGGCGTGAATCGCTTTGCTGATTTTATACGTTTCGATTCCGACGCCACTCTCACCAACACCAGCGAAGTCGAATATGGTTTTACGCAGCGGCTCTTCCGGAAGGACGGTGACGGCCAGCCTCAGGAGCTCATCTCCTGGCGCATCGCCCAGAAGCACTATTTTGATCCCACCTTTGGCGGCGCCATCGTCGACGGCCAGCGCAACGTGTTCCAGGCGCTCGATTCGATCTCACCTTTCGCTTTCGCTTTCGGTCCACGCAACTGGTCTCCGATCGTCAGCGATTTCAAGATCACTCCCGGCGGCCCCTACGATCTGGAACAAATTCTTCACTACGATCCCCAAATTCAGAGACTCGTCACCATCGGCACGCTCCTGAAAGTAAAGCCTTATCGGGAATTTTTCTCTACGGTTGCCTACTTCCGCCTGAATGCCAACCCGGTGCTTAGCGATCTTCCTCTCCCCCCGCCTCCGCAGCCTCTTAACTTCGAGCAGCCGCTTTCGAACCAGATTCGCGGGCTGGTCGGCTACGGTAGCGAATCCCGCAAAGGCTTTAATCTCATCACCGGCCTGGGCTACGACTTCGAGAACAAGACTCTGCAGAACCAGATCGTTCAACTCAGCTACAACGGAGGTTGCTGCGGCCTCGCCATCGAATATCGCCGCATCAACCTCGGGCAGGTGCGCGCGGAGAATCAGTTTCGCCTTGCGTTCATCATCGCGAACATAGGTAACTTCGGAAATCTCCGTCATCAGGAAAGAATCTTTTAACTGGGAGTTTGGGCAGTGACGGGCTTTAACCAGGGCATCTTCGCCTGCGATTTAATGTGACATCCATGAACAACACCGACCTTGCCTACCTAACCATCGAGGAAATCGGAAAACTCTTCCGCAAACGCAAGCTCTCCCCCGTCGAACTCACCAAACTCATGCTCGCTCGCATCGAGCGGATCAATCCCAAACTAAACGCTTACCTCACCGTCACCGCTGAACTTGCCCTCGCCCAAGCCAAAAAAGCAGAATCGGCTCTTCTCGCACCCCGCGGCCGCAAGGGGCATCGCGATCGCGGCCCGCTCCACGGCATCCCCATCGCGCTGAAAGACAACATCTATACCAAAGGCATTCGAACGACTGCCGGGTCAAAAATCCTGAAAGATTTCATTCCACAGCACGACGCTCAAGTCGTTGTTCTCTTGAAAGAGGCGGGCGCAGTCATTCTTGGCAAGACGAACATGCATGAGTTCGCTTACGGCGTGACATCGAATAATCCGCACTATGGTCCGGTCCGCAATCCCTGGGACCTCGCGCGCGTTCCTGGTGGCTCGAGTGGAGGTTCGGCCGCCGCCGTCGCCGCCGGCCTTTGCTACGGCAGCATTGGAACGGACACCGGCGGCTCCGTCCGCATTCCCGCATCCCTCTCGGGCGTCACCGGTCTGAAGCCAAGCTGGGGCCGCATCTCTTGTGAAGGCATCGTTCCGCTTTCTCCGGCCTTCGATTGCGCGGGCCCACTGGGTCGAACCGTCGGCGATGTCGCTATTTTGACGGGAGCTTTGTACTCCCGCGTGGGCCGCGAACCAAACATGGCTAGAGCTTCAACTTTACGGGCGGGCGTGCGGAAATTTTGCCTGGGAATTCCTCGTCAATTGTTCTTCGATGCTCTTTCTCCCGAGGTCCGGAACGCCTTTGACCCCGCTCTGCGCGATCTTTGCCGCAGGGCCGTGACAGCGAAAGACATTTCCATCCCGCTGCTCGATGAAACCGAAGACGCCGGAAATCATATCGCCTGGACGGAAGCGGCGCTTTACCACCAGCAACAGGGGTATTTTCCAGCCCGGTCTGCGGACTATGGCGACGACGTGCGTTCAAGACTGGAGATGGGCTGCAAGGTGCCGGCAGTTGACTACCTGCGAGCGCTGGAGATTCAGAAACAATTCTTCCAACAACTGCACTTGGCGCTTGCGGAAGCGGATGTGGATGCCATCGTCTTTCCCTCGACCGCCATTGAGGCTCCGCTCTTGACTCAGGAAACGATCCGCATCGGGGCGCACGAGTATCCAGCTCGCGCTTTGCTGCTGCGCCACAACCGTCCGGCAAATCTGGCCGGTGTGCCTGCCGTTTCCGTTCCCTGGGGCTTCACCCGTTCGGGATTGCCCATCGGTCTGCAAATCATGGCCGGTGTGTCGAGCGAACCCATCTTGCTCCGCATCGCCAGGATTCTCGAGCGTTCTCGCCCGCAGAACTTCCGGCCCTCACTGCCCGATTGAATTTCGTGGGCGGAATTTGCGATGGATGTTTTACTGCGCTTCGGTCGCCAATGCGCCTCGGGTGTTCATCATCCATCTGCCGATCACGTACCCCAGCGTCCCCGTGACCATCCCCCCGAAAACATCTACTACGTAATGATACCGGCCCCACACAGTCGAAACGCCCATGCACGTCACAATGGGTACCATCACCCAGAACAGCCACCGCCGGTGTCGCCATGCGCCCCACAATGCCGCGACCGACCCTGCCACGTGCTCGGAAGGAAACGCCGCGCCTCGAACGCGCCCAAATTGTTCGATGAAATTGATCGCCGTCGTGAACGGCCCGCCTTGCAACGGGCCGTGCCAAGCCCCCGCCATCGAAAACCAGGGGCTCTCGATGGGAAAGAAGATCGCGATCCCATACCCGATCGCGTACCCCGCGGCCGAATATGTCATTACCGACCAATACCCGCGCCAATCTCTCCGGTAATACAAGACCCCGCCCAACACCAGCAGATAAATGAAGTAAGTGAGATACGCGAACTGCATGAAATCGTTCCGCGCCGGCGTTGCGAATTGTTCCAACCACACCGTAGGATGCACGCCGGTCAGCCAGTAGTCGGCGGCGATCAGCTTCGCGTCCTGCCAGCCGGGCGTGACCAGGTGTACGAACTGTCCCAGCTCCTCAAAACAGAACAGGAAAAACAGATGCGGGTACCAGTGCCGCCAGAAGTGCCAGAACTTCGCCGAAAACGTGTCGCCTCGCGACTCAGCGCGCTCCGCAACGCGGGCTTGTACAAGGCACAAAACCAAGATCATCGCCGCAACCAGCGCTTGCACCCCGATCAACTTCACGGGATGCGCAAGATTTTCCGCAAACACCGCAATCAGCGCGCTCGATGCCGCCAAATACCCGAGAGCAACCCATTCGAATGCACCGCACCCCGCCCAGGCCGCGGCCACTTCCCGGGTGACCCGCGCCGCGATTCCCTGCTTCCCCGAATCGAAGCTTGCCGCACGCTCCTCACCTCTCGCGGCATCCACTTCCGCACGCCAAGCAAGCGCTGCTTCATTTCCTCGATAATTCTGCCTCTGCACGTCATTCACTCGGGTTCTCCGGTCTCACCAGTTCCATCGGCCAATTTCACCGCGCTCCGCGCGCAAAAAGCGCAGCGCTAGGCAATCACTCCAGGCTGCTTTTCCCGCTGTGTGACTTCTCTGTGCCCTCTGCGCCTCTGCATTAGATTCTCGTTTGCCTCCCAATGAAGCACCGGCCACCCAAGGGTCCGCGCCATGTTGCTAAGGTCTTTCGACGAATTCACTGCAGCCGGCCGGCCAACCGCCGCCATCAACCACCGGTCATTCAAGCTGTCGCCATATGCATAGCACCGCGCCAGGTCGAGCTGCATCTCCTTCGCCACGCGCTCCACTGCGCGCGCTTTCGCTTCCCCAAACATCGCCTCGCCCAAAACCCGTCCCGTCCACGTGCCTTCCATTTCTTCCAGCCGCGTCGCAAACACTCGAATCCTCACGGTGATTCCGCGCGCAGCAAGCTCGGCTTCCAAGGCATGCGCGGCTCCCCGCGCTAACGGCTCCAGCGTCCCGCTGATCAGAACAATCTCGTGCCCCTGCTTCGCGTGCCATGCCACTCTTTCGATCGCTTGCGCAAAAAAGGCGGGGACAGGCAGTCGCAGATTGCGCCGCGGAGGAGCCGACGCCTGTCCCCCGGCCTGGTGGCCGTCTTTGTGCCAAGAGGAGATGTCTCCGTCTCCCTTGCCGCGCTCGTCAAAAACTTGCACGCCGCACAGATACATTTTGTTCGCCTGCAAAATCGCGTTCAACCCGCGCGGTACCAGCCGCATCGCTTCCCGCAGCCACAAGAAATAGTTCTTTGCCGGGATCGCCGCCCGGCATCTCAACATCCTGAAGAATCTTCTCTCCAGCGACGGAAGTGCCACGAGAGTCCCATCCAAATCAAAAAACGCCGCAACTCTTCCGCTCTTCTCCTCTATTTCCTTTAGTTCCTTTACCTCATTTGCTTCCTTCCTCTCTTTCACATCGCCTCCTGAGCCGCGCTCTTCTTTCCCCGCGACGTCTCGACGTTTCCTGCGATGTATTTCCACCCTTCCACCAGCACCGGCAGCCCCCGCAGCAGGCAGAACGCTGCCGTCATCCACGTCAATACATGCGCCCCCACGCGAATCATGGCGTGCACATCCACAGCCAGTTCACCCACCATCGCCACCGGCCCGCGCGTCAGCGCCAATTCCAGTCCCAAATAGCAGAAGCACAAGCACTTCATCGCCGCATACAACCCTCGGCTCCAGCGCGAAGCCACCAGCGCCTGCCCCCACCACGTCCGCAGCATGGCATTCGCGCCCCAGCCGGAATGTCCCGCCTTCATCGCCAGCCCGCGCAAGAAATCCGTCGCCGCCCCGCGAGCAAAAAACAAAACCGGCAGCCATAGCGACACCATCCCCACCACAGCGAAATAGGTGAAGTACACGTTCTCGATCATCCGGTCGCCCAGAATATCCAGTTGCGCGCCCACCGGAGTGGCCATTTTTTTCTTGCGGGCCAGATGACCGTCGAGCGCATCCAGCGCGATCGTCGCCACGGTCAGCCCCACGGCCGTAAGGTTCGCCCACGCCCCGCGCCCGAACAGACACACCGCCGCGAACCCCACCACGACTCGCAGAAACGTCACTTTGTTCGGCGTCCATCGCATGCTCACCTGCCGCGCGCCCTCCGGGCGCGCAGTTGAGCCAAGGCAACACTCCTGCCAATCCGCCCGGACTTAACTTATTTTTTATCAATGTGTTAGAGCGTAGTTCGAAGCAGTCGCCGCCACCCCACGCCAGCCAAATCCTTCATCTGTCGCCCTTTCCTTTCCTCGCGCCCTTCTCGCCGTTTGCTGCGTCTAATGAGATGGCTTCGTGTTTGCCGCTCGCATACCGATCCTTCGCGATGTCCTCCTTCAGCGAACCGATAGAGGTTCGCCGACCGTGGATTTCGGCAGTGCTTCTAGGGGCCTCAACGTAAGCACGAGCACGAACGAGATTTGTGGGAGAATAATGAAGATCAGTCTTGCGGTCTAATGAGGTGGGCTGTTTCGTCGCGCCCCCAGATCGCCACCGAGGATTGCATCAGGATGACCGATGTTTCTCTAGCAGGAGCTTTTCTCGCAGGGCTGGTTTCATTTCTTTCGCCCTGTGTTCTGCCGCTTGTTCCGGGCTATATCTCCATGCTCTCCGGCGTCGGCATGGAGCAGCTCCGCAAGGGCGAAGTCCCGAGCTCCAGCTTGTTGGGCTCCTCGCTCTCCTTCATCGCCGGTTTTTCCGTCGTCTTCATCTCTTTTGGAGCATCCGCCAGCGCCGTCGGCGTTTTCCTCAAACAGAATCGCAATGCACTCACGCCCATCGCCGGTGCGCTCATCCTTCTTTTCGGTCTGCATCTTCTCGGCCTGCTCATCAAACTCAATCCCCGTATAGGCATTATTTTCGGCGTCATCCTCGTCGCCCTCGGTATCGCTTCTTTACCCCGCCATGCTCCTCTCTTCGCTGGCTTCGGTGCGCTTCACTTCTTTTCGCTTTCCGTCATCGGCTTTTTCGGTCCCGCCTTGTCCCGCTGGCTCAACCGCGACGTCCACCTCCGCAGTTCTGTCGCACAGCCCACCGCGTGGAGCGGCTTCTTGCTTGGCTTGGCCTTCGCCTTCGGCTGGACTCCCTGCATTGGCCCCATCCTCACGACCGTGCTCACGATCGCCGCCGCGAGCGACAAAATTCAGCGCGGCATTCTCCTCCTCGCCGTCTACTCCGCCGGCCTCGCCATCCCGTTTCTTCTCACGGCTCTGGGCATCGGCAAATTCATGACGTTCTATAAAAACTTTAGAAAATATCTTCACGTCGTCGAACTCTTCAGCGGCGCTCTTTTGCTTTTCATCGGCGGCCTGGTTTTCGTCAACAAGCTGACCTGGCTCACCGCAAAGCTGAGTTTCCTGAACGTCATTGTCTTGTGGCTCGAACATGTCCTAACTAGCGGCAGGGGCGGTACGGCGTTTTGGCTGTTGGCCGGTGTGGCAGTTGCGGCAGTAGTGGTGCTTGCCGTTATAAGGCGTTGGGAGAAAATTACGTCCATGCAAGGCAGCAAAACTATCTTGGCGGTGGCCACGGTCGTCGCGCTCATCATCGGCACCTACTACGCCGATAAGGCCACGCGCGTCAAAGCGACAGGCCCGGAAAAGTACACCGAGCAGGCCAACGTCAAGCCCGTCGGCCAGCCCGCTCCCGAAGTCACCTTCAAAGATCTGGACGGCAAAGACGCCACGCTTAGCCAGTACAAGGGCAAGGTCGTGCTCGTCAATTTCTGGGCCACCTGGTGCGATCCCTGCTACGTCGAAATTCCCTGGCTCATCGAGATGCAGGAGAAGTACGAAGCGAAAGGCTTCACGGTTCTCGGCATCTCCATGGACGATGAAGGCAAAAGCGCCGTCGCTCCCTTCCTCGCCAAGGAACGCTTCAACGTCAACGGCCAGAAACTCCCCATGAATTATCCCATCGTCATCGGCAGCGACGACGTCGCCGACAAGTTCGGCGGCCTTCTCGGCTATCCCACCAGTTTCCTTATCTCCCGCGACGGGAAAATCGTGAAAAAAGTTCAGGGTCTGATTAGCTACGAAGAACTTACCCAGGCCATCGAATCTCAGCTCTAAGAGAGTGGGCAGTGAGTAGTGGACAGCGACTCGCAAGATGACGATGAGAACAGAATGGGCTGACTTCTCAGATGCGGCGCGCTGCCGTCTCGATTCCCGCCAATATTGCTGAGGGTTTTGGCCGCTGGCACTCCAAAGAGTTTATCCATTTTCTCCTTGTCGCGAGCGGCTCTCTCAAAGAGCTTGAAACCCATCTTCTCATCGGAATGCGCCTTGGTTTTTTCAGTGCACCAGAGCTTGCCAAGCCCGTGGGCTTGGTCGAAGAAATCGGCCGCATGCCCGCGGCCCTTCGAAAGAGACTAGAACGCTGAGTCTGAGGCCTTCTCGTTCTTTTCTTCGCTGCTCACTATCCACTGCCCACTACTCACTCTCTTTGGTTTTGCTAGACTGTCTTGGCCATGAGCGTTATCGACGAAGTCCTCGCCGCCAACGAAATCTACTCGCGCACCCATGAATTGCGCAAACTGACTCCGCGCCCCGAGCGCAAGCTCGCCGTCCTGACCTGTATGGACACCCGCCTTTCGATTCGTACCCTGGGTCTGAAAACGGGAGACGCCCATATTATCCGCAACGCGGGCGGTATCGTGACGGAAGACACTCTGCGCTCCCTGGTCGTATCGCACTATCTCCTCGGCACTGAGGAAATCATGGTCGTCAATCACACCGATTGCGGATTGATGCACACCACCGAACAGGATTTGCGCACCAGAATCCAGAACCGCACCGGGACCGCCGCGGTGGCTCCTGCCTTCTTCTACGCCTTCCAAAACATAGACGAAAATGTCCGCCACCAATTGCAGAAGCTCCGCACACATCCCTGGATTCCCCAGACCGTCGCCGTCCGCGGCTTCGTCTACGACGTCACCAGCGGCCATCTCCGCGAAATCAAGGACGCCTGATCGCGGCTCCATACTCACCCGTATCTCATCACTTCGGCGCGGTGTCCAACGAGCTTCGAGGGGAGCGCACCTGAGGGGCCACTTCTCCGCTCGTTTCCTCATCTCAGTACTTCCTTACTCCATGGCTTCGGCTCCTCTCCCACTACTCACTAACCCACTACTTACTACCCACTACTCGCTCTCTTCATGTACGCTAAATGTATGCTCGATGAAAAAGACTTTCAGCGAAAAGCGGACGCCGTGTTTGAGGAACTCAAGCGCCGCATGCTTACCGCCGGCGATGAACACGGTTTCGACGTCGAAGGTGAATCCGGAAAACTCGAAGTTATCTTCGAAGAACCCGAGGAGGCCAAGTTCGTGATTTCGCCCAACACGCCCGTCCGCGAAATATGGATCTCCGCGCTTTCCACCAGTTTCAAGCTCGGCTGGAACGAATCGCGCAACGCCTTCGTCTACGAGAAAACCGGCGAAGATCTCCGCGCCGTCATGAGCCGCGTCATCTCCCAGCAACTTGGCGCCCAGGTGACCCTGTGAAATCTGCCAAGGCATTTTTCTTCATCGCCGTCCTTGCGCTGTCTGTGGCCCTGTCACCCACGGCATCCTCCCAAGTTCCCTCCGGCAGGGACGTCGTCAAACCCGAAACCTACGTCTCGCTCGATCCCGCCGGCCGTGGCAGCTCATTTCAAATCGCGGTCGTCATGAAGATTCGCACGGGCTTCCACGTCAACGCCCGCGACAAATCAGAAGACTATCTCATCGCCACCGATCTGAAGGCCGCGCTTCCCGCCGGCTTCAACAGCGGCGAAGTCTCCTATCCCAAGGGCAAACTCGAAAAATTCACCTTTTCCAAAACTCCGCTGAACGTCTACCAGGGCAACGTGATTCTTCGCATGCCTGTCACCGCGCTCGAAAACGCCCCTCTCGGCGAACAGCACATTCCTCTCAAGCTCCGCTACCAGGCCTGCAGCAGCGAACTTTGTCTTCCCCCGGTCACAATCACTCTCGACGCAACCCTCAACGTCGCTGCCTTGGCCTCCGCCGCCAAGCCTGCCCACGCGGAAATTTTTGGTCATGTCCATTCCCAAAATTGACCTTCGACCGGGGGCAGACTTCGAGATTTCTTGAAGGGAGGCTTGCTCTAGGCTCTACCGAAACTGGCCACCGCATCGCGCAATCGGCGGACGACGCGCTGCTGGCCGAGAACCACCATGGTATCGAAGAGCGGAGGCGCCACGGCCTGGCCGACGATCGCCACGCGGGTCGCGTTAATCAGCAGTCCGGCTTTGACGCCGCTGGCTTCGGCGACCGCACGGGAGGCGTGGTCGCACGCATCGTGGTTCCACTCGGGAAGCGCTTCGAGTGCATCGGCGAGCTTCGCAAGGAGCTCCGGCACTTTCGGATCTTTCCAGAATTTTTCCTTCGCCGCGGGGTCGCGCGTGAATTCGTCAGTGAAAAATGCGCGCGACCACGAAGAAAAATTCGGCAACAACCGGATTCGCGGCCGCAGTAAATCGACGGTCTTTGAGAACCACGCGTGATCTCGTCCATCCGAGCCGGGGGCGGCGCCTGCGGCCCATTCCGGCTTCCACAAGCCGCTGCGCTTCAATTCATCTTCGACTTCGGGCAGCAACTCCTCGATGGGAAGTTTCTGTAGATACTGGGTGTTGAACCACTCGAGTTTCGGCCGGTCGAACACGGCGTTGGTGCGGCTCACGCCCTCAAGCGAAAATTTCTCCAGCAAATCTTTCGTCCGTAGAAACTCTTCGTCTCCGCCCGGCGACCAGCCCAGCAGCGCGAGAAAATTGCGGAACGCCTCCGGCAAAAAACCTTCGGTGCGGTACATGTTTACATCCGTCGCACCGTGGCGTTTCGAAAGGCGGGACTTGTCAGCGCCCAGAATCAGCGGCACATGCGCAAAAACAGGAGGTTCCGCGCGCAACGCTTGGTACAACAGCACCTGTTTCGGAGTATTCGAAAGGTGATCCGCGCCACGAATCACGTGGCTGATACGCATATCGATGTCGTCGACGACGACGCCCAGTTGATACATGGACTGGCCGAATTCTTCCTCACCTTTTCCGGAGCGCAACAGGACAAAGTCCTCGATCTCCTCATTCGAAAACTCGCGTTCGCCGAATACCGCGTCGAGGAATTTTGTTGTTCCGCCAAGCGGAACTTTGAAGCGGACGGCCGGCTTCACACCCGGCGTTGAGGGCCGGCCATCGCGGCAGGAGCAGCGCGTCACGCGCCGCGGACCGCCAGCCTTCGGTTCCTCGTCTTGCGCCGGCTCGGCGTAGTCGCCGCCGGCATATTTTTCCGCGGGGCAATAGCACAAAAATGCGGCCCCGTTGGCCAAACATTTTTTTGCCGCCGCGCGATACAACTCCGTTCTCTGCGATTGGTAAAATGGCCCTTCGTCCCAATTGACGCCCAGCCACTGCAAGCCATCCAGAATTCCCCGCACCAGTTCGGGCTTGTTGCGGTCCGCATCGGTGTCCTCGACGCGAAGAATCATCGCGCCGCCGTGGCGCCGTGCGAACAGCCAGTTAAACAGCGCGGTCCGGGCTCCTCCCACGTGCAAATAACCGGTGGGCGACGGGGCAAATCGCACCCTCACGGCAGATGTGCTGTGAATGGTGTCACTCATTGTCAGGGCGTCTTTCCGCGTGAATTCAAACTCTCAGTGTAGCCAAACCATTTCTTTAGGTCCAATTGGCCAAGAAGAGGAAACGCCCTATGCCATGCCCTGCCCCTGCCCCTTTGTATTGAATCGTTGACATCCTCCCCTCCGTGAACGGAGGGGATTCCTACAGCTCTCAGGCGCACGATTGCACCCGAGTCGCTTCGGTGGGTTCCTGACAGGACGCCCTTGCAGCAGGCGAAGGTTGCCAACAGGCTAACAAGGCGAGTCCCGCCTCTTTAATATTCACCGCGCCAACAAAATCTGCATGGGCTGAGAATCCGCACTCCTCACAAACAAACTTGGCTTGCCTCTTGCGGTTCTCTGCTGAAGTGTGCTGGCACTCAGGACACTT
>Ga0193747_1000194_pt1 | contig 25526 bp, 25 predicted proteins | sample L1m2metaG_FD_143048 | JGI IMG/M metagenome (GOLD analysis project Ga0193747, IMG submission 143048) | Soil microbial communities from a riparian zone of the East river system, Colorado, United States - L1m2 | ecosystem: Environmental > Terrestrial > Soil > Riparian zone | place: USA: East River...
ATGTCGGTCTGTGATCCGGCCATGCGCAAAGTATTTCCGGATGTGTCATGAACGGCGACCCCTCGGCTCAGCATCCAACGAAAGCTTCCATCCTTATGCAGCACGCGGTGTTCACTCTCGAAATGAGGAGTCAAGCCTTTTTGATGGGTGGCAATTTCCTCTTTGACTCGTTCTCGATCCGCGTCATGGATCCGGTCAAACCATTCTTCAGGTCTGTCCCCTATTTCGCCTTCCTGACAGCCCAACATGGCCTTCCAGCGAGGGGAGAAATGCACAATATTGGCCGACAGATTCCAGTCCCAAAGGCCATCATTGGAGCCGCGAGCCGCTAGGGCATAGCGCTCTTCACTTTCCTTCAACGCCTCCTGCGCTCGTTTGTGTGATAACTGCGTGCCTATACGCGCCACAGCCACAGGAAAGTCAATCGGTTTCGTCAGATAGTCGTTAGCCCCCAAGTCCAGCGCCTTGACAATATCGTCGCTCTGGTTCTTTGCGGTCACCATAATTACCGGCAGCTCGATCGCAGAGTAGGCCTCACGCAGCATTTTCAGCGCGTCAAGGCCGCTGACTTCCGGCATTTCGATGTCTAATAGCACCAGGTCGGTGCCGTCTTGTTTGACGCGCTGCAGCAATCCGTGCGCGCTCTCGGCCATCGAGATCTCATACCCTTTGCGTACCAGCCGGCGGGCCAGCATGTCCCTGTTCATTTCATTGTCATCGACGATGAGCAAGCGGTTCGGTCGCGGGTTCATGATAGTTTCTTCTCGAGCAGCAGATTCTCTATCTTTTCGCTCAGCCGTCCAAAATCGACCGGCTTGGTGTCGTAGTCATCGCAGCCTGCTTCAAACGCTTTATCCTGATCCGTTACCCAAGCATGCGCGGTCAGTCCGATAATGGGGATGTGCCGCGTGGATTCGTTGCTCTTCAGAAGGCCAGTCACTTCCCAGCCGTTCATCAGCGGAAGACTTATATCCATCAAAATCAGGTCGGGCATCTCCGAACAGGCCAGCGAATGCCCTTGCTCGCCATCGTGCGCGGTGACAACGGAGTACCCCTTGCGCTGCAAGCGCCTGGATAGCATGTCCCGGTTCATTTCATTGTCTTCGACTAACAAGATCTTCGGCATGATCCATCTCTCCTGAGGGTCTCAGTTCCGATTCCCGTTGCGCTTTCTGACCGCGACCTCAAGGCGCATCGCCTCGCGCAGGTCTTCCATGATTTAATCGAGCGTCGCCGTGACTTTACGCATCACTGTTCCTGGCCTATGAGCGCCGCCTCTAGCTCACGCTTCTCCACGCGCGCCCTCGTTTCTTGTCTCCGGCCGTCAGGACATACAGGAGAGATTGGCCGGCATGCAACATCCGGCGCCAATTCTCCCGAACTTGTTCGAAATGGGGAAAAAGGCGCGTGGCTTTATCGGGATACAGGAAACCCGTGTGCTCGTAGAGATCAAAGATTTCGCGGACCGACAGCGCATTGACCTGGACCCCGTACGCGTCATACACGTCCGGCAGATGCGGAAGACTGTCCATAGTCTTCTGGTCAAGCGTGTCTAACGACATATCGTCGCCTCCGCGACATCGCAGCAACTCCGATCCTGAGTAACGCGCCACTTCCGGTGAGCCGCTGCCAATCTGACGGGCGCAACCACGCCCCTCACTTTTTCGCGCACCAAGCGGGATGCTTGGAATGGGGATCCCGCCTGATCCTCGATAAGTCGCAGAACTATCAGGACCCGTTCTACCTTTGTGCATGAGTGCCGCGTATTCCAAAATGGGTCATTCGTACTGTTTTGCGGAACACAACCGTCGGACTAGTAGCCTGTTGGATACAAAGCTGTCGGCTTCGCTAAGAACTCACTAGATAGGGACAAATCGAGGCAGAAATATATAGGACAGCAACTTACACAATGTAAAAGCCTTAGTGGCAGACGGCGAAGACATGGATTCCTCATCTTTTCCAGAATAGCCCAAAAAAAGAGGGCTGTTTCGCAAAGGAGTCGATAGCCCCAGGCCAAGCCACTGCGAATGATCTGGCTAACTGCTGTGCTCCGCAAAAACTCCATCAAGCAATTTTCATCCAATGTAACAATGTTACAGGGGGTCGAAATAGCAATTCGCCAGCCACATGTTTGGAGGCACAGTAAAACAACTCTTGGCGGCGGAAAGTCTGTGCAGTATGATGGAGCCATAATGATGGCAAAGACCCAGATCACTCTTGAAACTGAGATGCAGCGCCGTGCGCGCCAGCGCGCCAATGATCTCGGGGTGTCTCTCGCAGAATATTTCCGCCGTCTAGTCGCACGTGATCTTGCTCGACCTGAAACAGCAGCTCACGTAGACCGTATTTTCGACCTCGGAAGCTCGGGCGGCTCAGACATTGCGAGCCAGAAGGATTCCATGATCGCCGAGGCCTTTCATTCCACACGCAGGAAACTTCGACGTCGCTAGCGCTCTCCCGATATGAGCCTATTTGTCGACACTTCCATTTGGTATGCCGCCGCGGACTCTTCCGACCGCAGCAACGCTCGCTCAAAAGCGATTCTCAAGTCTGGTGAAACACTGGTGACCTCGGATCACGTTTTGGTAGAAACATGGACGTTGCTTCACCACAAACTTGAGCGCAAAGCTGCGGAGGGATTTTGGGAAGGCCTGAGGAGTGGGATCGCCCTAATCGAAGCGGTCACTTTGGCGGACCTGGAGGTTGCCTGGGATATTGGTGTTTCTTGGCATGACCAGGATTTTTCCCTCGTCGACCGCACCAGCTTCGCCGTAATGCGGCGTCTCGGTATTGACCGGGTCGCGTCCCTCGATGCTCATTTTGCCGTATTTCGCTTTGGTCCAAAACGTCGGCGATCCTTTCACGTCCTTAGATAACAACTGGTACAGGGAATTTGGCGAATGACCTAATCATCGCGAAAGAGTGCGTAGAGGGACAAGTCTACGAGAACTCTGTTTGCCAGGCGCTGATAGTCTAGCTGGGACTGTGATGGTCTTCGCGGAACCAACTAGAACTGCCTGGTGTCTAATGACCGTGCTGATAAAACTCTGCCAGTATTTTCCTGAGTGGTCCAGTGTGTGGCAGCAGCTGACTCCTTTGCTTCGTCTTTTTCTACTTCTTCTGCTGTTAGTTTGCATCTACACGACGTATTTCGCGTCATTCGCTCTATTGCGCCTCCGCTCATTACGGACGGTGCGCACCGACAATTCTCTCCAGAACACTTTGGCTCGGCTTAATTATTGGTCAGCGAACTTGCGACAAATTATTACTGTCATGTCCTATCTATTTGGTCTCATCTTTTTTCTTCAAATCCAAAATGCATTCTGGACCCCAGAGAACGGCCGTCCCGTTGGCCCAATGGTGCTTGAAAACTTCAGAGACGATTTCCGCTTTGCTGCAGCTATTTTTCTCGTCTTTTTTGTGCTGCACTCAGTTCAATGGTTCGTTTCAAGTCGAATCGGTAGAACCACAGTCCGACTGGTCACTTAGGTCAGGCCCGTCAGCGCTCTCGTCCATTTGACAGGCCGCTCTCGCGACGGATTCAAGTTGACGAGATCGGCGTTTACCAGACTTAAGAAGCGGTTACTTCCTAAGATCGACGCGACCCTTGCTTGGCTCAAGCTGGCCGCGCCGCAAAAATGCCCGAAAAATTCTGCTTGTACCGGAAAAACACAATGAACCAAAGCACCGTCACTATAATCGCCAGCGGCAGCCCTTTTGGGTCCATCAGCAAGTGATAGGCAAGAATGCTCACGATCACAGGCCCGAGAATCGTCAGAGCCAGTGGCACATAACGGTTAACGAGGAGCAGCACTCCACCAATGACCTGCGCCGCGCCGACCACGTACACGAAGTGCGATACGAAGAGGACAGTTAGAAATTGGCCGGCAGTTCCCGGCGGCATTTGCATCGGAATGTATTTCAGAAACGGGTTCAGCCCAAACACCACGAAAATCAGGCCCAGTAAAATCCGTGCAATCAGCACTACAATTTTCATCTTCGGTTCTTCTCCCAACAAATCGATGCACGAAGGGGCGGGAACGCTACACGCTCCCGCGCCGCATTCTATGTCAAATGAACGATTATTCGCGACAGTAATCCATCACAGAAGGCTCTCGGATTGATGATCTCCCTCCACTTGCCTGATTAGTGCCGTACTCGGAAACTTGAAATTCCACATGGACGGGTACCAGGACCTGGACAGGATGGTTGGTTCGCACTTAGCGACAGTTTGCAATAAACTATCGGCGCACTGTCGAAAGAACCACGGGATATATCGCTTGTCTTCGTTATCGCAATGGCGCTCTTTTTATTCCTGATCAGGAGGGAGCAGCATTGAGTCGATCAGCGGCGAGTTTCGTAATGGTTTGCCTCCTACCACTAGTTGCGGTCCCGGCGGGTGCTTGCTCGCTGGCCGGGTGTTTGGACAGAGGCATCGAAATGCGCAGCCACTTCGCCGTAAAGATCCGTCATGCGGATAAACCTCTTCCGGGGGCAACTGTCGAGATCACAGGGCCGCAAGGCACTAGCGGTGCAAAAAAGTTCACTGTAACGACGGACAAGGATGGTATCGCCCGCATCCTCAACCTTGCGCCGGGCGATTATTGGCTAGATGCCGAGTACCTCGACATCGGCGCAGCTTACCATTGCTTCCACATCAAGGAAAGGCCGTCCAGAAAAGCAAAACGCAACCTGGCTTACGATTGGGGCGACCTAGCTCCTGGCACTCGCCTCATTGCAGGCAAACTGCTGGATTCGCAACCAGGCAAGGGCGGTACTCCTATTTGGAATCTTTTGCACCGCGTTGATGTGCCGATCGCCGCCGCAAAGCTCACATTGCAGAACGCAACCACGAGAGCTGTGTATCACACGACATCGGATGCCAACGGCGCTTTCGCCTTCGATGGAATTCCAAACGGCACGTACGTACTGCACATCGACGCCGGGACGGTTGAACCTGACCGCGACTATGAAGCGAGTGACCACTTGATCAGTCTTGGCTCGACCGCGAAACGCGGTTCACTTCTATTGAAGCGCCAGGAGGCCAGCGGCGGCAGTTGCGGAGGGACGAGTTTGGAACTGCAGGAATCCAGCGACAACTCCTGATTTGTCGCGTACTCGTAGAAGTCCCGATTCCGCGACGGATTTCACCTGTCCACAATCGCTGTTATACGTCCAGTGGATTACTTCCGAGTGGCCCGTCGGGAATCAATCGGAGGCCGATAGTAACGTTACCGATCGCGGCCCTCCAGAACTGAGCTTCTGGCCCACGTGCAAGAGTGGGATTCGCAGGTTGGGACGCTTATTCGGCGCGCAGCATGGTGACTGGATCGATCCGCACTGCGCGGATCACGGCAGGCAGCGCAGCCAGCAAAGCTCCCGCGAGAATGGTCAGCGCCGGAAGCGCGAGCATTTGCAGGTCGGTGGCCTTCACCTGGTAGAACAGGGACTCGATGAATCGAACGGAAACCATGCCCAGGCCAACGCCCGCGGCCGCACCGAAGAGCACCATGGAGAAGACATCCCTGGTGACCAGCCGCGCGATGCCTCCCGCCTGTGCGCCTACCGCGATGCGGATGCCGATTTCGCGCCGGCGTTGCAGAACGGAGTAGTGCAGCACGCCATAAAGTCCGACACCGGCGAGCAGCAGCGCGACAATGGCGAAGAAAAGCGCCAATGTTGCCAGCAAACGCTCGCGCACCGTGTGCGACTGATTGATTTCCAGTTGCCTGCGGATGCGGCTGACGCGGAACTCGGACCGGACTTGCGGTACCTCTTGCCGCAAAGTTGACGCCAACGCAAGAGGGCTGGAAAGCGATGTGCGCACAAGCAGTGTTCCGTTGGTTTTCTTGACGGTTGCCCCCGTGGCGTCAACGGAGTGAAAAGGAACATATAGCTGGGGCAAGATCGGCTCGCGCAGACTCTTATAACGAACATCCCCTACAAGTCCCACGATCTGATATCGCAGGCGTACGCCCTCGTCAAAACTGAGGTCGAACGTCTTGCCCACCGGATCCAGACCGTCGAAATAGACCTTCGCAAAGGTTTCGTTGACGAGCGCGGACCCCGGATGTGCATCGCTCGGAAGGAAGTCGCGGCCATCAATCAGGGGAATCTTCATCGTTTCCAGCCAGCCGGGAGAAACGGCCCGCATGTAAGAGAGAATCCCGTTGGGTGGCGCTCCGTTGACCGAAATGAAATTGTTCCAACTGCCGGCCCCGAGCAGCGGCTCATCCGCCAGCGCGACCTTTTCGACTCCCTGCACGCTTCGCAGTCGCTCAGCCACTTGCTCCCAGAACTCCAGCGATTGAGGTTGCTTTGCCACGGTATCGAGAACCAGCAAACGGTCCACGGAAAAGCCGGTCGGCTGATTGGACAAACGCTTAAACGTGGTGACGAAAAGCCCTGCGACGAAAAGCACAAGGAAGCAAAACGATACTTGTACCGCGATCAGCGCATGCATCAATCGCCTTCGGGAGTGTGGGTCCTCTCCTCCTTTGAGCGCGCTAACTGGATTCACGGAAGAGGCGCGTAAGGCAGGAGCCAGGCCAAAAAGCAGCGTCACGCCAAGGGCCAGCGCCAATCCAAAACTGAGCACTCGCCAGTCCGCCGGAAGGAGCAAGCGCGCCGGATTGTCCGGAGGATTGATCATGCTGACGACAAACGGCCCGGACCACCAGGCAAACAACCCGCCGAGCACAGCCGCAAGTAAGGCGAGCCAGGCACTTTGCAGAAGGACCAACTGAACCAGGCGCCATCGTCCGCCGCCGATGGACACACGCACAGCCATCTCCCGCGCCCGTGCAGAGGCCTGCGCCGTCATCAGATTCGCGACGTTCGCGCAAGCGATGAGCAACACCAAAGCTACCAGCACTCCGAGAATCGCAAGCGGCCGGCGTGTCTCGGACTGCAGCGCCGAAACTCCAGTCGCTGCCGGCTCTAGCAAAAGCGTCTGGTTCAAAAAATGATCGATGTCTTCTTTGCGCATCCCCAGAAAACCTTTGGCTCGCTCTTCTTCGAATGCGCGAAAAGTTGCCTGCAGTTTTTGCCGGATCGATTCGAGCGCTGTTCTGTCATTTTCCAGCACCCCCGGTTTTGGCATGAACAACGTTCTGTGCCAGGTCCAGTCTTTGCGCGTCACCCCGGGATGCATCATGATGGGCACGAAAATATCAACTATCGTGCCGGGCTCGGTGCCGGTAAAGGGTGCCTCCGCGACGCCGGCGATCTCGTAAATTGTGTTGCCCAGGCGAAAGGTACGGCCTATCACGCCAGGATCCTGGCCAAAGCGGTGCGTCCAGTAATCGTGCGACAACACGGCATAGGGATGCCCACCAGGCTTGAGATCGTCGTTTTCTGTAAACACTCTCCCTAAGGCAGGCCGAATACCCAGCGTGGGGAACATCCAACCGGAAACATATTGCAGGTACGCTTTTTCCATCTCCTCGTCTGACTTGTAAGTCAGATCCACCGGCTCGGCATACGAGACGGCGATCAACTCGGCCTGATTTGCAACCGCGGCCCGCATCAATTGGAAGTCCGGATAAGCCCAGCCATCGAAGGTCTGCGGCTTGTTATCGGGCCCTATCCCTTGACGTGACAAATCGTACAGACGCTCAGCGTTCGCCACAGGCAAGGGACGCAGTAGCAGGGCGTCGATCAACCGGAATGCAGATGTACATGCACCGATTGCCAGGGCCAGCGACAAGATTGCCGCGAGAGACGTGACCCTGGTCTTATTAAGCTGCCGCCAGCCGAACACTGCGTCCGCGCGCAACGATTCAAGCCACGCCACCAACCGGATATCGCGACTCTCCTCGCGGTGCCGCAGCGCGGAGCCAAACGCCTTTCGGGCTTCGGCAGGGTCGCGGCCCTGCTCGATCGCTTCTTCAATGTGCGACTGAAATTCTTCGTCGATTTCGCGATTCAAATGATCGCCGCGAAGAAAGTTGGCTAACCGTGACCACAGCGGCATATCAGGCCTCCCGTAGAACGCGATTGATTGCGGAAGTCACCGCTTGCCAGCGCGACTCTTCGGCGCCTAACTGCTTCTTGCCCGCCGCGGTCAATTCATACATGCGCGCCCGCTTGCCGGAGTCTTTGGTGACCCATTCCGCGCGAATCCAGCCTGCTTCCTCCATGCGGTGCAGCGCCGGGTACAGCGAACCTTCTTCCACTCGCAGCACTTCGCGGGACATATTCTGGATTGCGGACATAATGGCGTAGCCATGCAGCCGCGCCCGGCGCGAGAGGATCTTCAGCACCAGCAAATCGAGCGAACCCTGGAGTGAGTCAGGCTTTGGCATACTCAGTCCTCGTATTACATAGACGTCTGAATATCCAAAAAGTTCCAAAAAAATTACTGGGCTGCGAGGTTGAGCATGACAGCGATTCGCCAAAGCAATGGCAATTAAGGAGCTTGCGTTGTTCGGAGTCCACAAACGGGGTCTGGGAATCGAAAGATGAGGTTCTGGACGTATCGAAACGGCCACTCGGAAGTTATCCTTGGGCCCAATTTTCCGGTGGTCACCTGGACGTATAGTGGTGTACTCGGACATGTGCCCGTCACTGGCCAGAGGGACGGCGTCCATGTAGCTTGCACTGCGCGAGCACCATAGATTTTTGGTGACCCAACGGTGCCCAAATAAGTTGTGCCATCTTAGGGGTCCACCCCACCAGTTTCAGTCCAACTTCGGTCCAATTCAAGGGCGAGATAAATGACGCGCTTCCTCGTAAGCGACACCAGAAGCGGCACTTAGAGTTTTGTACTGCGTAACTTCTAAGCAGGGGGTCGCGAGTTCGAGTCTCGCCGGGCGCGCCACTCTTTTGGAACTCATTGAAACAGTACGAGTTGGATAAAACTGCGTTCACCCCGGCCATCTGCTTTTTTGACAGATGGTCGGAGGATGGCGGGACTATGGCCTTTTTGCTCTGGGAATTCAGGAATTTTAGTGGGCGAATAGGCCGGAATCAAACTGCCTTTCCTTCCTCCCGTGATTCTTTCAGAGCGGTCCTCGCCGTCAAGGGTTCGCTGCGCCGCGCCTGAACAGCGGCGCGCCCTTGACTGCTGCGGGCCGTTCTGAACCCGCTCTGCCATGGAAGGAAAGAGGGAAACTGCAAAGGCGCCATGCCGTGTGCCCCTTAGCCCTCGGTCGCAAGCTTAGCGGCTGTCATGGCAAAATTGAAGGATGCAAGATCACCAACTATATCAACGTATTCTAGGGATTGAAGGACCTTGGCAGGTGGAACGAGTGGACCTCCAACTGAAAGAGGGTGAGGTGCACGTCTATCTAGCCCACGAGGACAACCGGGAGTGGGCTTGTGCCGAATGCGGAGTCCTCTGTCCACTTTACGATCATCAGCCGGAACGGCAATGGCGACATCTGGATACCTGCCAGTACCGCACCATCCTGCATGCCGAGCCACCGCGCAGCCAGTGCCCGGAGCATGGAGTGCGCGTTGTGAAGCTGTCTTGGGCGGAAGCCAGCAGCCGCTTTACCGCACTATTCGAGGGTTTGGCCATCGAGTGGTTGAAACATGCCAGCCAGAAAGCGGTGGGCGAGCAGTTGCGCCTGAGCTGGGATGAGATACACGGGATCATGGAACGGGCGGTGGAGCGCGGCTTGGCGCGGCGCCAGGCGGAAGAGATTCCGTATCTGGGAGTGGACGAAAAGGCCTTCCGCAAAGGGCATAAGTACCTGACGTTAGTGAACGATCTGACCAGGAGTCGCGTGCTGTATGTGGCCGAAGATCGCGAGCAGAGTAGTCTGGACGGATTCTGGCCGACCATCACGGCGGAGCAGCAAGCGAGCATTGAGGCCGTGGCGCTGGATATGTGGGATCCGTATGTAGCCTCAGTGCGAGGACACCTGCCAAAGGCGGAAGAGAAGATGGTGTTCGACAAATTTCACATTGCAAAGCATTTGGGAGAAGCCGTGGATCGCGTACGCCGACGAGAACACAAAGTACTAAAGGCCGAGGGCGATGAGCGTCTCAAAGGAACTAAGTATGACTGGCTGCGGAATCCCGCGTCCATGGAGGGAGAACAGAAGCGAGAATTTGCAGAACTGAGGAAAAGCGAGTTGAAGACCGCGCGAGCCTGGGCGTTGAAGGAGACCGCTATGGATCTCTACGACTATGTGTACGAGAAGCCGGCCCGCAGACATTTTCACTGGTGGTACAACTGGGCCGTGCGCAGTCGGTTGCAGCCGATGAAGGAGGTAGCCGCGATGCTGAAGCGCCGCTTCGAGAACATCATCACCTATCTACGGCATCGCATCACCAATGCTGCGAGCGAATCGCTCAACGCGAAGATCCAGTGGATCAAATACACAGCTCGGGGATTCCGGAACAAACAGAATTTCATTAACGCGATTTACTTCCACTGCGGGAGTCTCGATTTGGCTCCTTCGCCCACTAAATAGTCGGAAGCGCCTTTGCGCTCTTTCTTCTATCGATCCAATTGCTTACGCGAACCGAACTCAATTCTGCATCGACTGAGAATCAGGTCCTGTCATAGAAATGTCCTGCCGAGCACGGCATTAGGATGCTCAGGAAGTCCTTTTGATGAAGTGTAATGGGCCGCTGCGAATGTTCGCAGGGTCTCCGAGTGGCCGGCCAATACTGCCTACAGCCTCGGACAGTGACGGGCACTTGATTATGCGAACGCCGAACGAATCTGAAGTCGGCATTCTACACGGAACAGCGGTCATCGAAGGTACGCAATCGAATAGCCCGCTCGCTTCTAATTTTCCGAGGGTCTCTCGACATGATCGATGACGAGAGTTTCCCCAGGGCCATTTTGGGATTCAAGGTTCAGGCCAAGCTGCTTCTGGAGCGCCGCGAAAAGCGAAGGCCTCGAAGAATCGCCCGACGGCGTGCTATCACTTCCTTGTTGGCCGCCAGTCGGAGCGTGGCTCACGCCTGGCGTCCATTGCAACTTGAAATCATAATTGCCCTTAAGGCCGGTCTTATCCTCGATGATGCTGCCGCCGAATTCTCGCGATAACTCCCGCGACAAATGCCGCACCAGGAGCGAGACAGGAACCCCTTGACCTGTCAACTCGCCAACTCCAAATCTCATCATGGCTGCTCCTTGTGCTCCGCGACACCATCAAAACGGGGACCATCCTGATCAAGGAAGGCACGCTCTTGCCAGAAGCCAAATTCTTCAGCCCGCAGCGCGGACAGAAAAATGTCTCTCATAGTTTGTTTGCGCACAGACGACTATGAGGAACAGATATCACTGGCAGCCGCGCTGAAATCTTTGGAAGTCCTGAAGAAGCGGTAGAGTGACCCAGCGAACGATTCACGAAGTCGCTACGCAATCACGGCTTTGCATTCAGAGAGGGTATGAAGAAAGCCGTCGACGAAAGGCATGCACTTTCTGAATTTCTCGCGGGCCTTCGGCTCTAGCTTCTATCCAGAACGCGTGGAGAATACGAGCACTGAATCAATAATTTTCAAGTGAGCCTCGGTCGTTGCGCCTCCATCTAGGGACAGGTCGGCAGAGACAGAAACAGAAGTTTATCCGGTTGCTCTCTATCAGCGACGGTTTTAAGGTAATTGCCGTATGCACTGGTTGCGACGATCACGTCAAGCCGATGCCCCCCAGGTTTCTCGATATAGAACACGTAAGTCCCGTCCTGGATGTATGAAATAGCCTTGTCCTGGGTCAGTTTCCAGCGACCGCCGTCTGGTTTGACCCCACCCACAGAGTGAATGCGCTCATGTGCGTTCGTTCTGTCGGTCCTGACGGCGCACCGTATATGGAGGTATTGGGCCATGTGCGCCTTCTTACTATTTCAATGCACAATGACGAGGGGAATTGAGTGAACCTAACAGAGCACTCGTTCTCTGGATCGATGTTTCTCGACCGCCAAAGCTAACATCCGCCTGCGTTTACCACAGCATCTGCCAGCGCTGTACCTGCCACGGCAGCTCTAGCCCAAGGGCGAAGTTGCCACTTTCCACGCGCTGGCAGTAAACGATCCTGCCTTCAGACCGAATGCCATTCTGGGGAAAAGTAAGCACCACGCGAGTTCCAGGTTGCCAGCGCTGCATCGTGGTGAGGCGTAGGCCTCGAGGACTCACGTTCTCAGTGAACGTCATTTCCTTAGGCACAGATTCGTCTGGGCGCGAAAGCTCTGCGGCCAATCTCTGCGGGATACGCCTTTCGGATCGACCATTGGATCGACTGGTTGGAACGGGCGCGGTCATGAACCCTGGAGACCTCCCGGACGGGCATGGATGCCCTAAGCGCCGACTGACTCTACCTATGGGATTCACAACGCCTAAAATCAATAGGGTGTCTGCTGTAGAATGGAGGTGTTGAACACCTTAGTTCTGGGTGTCCCTACCGAAAATGCTATCAGGCGCGAATACCTTTGAAATCAGTGATGTTCAAGAAGATGAAATTGAAGCAGGCTAACCAGAAGATCGGAATGTAACAATGTGACATTGGGCTGAAAACGGCTGGATGGAGTTTTCGGTAAGCACAGCCACACCAAACATGCGTTGGCACGGACATCAGGTTGAGTGCGGAGAGCCAGCGGTTTGGCGGGAGGAAGCTTGTTAAGGAATCCCTGAAGGCTTGCCCGGCTGGATGGTAGTACAGAGAGAAAGACGTGTTTCCGTTCCTCGTAATAGCTGGCACGAGCGGGAACTCTTGCAATCTCCCAGAGGTGGCTCTTTTCCATCGCGTGCAGAGATGCTACCGGTTCGCGTTTAAGGTCGGACCACGTGGGACACGGATAGTAGCGATACTTCATTCCTAACAAAGCGGTGACAAGAGTGAGCCCGAGATCCCACGCGACCTGGGCCTCATCGTTCTTGAGGAGGATGCCCGCCAGGAGCGGGACACCCTTCGTTTCCACGCCTGGGAAACCCTGGGGTTCAATATAACCGATGCCGCGAAAGTCTCTGTCGCCCCCCCAATCCGGTCTCGCCAAACAGGGTCGATTGACCGACGTCCACGAGCTGTCCTCGCTCGGCGTAATGAAAGAATGTCGCAAAAGGGTCGAGCAATTCGCGTGGATAGTCCTCAGGTTTCTGGCCCGGGTCCCGGCGCAAGGTGAAGATAATCTCTTTCTGCTTTTGCGCCACGAGCCCGTCGGTCACATACGACCAGCAAGAAAGTATCTCCTTTTCGTACTCTATCTCGTGAAGAAATATTCTCACTTTTAGTCTGCCGGGGATGACGTCCGCCGACTGTGGAAAAACATCGTGGTAGGTTGTGAGTTGCCCGTCGGTCACGGAATTGGCCTTCGCGCCACCAAACCACCCGGAAATGGCGAGGGCGAGCTTTCTGGCGGCCCCGACACGTAGGTCCATGAGCTCCCCGCTTTCTTTGATGTAGTCGCAGCTAGGCGAGAGCAGCGCCTGGGAAACATTCTCGGATCCCAACTATAATGCCGCCGTGGGAACTCACGGAGAGACCCACAATCGGTTGCTTCTCTGCGGCTGCATCGCAGTTCTCAAAGCCTCTCACGGAACTGCATCAGCGGTCGCTTCCTTTTGCGGTCGTAACCTACGTTGAAATCGGGGAATAACGTCCATGGTTTGGCGCCATTGAAACGGAACTTGGCCTCCTGCCCGGTCCCTTCCTCAAGTAGTCTCTGGCCCTCATGAATTTTTTCCCATTCGTGATCCGCAGGCGGAAACATGATAACTGTAAAATGGGTCTTGCCTTCAACTAGCCAGTGCCGCCGCTTAGCGATATTGGGGTCGCCCGGTTTGCAATGTACCCAGACAACTTCCGGATCTGCCACTCGGGGTGCTGTGCTTTCCGCTGGCTCTGGCGCATCGCGACAGAGAAGAGGATATGTCTGAGCCTGTGCCACACTTTCTGCACCTCCTGCCCGGCTCGTCGTGCTTTCCGTATGACCGGGGACATCGCAACAAGAAGGATGTTGCTGGATCTGCGCTTCCGAAGCAGATGGCTTCAGCCCGGGTTTCCAGACATCTCCGGCAACCGATGCTCGCAGAGCAGTTATCCATTCAGCTTCGGGAGTTTTGGCACTCGAAGTGGTGCAGACAGCATGAAACATTTCCCATGATTCCGCAGACGCTCTCTTCAGCCGCCTTCTTCTCCATCCATACAGAGCTGCACTCGCCAGCGTCATCACCCAAAAAATGAAGTCCCTAGAATTAATCCCAATTAATCCAATCAAACATTTCGATAAATTCCTGCCCACGTCAATCTGAGACTGCTCTTGCGAGCAGCTCTCAAGAATTGTCAGGGAATGACGGCATTCCGCAATTCTTGAGCATGTGTCGAGGAATCGGCTCCTGGCAATGCAGCCACTCCTTCGGTATGCCCTGCACTCCTGTGCGCATTACAACTACGCCGCCAACCATGGCGCAAGTGGTGTCGCGGTCACCCAGCCCACTTACTGTTGCCCACAACGCTTCCTCGTAGTCGTTCAGATGACAGGCGGCACTCCACAAGGCAAAGGGAACTGTGTCCTGCGCTGTGACCATGGAACCGTTCCCCAAAGCCGAGGCCACAGTCTGCACCGCAGTGCCCTGCGGGAAATCGATGGCGTTCTCAATCCCTTTGCGAACCTCACTTGGCGGAGTTCTTTGACGGATTTGCTGCAGAAATTCCTCGCTGCTGGACAATTGCGAGGAATTTCCATGCCGCCACGCCAGCGCCGCTGCCAGGGCCACGGCAATTGCTCCAGCGACAGCCTCCCGGTGACAGTGCGTCGTTACGGCAGACCGTTCCGCCTGGTCAACAACCTTGTCCAGATCGTCTGCGAAATAAGCCCCCAGCGGAGCCACACGCATCGCCGATCCGTTGCCAAAGGAACCCTGCCCGCCAAATAACATCTTCGCTTCGTGTCGCCAGTAGCCTCCTTGCCTGATTCTTGCCAGCAGTTCATGCATCGCCGGACCATACCCTCGCGACGGATCATAATTTCTCGCAAAGCTCTTCGCTAGGTGATCCTGATCAATCTCTGCGTGCTCTTCCAATGTGGAGACTACGGAGATTGCCATCATTGTATCGTCAGTGAAACCCCATGGTGCCCTAGGCACCGCTTTCTTCCTAATCAAGGAAAGGGCCAATTCCTCACGAACGAAGAACCGCTCCCCAAACGCATCGCCACAATGCAAACCCTCCAGCGACTGATAAGCGCGCGCTAAACGGTCCCTGCGACTTTGTTCATGTGATTCGATCATTCTCGCATCCTGGATCCCCACGAAACTCTATTACGATTGGCCGATCATTCTCGGGGCTACATCAGTCCCTTAAGCTGCAAGTCCTCCGGTCGAAAGGACCGGCCACACAATCTGCAAATGAAATAGGATTTAGCATCAGGACTTTTGTCGATGAACCGAATCTCCTTCGAGTGCTGGCCACAAGCTGGGCAAGTTAGTCCTGTGGCCCGTAAGGACCGCGCTAGTTCGTGACAGCGATCATTGTGTGTCCTGAGCAATTCCTTGCTTTTTTCTTCCAGCGTAGCCCTGTGTTCGGCCAGCTTCCCTTGTAGTTGTTTTATCAATTGCTTCCTGGTGTCCGACTGTAGAGACTTTGTCATCGATGACGCGTTGGCCCTGTTTAGAAGTCTCGTTGACAACTCTCCAAGTGCTTTCCAGACTCGTGGCGGCCCACACCACCAAGTGAATTGGACCATATTGGATCCACGTTCGATCAGGAGTTCGTAGGTGGTGCCGTCTAAACCGGAGATGGCTTCTGGAACAGCGGATGGAATCTGGCTCTTTAGAGTATCTAGAATTTCCTCCACTTCTTCTGGAGGAATATCTTTCCGCCAGCCGATGCTCGTGGTGATTTCTTTGAGGCCGAGGTGATCTCCAAAAACGCCGCTGCGTACGGCCACGATCAATGGCACTTCTTCCCGGTCAAATGGAGGCTTCTTCTCGCAGACGAGGGAATAACTCGCACGTCCCTCTGAGTCGCTGTCCTTTATCAGGCGTAGGCTCAACTCACCTTCAAACGATGGAGTCTCCTTTAACGTCAACAAAAATTCACCAGACATTCATTGCCTCAAGTTTACTGACACCCGCTTCGGAAGCAATCGCTTCGGTAAAAGGCAGCACATCGCCAGGGCAAGTCCGCCCTCGCGCTCGTGATTGCAGAAATCGGGGTATACACAAAAACGAGCGATTCCATAAACGCTCGGCAACGGTTCTGGACGGATGACGAGCAACTCTTCCATAACCCGACAAGGGAAGGGTTGCCGACCACACGTCCGCAGCGGCCCGATGCGGTACAAGCTGCCAAAGAGGTGATTATTGCCTCAGAGAGCTATAATTTCGGGCAGATGGAGGTGCCTATGGCCACCGCTCAAATCATAGACCAGGCGAAACAGGAAGCATTCGTCAAAAAAGTGCTGGGCGACACGAGCGCCACGATGACAACCATCTTAGCTTCCATTGGTGACCGCCTCGGCCTGTTCAAAGATCTGGCTGCCAATGGGCCTGCCACAAGCGCCGAGATCGCTCGCCGCACGGGAACCAACGAGCGTTACGCGCGTGAGTGGTTAGGTGGCATGACCGCTGCCGGATATGTTGAATACGATTCGGCCACGCGTCGTTTTACGTTACCGGCGGAACACGCAGCGGCGATTGCTACCGAGGGCGGTCCGTTTTTCTTCGGCGGCATCCACCAAATGCTCCCCGCATTGGTGGCGGTCGTCGACCAGGTGACTGAGGCATTTCAGAAAGGTGGCGGCGTTCGGCAAGCGAACTATCCTTCCGGAATGTGGGACGGATTGGAACGATTTACGGCCGGTTGGTTTAACAATTTGTTGTTGCAACAGTGGATCCCGGCGATGCCCAAAGTTGAGTCAAAATTGAAACGTGGCGTGCCGGTCGCCGATATTGGTTGCGGCCGTGGCCGTGCATTAATCAAGCTCGCGCAGGCTTTTCCGAATTGCCACTATTTTGGTTTTGACGTTTACGGACCAGCCGTTGAGGAAGCGTCGGCCAGGGCCAAAGCGGCGGGCGTTCATAATCGCGTCACTTTCCAGCAGGTTGACGTCTCCAAGGGGCTTCCGGGCTCCTATGATGTGATCACTACGTTTGACGTGATCCACGACGCCCCTGATCCGATTGGACTCTTGAGAACGATACGGCGGGCACTGGCACCGGACGGAATCTACGTTTGTCTCGACATCAACTGCTCTGACAAGCTAGAAGAGAACATCGGTCCGCTGGGCGCGTTGTTCCACGGTTTCAGTGTCCTGTATTGCATGACTACCTCGCTTGCGTGGGGTGGTCTGGGACTGGGCACACTGGGATTTCATGAGCGCAACGCCCATGAAATGTGCGCAGACGCCGGCTTTGGCAGTGTGCGGCGGGTACCTCTCGAGAATCCGTTCAACAATCTCTACGAAATCACGCCCTGATTTGCGAAGAAAGATCTGTGCAACGGTACCCGGCCTTGACATGCGTCGCAAAAGTAACCAGGTTTCATCCTCAATTCGAAGTAGACTGAAAGAAGCTAGGGTCGCGCGATTCGCGACGCTAGATGCGGAGAACAGACCGCATATTGTGCCTGTCTGCTTTCTTTACCATAGCTCAGTCTTCTATACGGCACTTGATAAGAAGCCAAAGCGTCTCCCGCCGGTAAGGCTTGCCCGAGTGCGGCATATCAGGGCGACGCCGCAGGTTGCGCTGCTTATCGATGAGTATTACGAAGAGTGGACGAGGCTCTGGTTCGTCCTTGTGCGTGGAACGGCCAAGCTGATTCCGAAATCGGCAACTAGGGAGCGCGCCAGAGTAATTCGTCAGCTGAGAAAGAAGTATCCACAATATGCCGCCGGAATGCTGGCTGACGACGCACCGATCATCCGGATTACCCCAAAGCGGATCGCGTTTTGGGGCACGTTCTAGCCTCCCTGGCAAATCTGAGGAGCCAAGAGCAAACAGCTTGGGAACTTCTGTCGAACCAAAAAATCTGGTCACGAAACCAGTTTGCGCATTTGCTCCATCACTGCGAGCCAACGGTCTAGAACCTGGCCTCCCTCCATGAAGGTAGGATCAAAATGAATTTCGTGGGCGCCAATGCTGCGGCATCCGGCGATGTCTTCCTTGATTTGATCTAACGTGCCGGAGAAAAGCGACCGTTCCTTGCCCAGCGGTTTGTCAGCAATTTCCGGATGTGCCCGTATGACTAGCTCAATACGCGATGTATCGCGGCCCGCTTCCTTTGCCAGCTGCTTGATTGATTCGAACATCTGCGCCATGCCGTCCAGCGGAATAGCCACTGGATTCCAACCGTCTGCGTATTTGGCCAGGCGTTTCAGCGCCCGCGGTACAAAGGCCCCCATGTAAATGGGCGGGTGTGGCTTCTGCACAGGCTTGGGACCAATGTAAGACTTAGGTATTTGATAGAACTTACCGTGAAACTCAACCGGGTTCGTAGTCCAGATGGCCTTGAGCACCTGCAGGAATTCATCTGCCATCGCGCCGCGCGGCGAGAAGTCGGCGCCTGTGGCATCCACCTCGTCCTTGTTCCAGCCCAGGCCTAGGCCCACTCGAACACGACCCTTGGAAAGAAAATCAAGCGTTGTCAGCCGGCGTGCCAGCATCACGGGATTGTAGTAAGGAATGTCGAGGACACTTGTGCCGAGGGCAATTGTTTTGGTGCGCGCGGCTGCGAAAGTCAGGGCCTCCAGCGGGTCCAGTGCGTGTTTGTACACGTCAGGCAGCGAACCGTCGGCAGTCACGGGATAAGGTCTCTGTAGCTTCACCGGGTAAAGGAGCCGTTCAATTGTCCACAGACTGTCGTAGCCCAGTTGCTCAGCGCGCTCCGCCACCGCGATCACGGCTTCGGGAGTAGCGACTGGCCCGATATTGGGAAGAGCAAAGCCAATCCTCATCGCAAGGAATCCCTTCTGGGATGGACTTACACCTATCTATGTCGTCAGGCTCGCAGCGGCAAGTCGTTCAAAGATGTTCCACTCCTTCTTCTGAGACAGCCACATTTTAACCCGGACGGGCGCGTCCGCAACCCAACCCTGAAGGATTTGGGCGGACTATGAGGGCCGCAACCAAGCCACTGTAGGTCCGTCTGGCCGGCGAAGTCGTCAAACAGGAGGTGTGGGTAATTCCGACACCTCACCGATCGTGCCCGACGGGCGATTCGGACACCATCGGATTAGGGAAGGGTAGCCGACCATCCGCCCGGAACGTGCCGGTCGTGAACGGCAGTTCTACGTCCATCCGTAAGAATCAGGCGCCGTCTCTCCACCCCCATGCGGCGTTCGCATATCGCATATATTGATTCGCACGACAGTCAGTGCAAACTCCGATTGTCGCCAAACGCGAGACTTTTGTCGGGCTATAGGTTTCTTCACAGCTTCTATTCGACCAATGAAAGCTGTGGTCAACGCACCCGACAACTGAATCTGGATGTTGACTAAATCGAATTCGCAGAGTAAAAACACCAGTAACTTCGCAGTTGCCAGGTCCGGTTGCCGATCATTCACGTCTACTTGGACTCTCGCACTCTGCGACTACTCGACGGGGGGTGTTCCATGGCAAGAAAGCTCGCTGTCTTGATTCTGGTCTTGGTGGTTTTAGATGTTCCTTTCGTTTCTGCACAAGTCAGTACGTCGTCGATTACCGGAGCCGTAACAGATGCATCCGGTGCTGTCGTAGCCAGCGCCAAAGTGGAGGCGAAGAACGAAGAGACGGGCGTGGTGTTCAATCAAAACACCACCAGCTCGGGCAATTATTCGTTCGCATCGCTGACTCCCGGGAGCTACAGCATCACCGTGACGCTTGCCGGCTTCCAGACCTTCAGGAGTGTGCACAACATACTGACCGTCGGTACCCCGCTGGTTGTGGACGTCACCTTAAGAGTGGGTACGGTCGGCCAGACCGTCGAGGTAGTGGAATCGAACTATCAGCGCCTGGAAACCTCTAACGCGACCGTGAGCGATATCATGGATACAAAACAGGTGCAGGACCTGCCGCTCAACGGGCGCAATCCGCTCTCCCTGCTGACGCTTGAGCCCGGTGTGGTGCAGCGGACGACGAATGGTGCGGGCTCAGGTACGCACGTGTTTGGCTCACGGGACCGCTCCCATAACGTCACGATTGACGGCATTGACGCTAACGAATCTACGGTGCCGAATCCACAGGGCAATATCCAGCGGCTGAATCCCGACAATGTCCAGGAGTTCCGGACTGTCACGCTGGGCGCTACTGCTGAACAAGGCCGGAATAGCGGCGCCAACGTGATCGTGGCCACCCGGGGCGGGACCAACGCTCTTCACGGATCGGTGTTCTACTTCAATCGCAATACGGTCTATAACGCCAACGAGTGGTTCAGCAATTACGAAGGCAAAAAACGCCCTGAGCTGAAGCTCAATGAGTATGGCTTTGCTGTCGGCGGCCCCATCATCAAGAACAGAACGTTTTTCTTCGGCAGCTTTCAGAACAACAAGATCAACCAGACAGAGCCCATCTCGGCCACTAATGTGGGTATCGCGGGATTTGGGGCCCCCACCGTGTACACCTCGCTGGCACGCACTGGGATTTTCCGGTTCGTGCGCGGATCAATCAACGTGGGCGGCGCAACGGTCACGCGCAATTCGCCGCTCCTGGTGGACGCCAATGGCAATCTGAAACCCGGCGTTCCAGTGTGCAATGGCTCGACGATCGTTGGCAACTGCGTGGACAGCTACAACATCTTCGCCAACGATCCGCAGGGCATCGGCGGAGATCCGGCGGTGCTGGCGCTGATGAACAGCCTGCCGGCTGCCAACGCTTTCGGCCTGGGTGACGGACTCAATCAAGCCGGATTCAACTGGAACCCGCCTTCCCAGTTCAAGGGGCCAAATTACTACGTGCGCGTGGATCATACTTTTGGTCCCAACGACAGTGTCTTTGTCCGCTGGTTGCAAAATACGTTCAACACTAAGCAGGGCGACTTCCTCAACGCGCGGCCTCAGGTGTATCCAGGATTCCCGCCACTGGGTGAAGTGAACCGCCTGGGCAAGAACCTGGCCATCAGTTACCGCCACAATTTCTCGCCAACGTTAGTCAACGAGCTGACCGCGGGTTTCAACCGCTTCGCCTTCCAATTCACCTTCGGCGAGTCCAACCCTAACTTTCCGAATCCGCAAAAGGTTCCCATCTGGGCTGACGATTGCGTGCTGGGATCGACGCTGAACGTCGACGGACCGTACTGCCTTTCGCCCCACACGCAACGCGCGATTACTACGCCGCAGCTGGTGGACAACATCACGTGGATCCACGGCAAACACACCGTCCGTGCCGGAATCAACTTCCGGTTCTACATTCACAATGACAGCCGAGGCTTCTTCGGTGGTAGCGTAGTCGAGCCAATAATCCGCTTCAACCGTAGCAATCGTTCGAGCGGCTTTACCAACGTTCCGGGCCAGATAGGGGCCAACGCGACGACCAAGCCGAATTCGACGGATATCAACCGCCTCCAGCAAACGATCGTCGAGTTGTTGGGAATGCCCAGTCGCATCCAACAGGCGTTCCTGGCGAACTTCGGCAGCGACACCTACGGAAGCACGAATTTTGCGACGGTTTACACAAGGGCGCATCAATACGACTCGTTCATCCAGGACGAGTGGAAATTGAAGCCGAATCTTACGCTTAACTTGGGCGTCCGGTGGGAATACAACCCCGCGCCTTACGATGCAAAGCAGACGCTCGTTCCCAACGTCTTCCCTGATGGCTCGCAAGGCAACGTGGCGTATGTGAAGGCTGACAGTTGGTTCAAGAACAACAACATTGGCTCGGTCGGTCCGCGCGTGGGACTTGCATGGTCGCCAGATCAAAAGACTTCCGTTCGGGCGGGTTATTCATGGCTGTTCGACACCTTGTCCACATTCCAGGTGACTGCGATGGCCGGCAAAATGCCCGGCTTCTTGCTGAATTGCCTGGTAAATATCCCGACAACCGGGCCCGCGACTGTGACACAGGGTTGTAATGTCCCTCCTGCCCTAGTCTCCAACTCCGGGGTTCGGATCTCGACAGGGTTTCCCGTCACTGTACCGACTCCAACGGCAACGCCTTCGGCACAGTTGTCCCCTAACCCCCAGCCGAGCACCCAGGCTCCCGCAGTAGGAGCATTTGATCGCAACATCAAGAATCCCTCGGTGCATGAGTGGGATTTGACCATCCAACGCGAGCTACCGATGCATTTCGTTGCGGAAATCGGCTACATCGGGAAGCGTGGAACGCACCTTTACAGAGCGTATGACTTGAACCAGGTTTCCATTAGCGGAACTGGATTCCTGAGTGATTTCAATATTGCCATGAAAAACCGGCAACTGGGCTGCAAGCCAGACGGGACCGGCTGCCCGACCGGTGTGACGGGCCAGACGCCAGCTGTGCTGTTGGGGATGATGACTGCGGCCAACCTCAACAGCAGGACGTCCGATTTCGACACGTTCAACATCGGCAACTTTGCCAATTTTGCCGATGGGCTGACGGGCGCCAACGCCATCACCGCACACGGATTCCCCGCCAATTTCTTCCGGCCCAATCCCCAGTTCGGGCAGATCTTCTTCCAGGATTCGGGCGGTGACTCTTATTACCACGGCTTGTTCATTGCCGTGCGTCGCCGCTTCGAACAGGGCCTGGATCTCGGCTTTTCTTACACCCTTAGCAAGTCCATCGACGACATGTCTATCGACCCGACCGGCGCGGCTACTGGCGGAGGCTTGAGCACGACGAACAGCCGCACGCCGACAGATATCCACAATTGGCGGCTGGACCGCGCGCTTTCGGACTTCAACAACACGCATGTGCTGCTGGCAAATTTGCTGTACGAACTCCCCATGGGCAGGGGCAAGAAGGTCGCTTCCTCCGCGCCCAACTGGGCGAACCAGATTATTGGTGGTTGGTCCTTCACGGGCATCTTCGCCTATCAGAGCGGCGAGCCGTATAGCATCACCAGTGGTTCATTAACGGCGAACGGCGCGCACGTCAGCTTCGCGCAGGTCCGAGGCCCCCTCGACAAAGGCCATGTCCGGTTTGTGAGCGGCGTGGAGGGCCCGGCAATGTACAACGTCGGCCAACTCATTACCAACCCTGCCGACCCAAACTTTAACTGCGTGAATGTCACTGGGACACAGACGTTCTTTTGTATCCCGCCCCCCGGTCAGAATGGCAATGGCCGCAACATTGTGCAAGGGCCGAATTTTTGGAATCTGGATTCAGGGCTACTGAAGGACTTCGGCATCACGGAGCGCTTCAAGCTCCAGTTCCGGGCGGAAGTCTTCAACGTGCTGAACCACACCAACTGGGAAAACCCACGGAACGCGACGTCCGGATCACCCAGCGTCCAGAGCAGCATTTTCGCCCAGACTTGTTGCGTCTCAGCTTCGCTGCCGTCCTCGGCAACGGTAATCGCTATTGGCGAACCGAACCGGGTCATGCAGCTCGGCCTAAAGCTTAATTTCTAAGTTAGCGTTCGAGTGAGATGGGCCACGTAGGCGGCAAACCGGAGAGGTGGCCCGCTTCGTTGCTTTGGCGATTGTGCTTGGATCACGGGCTAACCGGAAGTTATTCCGAGTCATAAGTCCCGTTCGAGGAAGTGTGATTCCGCGGAATGCTGCTCGCCCCCATCTCCTAACACGTCGCTTGGACCGTGAGGTCGGTCAGCCACTCGAGAAATAGGTCTTTACGATATCTTGATTGGCCCGTGATTTTCTCTGTCATAGAAATGTAATAGTAATTGTGACAAATCGCAGCAAAACCCCTGCTTAAAGGTGAAGAAAAAGGAGTAAGTAGTTTGTCGCCGTTAATCACAAGTTGCTGATTTTCCCTCGCTTTACGGTCGCTCCGGCAAGTTCTGATTAAAGTGGACAACTGACTTCTAAGCAGGGGGTCGCGAGTTCGAGTCTCGCCGGGCGCGCCACTCTTTTGGAACTCATTGAAACAGTACGAGTTGGACAAAACTGCGTTCACACCGACCATCTGCTTTTTTGACAGATGGGCCGGCACGCCGGGGCTAAATTGTTTTTCAGACTTCTTCTGTTGGTTCAATTGTTTGCGTGAAGCGAACTTCATTCTGCATCCATCGAGAATCATCCGCTGTCATAGAAATGTAATACGTGCGAGGCACTCGAAGGCGCTGCTCGTTTCAATCCTAACTGGTCAAAATTCAATTTGTCGCCGCGATTACGCATAGTACGTGCGAATCGGCTGGCGATCCGGCCCAAACTTCCTAGATGGCCGTTGCACCGTGCCTGCCTTCACATATTCGCGAAAACGCGCGTCCGATTAAGCACTAGCGTTTTTGTCGGTACTAACCCGCCCGGCGAGCTGATAACTTCCGGCTTGCCCGTCCGGCGCGTGTCAACGAGTTTGAGACCAGTGTTCATGGAATTTAGTGAGTTTTTTCATCTGTGTTGAGCGGTTTGTTGATCCAGACCTCGGTTGGGACCGCAGTTGGTTTTGGTGCCTGGCGGACGAAGCGTTCGGGATGGACGCGATAGGCGGCATCGAGAACGGCTTGGCGCCGTTCGAGAATGAGCGCGGTTTGGTTGTAGTGGACCATGGCCGGTGTGAGCAAGCCCAGCCCGGAGTGACGGTGTTCCTCGTTGTACCAGCGGAAAAATCCCTGCGAAAAAGCGCGGCTGTCCTGAATGCACCCGAAGCGGTCCGGGAACTCCGGTCGATATTTCATGGTGCGGAACTGGCTTTCCGAATAGGGATTGTCGTCGGAGACATGCGGGCGGCTGTGCGTTTTGGTGACACCCAAGTCGGCCAGCAGAAAGGCCACCGGCTGGGACCTCATCGAGGTGCCGCGATCGGCATGCAGCGTGAGCTGCCCGCGCGCAATGTTTTGCTTCACGCAACTTTCTTCGATCAGCCGCTTGGCGAGCTCCGCGCTTTCGCGCATCGCCACCATCCAACCGGTAACGTAGCGGCTGAACACATCGAGGATCACGTAAAGATAAAAGTAGGTCCACTTGGCGGGCCCCAGCAATTTGGTGATGTCCCAGCTCCAGAGTTGATTGGGCGCGGTGGCCAGCAGCTCGGGCTTCTGGTAAGGCGGATGAGTGAGTTGATCGCGGCGTTCGCGGGACTCGCCCCGCCGTTCGAGCAAGCGATACATGGAGCGGATCGAGCAGAGATACTCCCCTTCATCGAGTAACGTCGCATAAACAGCGGCTGGCGAACGATCCTGGAAGCGTTCTCCGTGCAGATGTGCCAAGACCCTTTCGCGTTCCGCCGGACCCAGAGCGCGCGGCGGGGAAGGTCGCGACCTGATCACTGCAGGGCAGATCGACGCACGCCTCTTGCGATAGTGGGATGCGCGCGGCGCAAACAGCGCACGGCAAGCGGCGCGCGTGCCCACCTCGGTGGCCAACTCGGTGACGGCGGCCATCAAGAGTTCTCCTCCGGGTCCTGTTCCGGAATCGGACGGCCCAACAGCGGTCGCGGTAGGGACATCGGTTGCCCGATGCCCCCCGCTCAGATCCGTACGGGCGCTCGTTAGCGCATACGGCTCCTATCTCGGATGGGTGGCGGCGAAGCGTGTCGCGGGGTAGGGATGGAGCACG
>Ga0193747_1000197_pt1 | contig 25294 bp, 29 predicted proteins | sample L1m2metaG_FD_143048 | JGI IMG/M metagenome (GOLD analysis project Ga0193747, IMG submission 143048) | Soil microbial communities from a riparian zone of the East river system, Colorado, United States - L1m2 | ecosystem: Environmental > Terrestrial > Soil > Riparian zone | place: USA: East River...
ATCCATGATAGTAATATATATGAGATTTTTCGAGAAATGTTTATGTTCAACAACCAGCCTGGTCAGAGCAACTCCCGTCTTAGAATCATGGTTGTTGACGATGAGAAGGATATATTACGTATAATAAAAAGAGATTTAGAATCCAATGACTTAAAAACCAATTTCAAAGTTGAGGCTTTCTCCGACAGTGAGTCAGCCCTGAACGCTTTCAACAGTCACCCTGCTGACTATTATGATCTAGTCCTCACTGATATTAGAATGCCAAAAATGAATGGTTTCGAGTTATATCGACATATAAAACAGAGAAACCCAGCAATGAAAATTGCATTCATTACGGCCTTTGAAATTACCAAAGAAGAGTTTAGTAAGGTTTTACCTTCCATAGATGTTGAGCATTTCATTAAGAAGCCCATAACAATGTCAAATTTGATACCCAAGCTAAGATCGATTATTGGCGCTTAATGAATCTAAAATAGACAACATTTTTAATACTCTTATTTGCCTCTTAGAGAAGACTAAGATGATCCCAATGGGTGATATTTAAGCAATGAGTAAACCATATTATGTAAAGTTTGAAACTCCAAAAGATCTAGTTAATGCTGTATATGAGGCTGTACGTATAGCAAAGCAGAGCGGGAGGGTAAGAAAAGGCACCAATGAGACCACTAAAGCTATCGAGCGGGGTACCAGTAGACTAGTGGTCATCGCAGAAGATGTTGAACCTCCGGAGGTTGTTGCCCATTTGCCAATTCTCTGTGAAGAGAGGAATGCGGCATACATTTTTGTACCCAGCAAGCAGCAGCTTGGTGCTTCTCTCGGAATTGACGTGGGCTCTGCGGCTGCAACGATTTTAGATGCAGGAGAAGGTCAGCATATCCTTGAACAAGTTGTGAGCTCGATCACGTCTATCAAGGCTAAAAAGGGTTAGTCATTAAATGAGTAAGACATCCGAAGAAAGGGTCATTCCTGCTGAGGTAATCCAAATTGTTGGCAGAACGGGTATTGCAGGTGAGGTTATACAAGTAAGGGTTAGAGTTCTGGAAGGAAAAGACAAGGGCCGTATTCTAACTAGAAATGTCAAAGGTTCGGTCAGAATGAACGATATATTGATGCTCAGGGAAACTGAAAGAGAAGCGCGAAAGATAAAGTGATATCTCGAGCATTATCATGTAGGTATAGGATATGAGCAAGACGGCAACATCGGTACGTAATTGCTTTTTCTGTGGCAGGCAGGTGACTACAGGGCAAGGGACAATGCTTGTAAAAAATGACGGCTCAATTCAGTGGACATGCTCTAATAAATGTAAAAAGAATCTCAGGAAGCTGAAACGTGACCCCCGAAAGTTCAAATGGACCACAAAATACGTGAAAGGTGGTATTAAAGTAAAAAAGTAATACCATGATAGTAGAACGGACTCTTATCGTTGTTAAACCCGACGGCATTAAACGACAGCTAACTAGTAGAATTCTGGCGAGGTTTGAGGAAAAAGGTTTTCAAATAAAAAATATAGCTTCATTTAATTTTACTACGGAGAAGGCTCAAGAATTCTACGCACCGCATCGGGATAAAGCATTTTTTAACGATTTAGTAAAATTCATCTCATCCGGTTTAGTCATTGCGTGTATACTTGAAGGAGCTAATGCAATAAATACTGTAAGATTAATGATAGGAGCAACCAAATCTTTTGAGGCGGCGCCTGGAACCATTAGAGGTGATTTTGGGATTGGCCTAACTGACAATGTGATTCACGCATCTGATTCATATGAAAGCTTCATAAAAGAGTCCCGAGTCATTTTTGATCGTGTTACATAAGTGCAGCTCCGACAGCCCGTAGTAGTGGTGTTGGGTCACGTAGACTCTGGCAAAACGTCTTTACTAGATAGAATACGGGGGACGGCAGTCCAGGCCAGAGAGGTCGGAGGTATTACACAGCACATTGGGGCAAGCTTCTTTCCTATCGAAACAGTAAAAGAGATTACAGGACTGTTGTATCAAAAACTGGCAAAAGCTGATACACAGATTCCAGGTTTACTGGTGATAGACACGCCGGGACACGAGGTTTTTGCTAATCTACGAGTGCGAGGAGGTTCTGCAGCAGATCTTGCAATAGTTGTTGTTGACATAAACAAGGGATTTGAGCCTCAGACCATCGAAAGTGTGGGAATCCTTGCAAAAAGAAAAGTGCCGTTTGTGATCGCCCTAAATAAGGTTGACGTCGTTAGTGGCTGGCGTAAATCAAATCAATCAAAAAACAGAGTCTCCTTCATTACGGATGAAATCAAAGAACAGGATAGTTCCGTGAGTATCCTATTAGATGAAAAAATATACAATGTAGTAGGTGCGCTCTCAAGAATGGGTTACAATTCAGAAGTATTCTGGCGAGTTAAAGATTTCGCAAAAGAACTAGCAATTGTGCCCGTAAGTGCAATAACGGGCGTTGGAATACCGGAATTACTTGCGGTATTGGTCGGTCTTGCACAGCAATATATGGCTAACAAGCTGGAAAGACACGATGGAGTAGCAAGAGGAATAATTCTTGAAATCACCGAAGAGGTAGGCTTAGGTCCGTCTGCAAACACTATTGTTCTTGATGGAGTATTAAGACAAGGCGATAATATTGTTTTGGCAAAAAGAAACTCTGCCATAGTTACTAAAATCAAGTCCCTGCTACTACCAAAACCGCTGGATGAGATGCGAGATCCGAGAGATAAATTTAAACCAGTCAATGAAGTCATCGCGGCAGCCGGCGTAAAAATAACAGCTCCAGATCTAGAAGGTGTTCTAGCAGGTAGTCCATTATATGTACTACCGAGGGGAGAGGATGAAGAGAGAATCAAGTCAATAGTGGACTCGGAAATTAAAAGTGCCTTCATCGCCACTAATTCAAACGGAGTTATACTAAAATGCGATACGATTGGTTCTATAGAAGCCGTTACGGACCTCCTCAAAAGGGAGAACATTCCAATCCAGAGCGCTGATATCGGGCCTATTACTAGAAGGGATGTAATTGCAGCATCTGCAGTAAGAGAGAAGGACAGATACGTGGGCGTGGTTCTTGGATTTAATGTAAAAATTTTAGAAGAAGCACATAAAGAATCGCAGGAACGAAATGTTAAGATCGTTAATGATCGAATAATATACAATTTAGTGAGATCATATACAGACTGGATTAAGTTCCAAAAAGAGCATGAAGATTCCATTTTGTTTAACGAAATAGCACCGGTTTGTAAATTCCAATTTTTGAAGGGATTCATATTTAGACGGAACGACCCCGCCGTATTTGGAGCAGAAGTTCTAGTCGGGAAGCTTAGACAGAAAGTGCGAGTGATAAACGACGGAGGCAAGAAGATAGGCGTCATACATCAAGTCCAGGAAAATGGCAAATCGATAGAAGAGGCAACTAAGGGGATGCAGATTGCAGTCTCCATTAGAGGGCCAGTTATTGGAAGACAAATTAACGAAGGAGATGTTTTTTATACTGATCTTAACAGCAAGGAGGCAAAGATGCTCTTAGAACGTTTTAAGGTACGACTGAACCCAGAAGAGGAAGATGTTTTTGGCAAAATTTTATCGCTGAAAAGAAACGAAGATCCGGCCTTCGGTTTCTTATAGACTCGGGGACTTTACTAGCCTAAAACCATACAACTTGCGAGGGGTTACTGGTATTTTTGTAGTAATCCCTCTAAGCCTTTTTCTCCGACTGCCCCCACAGCCCTATCTATTGCCTTGCCGTTCATGAAAATAATAAATGTAGGAATGGCGTATACGTCAAATTTCATGGCAACCCCTTGGTTGTCGTCGACATTCAACCTTGCGAACATTACTTTGTCGACATACTTTTTAGCTAACCTATCAAAAATAGGTAGCATGAATTGACATGGCCCACACCAAGTCGCCCAAAAATCCACCAACACGGGTTTGGTTGCACTCACTATTTCATCAAAATTTTTCTCAGAAAGCTCCATTAGAGCCTGTATACTAGTACCTTTTTTTTCCTCACTCATTGCACAAAAAGTAAAGCAGCAATTTGCTATTTAAGATTTTGTCATGAATCCATTGTCCGAGTATGACTATTTGGTCACTTTTGAAGGCGCGACGTTGCAATGTCAAAGGTCTAGCAAAAAGCGAATAGTCACATCTTTGCAATCTTGCTTGATTTCCATCTCGTGATATGTTATCGCTTTAATCTCTATTTTGTAGTGGTGCTTCTCTAAGTCGATATGTTCTCCCTTTGCGACTGCGTTGATCGAATACATACCATTGCATTCAGATATGATAACTTTTGAATCTGAAACAACGATATTGTCTATTAGCATTATTAGCATGACCTTCTCTAGCCAGTTGTAAAGCAGACTCTTGAGGTCATGTCCCTCGGCATAGATACCGACTTCCATATCAGGAATGACTTCAGATAATTCGAACATCGTATTGACGAGGCCCAGGGCAGAATTTGCAAAAGCATCTTCCAGTGTGTTCCCATACGCCTCAACGATAACGTCAGTCATGTGATCTAAGTAGCGAAAGCCTGTCATATCGCCCAATTTTGCCTTATATCCTTATAATTGATCGCAAAATCTAAATGCCAACGCCGAATTTTCTTGAGTATGAAGTTAGAGCTTCCACGAGGGATGAGAGACCTCGAATCGGACGAGCTCCTTGGAATCAATTACATCAAAGAGAAATTCTTTGAGACCACGAGATTATTCAACTTTAAAAGTATAGAGCCCTCTCCGGTCGAAATGCTTGCCACACTTGAGGCAAAGGCCGGCCCTACGATATCCAACGACATATACAGTTTTACTGACAAAGGGGGGCGAAATATTGCTTTAAGGTTTGACCTTACTATTGGATTAACACGCTTTATTGCTTCGAGACGGGATTTGAAAATGCCGGTTAAAATTGCTGCATTTGCTGGCGTTTGGAGATACGACGAGCCACAGGCAGCGCGATATAGGTATTTCCACCAATGGGATATAGAGATTTATGGATCCTTTAGCTTGGAATCCGATGCGGAAGTAATAGAATTTGTTTCGACTTTTCTTAAGAAGCTGGGATTGAAGGTCATCATTGAGATAAACGATCTTCAGTTGATTGAGCAATATATTCAAAGAGTGCTCGGGGTTTATGATCAAAAGATTATCCGTGAAATGCTGAGAGCCCTGGACAAAGTTCCGAAGAAGGGCCTCGAAGAGGTTTTCAAAGAATACTCAACCACAATAGACTCTACTCAGTTACGCAGCTTACTAGATCTCTCTAGGGTCAAAGGTAGACTTGAAGAGGTTAGGTCAAATGTTGAAACAAAAGGCCTGATAAGCTGGCTAAAATTAGAAGAGTTAATGGATTCTTTGAAGTCAAGGAAAGTAAACGACACTAGGATCAACTTGGGAGTTGTGCGAGGGCTAGACTACTATTCAGGAATAGTCTTTGAAGCACTCGATCCTCTTGTGGATGTTGGTGCACTGGTCGGTGGGGGGAGATATGACATCTTGACTGACGCCTTCGGTAGGAAGGACGTCGGTGCCTCGGGTGCGGCTGGTGGAGTCGAGAGAGTAGTGCTAGCGATGCAAAAACATGGACTTCTGGAGCCACTAAAAACTCCGATAGTCTACGTTGCCTACACATCGCCTAGTGTTAGAAAACATGTTCTGGAAATAGTCTCTGATCTTAGAAAATCCGGCCTTTGTACCGATTATGACATTCAAGGAAGGTCTATTCGAAGGCAACTAGAAGACGCATACACCAAAAACTCACTTTTGATAGTTCTCGTTGTCCAAGGGGAAATAGAAAATGGACTTGTAACGCTAAAGGACATGAAGAATCGTACCGAAACTAAATTAAATGTGAATCATCTGCAAGAAAACGTCTGTAGGGTGTTCTATCAGGACAAGTGAATCTTATTGAGGTTTTCTGAAATAAATTGACTCCATATCATAAGTTTTCGATTCCATGCTGTTCATTACCGTACGCATGAAGCAGCACGTAGTACGTAAGTCGGCGGTTCGCTACAAAATCGCCATGCAGGCCAGGTTGGAGTTTGTGTGTGCTTGTCCGTCCAGCCTCTCAACTAATTTTTATTGCCCCTTCTGAAGACTTGAGAATATTTTCTCATATTGGACCAAGTAGGAATTAATGAGTATAACCTAGAGAATTCATCTTTTATCTTATTTTGGGTCACAAAGATATTTATGAGAATGCTTTACCTCCCGTAGCAGCTGGCAAGAACAGTTGGTCGATTCTATCTCTCAGGACGTACTAATTATAGGCTCAGGTCTAGCCGGGTTGAGAGCTGCTATTTCTTCAGCCGCTACAAATGAGAAATTGGAGATTGCAGTGGTCTCTAAGGTCCAGGTCATGCGATCTCACTCTGTTTCTGCAGAAGGTGGAACTGCGGCTGTTCTCTTCGAGGAAGAAGGAGACAATCAAGAATCCCACATTTACGACACTATTAAGGGCAGTGACTTTCTTGCCGATCAGGACGTTGCTGAACGACTGGTACATGATGCGCCTTACGAAATTTATCAACTAGACCATTGGGGAATGCCGTGGTCTAGGAGAAATGATGGGAGAATCGACCAGCGCAATTTCGGCGGTTATTCATTCCCCAGAGCAACTTATGCTCAAGACAAGGTAGGATTTTACGAGATGCAAACGCTCTATGACACATCTCTTAGATTTGACAACATCCGTTTTTATAATGAATGGTTTTGCACCTCCATTCTGAGTGATGAAAATAGTTTCCGGGGAGTCACTGCTATTGAAATGAAGACTGGGAACTTTTTTAAACTATTGGCTCCTGCCGGCATAATTTGCACGGGGGGAGCAGGCAGGATATACAGTTTCTCAACTTATGCATATTCGTCTACGCCTGATGGTTTGGATATGGCTTACCGTGCAGGAATAGGCCTTAAGGACATGGAATTCGTACAGTTCCATCCAACTGGGATTTTACCTTCTGGTATACTAATTACAGAAGGCGCGCGAGGCGAAGGTGGATATCTTATCAATTCTGAAGGCGAGCGTTTTATGAAAAAGTATGCACCAGAAAAACTTGAACTGGCGTCTAGAGATATCGTTTCTCGTGCTATGATCCGGGAGATTCAGCAAGGCAGAGGCTTTAAGCATGAATCAGGTGCGGACTGCCTGAAACTTGATCTTACCCATCTAGGGGCTGACCGTATAAAAGAACGACTGGCAGGAATTAGGGATATTGGAATTAAATTCTCTGGCGTCGACGTAATTGATGATCCAATTGAGATCACACCAGTTTGCCATTATATGATGGGCGGGATTCACACTAACGTCGAAGGGGCTTCTGAGATGAGAGGATTGTGGGCTGCAGGGGAGGCGGCTTGTAATAGTGTTCACGGAGCAAACCGGCTTGGTGCAAACTCAACTTCAGAGTGTCTTGTTTGGGGTCGAATTACTGGTGAAAACGCTGCGCGATACGCATCTAGCAGCAAAGCAGCCTCTGTAGCAGTATCTCCACAGCAGGTCCTGGAAGAAGAAAAGAGAATTTATGATGGTATTTTCAGAGGAAGCGGGGAAGTGAATCCATATCAGCTTAGAAGAGATCTGACCGATATTATGGATGCAAAGGCCCATGTCTTCAGGGATGAAGAAGGTTTGCAAGAAGGTTTAAGAAAAGTAATGGCACTGAAGAGCTCGTCGTGGAAGCATGTAGACGACAAAGCAAAAGAATACAACACTAATTTTATAAATGTGATGGAGATAGATTCTATGTTAAGGATAGCAGAGATTGTGCTAGTGGGGGCTTTGAGTAGACAAGAATCGAGGGGAGCACACGCACGGACTGATTATCCTAGGAGGGATGACGTGAACTTCCTGAAACACACCTTGGCATATCATGGCATGCAGCCAAAAATCGCCTGGCATCCAGTCACTATTACCCGTTATGCTCCCACGGAGAGAAAATATTAATGCGCACATCAAACCGAAGGGGACTTTTCAGGACAGCTGAGGAGGACCGAAACAACCGTGAGGGTTTGAAAGGTTGGCTTAATCCGGCTAGGTACGGCTGGGAGCGTGTGTCTTACTGGTTACAGCGATTAACGGGCCTATTTCTCTTAATATACTTCATTGGGCATATATACGAGACAAGCTCACTTACCGGCGGTGCAGGCGCTTGGAACGCGATGTTACAGTTTACAGAAACGCCTTGGGGACATCTCTTTCTGATTCTTGTTATCGGGACAAGTACTTATCATTCTACAAATGGCATTAGATTGATATTTACGGAAGCCGGAAGGGGGCTCGGACGACCTGGAAGACCTGACTATCCTTATGACGCTCTCTCACTGAATTACCGGCAGAAATCCGGAATATGGATTGCACTTATCCTGGCAGCGGTAGCAATGTTCTATGGCGGTAACGTGCTCTTCGGCGGAGATTAAAGTACAATCAGAATATAATGTGATGGAACAATGCTGCGCGAAAGACAAATAATGAGGATACATTACATCACAGGACTAGCTGCGTTATTCGTAGTCGCAGTTCATATTCTAATGCGTTTGATAATGCCATTTCATATGAGCCTGCAGTATTCAAACGTAATTGCAAATTACCATAACATGCCATATGTGATTCTACTAGAATCGATACTTGTGCTCCTCGCTATCCATGGCTTCAATGGCCTACGAATTATATTGCTAGAATTACGACAGAACAGGACATGGGAAAATGGTGTTACGATATCTACGATTGCTGCAATGATAGCAATAATTGCGTTCGGTACTAGAACGATAATTATCGCTAACGGACTAGGAGTAGTTTGAAATGAGTGGCATTATAAAAAAAATATCTATGTTAAGAACAGGTAGCAAGCTCGAGAGAAGTAAGAAGTCATTGAGAGCCCGCAGTAGGTTAGTGCTGAGAGTTTATAGAGCGAACAAAGCTATTGGAGATTACGCTCACTATGATACTTTTGACGTGCCCATTCAGCGTTGGACAACAGTACTCGATGCTCTTTTATATGCAAAGTCTTACAAGGACACGAGTATAGGCATCAGGTACTCCTGCAGAATGGCATCATGCGGCTCTTGCGGAATGAAAATTAATGGAATACCTCGACTTGCATGCTATACAAACGTATCAGAGTTGGAATCCGGGGTAATCAGCTGTGAGCCCTTGACAAACTTCCCACTTATACGAGACCTAGTAACCGACTTTCACCAATTTTTTAGCCATCACAAGAGTGTAAGGCCCTATATAATTAATCAGAACGCAGATCTTCGAGATCGTAAGGAATTGTCAGAATTCATACAGAGTCCACGAGACGTAGACGAATATCTGCAGTCCTCGTATTGCATCAAATGTGGCTTATGTTATTCAGCTTGCCCCACGGTGGCGACCGACACGAAATTCCCAGGGCCGCAAGCGTTGGCACAAGCTTATAGATATTCGGCAGATACCAGAGATACTGGATCACGTGAAGATATGAAGACTATTGATGACAAACATGGAATATGGAGATGCCATTTCGCTGGGTCCTGCAGCAGCGTATGCCCAAAAGGAGTAGACCCTGCTTTAGGGATACAACTTCTGAGGGGTCATATGATGAGCTTTTCAAAGCACAATAAGAAAATCGCAGAGCTGAAACATCACAAGCGCGGCAACCAAATAACCTAACTTAGAATGCGGTAGGTTCTAGGCTTTTGCTGGAGGCTTACTTTCATTTACTTGTTTGTTTATTGCATCCGCCATAAAGTGGTTGCTGACATTTACTTTGACCTCTTCAATTCCAGGCAACCTGTACACGTTATCCCGGACGTCCTGTGCTATCTTGAAACCAAATACGGCTGGACAGAAAGGACTTGTCAAATGCAGATCTATATCTATGTTGCCTTTATTGATATCAACCTTGTCGACCAACTCCAATTCCATAATAGAGACGCCTATCTCAGGGTCCACTATCTTGGTTAATTCATCGAATATTTGCCTACGCGTCAGCTGAATATCTTGGCTCATTACCATTAATTCCTCGTGATCCATATATAACTATTGCATAGCAAAATAGTCGACCAGTACGAACTGCCTATTTTGTATTTCAAACTTCTCGACGTTGTCTACTACCTGTTGCGCGTTACCAATAACTAGTAACATAATTCTGCTTTAACTATTATAATATTAAAATAAACCATCGATGTTGACAATGTGTGTATCGCTCAAGGCCGAAGGGCAATCTTGACAAAGATATGTTAAATTTTCTGTCTTCCATGAATGACGATCAGCAAATATTGTATTATGACATACTGGGAAGTGAAGCGCATGTCATAATGCTACATGATATCGGAATTTTGACTTTGGATGAAACACAAAAAATTTTGGTGGCATTGGAACAAATCAGGCACAAACCGGCGCTGCTAACTACTGGAGATGTCGAAGATATCCACGAGTCTATCGAAACTCTTATCATACAACAAACCGGCGTCGACATTGGAGGGAAAATACAGATTGGTCGCTCAAGGAATGATCAGGTTATATTAGATATTCGTATGAAGGTCCGAGACGACATAAATGAAATATGCGTGAAGATAATTACTCTAATTACTTCACTCCTTAAAAAAGCAGAGGAAAATATTGACACTATTATGCCAATGTATACCCATCTACGACAGGCACAAATAGGTACCTTTTCACACTTCGCATTATCATATGCAGATTCTCTCTTTAGGGATATGGACAGGCTCTACATTACTTACGTACGGGTTAATCAATCTCCGCTCGGTGCCGGTGCTATAGGAGGGTCTAGGTTAAAACTTGACAGGCATCAGACTGCCAGATTGCTTGGATTTAAGGGGATCGTAAGAAATTCCATCGACGCTACTAGTTCGCGTGATACAATTATCGAATATACAATGGAGCTCACCATTATAATGCTAACATTAAGCAGAATGACAGAAGATTTTATAATATGGTCGACCGATGAGTTCGGTTATCTGGATATTTTAGATGAACATAGCTCATCGTCCAGTGCAATGCCTCACAAAAAAAATCCTGATCCTCTCGAACTACTAAGAGCAAAGGCAGGAACAGTGTCCGGTAATTTGCTTGCAATGATCACCATAATCAAGGCTATTCCATCGGGATATAGCAGGGATTTGCAGGAGATAAAAACATCATTATGGCAAGCCTCTGCTACGACGACTCAGGCACTGAAAATCATGAATTATGTTGTGAGATCGCTGGTCATAAACAAGGAAATGATGCAGCGTGCATCCAGTAACAGCTATGCTATCTCATTCGATATCGCAGAACTATTGACTATCAAAAATGGGATATCTTTCCGAACCGCTCATAAAGTGATGGGGGCACTGGTGCAAAAAGCGATAAGCAATAATAGACAACCCCTCCGAATGCTTCGAGAGGAAGACATCAGGGAAGTGCTTGAAAGCTTGGGATCTGATTTATCGGCAGAAGAAGTGTTGAAGGACATAAAAGAAACCACTCCACAAAAATCAATCAGTTCGCGACAATCTTTAGGTTCTCCAAATCCAATGCAAAGGCAGGATATGGTAAAGCTTTCGAGAAGAAGATTGTCGGCCTATTCGAATCGAATTGCAAAACGCAAGAGACTTGTCGACGAAGCACTCAAAAATCTCACGAGAATGGTGAATAATTGTTCAAAAAAGGCCTGAAGATATTATTAGATTTTTGGAGCATCACGGCAGGATGGTAGCAACTGCAGAGTTGTCCGCTGGTTATTTCCATAGTAATGCCTTTTCTGACAGGTAGAAATGATTTTCAGGGGATGGATCATCAATTCGGTCGCCATAACTGCGTGGCTTCTTTGAAGTTATCAAAAAAAAGGTATTCACAAGAATAGCCCGGCCCAGATTCGAACTGGGGTCAAAGGCTCCAAAGGCCTCTATGCTTGGCCACTACATTCGGCAGAACTGCCAGTCCTCTACCGGGCTTCCGGGCGTATTTTTCCCTATATATTACCATCTTTAGAATGTTGCGTGCTTATATTCAGATACGAGAGCATTTTGTCTATTGGATCTTCCATTTTATCGAAAATGCGTGCCGCCAGTCTTCTCTGTTTTTTCTTATAATTCCTATCCTTTAGCATCCAGTTAGTCAATCTTACCAGTTCGATCGAATTTGATGCCCTCTTCACTAGCCCTGAAGACACGAGATATTTCTCTACATAAAATCGAATTGGCGAGATGGAAATAGTAGGCGTTCCAAGAAGGGAGGCCTCGGAAGTCATTGTTCCTCCTGCCCCTATGAATACGTCTGATGAAGCTATCAGAGGAATTCCATCAACAACGTTTCTAAGTATGAAGGCCCTTGCTTCATACCTCTCCATTAACTGACGTATTTGTTCTTCATATCTACATAGAATAACGATATTAATTGAATTATGTAAGTTATTTACTACGGCATCCACCATGGAAATGCGGTTTTCCAACATCTTGTCTGCAATGTATGACGCTTTCGTTTCTTCTAGCCTAATCAAAACAATTTTTTTCCGGGGGTTAAGGTTCAATTCTCGTAAGCTTGCAGGAGGTGCAGTTGACGATGGCGACGGATCCCGCTTGAGCCATGCAACAGGATCCAGAGCTCTGTACTGTGTTATCTTTATCTTTGAAATACCGAACGGAAGCCACGCAGAAATGGGGATTACCCATGGACTGAAAAGATGATCGGTGAGTGGGATAGTGAGCTTCGAGACCGCTTCTGCATGTGGAGAATCGTTAAATCCAATGTGTCTAATTCCAAGTCCATAGGCCACACGTGATGCTTCAGGAGATGAGAATGTGATCGCGAAATCAGGTTCAAATTTATTTATCAAACCGGCGAGTTCAAAAATCCTAGATGCACTTTCTCGCAGCTTTTGGTATCTTTCTGCGCCGCCGTGTCTGCCAACAATTTTGAGTTTGAGGTTTTTGACGTTGGCTAGTTGTACGGCCTCTCTATAATGTCTAGACGTACAGAGTAATTCGTGATCGGATTTACGAAGCAAAGCTACTGCGGGACCAAAAAACATCACTTGCTTGGGCGTCAAAATGTCGAACCAAATTCTCAATGATAACAAGACTTAGTGGGATGGGATGGAAAAAACTTTTCTTTAACCGCCCTTTAGATAGCTCTGGAGAGAGAAAAAATTCCATTTATAATATCAACGGAGGGTTTTGCAACGAAGTGACTGGGAACACATCACAAATAACGACAGCCGTTTATGGACTAAGCACAGAAGGATATCGCATTGCCTCTTCAATAGCCGTTAAAGGTTTCAAGGTTTCGTTGATAGATGAGGCAGCCCGAATGGCTATTTCGTTAAAGCCTGATATTGCCAGAACCTACCCGGATGTAAGCTCGCTTATAGAAGACGAACCTCTGCTCGCACTTGAGCCCGTCGACGTCGCAGTCAGTGAGGCATCCTACATTTTTTTTGCACCAAAGATTCGAAAAGTGGGACAAGAAGTGAAAAGTGATGTCACATCTAAATTCAGAGACGCGACCAAGGCAATCAGAAAGGCCACCTCTGTGATTTACACTCTACCTACAGGAATCGGAGGGAATAACGAAAACATGGCCTTGATTGAACATGTTACTGGAATGAGTGTGGGAAAAGATATTTTCTATTATTACATGCCAATCAGCCAAGAGCTCATTTCATCTCCTGAAATCATTGTTGGGTCTTTGAACTCCAAACAAGATGCTGAAATTTCCAAGATGTTATACGACCCAGACATTAAGGGTCGGTTAAATTACATCGATATTATTTCCGCGGAATTTATGCATTCAATACGCATCTTGGGGCATTATGCACAAATGGCAAGCGTATTAGAGATCTGCAAAAACGTCAAAGATACCAATATCAAGAGCGAGCCGATAATTCGAGCATTCAGCGACCTCTACATAGACGATATTGCCAACGGCCTTTATGATCTGCGGGCCATCGGCTCCTCACTTGGAGGAGCAGGACCCTTGATGTATCTGGTTAATGGGAGCATAAAGGGGACTGAAGGTTACATTAAGCATTTAATAGACGAGATCCGAGATTTGTTGAAGAAACGGGATCTAAAGGCTAGCAGGACCAAAGTAGCTATCGCGTGGACGCTAGATCCCTATGAGATGCGTGGAGATAAGATTGAACTTTTATCGTCTCTTGAATCTAAACTGAAGGATTACATAGGAGATGTGGAACGCCAGCCGTGGTCGGTATTCGATCTATATCCAACCGAAAAGACAAGGATTGTGGTAGCGTGCTCTAAACTAGATTTCGCTAGAATTATGACAAAGAATAAACAGAATCCAGATTTTATTATGATGAAGGCAAATCCTATTTGTGAAACCATAGGTTAGATATTAAATCGTCCTGGTTTAGAAACTAAGGAACTGGGTTATGACGAGAAATGTTTAACTCGATGCTAGCCACTCGGCTTTTTTCTTGTCGTATTCTGCTCGGGAATACTTCACCCTTGCAGGGTGCCCCATCACAACCATTCTTGGTGGCACATCTTTTGTCACCACTGCCCCCATCGCTACGACGCTACCTTCTCCCACCTTTACCCCAGGCCTTATAACTGCTCTGCTTCCTATGATTGCTCCTTCTTCGACTATGACCCCGCTCATTTTAGGACTCATAGGATAAGGATCGTTTGTGAAAGTTGCCCCAGGTCCGATGAAGACATTCTTGCCGATTGTTGTTAGAGGTGGAATATAGACAGATCCTTCAATTCGAGTATTTTCACCTATTTTGACTTTATAGTCAACATGTGATAGCGAACCGATCATCACGTTGTCTCCTATTTCAGTATCGTCCCCTACGTATGCAAAATGCCAGATCTTGACGTTCTGGCCAATTTTTGCAGATTTAGAGATGTAATTCGTTATCGTTGACGTGGAATTATTTTGGCTCATTCAAGAATGCCTCTACAGATGCCAAGGATTGCCGGACTTTATAACTTTGTCAGGGATCTTGTTTCTCCACTTCTCTAAAAAATCGATTTCCGATTGCCTTTCGCGCAATTCGTCAGGCAACATTACTGGGATTTCCTCCACAATAGGATAGAAACGAAGACATTTGCCACAAAATAAAATACCCTCAATTATGGCCGTGTCATTACCCGAACCTTCTTCGAGCCGGGTATTTAGTTCAAATAATTCCAACGGATAATGCTTGTCGATAGGACACGCCAAGATATCGAGCATGGCTTTTCTCATTTCTATTTCAGATCCATATAGACAGGCGAGCCAGTATTGCTCGACAAAAGTGCTGCTTCTGCTACCTTAGTAACATTCCTTGCGTCTTCAGGAGTTACTACAGGTTCTTTGATTTTTCCGGCGACAACGTCGAGAAAACTTTGCAATTCTAATGTTAGCGGTTCTTTAAATTTACCACGACGCGGTATTATAGTAGCCTCTCCATAATCTATTTTGATCCTTTGAGTGATATAGTCTCCGGTAATGATACCTTCGGTGCAGACTGCGCTAAACTTTCTTACTCGGTTCGGAGTGATCCAATTTGAAGCGATAATTGCGACCCTCTGCTCGTCGAACCCGAGCATAATAGTCGCAAAATCTTCGTACGAATGAAATTTTGTACCGGAACGTGCAAAAACAACAAGAGGTGTACTATTGAAGAGGTACATTGCAGTATCAATATCGTGGACAGACGTATCGTAAATTATGCCGACGTCTCGAATATGTAAGGGCATTCTGTTTTCTCTATGAAACTCCATCATTAGTAGATCACCGTATTTGTGATTATCTATAAGCTGCTTAACATCCTGAATGGCGGGATTGAACCGTTCGATATACCCAGAGGTCAAGATCACTTTTCTTCTCTTGGCTATTTCGATCATCTCTTCGCATTCACACGAGGAGAATGCTAATGGTTTCTCGACAAAAACGTGAACCCCCTTTTCCATTATTTTTTTTGCCATAGCGAAGTGCGTCTTGGTAGGGGTGCACACTATGCAGCCGTCTAAAGGGTCTTCATCTTCAAGCAATTGCTCGAGCGAAAAATAAGGCTTTGCATCATAAAGCCTGGCCTGTTCTCTTGCACGCAATTCATCCTTATCACATATTGACGCGAGGACACCAATTTCATGCAGAACCCTCGCGTGGTTCTTACCCCATCCGCCAACTCCTATCACTGCGAATCTTCGTTTGTCCTTTGTTTTCACCATACAGGAGTTAACCACCTAGTGTACTCCGCGAGCTCTGCGGTTACGATTTTTGAATAGGTAGTACGAATTCTACCGGTCACAGGACCCTCCTTACCATCGCCTACTACGCGACCATCAATATCGATTATAGCTACTATTTCAGCTGCAGTACCTGTGAGAAACAGCTCCGAGGCCATATATAGTTCGGTGCGAGAAATAGGCCGCTCCACTAGCTCATATCCCAGATTCTTGGCTATAGCTATTGCCGTGTCACGTGTAATACCTTCTAAGGCAGATCCAGCTATATATGGTGTATATATTTTGCTGTTTCTGACGATGAAGATATTCTCTCCTGACGCTTCGCTAACATTCCCATCTCTGTCCAGCATAACTGATTCGTCATAGCCGTTCCTATTGCTCTCTTGAGTTGCAAGTACTGAATTAAGATAGTTGCCAGCAGCTTTTGCCATTGGGGGTGTGGAGGAATCATGAATTCTGCGCCATGAAGAAATACATGCACTAATGCCTTCTACTTTAAAATACTTCGCAAATGGGAATACTATTATCACAACATGCGTAGGGGAGTCCCTTGTTACATTCAAATCAATACCGTGCTGCCCTACAAATGCTAATGGTCGGATATAGCATGATTCTTTGATCCGATTTTTTTTCAATAACTCTATCGTTGCCTCCTCTAGTTCCTTTGCTGAATAATTCATTGCAATGGAATAGACTGCAGCTGAGTGACGGAGTCTGTCCATATGTTCTCTTAATCTAAACACATGAAGATTATTTTTTGATGAATATGCACGAATGCCCTCAAACACTGCAGTTCCATAGTGTAGAGCATGAGTAGTAACTGGAACGGTCGCTTCTTCCCATCTTACAATTTTGCCATCAAACCACATGAAGTCAGCGCCTTTTGTTCTCATTTATGGCAGAGTCAATTCGCGGATTATAAAAATCTTCAAAAGTTAAACAAAGCCTTCTTTTGGAATTTTCATCCCCATCACCCTCAAGGTACTATCGGATGATCTTGCAAATTTCTCAACAATCTGCCAGTTGTGCTCGATCAAGTCTGCGACTCCGCTTGGTACCATATCCCGCCAATTTTGTACCTCATGTCTTTGTTCCGCTCGCGAGCCGTTTGAAAATTTGGTAGTAATTTGGTCGTAGAGCATTTCCTTCACAGCCGAAGCTGAGCCTGCAAACCGACGGGCTTTTATGGGATTAAGCTTAAAGACCGACAAAGTAATTCTTTCAGCAACATCTCCAGTATATGTGATGAACTTTTCTTCTCTCACGTTTCGGAGAATTTGATTTCTTAATATCCAGGAGAATGGAGAAATTAAGGGTGGCAAATATCTTACGAATGGCGAGACTAGCGAGTAATCCGGAGAAACAGTGATGGACTTATTATTTGCGAAAACCGATTCAATCATTGCCTTCCTTATGTGATAAGGGAAAGGGAAACTGCGTGTATTGATCTCTTTATGATTTTTCAAAAACCTTACTGGATAAACGTAAACATTGTAATCTCGCTGTAGTAATAGAGAAATGATATGTCGATGGGTGTTGGTAAAAGGATTCAAGTGTGCTAGGTAGATCGCCGCCACTCTCTCCATCAGTTATAGTAAACTCTAGCAGACATATAAATAACAAAAAGGGTCGAAAAGGCCCTTATGACACTCGCTTTACTTCTATCTCGATCGTGGAGACATTCCGCGTTCTGCCGTCTTCTGATTGCACCGTCTCAGACCCAATTCTTACCTCGCCTACCCTGTAACCGGCGTTTTCCATCCTCTTTAGGATAATCTGTGAAACATCTACTGCTCTACCAATGCTTAACCCTCGTGCCTTGATCGTTACCGACGGCTGATTAGCTAGTTGGATGAGTGTTGAGGTCACATATGCCATCAAAGGCTTCTTTCCTATGTATACTGCGTCGCGTGGACCATCTCTATGAACTTGTGGGTTTTGTTGTGGTTGTGCTTCCGCCATAACAAGTTTAGTGGTTTGGGATAATTTAAATCTAGAAGATGAAACCGTTCCAGCCAATTCATGTTGTGCTATATTGCATATTTTACTTCTTTTTTGACTAATGGGGCCGGCCGGATTTGAACCGACGATCTCCAGCGCCCGAGGCTGGCATCATGCCAAGCTAGACAACGACCCCTCGGCTTGCACAATCATGGCGAATCTTTATTAAAAACATTAGCTGCAGTAAGGAGCATATCCTTTTTTTTCAAATAGCTAGTACCTAATACCGGTGGTCAGTGCTCTGCTACCGATTATCGCGGTTATCTCAATCCTCGGTGTTCAACGGCTGCGACCTATCTTTTTCTTCTTTCGATCGATGCATTAGTTGAATCTATGCCTCTCCATATTATATCGTAGCCCAATTTTGAAAGGAGATCGACATGGCAAGCTTCGGGTACTTTATACTTTTTAAAAAGGAAAATAGCATCCATGAAACTTGAAATAGAATCCAAAGATTTCTCCAGTTCCGATATTTTAAAACGCGAAATTAGATATGTTCCAACAACTAGGTAACTATGCCCGTTATCATTTACATTTACATTTCCTGCCTCCCTAGATCGAAGAGCTATTATCACCGAATCAGAAGGGATATTATATTTTTCAGCTAGCTCGCCTATCGATATTATGCCTCTGCCGCTGCCTCCGTCCGTTCTACTATCGTCTTCGTTGTTATCCTGAGTACCGATAATAAGACGGTCTATTTCTGCTAGCAAACCATTCGGGGCGGTGATTGCTATCCTTCGAACCATCTCCTGATCAATTGACTTCAAGTACGAAACGATTGCCCTCAATGGCACTTGACCGTTTTTATAAAGTATCAAATGGTCCTTTTGTACTAATGAACCCAGTCTCGAGATGAGATCTTTTTCGACTTTTTTATACTTGGATGTGGTGTAATAATCGTTATTCACTGCGATAAAGATATCCAGTTTGTCATCCTTGTTCAGTTCCTTATTCGCAGAAGCAATTCGTGTTAGTTTGCCTATCTTTCGCTCGATATATTCCAGAGTCCAAAAGCCGACTATCTCCAAATATATGCGACAGCCGTATCTCTCAAACATAAAGTCTGGGATGAATGCCTTATCATTGTCCAGAACGATAGGGTCAGGCTCCCTTACCAAGGTCCAGCCTGTGCTGAATTGCTGGAATTTTACCGCAAATTTTTCTTCAACGGTGCTATCAAAGGACGAACCAAGTTTCGCAGTTATCTTCTTACTGTTATTATGATCCGGAAATGCCATTAATTGAGGTGCATTCTCCTTTGAGATGTGAAATTCATACATTTTCCTACCAACAGATATTGACTTCCGGATAATCCATGCCTGCAGCGACCATGATTCTGCACAAATTATAGATGGAAGCAATTTCGCAATCGCCGTGCCGTAGATTTCCGTCATCTTGAACATGCTTTGTGGACCATCGAGAGAACAGACAATTGTATCATTATGATGAATCATATTTTTAGAGGCCCGATCAACTAACGTACTTGGTTGGTTTCGAATATTATACATTAGGCCTACTCTTTTGACATCTCTTAGCACTCGTTTCCAACTCGAACCTCCGTGAAGAGCGACTTGAAGAGTTGTGCAACTGAATAAGAGTGTCTGTATGATGGCGAAGTTATACCATGCCACAAGGATGGCCGGCGTTATTCTATCGAAATGCTCCACAACTAAGTTCTCATCTAGGTCACTCCACATTTGATTTCGGACCTTTTCCTTATCTACACCTAGCTGCCTAGCGACAGATTGAATTATCTCTTCTCTTCTAAGAATAGTTAATGCAAAATCGGATTTAGATGATTCTTCGAATAAACTTCGCCTTATTACATCGGGTTCAATTGTAAGGTCAACCGAATCAATACCATTTTCCGTAGATTGTTCACTAGTGTTAACAAACTTACACCTCCTTTCAAGTAAGGTGGAAAAGCCCCTGACAAGTTTATAATCTCCGTGTTCACTTTCGATTAGTCCAATTCGATCTGTAAGGAGTCCTTTTCTATCTCTTTTCTTCCATGATTCTTCGAACTCTCCGATTATATTAGCTGCCAACGATACATCTTCATCAGAGGTACAAAAGGTTGGGGCAATGCTTTTCCCTTTATTTGAAATTTTGACTCTGAGTAGTTGGAGCGGAATCATGTCAAGTCATGTCACACTTGCGTTGTATTTTTTTTTCTTGCAAGCCAAACGACTAATCCGTCAATCACTCAAATTCACATTCGTAAGATAATCTAGAAAATCTTTAGAATTTAGTTGAACAGCTCTCAGCAAGATTGTGCAGGGATCTAAATCAGAATAAGGAATATGTGCTACACCTCGCATCGATATTGTGCCCTTATCATAGCTCAGCATAGTATATCTCATAACTTATAGACGTATGAAAATTTTAACCTTTGTTTAGCTCTGTATTGTGAAAGATCGAAATCTGCATCGGGCGCTTTCTTATACAATGAAATATGTTTTTTCATCGCCATACAAATTGAGTTAAAGGACAAGGTTTAAAAAACACTCGTGTCTCAGTTATTTATTATATTTAGCAGAGGGGGACCAAGTCTATAACAGTTGATCAAAGATTGATTCAGTTTTTGAGGGAGGGCAAGGACTGGGAGAGGAAAGCAACGAACGTACCGGGAGTCTTTTTATTAAAATTACCTTCGTTCAAGGGAAGATCCGCATCGTTAGGGATTGAAGTTAATCCTATCGGGTCTTCTGGTGTAGCGACAAAGAAGAGAGGCGTAGTCGTTAGGTCAACGATTGAGCTTGAGGAAATCAACAAGTTGCTTTCACATCCAAAACTGGTGGAACTTGCCAAACGGGTAGATGAAGTGAATCCTGAAAGAAAACTTGGAAGAGCAAACACAGCCGAACATGATGTGTTCGAAATCTAACCCTAAGAGCATCGGCCATTTGACTGGCAAGAGCATTCTGTCAGAAAATAGGCGGCCACTAGAAGGTCCAAGATCGATTTTAGATAAAATCAGATTGGCGGACGGTGTATTTGACATTAATATCGATGTTATTATTATTATTATTATTAATGCACCGGCGAATTTCAGCTGACCTCTTTAGGGTTAAGGCTCTCGAAACGCCGAATTTTGCATATTGTGATCCAGATTACTTTATTCCACCGAACCATTCAAAACATAGAAATCCGATCTAGCAAAGCTAAGCAAAGCAGAGCAGAGCTTGACAGATTAAACCATTTAACGTTATGACATCATAACAGATTTTTGAATAATCTTTGATAAAGTTCCGTACAATATACCGGCTATGTTATAAACAGAACCCAAGATATTGGCATGAACACAAAGGCAGATATGGCTAAGTTTTGCAATGCTGACGCAATTGTAAGATTTATTGATATATGGGTTTACAAGTTCAACACTTGCATGGGCCCGTAGCGTAGCCAGGATATCGCGGCGGTCTTCGGAACCGCAGGTCGAGGGATCGAAGCCCTCCGGGCCCGGCTAGTTTTAATTTTACTTATTTTCAAGCTAACGCGCAAAATTCATACAGTATGAGTACAATGACGTCAGTAAACAACGGAGGCCACGAGGTAGTTGGTAGCTACTCAAAAAGTACCTTGTTTATCGCAATCAAGTTAGACGAGTTAACACATAACCATTTATTTTGGTAAATTTCCCTTATACTTGATCCCTCGTTTGAAAGTCTCTGATAGAACCTCTGGGGTAGAATATGTTATTCGCGATATAATTTCATATGCACGAAAATATGAAAGTACAGGAAAACAGATAATCTACTTGAACATCGGAGATCCAGTAAAGTACGATTTTAAGACACCTGACCATATCAAAGCTGCCTTAATAGACGCCGTAACAAAAGACGAAAACTATTATGCAGAGTCGGAAGGCCTTCCGGAATTGCGGAAAGCCATAGTGGAAAAAGAATCTCAAAAGGGATTCCCAGCCGCCGACTCGGACGTCTTAGTCACCAATGGGGTTTCTGAGGGTCTTGATATGACTTTGGCCTCAATAGTTGACCCCGGCACCGAGGTACTGATGCCTGGGCCCTATTATCCGCCTTATGCCTCGTACGTGAAATTTTACGGGGGAAAGCCTATCGAGTTTAAGTTATATGAAGATGGCCTGCCTGATCTCGATGATGTGGCATCCAAAATCAACTCAAAGTCGCGGGCTATTTGCATTATCAGCCCGAATAACCCTACTGGTGAAGTTTTTGATCGTAAAGGCCTACAACAACTAATAGATATTGCAACCGAACATAACCTTTACGTTATTTGTGATGAAATTTACGACAATATTGTTTTTGATGAACCGTTTACCAGTATAGGCAGAGTAGCAAATGATGCTCCGGTAATTTTACTAAATGGTTTTTCCAAAGGATACTTGATGACAGGGTGGCGCTGCGGCTACATCTGCCTAAACAGTGATTCCGGAAAGCTCGATGGTCTACGAGAAAACGTGCCCAAGCTGGCACGAGTACGCATCTCGTCTAACCTGCCAGTCCAGATAGCTGCTATCCAGGCATTGCGTGGCCCGCAAAATCACATTAAAGAGATGATACAGAAGTTACGCAAACGAAGAGACTACGTCGTAAAGCGGCTGAACTCAATAAACGGAATCTCCTGTAAATTGCCCAGGGGAGCTTTCTATGTATTTCCAAAAATTGAGTTAGAACATCGGTGGAAGGATGATCGAGAGTTTGTGCTCGATCTCCTAAACTCTACTGGGGTCTTAACCGTTCAAGGTTCCGGATTCGGTAGAGAATTTGGTGCTGGTCACTTCAGAATTGTATACTTACCTCCGGAAAATGTGCTTGAGGAGGCAATGGACAAGCTAGAGATTTTTATCTCAAGATCAAGCAAATAATTAAAAGTGGTTCCAGCCTATATATCATCAGCTGAATATGTCGTCGATTTCAAAGCCTGCTTGGCAGAAGAGAGATACTGGTCTGACCATTAGAATGGTCTTTAGTTTTGCAATCCTGACGCTATTATATCTTATTTTCTTAAGTGTGCTTGCATATCTTGGAATCGGGTTTATTCCCATAATAATAATTGCCTCCGGAATGATTTTAGCGCAATGGTATTTCTCTGACAAGATAGTTATGTGGAGTTCGGGGGCCAAGTTAGTTTCAAAAGAACAATACCCTCAGTTACACGAATTGATCGAAAGAATTGTTGCAAGAAACAACCTACCCAAGCCTCGCATAGCTGTAATAAATAAAAATATGCCAAATGCCTTTGCGACAGGTAGGGGACAGAAAAGTTCAGTCGTCGCTGTAACCACTGGATTGCTAGATATTTTGGACACAGAAGAGCTAGAAGGGGTTGTTGCCCATGAATTGACTCATATCAGGAACCGTGATGCCCTTGTACTGACACTTGCAAGTCTGTTCTCAACTGTGGCATGGTATCTTATGCAGTTCGGTTTCTACGGCGGCCTGTATAGTGGTGGATACGGCGGCAGGGATCGAAATGGTGGGGGTGCTATGCTAATTATATTATTGGTTGCAATGCTAACCTGGGTTGTCAGCTTTCTCATTATAAGGGCGATTTCACGGTACAGAGAGTTTGCCGCAGATAGAGGGTCTGCACAAATGACAGGAAAGCCTGTCAAATTGGCCAACGCTTTGATGAAGATTAGCGGTACTATGAGACGGATCCCAACCAAAGACCTAAGAGAAGTTGAGGGTCTTAATGCCTTCTTTATTGTACCTGCGCTATCTGGAAGCACAATCGGAAATCTGTTCTCTACTCATCCTCCCATAGAAAAGAGAGTGCAAAAGCTCATGGAGATGGAGGCTTCCATGAGTTGAATTTTTTTAGGAGATTTAAGAAGAATCCTATCAGTTCAAAAGAAAGTTCTGACGCCATTTTTTCGCTATCATCTGGGTATATCACGTTAGAAACTAAACTGGGTCTGAAAAACACAGGCAGGTCCGCGGTGAGCATAAAAGTGGTTGACGGCATGTATTTTTCCGACATGAAAGAAGATATCCAACGTTTTCTTGACGCAAGTCAATCAGACTTTGGTCTAACGTATCGGACGGTGTCGGATTCTTATGGATATCTCTGGGTAATTATTGAAGGGAAACACATGGAAGATATTCTGGCCGGAGTGACTGCTATCGGAGATACGGTTGAAGAAAAAGGATTTTCAGATAAATTACTTGCGACCATATTCGAATTCAGGAGCAACATGGAAAATATTGATAGCATTCAGTATTTGATCTACAATTACAAGCGCAATAATTTCTACCCCTTCGTACCGACTGGTCAAAAAAATCGGGACACCGAGCAGGAGATGAAGATATTATCAGCTGTCGAGCAAGAGGTACACTTTGAAAAAGATATGGCTTTTTGGTACCCAATGTGGGATTTGCCTCTTTAGATTTCTGGGACTACGCCTTCTCCCTTGAAGAGCTTCTTGGCTTCGTCGATTGACAGATCCACACTTGGCAATATAATATCAGATTGAATTATTTCCTTGGGATTAAGTGGTTTCCCAGTCATCTCTACGATTTTTGTTAGCTGTGTTAGACGTTTTTTGAATTCTGTATCATCTGTTCTGTCGTTGCTTACTAGCTGTACTATAGAATTATCGATCCTGCTTAATTCTCTAAGTGCTTTATTATCTACTGTGAACTGACCTTGTCCCATTATCCTCACTATTCTGCTTTTTCTAACCATTCTCACTTTTTTCACTGATTTTGCTTTGTGTCTCGATATTTTACTGGGATGGGTAAGAAGCTTTGTTGCCATCTTCTTGTTATTTTTATTTTTATTCTCGGCAAACTGGGACTTGATGCCGGCTATCCTCCGCTTTGGACGCACTTTGGTATCACTTTTCTTCAAAATCGCCCTACCAGTATCCCTAGTCCGCTGTTTACTAACCGACCTCAATGAGTGTTTCTTAGCCTTGACTGGAACCTTGTTGGCAATTCTAGAAAGTCTTCTTCCGCCCTTATGAGCTTTCATTTCTGCGCTTGTTGTTCTTCCTCAGTTTGTCCATATCTCTTTTTACGTAGCCGCTCAGCCTTTAACTTTGCTAATTCCTCATCGACCGAGCTTTTTACTGTCATTTTCTGTAGCTCCCCCTCTATCTCACTACCACTACCACTCGTCGCTG
>Ga0193747_1000199_pt1 | contig 25095 bp, 22 predicted proteins | sample L1m2metaG_FD_143048 | JGI IMG/M metagenome (GOLD analysis project Ga0193747, IMG submission 143048) | Soil microbial communities from a riparian zone of the East river system, Colorado, United States - L1m2 | ecosystem: Environmental > Terrestrial > Soil > Riparian zone | place: USA: East River...
TCTAGCCCACATTATTCGTGAAAACTGATTCGCGATCGATTTTTCGTTGTTCTTGTTCACTTCAAGACGGCAGTTGACAAGGGTGAGAATTTTGTTGAATCGCGAGTTGATTCTAAAGCGCTTCGGCGGACACAAGACAAGAAACGGAGACACCTCAAGTAGCACTCAACAAGTAAAAAGTTCCTAGCGCGGGGTAAGGACGAAGCTACCCGCTGCGCGCGCCTAAGTGCAAGGCGAGGCGATGGAAGCTGTCCAGATAAGGAAACGATCGTGGCAAGCGCAGCAGGATCCGACGTACTGAAGTCACCACCCGAGCTCCGATTTTCAGAAAACGCTCTCGCAAGATGGAGACCTGCGCCCGGGCGGAAGCTGTGCCGGCCAAACCTAAGCGCATCTCCTGCATCAACACGTAGGCCGCGGCAGTCATCAGCACGCGAAACTGGTTGGCCCAGAATTTTGTGCAACTGGTGCGGCCGATCTCCATCCCATAGTGCAGTTCCTTTATTCGATTCTCGAGATCACCTCGTTGACAGTAGACCTCCTCGTAGAGCCACTGCGGACTCTGCGTCATGTTGGTCACCACGAAGCGCGGATTGTCTTTCGGTTTCTTACCCTCCGCTCGCACCACCTCGGCTTTGTAAATGACGCGACGTTTCCACGGCCAGGTCTTGCGCGTCCGGTACTGACACTCGCCGTAAACATGCTCGGTTTGCTGCGAGCTCTCCGAAGCACGCCGGGCCTGTTTCATGGCCGACTCCGCTTTGCGCTCCAACACCGCATTGGACGCGAAATTGACGAGGTATTCCACTTTCGGCTCGCAATCCAGAAAATACAAAACTTCCGGCGCCGCAAAACCTCCATCCAAACGCACCCGGATCTTGGCTTTCGGAAAAGCTTCCCTCAGCCGTTGGATCAGACGGCGCAGGATGCCCACTGCTCCTGCCGAGCCGGGGGCGTTCCCCGGACGCAACACCGCTGTGACCAGATACTGCTCGGCCTCTTGGTCAAAAGTCAGGAACCCAACCATCGGCAGGTAGCAGTAGCTGTCATAGTGCCAATTAAAAAAGCTCAATTGTTGAGCGCCATGTGTGGGATCGTCGGTGGGATCCAGATCGATGGTGATCAGACGGGCGCGACCCTTCAGTCGTTTACGATGTCGTTCAATCACCGTGTCGGCCAATGCTTCGGCCATACGAAACAACTCTTTACGACCCACACTATTTTCAAAACGTGAGAGGGTAGGCTGCGAGGCTAAATCTTCTCCTTCCACGGGATCACGACCGACCAATAGTTTGTGCACCGGGTCGGAAGCCAGCCTTGCGGCATCGTTGGCATCTTCGTAGCCGCAGGCGATGGCCATGATGCGCTGCGTGAGGAGCTCCTCGAGTTCGTGGTCGACCTTGACCGCCTGCCGCTGGTCTTTGAGACAAGCCGCCAACGCGGCCGTTAGACCTAACCCTCGGTCGGCAGCTTTGAGTAACACCGCTCCCCCATCGGAGCTGCCTTGTGATTGATCGAACTGGGCGACTACCGGCCGCTTAAAAATTCCTGGGAAGAGAACAGACTGTGTCGTGGTATGCTCGGGCACGAAAGCCTCCGGATTGGTCTCAAAACCGCCTAGACAACGGCTTTGTACCATGAACGAGGCTTTTCGTGTCTTAAAAACGTGAATTATTCAGGCTAGGGCTGATTCATCGCGCAAAACAGGCCGTCGCCATTCCCGTGATCGCCAGTTTGAACGGCACCACGCCAGGCGGCTGGGTTCGCTATGCCCGCGAAATGGAGCAAGCCGGCGCCGACGCTATCGAGCTCAACCTCTACTCGATCGAACCCGACCCGCACAAAAGCAGCGATGCCGTCGAGGACCGCTATTGCGAACTCGTGCACCAGGTAAGAGCCAGCTTGCAAATTCCGGTTGCTGTCAAACTGTCTCCATTCTTCAGCTCTATGGTCCACATGGCCAGGCGTCTCGACAATGCTGGTGCCGACGCCCTCGTGCTGTTCAACCGCTTTTACCAAGCCGATTTCGACATTGAAAATCTCGAGCCCGCGCCGCATCTAGTCCTCAGCGATCCTTGCGAGCTCCCATTGCGCCTGCATTGGGTCGCGATTCTCTATGGTTCCGTCCGGTCCGGTCTGGCGATCACAGGCGGGGTGCATCGTGCAGAGGACGTTGTGAAGTGCATGATGGCCGGGGCGCAAGTTGCCATGATGACTTCGGCGCTCCTTCAAAACGGTGTTCGGTACCCGCACCGCATTCTGGATGATCTCGTCGGCTGGATGACCGAGCACGAGTACGAATCGATTCAACAGATGCGCGGCAGCATGAGCCACCGCGCGGTCCCCAATCCCGCCGCCTTCGAGCGCAGCAATTACATGAAGATGCTAAGTTCTTACGCCCTGCGCATTCGCTGAACCTAAGAGTGCGGCGCTGTCGAACCATCGGAAGGGCAAAACAAAGCTAAGTTACAAGTCTAACTGGATCCGGAAGCAAGTTGCGTCAGAAGTCCGCGTCACGGTGGCGCCACCGTGCTTGGCGAGATGGCGGATAGCGCTGTTTTCCGAGTGGAAGTCCGCCACAATCCGCTTTATGTTTTCGGTTCGAGCAATACCGACGAGCTTCTTGATTAGCTCGGCGCCCAAGCCTTGATGTTGAAACTTGTCAGCCACGATCACGCCTATTTCTGCTTCTTCCGCCGATGGCGCACGCGATAGCCGGGCCACGGCAGCGATGCAGGTGCTCCGGGTGTCCGGGTCCGTTAGTTCGGCAACGAGCGCCATTTCCCGGTCATAGTCAATGAAACACTTGCGAATGAGCCTTTCGTGGGCAATCCGCGTGCTCAGCTGTGCCATATGAAAATAGCGCAAGTAAACCGACTCTTCGGAGAGCGACTCGTGAAACCTCGCCATCAGCGGCTCGTCCTCGGGCCGGATCGGACGAATGACGACTGCTGTTCCGTGCTTCATCTTCCAGCGGGAAACATATTGTGACGGATACCGCCGAATCGCGGAGCGTGGCAGATTTGCATCCTCGATCTTGGGGTCAGCTAGAAGAACGCGTGCATCCAGAGCCAGGAGTTTATCCGAAGAGACGACAAGGGGGTTGATATCAATCTCCGCAATCCGCGGCAGTTCGACTACAAGTTCGCTGAAGGCAACTAACGCTGCTTTGAGAGCGTCCAGGTTCACGGCTTTGCGGCCGCGAACCCCCTCAAGTGCCGTGTATATTTTGGTGAGTTCCATCAGCCTTTGCGCCAGCGTCGTGTTCAACGGAGGCAGCGCCAAAGCACGATCGCGAAATACCTCGACGAGCTGGCCGCCCGAACCGAACAAAATGACCGGACCAAATACGGGGTCCACCTTACTGCCCAAGATCAACTCGTAACCTTCGAGCCGCACCATCGGTTGAACGCTCACGCCCTCAAATGCTTTTTCGCCAGCCTTCGAGCGAACAGACGACTGAATGGATCGAAATGCTTTTCGAACCGCAGCTGCATTCGGAAGATCGAGCTTTACGCCGCCTACATCCGTTTTGTGCGTGATCGTCCTGGAATAGACTTTGAGAACGGCTGGGTAGCCAAACTCAGCCGCGTGGGTAGCGGCCTCGTGTGCCGTTCGCGCCACGCGCGTCGGCACGGATGGAATTCCATACAGCGACAGAAGCTCTTTGGACTCGACTTCGGTCAGGAGCGTGCGCCCGCTCGCTAACGTCCGGTCGATGAGCTTCTTCGCTTTCCGGAACCGGGTTCTCGAATCCGTGCCCGATGTTGTCAGCGCGGGAGTCTCATATAGGGCGCTGAGATGAGATGAGTAGCTCCACATGTAATCGAAAGCGCGGGCCGCCGTATCGGGATAGGCGAATGTCGGAATACCCGCGGCGTTCAGGATCGCCTCGCCCTCCACAACGGTTTGCCCTCCCATCCAGCTTGCCAGCACTGGCTTGCCCTGCCCTTGCGCGTAGGGGACCAGGCGCCGGGCTACCTCCGCGGGATTTGTCATTCCCTGGGGAGCGAGGATCGCCAAGAGCCCGTCGCTGCCAGGATCGGCAATGGCGATTTCGACGGCTTTTTCGTAGCGTTCCGGGTCGGCATCGCCAAGGATGTCGATGGGATTCGCGTGGCTCCAGTGAGCCGGGAGGAACGCGCTCAAAGCGCGCAAGGAGTCCTGCGACAGAAGCGTCAGTTCCCCACCATTTGGAATCAAAGCATCTGTAGCCAGCACACCCGGGCCGCCAGCATTGGTCACGATCGTGAGCCGCGGGCCTCGCGGCCGGGGTTGTTTGCTCAAAACTTCTGCCATGTAGAACAAGTCAGAGATGCTTTGCACTCGAAGCACGCCGCACCGGCGAAGCGCGGCATCGAAAACATCATCGCTGCCGGTCATGGCGCCTGTGTGGGATGAGGCAGCCTTCGACGCGGCTTCTGTGCGGCCGGCCTTGATGACGATGATGGGTTTGCTCAAGGCGACTTCGCGCGCAGCAGAGAGAAAGGAACGCGCGTCGGCTATCGATTCGATGTATAGCAGAATGCTTTTCGTCTGCGGGTCTTCGCCATAAAAAGAAATCAGATCGCCCCAATCCACATCGAGCATGGAACCAGTGGACACAATGGCGCTGAAACCCACCTGTTCACGCAAGCTCCAATCCAGAACGGCCGTTAACAGTGCACCACTCTGGCTCAGAAAAGCCACATTCCCGGGGCGCGCAAGATCGTGAGCAAATGTTGCATTGAGTCCGATGGAAGGATTCATCATTCCAAGGCAATTGGGACCAACGAGCCGCATCGAACCACGGCGCAGTTCCGCCTTAATCAGACGCTCAAGCTCCACACCTTCCGCACCACGCTCCTTGAACCCAGCGGAAATCACGATGGCCGAGCGTGTGCCTGCATCCAAGCACTCGCGAACAACACCGGGAACAGTCGTCGCGGGAGTAACAATCACAGCGAGATCGACGGGCTCGGACAATGCCGCCACACTGGGATAACATTTAGTTCCCAGCAACTCGGAACGCTTCGGATTCACGGCAAATACCTTGCCGCGATAGCGACCCTGAACAAGATTTTCAAGAATCGTTCGCCCTACGCTCGCTTCGCGTTCCGTGGCGCCGATTACTGCAACAGACGCCGGCGTGAAGAAACTTTCAAGAGCTGAGCGTGCATGACTCGAAGAACTAACCACAACGGATGACACCATAATTCTCTCTACCCTCGTGAAATTCTTTCCCCGCGCTTATATATGCATCAGCTACGCTAAGTGACGAACAGCGGTGTAGAACGAACTCGACTTCCGTCGCTCTGAGCTGCCAATCCAACTGTCTTCAGCCCCGGACAGTCAGAACCGGGCACCCGGCGTGTGCCACTACCTTGTGGGCTGTAGTGCGCTCGAGATGCGTGGCTGCTCCGAGGTGCCCGGCAGCGTCGCGGACTCCCAGCACGATCAGATCAGCCTCAAGTTCCTCAGCGGCTTCAAGAATCCGCTCCGCGGGATTTCCGAACCGCACGGTAGCCTCGGGACGGCACCACAGTTCTGCTTCCGGGGGAACGCGCTCGTAGAGCTGGTGCATCACGTTGGCCACTGAGTCTTGTGGTGTCCTCTTGCTCACCTTAAGATCTGGGTCACGCATTACGTGCAGAAGGAGGAGTCTTGCTTGATTCTCTTGTGCCATGGAAATGGCGTACGGTGCAGCTGCTTGCGCTTCCGTCGTGAAATCGGTGGCAAAGAGCACGCGACGAAACTGGCCGCCGCTATGTACACCTTTTCTTACGGACGGACCAATCGTGAGAACTGGAACCCTGGCCCGTCTGAAGATTTCTTCCGCCACAGAGCCGAGCAAGAGCTTTATAGCGCCCGTACGTCCATGCGTACCCAAAATCACCAGCTCAATCTCCCACTCGCTTAACGCTTGCTCGACTGGCGGCCAAACTGATTCGCCCCGGACAAGCATCGTCTCGTGAGGCACTCCGACAAGCTGCGCATCGAGTCGTTGCATGCCTGCTTGGGCGCCTTCCTCCAATCCCTCGATTGCGGCTGCAGCTGACTCTGGGGTCGCGTAAGCCAAGGGGACGGGAGTCAGCACATGCATCGCGTACAGCTTGGACGCATATTCACGGGCAATGGCTGTTGCGAAAGGCACTGCGAGTTCAGATGGCTCCGAAAAATCCGTCAAGAGAAGGATGTTTTTCAGAGTAAGCCGTACTCCTGCTTCGATGGCTCTCATGGTTCACCTCGTTGTTCACAGTCTGCGGCAAAGGCAGAACGATATGCCGTGATTCCGGTCACGTGAACTTGTGACGGCGGTCACAGGATTGTGCCCATGCGTGGTGATGCGCGCAACATTGCCAGTGAACGGGTGCCCCGCACGACTCCGTGGACCTTCTGGCTTTGCCAGTCCTTCTCAAACCATGGAAACGCGTGCTCACGGCCGGAATGTCTCAATTAAATTCCTCTATTCCACGAGTTGGAGGTTCAAGGCGATGCGCACGCCATTGACGAGGATGATGCTTTGATCGAGGAGCTGCTGGTTCGTGATTTCAGCGTTTACGAATTGTTTGAGGGCGGCGCGCGGGCAAATGAATTCAATGGCCTCGGAGGCGCCTTTCGCGCCAGGAGCAAGTTTGTTCAAGACGGAAAAGTCAAAAAACTGGAATTTGATGTCCGGAGAAATCCTGTCGGATAAATCCTTGAGCAGTGGGGCAAGGAACAGATCAAAACTCTGGGCAGCTCTTTTGTAGATGGAGCCTTTCACAGGAACGAACTGGATGGAATTTCGCAGGGTCATCTGGAGCGCGATCTGATCGCGGAACACCATGAAGGTCGGCGGAGCGTAATCGACAAAATGAAATTTGGTTGCGCCTTCCTTGGCGAGGGCAGCCAACTGAGCTTGATACTTTTCGTTCAGACGTTCGGCGTCCGCCGGCGCGGGCGGTGGACTAGCGGGCGGCGGATCAACAGCCTTGGGCAGAGGCACAACCGGATTGGCGTTGGCAGGGGCGGGATCCGCAGGGACCGCAACCGCCGGAGAAACGGGAGACACCGGATGGTTTAATTTGAGAAGGGATGAGTGGCCCGCCGCCGTCGAAGAACGCGCAGTGGACGTTGCATCCGGCTTGGCGGGAACGGACCGAGGCAGGGCCTCGACGTTGAGGGGATCGCGTTCCGTGAGGGAAAGTCCAAAATCTTTTCCGCTAATGAAAACTTTCGAGCGATTCAAGATTTCCTGACGCTCGGGATCCGCGGAGGCACGAGAGAGCGCCCACGCATCATCGCGATCCAGCACCACGACGAGATTTTCCTTTCCTTCATAGTCGTAGCTGCGATCGCGGGCACGGGTGTGATGGGAAATTTCAAAACCGAAGCCATCACAAGACAAGTCCTGCGGCATAGTGGCCGTCACCAAATTCAAGACGGGGAGGACAACAGCGCGAAAGGTATTGGCGGCACGTTCGTTCTGCGTGAGACGAGCGGCGTCGTAGGCGGCGTTGTAATTTCCCGTTATTTTCAAAATCACACGATCTTGAAAGCGGACGAACTCCAAGCCGCGCGAATCGGATTCGGCCTGCTGCGCGGGGTCAAGTCCAACGTAGCGGCTAAGATAAAAAGAAAATGGAAATTTCGTTTTGGCGATGGATTGGTTGAGCGCTTTCAGTTCGGGGAAATAGGTTTCCTCGAGCGCTTTCAAATCAGGATTGAGGATTTCAGCCGGGCTCACCTGCGCTGATGCGGATGGTCTGGAAAAACCGATAGCCAATCCAAGCGTTGGAATTAACAAGCGCCACCAAACGTTGTCAGACATATTGAATCTTACGACTCGCAATGTGAGTATCTCCTATTTCGCAGAATACTGGGATCCAGGCCGGGCGGGAGGCCGGTACGGCGGCTGGGCAATGGCCCGTGTGAAGGCAATCACGGAACGAATCTCCTCCGCCGAAAGCGTTTTGCCGTAAGGCGGCATCATCGCGGATTTGCCCATGGCGCTGCCACCCAATGTGATGATGTTCTGCATGAATTCATCGCTTTCGGCGTTCAGCGCCGCACCATCATTCAACAAGGGCGAAACAGGGGTCAGGTTCGAGCGGTTGGAAGGACCGGCCGGAGTCGCGTCGGCGTGGCACCAGACACAGTCTTGGTAAAAAATGCGTTTTCCTTGCGCTTGCTGATAACTCAGAGGAATGACGTGCTGCGCATCCGTCCAATCGGCTTCTGTATCGTAGGCAGCAAGAAGCGGATCGGCTTTCGCGGCTTCAGCATACTTGCGGCAACCTGACACACCGGCAATGGTCATTAATAACAGGGCGCTCATCCAGATGTGGAATCTCATAGGCCAGGTCCGTGAGTTGCAGTGCGCGAAACGGAGGCGCTCGCAGTTTTTTGCGGCTTGATGCTCTGTCGCAAGGTCATCAGGTACGCCGTCAAGGCTCTGACCTCGTCTTCCCTGAAATTTCGACGGGGCTCGATCGTATCGGGAATAAGTGCTTGGGGATCTCTCAACCAAGCCTCGATCCACGCGGGCGTCAACCAGCCGCCTGCATTGTTTAGGTTGGGACCGACGTATCCGCCAGTGCCGCCGATGGTGTGGCAGGACTGGCACTGATACTTCACTTCGTAGAGCTGCTTGCCGAGAGCCACCATCGCGGGCGTGAATTGCATGGCGTCCACGGCCGCGGGATTCGCGGCGGGATGCTGCAGGACCATGGTCATGTAGTCGGCGAGCGTGGCGGCGTCCTTGTCGCTCATATTGAATTGAGGCATGCGCAAGATGAGCGTTGGGCGAAGGGTTTGCGGGTTCTTCAGGAAATCCACGATCCACTGCCGCTGCGCGCGGCTGCCTTCGTAAGTGAGCTCGGGGGCGAGGTCGCCGCCATAGCCGTTGAATTTGTGGCAGGTATAGCATTTGTAGCGCTCGTAGACTTCGGCAAACGCCCCGGTGGGGCGGAAAGCAACTTCCTTGCGCGGGACGACCAGATTTTGCAGCGCGCTTGTTGGCGGTGCGCCTTTCATGCTGAGGAGCGCAGTGGTGATGGCGTCGAGGTCGGCCTGGTTCCAGTTGTATTGGGGCATGCGCGCGGCTGGATTGACGGAGATGGGGTCCTGCAGCTTCGCTTGAATGTAGGAAACAAGATTGTGCGGAATCTTCGCGACGCCGAATTCCAGCTCGGAGGCGTTCTTTCCGCCGAGCGCGCTCAGGTCCGGCCCAAAATCTTTCTGCGGATTCAAACCCTCAATCAAATGACAGCTCGCGCACCCTTTTTCCAGAAAGAGGCGATGTCCGAGCTGAACCTCCTGCTCTGTTGGCTGACGGAGCTGTGGAACGCTGGTCAGGAGGTCGGAATCCGTGAGCTTGGCCGTGATGTACTGCGTGACCTTGTAGAGATCTTCATCCGACCAGCCGTAGCGCGGCATCCGGGTATGCGGTAGATAGCTCTGCGGGTCGCGTAGCCACGCGATGAGCCAATCGGGATTGACCTTACTGCCGACTTTGGTGAGCTCCGGGCCAATATCGCCGCCGATCAGCTTCGCTTCACCGGCGCGAGTGACGGCAAGTGCGTGGCACGTCGAGCAAAACATTTGGCGGAAACGCAATTCGCCTTGAGAAATCAATTCAGGATTTTTACTCCAGGCGGCAACGATGCGAGAATCGATCTTGTACGGTAGGAGAGCTTTGGCCCTTTGAACACTGAGATAGGCGGAAAGAGCGAGGAGTTCGGTCTCGGTCAGACGGAACTTCGGCATGCGCGGTTCTTCTTCTGTTTCGTAGCCATTGACGGTGACGTTGCCGTCTTTGTCCAGGATCGTGCGCGGCTCTTTCAGCCACTTGTAAATCCACTCGCGGCTGACTTTGGTGCCGACGTTCGTGAGATCGGGACCGAGCATCGCGGGACGTTCGATTCCCGGGAGGCGATGGCAGCCCTGACAATTCAATTCGGCGAGAAGCTCACGGCCCTTTGTCAGCTGCGGGGTCTGCGGCAGGTCGGCATAATGACACGTGCCGCAGGAGGCTTGAATGAAGCGAGTCGGCAGGGTCGGCTGTTCCCAGGCAAGCGTCGATTCGTGTGCTTCGGCAACTTCCGTGGCGGGGCCCTGGCCACGATGGCAGACGGTGCAGCCCCAGTCGCGAACATTGTGGGGAATGAGCGGATGCGCGCGGAAGGGCTGAGGCACGGCATTATCCGCGAGGCTCGCCTGCGTGATTCCTTGGTGGCACGTTGTGCAACGGTCGACAATATTCATTCCAGGAAGCCAGATCTGATCGATGTCGGGGCGGTAGTCGGCGAGCAGCTTCTTTGTGTCTGGACGGGTTTGCGCAAAACGCAGGTAGGAACGCTTGTACTGTTTCCACTCGCGGCGAAAATCCTTGAAAGGCGAAATCGCGAGCACCGCCAGGAACGCAAGACTGGAAACCGCAAAGACCAGACGCGTGCGATGAGTCAACTTGCCCATGTCTTCAGCCGACATGAGTCCTCCAAGGCCACACCCAGGACCAGCCGGGGCCCCGGAAAAAAGTGCCAACGACGGTCAAACAGAGGGCAACAGCGATGAACCACGTCATGACCCACCAGGAGACTGGCTTATTGGCTAGCGCGTGCAACAAACCTTTTTCTCCCTCTTTGACGGTATAGGAAAAAACTAAGGGAGCGGCAACGAGCGCTGTGGGTACGAAAATCGTCCAGGCATGGAACACGGCAAGAAATGCGAGCAGCACGAGCACGGTGACGAGGACGATGGTCAGGTTTTGGGAGGGCCTGCGAGCCCAAATCGGTTCGCCCTCGATGTTCACATTGAAGTAGGGGATGACGACGAGAGCGATCACGACCAGCGTCGGAATCAGGATTCCGGCGACGAAGGGCGGAAAAAAGTGGAGAAGTTCCTGAAGGCCGAGAAAATACCACGGGGCCTTTGCGGGATTCGGCGTAAGCAGCGGATTCGCGAGTTGCTCGAGCGGAGCGTCCCAGAAGAGTGCGACGAGCACCATGGCGATGACGAGCACCTGAAATGCGATTGCCTCGCGGATCAGGAGATGGGGATAAGTCATCAACTGCGGGCCGCGATCGCCGACCACTTTGGCGGAAGTCTTTTTCGTGACGAAGACGATGCGGCGCGGCTCTTTCTTCGCGTCGGAGCTGAAGCCGGTCTCGATCTTATTCTTTTCCATCGTTGTCCTTCGGCTTGACAGTCAGACCGCCGTCCTTTTGCACGCGCCAGAAATGAATTCCGATGAGCAAGAACGCGACGAGCGGGAGAATGACGACGTGCAGCACGTAGAAACGCAACAGCGCGTTTTCGCCGACGATGTTCCCACCCAACAGGAGAAAACGAATTTTGTTACCCACCACTGGCATCGCGGAAATGATGTTGGTGCCGACGGTCACGGCCCAAAACGCGAGCTGGTCCCAGGGCAGGAGATAGCCCGTGTAGCTGAGGAACAGCGTGACCAAAAGAAGGATCACGCCTACCACCCAGTTGAATTCATGCGGCGGCTTGTAGCCGCCGCGGTAAAACACGTGAAACATGTGCCAGAACACGGCAAAGACCATCAAATGCGCGGCCAGCCGGTGAAGATTTCGAAGAAAGACGCCATTGGAAACGACAAATTCAAGATCCTTCATGTCGCGGTAGGCATGCGGCGCCGCGGGATGGTAGTAAAACATCAGCAAAATGCCAGTAACAAATAGCACGATAAAAAGGAGGAAGGAGATCGACCCCAAATAGTAAGAGGCGCGCACGCGGAGGGACTTTTCGCGAACCTTGACCGGCAACCAGTGGAGGAAGAGATTGCCGAAAACGGCCAGGCTGCGGGTGCGATTCGTATTCGCGGGCCCGCGCCGGAAGATCGACTTCCAGATTTTGGTTTCGCGAAGATTCTGCAGCGCCGATTGAAAGGATGTCGCCATCTTCTCCCTCAAAGTTTGAAGACTTGAGCGGGCTTAATGCTTTGCAGCTTATCGACGAGAAGCTCGCCGTCCGCTGTGAGCGAGATCGCGAAATGGGGGAGCGGCCGTGGCGCGGGACCTTCGATTTTTGTGCCGTCCGCCTTGAATTTGCTGCCGTGGCACGGGCACGCAATCATCTCCGCATCAGCCTTCCACTGTGTCACGCAGCCAAGGTGCGTGCAGACCGCGGAGACCGCATAGAAACCCTCCGGCATACGCACGATGTAAACCTGCTGCTCCTGGAGAAAAGTTACAGAATGAACAGGATACAGATCGGGATTGCCAGCTCGGAACGTCGTCGACGGTTCAAAAAGGACATTGGGCGAAAAATATTGATAGGTTACGGCGACAGACCCAAGTCCCGCGATCCCGAGAGCGCCCAGCGTGATTTCATTCAAGAAATCACGCCGGGTGATCCCGTCCCCCGCCTGTGCCGAGCGGCGTGCTGGGGGAATAGGGGGATTTCCTGCGTCGCTCATGCGTGTAGAACCATCTTTTCAATTTGGACTAAGTTGGGATCGCGGTCGAACACTTCGTAAGATTCCATGGTGATCGTTTTCACCGGGCAGCGCTCCGCGCAGAGACCGCAACGGATGCAGATGGTTTCGTCCTTGACCATCACGGAGCCCTCTACAGCCGTCAGCGCTTCGACAGAAAGATGTTGCAGGTCGAGCGAACGAAATTCCGCCTCAGAAGCCAGCCGTCCCTTGGTTTCGTCGGAGAATTGCAACTGGCTAAGGGGCACAAGCTGGAGGCAGTTCTCAGGGCAGACATCCACGCATCCGCCGCACAGGATGCATTCTGTTCCATCAGCTTCATTCCCTTCAAAGATCGTGTTAATCCAGCATTGCAGGCAGCGGCTCGCCTCGGTCCTCGCCTGTTCCTCGGTGAAGCCAGTTTCGACTTCGGCGACCCCGGTGCGGCGCTCCAGCGGAATCACCGGCACAGCAAGCCGGGAATACTCGTCGTAGTGCTCCGTCATCTGATGATGATCGAGCAACGTGATCTGCACGTATTTGGGCTTGGGCTTCCATTCCGAGCCGCGAAGATACTTGTCGATCTGCTCGGCGGCTTTCTTGCCATCAGCGACGGCACTGATAATTAGACGAGGTCCGAAGGCTATGTCCCCGGCCGCGAAAACGCCCGGCGCTGTGGTCATCAACGTCTCGCTATCGATTTTCAGCGTCCCTTGCCGCGTAGCCTCGATCCCATCCGACGGCGAAAGAAAAGAAAGATCGGAGGCCTGGCCAATGGCGAGAATCACCGTGTCGCAGGGAATGACGGATTCCGTGCCCGCAGCAAAGGCCGGACTGAAACGGTGCTGAGCATCAAAGACGGAAGTGCAACGAATAACTTCCAGGCCCGTCACCTTTCCGCCCTTGCCGATAAATTGTTTCGGGCCGAGTGAAGGGTGAATTCGGATCCCTTCGACAAGCCCTTCTTCAATCTCTTCCTCGGATGCAGGCATCTCCTCCCGCGACTCCAGGCATACCAGATGAACTTCGCGTGCTCCCATGCGTAATGCCTGGCGGGAAACATCCATCAACTCCTTCATGGCGACATCATGCTCGCTGGAAGTCAGTTCATCGGGAAGTCCGGCGCCTTCCCCATCGTGTGCAAGTTTTTGTTGCTCGCGCATGGCGGACCTAGCGACATCAATCGCCACGTTGCCGCCGCCGATGACGACGACTTGCTTTCCAATGGAAAAGCGGTACCCCAGGTTTACGTTCAATAGAAAATCGATGCCCTTCACAACACCGTCGAGATCGTTGCCGGGCAAATTCAAATCGCGGCTGCGGTGTAACCCAAAGGCAAGCAGAATCGCCTTGTAACCCTGTTGGCGCAAATCGCGGAGCGAAAAATCGCGCCCCAGACGCATGTTCAACCGCAGCTCGGGGCCCAGATCGAGAATCTCCCTGATCTGCGCCTGCAGGACGTCGCGCGGGAGACGATATTCGGGAATTCCCAGGTGCATCATGCCGCCGGGCACGGGAGCTGAGTCGAAGATCGTGACCGCGTAGCCGAGCAACGCGAGATCATGCGCAGCGGACATGCCGGCCGGTCCAGAGCCAATGACTGCGACTTTCTCCGGGTGAATGACATTGGGTTTTTCAGGAAAGACATCGATTGCGTTTCGCGACTCGGGGCCATATCGCTCGGTAAGAAAACGCTTCAGCGCACGGATCGAAATGGGCGAATCCAACTGTCCACGGCGGCAAGCGGGTTCGCAGGGGTGTCCGCAAACTCGGCCGCAAATGGAAGCGAAAGGGTTGGGGACCCGAGCGTAGCGGTACGCTTCCTCGTACCGTCCCTGCGCGATCAATGAGACATACCGTCCGGCCTGTGTGTGGACGGGACATGCCTGCATGCAGGGAAAGTTCGACTCCAGCCACTCAAGGTCGACGAGTTTGGTGCGCGTGCTCACTTGAGTGGCTCTCTCGGAGTCCCCAATCTGCTACTTCTTGACCGTCAGGTCAACGGTTGCCGTTGCACCGCTGAGATCCACGGCTTGTGTAGTTGGTTTGCCGTCTTCACTCCAGGTCTTCAATGTATATTTCCCGGCAGGGATGTTCTTGATTTCAAAATTGCCTTCCTTATCGGTAACCGCAAAATACGGCGTGGAAACAACCACAACGTAGCCGGACATTTCGGGATGGACGTTGCAAAGGAGAGAAGCTGTGCCGAGGTCATTGAATTGAAACGGTTTCTTCTCGCCCTTCGGCCAAGTGCCGAGATTATGAGAGAGCTTTTTGTTTCCGCTGATCGATGGCCAATACACGTTATGGCCCACAGGGTCGCTGTTCAGGAATTCCACCGTCGTTCCCTTCTGCACAGCGACCAGATGGGGAAGGAATGCCATCTTCCGCTGGTCGATCACGACGTGGTCTTTCGGTGGATCGAATTTCTTGTCGGCAATCGCATCCACGTAGACAGCGATGTTTTCTGCCGACTTGATCCCTTGCACGCTGACCTTTCCTTCGATTTCATTGGCCCGGCTTGCCCCTGCCAGGGTTAGGACCAAGCTAGTTGCGACTGCTGCCTCTGCTGCGATTCTCCATAGACTCATGACATTCCTCTCGTATTTGATGTGCGTGTGATTGAAGTTCCGAGCCCGATATTTCTAGAAGACGTAGTCGATGCCCGTCTGGAACGTGTTTGGGCGGAAGAACAGAGTTCCGGTTACAGGATCCGTATAAGGCTGCCCGAATGTGTATTGGTATTCGCCAACGAGTTTGATGTTGGCGCGCAGCAGTATCTGGTAGCCCGGGCTAAAACGGTTCCGCGTGTGGTACTGCGATGCAGGCGTGCCATTCACAAAATCCGCATGGGAATTCACCGCGTCGTAGTGGAAGGTTCCGATCAGCCAGGGATAGAACCAATAATTGGCTCCCGCAAACCCGCCGGAGAATTTCACCGCAGGCGCAACGGCGATGGTCGGAGGCGCCCCGGCAGTAACCACGTGGTTGTCGTCATGACCGAACATTCCGAGTCCGAATAGTTCCAACTTCCGGTATTTGAAACGAAGATCGCCGCCGACGCGATAGAACGGTTCCTGGATGGTCGCCAAACCCGGGAAGAGCAGGCCGTCCTGGTTCTGCTGATTCTTGCCGTAGTAGTAGAAAAACCCCAGCCGGACGGACGTGTGGTCCCGTGGTCCGGTTGGCCCCGCGGCTTGGATGGCATTGCGGCTCTCCGGATCGCGCTCCAGGTTGAATTTCTGCGAGACTCGGAAGTAAACGTCTTTTGAACTGCGAGACGGCCCGGAGTCATTACTGCCGTTTGTCACCGCTAGGGACCAGGAGAAATTCCCATTATTGGGCGTACCACCGAATTCGATGCCGCGCTGCGGAGCGCCTAGCGTGAACTGGTTGTTCGTGGTCCCCAGGATCCCTCCCACATTAGCCTGGCCGTAAACGTCGTAGTCCGAGAGGTAGATGGTTCGTGCCTGAGTGAATGGGAGGTCCAATTCAAATTGCCCGAACCGGACGTTTAGAGCATTCTTCGGGAGGTTGAAAACACGGCCGAGATCGTTGTATTTGACATACCCGTCTCCCAGTCCGCCGTCGGCTCCAGAGCCGCCCGTAGAAATGTCGTCATCGATCCAAAACGAGATGTTTTGCCCGAAGCTCCCCGCGCTGATGATCGTGAACGTGTTTGGAGCAAAAAGGTCAGCCCGCGGTGCGAATCCGTTTTGAGCGATGACCCCTGCCGGTTGCTTGCGATTCAGTGTGAAATTCCCTTCGTACCGGAACGCGATCGGCAGGTAGCCAGGAATTTCGCCGGGATATACCGCACCAGGGAATGCCTCCTTCTGCGCCTTTGACCCCAGCAAGACTGGGGGCTCTTTCACAAAGACTTCGTCGTCCTTCGGGAACTTGAACCCGTTTTTCTTGAATGCCTCTCCGAAGTCATTCAATTCCGGATAGTTATTGTGGCAAGTGGTGCATGAGGTTTGGTACTTCCGCGAAAACGCGGGGATCGCTGAAGTCTTAGGCACCGATGCAAGCATTACCCACAGAACGACCACGACCGCAGTCACACTCGCCATAATGCTGGTATTAAATACCCGACCTTTCATTCGCTTATCCTCCAAGTCTTGCCCACCGAACTGCGGGCCAAGTTCCCGAACTCACCGCTTAGGATTCAACGGTGACCATTGTCACTTCTGGAAAGGCAGTCCTGCCGTGACGCTTGTCACCCATGAATGTGACGGCCATCATACGCCTGTTTGGAAGGGTGATCCAACGAAGGAGGGACAGGGAGCTAAGCTCCCAAGACGCTTTCGAGCCCTGCCTTATTTTTGATGATCACAGTCGAACCTTTTACTTGCAGGAGCTGTTTCTTCTTGAAATCGGCGAACAGCCGCGTCACGGTCTCTCGGGAAGCCCCGATCATCTGGCCGATTTCTTCATGGGTGAGGGTGAGGGTAAGTCTTACCTCGCCCTTTCCTTCGTCATGGTCTGCGGAGAGATCGAGCAGGAAGCGAGCCAATTTCTCGCCTGCGGAATGAGACAGACCAATCGTTCGCATTTCCGCGATCGCGGAATGATACGTTTCACCGAGCTGCTGCGCCACGCGTAGTGCTGCCTCGCCGTGCTCGCGCAAGAAAAGCAAGAAATCCGCCCGAGAGATGAAATTCGCTTGCGTGGGTTCGATTACATCGGCCGTGAGCTCATACGGTTTCCCTGTGACCGTCGCGGGCAGGCCCAGAACTTCTCCGGCTTCCGAGATCCTAAGAATGAGGCTTCTCCCGTCGGCAGACGACGTCGACAGTTTGACCTTACCACTGCACAAAATGAAGACCCCGCGCGGTGACTGCCCTTCCACGAAGAGAGTTGCCCCCTTCGGATAGGCCGCTGCCGAGGTGATGGCGGCCAACTTCTGCACCGCAGGTGGAGGAAGATTGCAAAAGAGCCGATCCTCGCGGTGGGGGCAGGACAGGCAGCTCTCAATAATTTCTAGGCCGTAGGGGGCGCGCATGAGTTCACCGCTTCGGAGTATACCTCCCTGCCTACGCGACACAAAACGAAACCCGCTTGGCTTACGCAGCCGTCCGGTAGATGACAACCAATTCGCATATTTACCGGAATCCAAGATTTCCTGTCTGTGATGGCCATCACACTGCCACGTGACTAGGGTTACAGCAACCCTTTTCGGCTAAGTGCATATTTTGAGTTGCGTGGGAGGTGTAAAATGCAAAAGGATGAGCGCGACCTCTTGGAAGTTCTAAAGTTTGAACTTCAATTCCTCGAGGACGGAGGCTATGGGCGTTCGCCGAGGACGCCCTGGAGGCCTCAGTATATTTTCGAAGACTCTCTCACCTGCATGAACTACGATTCCAAAGAGAATCCCGGTCCGTGCAGTGATTGTGTTCTGATGCAACTGGTGCCACCCGAACGCCGCTCCGAAAAGATTCCCTGCCGCCACATTCCGTTCAACGTATCCGGATCCGGTGAAACGCTGGATTCCCTTTACCGTTGCAGCGATCAAAACGAGATCGAAGAAACAGTTGGAAGCTGGCTTAGGGCAACTATTCAGCGTCTGGAAGAAGAACGGGCAGCTGCTCGCAAGGCTCACAGCAAGCAGCCGCCCCCCGGCGGCGGAACGCTGAGAGGAACCCCTCTGTATCAGAAACAGCATCCCAAGTGTGCAAACCCGGCGTGTCCGACTGCCTTTCATTGGACCGGAGGCGGCAAGTTTTTCCGATTTCGGCCCGATCCGGTTTCAGCAAATGGGAATAGTCCAACTGCTGATTCGCCAGGCGTAGTCCACGGCGTGAGGCATTACTGGCTGTGCGAGCGTTGCTCACATGTTTTCACACTGGTGTACGAAGACGGAAACGGCGTCATGCTCAAGGTGCTCTGGCCGGAAATCCCCGTCGCGGAAGCCCACACGGAGTTGTCGGCAACTTAGCGGGTGTGGCGACTTTACGACGGGCCGGTGCTCGCGTGCACGGGCCGCTCCACTCGTTCCCTAACCCCACGCATTCTGCTCGCTCAGAGTACACAGTCTGGGCTCCCCTAGTTGTGATGGCCTGTTCAAATTCTTGGGGATAAGATTGGATCGTGGCCTCTGCGATAGAGGACTTTTTCTTGCTCGGCCAGTAATGAGCGGCTTCGATCCAAAATACGGAGGACACTGTTATGGCTTCAGCGCCACCTACAGATTCAGCAAGGCTTCATGAATCCAAACAGCCTCTAGCCGAAGAAGAGCTGCGCAAGATGCACGCGTACTGGCGCGCTGCAAACTATCTTTCTGTGGGGCAGATCTATCTTTATGCCAACCCACTCTTGCATGAGCCGCTGAAAATCGAACATATCAAGCCCCGCTTGCTGGGTCATTGGGGCACGACACCAGGGTTAAATTTCATCTACGTTCATTTCAATCGCTTGATCAAGAAGCACGATCTGAGCGTCATCTATGTAACGGGTCCAGGTCATGGAGGGCCCGGTTTGGTTGCCAACACCTATCTGGAGGGCAGTTACAGCGAGCTCTATCCCAACATCTCACAGACTGAAGAGGGCCTGAAGCGGCTTTTCAAACAGTTCTCATTCCCGGGAGGTATTCCGAGCCATGTTGCACCGGAGACGCCAGGCTCGATTCATGAAGGCGGCGAACTAGGGTACTCGATTGCTCACGCTTACGGAGCCGCTTTTGACAATCCAGACCTGCTGGTTTGCTGTGTGGTTGGTGATGGCGAAGCGGAGACGGGTCCGCTCGCAGCCAGTTGGCACTCGAACAAGTTTCTGAACCCCGCTCGCGACGGCGCTGTTCTTTCCATCCTGCATTTGAACGGATACAAGATCGCGAATCCGACCATACTCAGCCGTCTTAATGATGCGGAGTTGACTCAGCTTTTCACCGGCTATGGTTACAAACCGTATTTTGTGGAAGGCCATGAGCCGGAGACCATGCATCAAATCATGGCACACACGCTCGAGACGATCATCGAGGAAATTCACACCATCCAGAATGGCGCCCGCGCGGGACGGTCTACCGGACTTCCTGCGTGGCCGATGATCATTCTGCGAACGCCGAAGGGCTGGACCGGGCCAAAGACAGTGGACGGAAAACCGGTCGAAGACACTTGGCGCGCGCACCAGGTGCCCGTTACGAGTTTCACGTCGCACCCGGACCACGTAAGGATACTGGAGGAATGGCTGAAGAGCTATCGGCCTGAAGAACTGTTCGATGGAAATGGCAAGTTGATTCCGGAACTCGCGGAACTCGCGCCGAGGGGCACACGCAGGATGGGCGCCAATCCGCACGGGAATGGCGGAACGTTGCTTAAGGACCTTGTGATGCCGGACTTCCGCGAATATGCGGTGAGAGTGTCAAAGCCGGGCACTGAGACGGCGGAAGCAACTCGAGTCTTAGGAAATCTTCTACGCGATGTTATGAAACGGAACGCGGACTCGAAGAACTTTCGGGTATTCGGTCCTGACGAGACTGCCTCAAACCGTCTAGATGCTGTGTTCGAAATCACCGACAAAGTTTTCATGGGGCCGGTCCTTCCTACGGACGAGCACCTCTCAAGAGATGGCCGGGTGATGGAGGTACTGAGCGAGCATATGTGCCAGGGCTGGCTCGAGGGTTATCTGCTCACCGGCCGTCACGGCTTCTTCTCCTGTTACGAAGCCTTCATTCATATCGTGGACTCCATGTTCAATCAACACGCAAAGTGGCTCAAGGTGACGAGAAATATTCCTTGGCGACGCCCAATCGCCTCATTGAATTACCTCCTCACGTCACACGTTTGGCGCCAAGACCATAACGGCTTCACCCACCAAGATCCTGGCTTCATCGACCACGTCGTGAACAAGAAGGCGGATATTGTCCGCGTGTACTTGCCTCCGGATGCCAACACCCTGCTTTCGGTGGCTGATCACTGCCTCCGCAGCCGAAACTACGTCAACGTCATCGTTGCTGGAAAGCAACCGGCGCTACAGTGGCTCGATATGGAATCGGCCATCGAGCATTGCACGAATGGAATCGGAATCTGGCAGTGGGCTTCGAACGACCAGGGAAGCGATCCGGATGTGGTGATGGCCTGTGCTGGAGATGTCCCAACATTGGAGACGCTTGCGGCCGTCGATCTGCTGCGCCAGCATTTTCCGGACATCAAGATCCGGGTCGTCAATGTGGTTGACTTGATGACCATTCAACCCTCAACCGAACATCCCCACGGGCTCTCCGACCGTGAGTTCGACTCGATCTTTACAATCGACAAGCCGGTGATCTTTGCCTATCACGGCTATCCCTGGCTCATTCACCGCCTGACTTATCGGCGCACCAATCATGACAACTTCCACGTCCGCGGATACAAGGAGGAAGGAACAACGACGACTCCCTTTGATATGACGGTCCTAAATGATTTAGATAGATTTCACCTCGCGGGCGACGTGGTCGACCGCGTCCCTCGCTTGCAACGCGTGGGCGCGCATTTCAAGCAGCTCCTACGCAACAAGCTCGTCGAACACAAACAATTCATCCGCGAACATGGAGACGACTTGCCGGAAATCCGGGATTGGAAGTGGCCCTATTAGGCCATGAAAATCCTTGTACTCAATTCGGGTTCCAGCAGCCAGAAAAGCTGCCTTTACGACATCGGAAAAACCCTCCCGGAACATCCGCCTGCACCGGTCTGGGAAGGCAAGATCGAATGGGACGGCAGTCAAGCCGACGTCCAGGTGCGGAACCTGCACGGGGCACATCTGAAAGATCGGGTCAAAGTTGAGTCGCGCTCTCAGGCTATTGGCCAACTGCTGGATACGTTGTGGAATGGAACGCTGCGCGCCGTTTCCGCTCCTTCCGATATCGACGTAGTTGGACATCGAATCGTGCACGGTGGTAAGGACCTTGACAAGGCAACCGCCATCACGCCGGAAGTGAAATCTGCAATAGCACGCATGTCCACCTTTGCGCCACTCCATAATCGCGCCGAGCTGGAAGGGGTCGAGATCATCGAGAAACGTATCGGGACGGTTCTCCAGGTGGCTGTGTTCGACACCGCCTTTCACAGCCGATTGCCCGAAGGTGCCGCTATATATCCTGGCCCTTATGAATGGCTCGCTCAGGGCATTCGCCGTTATGGATTTCACGGAATCAATCATCAGTATTGCTCGGAGCGCACGGCACAGCTCCTCGGAAAAAATTTGCGGTCACTGAAACTCGTAACCTGCCACTTGGGGAACGGTTGCTCCCTAGCAGCTATTCGCGCCGGCCGAAGCGTGGATACGACGATGGGCTTTACGCCCCTGGAAGGACTGGTGATGGGTACACGATCAGGTTCTGTGGACCCCGGAATCCTCACTTATTTAATGCGACGCGGTCAACTCACAGGGCAGCAGTTGGACGACTTGCTCAACACCAAATCAGGCTTGCTAGGAATCTCTGGGATCTCAAGCGACATGCGGCAGATCGTGGCCGCAATGAAAGACGGCCATCCGCGGGCCAAGCTGGCTTTTGAGATCTTCGTGCATCGTCTTCAGGCTGGTATCGGCGCGATGATGGCAGTTTTGGGCGGAATAGATGCTTTGGTGTTTACCGCAGGGATCGGAGAAAATTCGCCTGACGTGCGAGCCGCAGCTTGTGCCAGCTTCGGATTTCTTGGTCTGAAACTCGACCGCGCAAAGAATACGCAGTCTTCTGTGGACCAGGAAATTTCCCTATCCGATTCAACCGTTCACGTCTTAATCGTACGTGCCCAAGAAGATTGGGCTATTGCCCGAGACTGTTGGCGCCTGATTTCGGCAAGAAGCCGGGGCCGTGCAAGGGCGAACTAATCAAAATGCTGTGTAGCAACATTCCCGTGAGAGACCTCATCTTCGCGCCGCTAGAAGCGGCATGACGGCAAAGGCCCCAAGCATCAAATAGTAGACTGTTCCCGCTACAGGGTCTCGGGCTGCAAGGTACTCTCTGATCGAGATGCCTCGAAGCCAGAGCACAAGAGTAAATTCCGCGATTAGCAGCAGGCTAAGAGCGATGCCACCCATACCGAGCCGGCTCGACGGTGTGGGAGGCACAAGGAGCCTCCGAACGATCCATCGTGCCGCCACAATCGCGATCACGAGCATGATAGGCGCTTCCAAGAGTTCGGCCACTCTAGTACCAAGTCGCGGGACGACCCAGAGAATGCGAATGGGTCCAAGCACGAAACCCGCCCCGAAGACGAGGGCGAAATAGAGTACACCTGCTTTCACAATCTGCATGACAGTCCTGCTGCCTCTTTCAGCGTGCCCAGTGGGATACCCACTATGACCTCGCCCTCAGTTCAGCCGATACCACAGCACGATCGATTCGTTGATAACAAGGAGCGTGCCAACATGCCAAAGATTGCTTTGTTGTGGCGCGCCAGCCAGTTGGGCAGATAAATATCGAAACTGTCAGCGCGATCGTCGGTGAACCGGGCCGCCAAACCTGTCAGGGGACACAGGCCGCGATTCAAAGCGAGTGTGCCACACTCAAGGAGGATGATGGCGGTCAGGATCACAGCCCAGTCGAACCGATGCATAAATCCGGCGATCGGCAAGGCCAGAATGCATCCAGCCAAGAAAGCCCAAATTGCTGTGTGGAAAAGCTTTATCGCCGTCAGCACGACGCTGTCCGTGTACTGATTTCGTCTCGACTTCGAGCTGTGCTTCCGCGCTCCTAGTATCTGTGTCTGCGCTTGGAGCCAGCCGTCCATGGCGAAACCGTCATCCCCGCGACGCGAGCTCGATTCCCCTTGGAACCCGTTACGGCTTGATCGCCACCTTGATCACACCTTCTCGCCGCTCGCCAAAGAGCTTGTAGGCCTCAGTGATTTGGTCCAGCGAAAAAGGTATTTGTTTAGTGTCTAGACACTTTTTCTCAAGAATGTAGTTGCCTCCATCCGTGAAGCGGTTAATTTGTCGATGTGGCAGAAGAGCACACCGCAGAAAAGATCGCGCGGCTTGAGCGAGAGAATGAAGTATTGAAGAAAGAGAACGAACGCCTGCGTGGCTCCCACTAGTACACGATCGCCGATCTTGTATCCCGCTACTCCAACACCGAGCTCGTGGATGATTCCTACCGGCTCGTGGCCGATGATCAATCCCGGCTTCACCGGATACTCCCCTTTGAGGATGTGTAGGTCTGTGCCGCAGATAGTCGTCAACGTGACGCGAATTACCGCTTCACCCGGTCCGGCCTTTGGGATCGGAACGTGCTCGATCGCGATCTGATTGGGGCCGCGAAAAACGAGCGCCCTCATCGTTGAAGTTGCCGTCTTTTGTTTTTGCTGAATTCTCTCCTGAAAAATCGTAGCCATGGCTAACTCCCTTTTGGATACCGTTTCTTATTCTGGAATTCGCGGAAAGGTATGGGGACGGTGACTCCGCCTCGGAACAGCACCGCATATGGTGGTAGTTCCCTCGTCGACCCACCCTTGGGTTGGAGCTCACGATTGTTGGAAAGCCCTACTTATCGAGCTCCAACCCTGTAGGGGGGCAATCCGGTGAATGGAGGCATCACCGGGCTGTCGGCGTTCAGCCATGCTCAGCCTCGAACCGTCAGGACCGGGCACGTCGCCTGTGACACAACCTTGTGGACCGTGCCAATGTTCAGATGCGTTGCAAGCCCTTTTGCCGGTCGGGCTCCCAGCACGATCAGATCAGTGTGCCGCCGTTTCGCAACGTCCAGGATTTTCTCTGTCGCTGGTCCCTGCTCAACGATGTAGGTGGGGTCGCACCACAATCCGGCTTGCTCCCCGACCAATTGCTGCAGCTTTCGTTCCTTCAAATCCACCACCTCTGGACTGTCCACCAGATCTCCTGCCTTCGCGTCTTCGATCACGTGCAGCAACACGAGATGCGCCTGGTTCTCCTGCGCCAGCGATACGGCGTAGGGAGCTGCTATTGGGAAGTCCGCCGCCAGATCCGTGGCGTACAGGATTTCACGCATCTTTGCATACTCATCGGACCAAAGGTTCACGTGTGGGCCAACCGTCAGCACCGGGCACGGCGATTGCCTGAGAATCTGTTCGGCAACCGAACCGAGTAGAGCCCTTCCAAGTCCCGTGCGCCCGCGGGTCCCCAAGACAATCAGGTCGATTTCCTTCTGTTCGATCAGATCGGACATCACCTCCCAAATCTTACCTTCAGTGATCACCACTTCGTGTTCGATGCTCTGGAGTTGATCATTCAGGCGTCCAGCATCTTCCTTGGTCTCTTTCTCCGCTGCCTCAGCCATCGCTGCCCAGGCATTGGGTGCAGCAGCCGTGTAGTCGTCGAATCGATTCACATGTACGCCGTACACCTTTGCGCCATAACGCCGCGCGATCTCGATCGCGATCGGCGCAGCCGCGTCTGACGCCGCTGAAAAGTCCGTTGCGAACAAAATGTTCTTCAGTGTAATTCTCGTTCTTGCTTGAACTGCTTTCATGGGCCACCTCCCTGCGTCGCATGAATACAGCGAGAGAAGGCCGTCTGGCTGTGACCGCCATCACTTTCGAGCGTGATTTAGCCCGACTTCCGCGGCCGAAGGTCATTTTTTCGCTTTTTAGACAGACAAGTCCTCTCGTTTCAGCCAAACCCTACTGGAAGTCGTAAATAGTGACGAATGTAAATTGTATTTCTCTTGACATGATTGTTGTATATGGTATATGTAGTGTCCTGTGTATCTCCGCAAAACCAGCAAGACTCACAAG
>Ga0193747_1000200_pt1 | contig 25081 bp, 25 predicted proteins | sample L1m2metaG_FD_143048 | JGI IMG/M metagenome (GOLD analysis project Ga0193747, IMG submission 143048) | Soil microbial communities from a riparian zone of the East river system, Colorado, United States - L1m2 | ecosystem: Environmental > Terrestrial > Soil > Riparian zone | place: USA: East River...
GAAATTTTCCGGCGACGCAGGGCTGCCCACGGAACTGAAATGGAAACTGCCGCCGGGCTGGAAGGTCGGCGACATCCAATGGCCAATTCCGCTGAAAACGATCGATCCCGGCGACATTGAAACCTACGGCTACGAAAATGAAGTCCTGCTGATGCAGGAAGTCACGCCGCCGTCGAAGCTCGACGGTTTGCCAGCGAAACCTTCCACCGAAGCGAATTGGCTCGTGTGCGAGAAAATTTGCATTCCCGGTGGCGCAACATTGCAGTTGGATTTGCCTGTAGCGTCAACAAGCCAACCGGCGAACACGGACGTTTTTGCGCGGTATAGGCGATTGCTTCCGCAAAACCTGCCGGGACGTAATGTGGCGCGCGCCAATTGGAGCCGGGTTGGATCCGATCTTCGCTTGAAAATTACGAGCGAAACTTTGGCGAAATATCCCGCAGTCGATTTCTTTCCGTTGCCGGAGCAGGAGACGATCGTTGGTCATCCCGCGGTTCAATCGCGTAACAACAATGAAATTGTGTTTCGCATTCCGCTTGAGTCGGCGCCGAAGGATCTCTCGTCGATGGCGGGTCTGGCGGTGTTTGCGCAGCAGCCGAACGGCGATGCTCGCGCGGCTTGGCAGATCACAAGTGCGCCGGCTGTTTCTGCGAGTCGTCCGCCGCCAGCGCGGGGAATTCTCACGTTTCTGCTCTTTGGATTTCTCGGTGGGATCATTTTGAATTTGATGCCGTGTGTACTGCCGGTGATCTCGCTCAAGATTTTCGGCTTTGTCCAACAGGCGGGACAGAGTCGGCAGAAAATTCTTCGCAGCGGGATTGCGTTCGCCATTGGAATTTTTGCATGGTTCATCGCGCTGGCGGTCCTGCTGATCGCCCTTAGAGGCGCTGGGCGTGATGTAACCTGGGGCGGTTTTCAGTTCACGAATCCTTACTTCGTCCTCGCCTTGAGCGTGATTGTGCTCGTATTCGCACTGAATCTCTTTGGCGTGTTTGAGGTTTCGTTGCCACAATCAGTTACGCGCGGTTTGCTTTCGACGAGCGAGCGCAAGGATCTGGTCGGCTCATTTTTCCAAGGCGTGTTCGCGACTGTGCTGGCCACGCCGTGCACGGCGCCATTTCTCGGCACCGCGCTCGGCTTCGCGTTCACGCAGTCAGCAGCCATCATCCTGGCGATGTTCATGGCCATCGCTGCCGGTATGAGCGCGCCATATCTGCTTTTGAGCGCGCAGCCTGCCTGGCTGCGTTTTTTGCCGAGGCCCGGGCCCTGGATGTTGCACGTGAAACAGTTCATGGGCTTTCTGCTGTTGGCGACGCTGCTCTTTCTGCTTTATGTAGTCGGCGCACAACGCGGCTTGGAAGGAGCGATCTGGGCGAGCTGTTTCCTACTTGTGATCAGTGTCGCGTGCTGGATGAAAGGCGCGTTCGTTGTGCCAACAGCGCCAGCTGTGAAGCGGATTGTGGTGCTCGTGCTCATGCTCCTGCTCGTGATCGGGAGCGGTGCGTATTTCATCGGCGACAAATTTCAGTCCGCGAAAATTGCTTCCACAGATTCGCAGATCCGAGGTGACTGGCATCCGTTCACACCCGAACGCTTGCAAACCGAACTGGAGCAAGGTCGGACTGTCTTTGTCGATTTCACCGCCGCATGGTGTCTTACGTGCAAATTCAATGAAGCCAGCGTTCTCGAAGCTCGGGATGTGCGAGAGGCGTTCCAGCGCCACGGGATTGTGAAATTGAAAGCCGATTGGACCAACGGCGATCCCGTGATCACAAAATTATTGCAGCAGTTCGGCCGCCCGGGGGTTCCACTCTACGTGCTTTATCCCGCAAAGAACGAAGAGCCGATTGTTTTTCCGGAAGTGCTCACCAGAGGCATGATCCTGGACAAGCTTGAAACCGTCGCGCGCCGCGTCGCCTCGCAATAATTCGGCAGCGGGCTTTCGCGAGCCCCTTGGGACATGCGCCGGGAATCGAGCCGCTTCACGTTGAAATTTTTCCGACCGCGACGATTGTTTTACTCGAAGAACTTTAAACGTCTCAGCAACTCTGTTTTCTAATACCTCATATGAAGATAAAACTGCTCTTAACCGCCCTTATATCATTGATCGGAACCGCAGTCTTTGCTGCCGATGCGCCGCCGGTTGGAAGCGCCGCGCCGGATTTTTCGCTCCCGGACGCGAAAGGTGAGACTCATTCGCTGTCGCAATACAAGGGCAAGTACGTCGTGCTTGAATGGTTTAATCCGGAGTGCCCGTTTGTGAAAAAACACTACGGCAGCAGCAACATGCAAAACCTGCAGAAGGAGTTTACGGACAAAGGCGTTGTCTGGCTGACCATCGATTCAAATGCGCCGGGGACGGAGGGAAATCTGACGCCGGAAGAGGCGCAAAAGATCGCGACTTCGTGGAAGACGCATGAGACCGCGCTGCTGCTGGATCCCGAAGGCAATGCCGGCCGCGCTTACGGCGCAAAGAACACGCCGAACATGGTAATCATCAATCCAGAAGGGAAAATCGTTTACCGCGGCGCAATTGACAGCAAAGCCACCCCAAACCCATCGGACATCCCGAGTTCTACGAACTACGTGAAGGCGGCGCTGGATCAATCGTTGTCAGGCAAGTCCGTTAGCACACCAGAGACGAAACCGTACGGTTGCTCGGTTAAATACAAATCCTCTTAGAATTCCTCCTCTGGCAGGATCCAAAGTTTCAAAGCGGCGGTCTGAATGCGACCGCCGCTTTTCTTTTGTACGTTTTGGAGTGCGGCGCTGCTGCGCCGCTTCTAATCTTGCAGCCCAACTACTATGGCGTCTGGTGAATCGAAAACGTTCGTTGCTGCGAACGAACGCGTTCTAATCTTGCTGCTCTGCGTCGCCGCTGCTTTTCGTGTTCTCATTTTCTCAGCAGCATTCCCGTTCTTCAGCAACATTGATGAGGATCTGCATTTCGATCTGATCACGCAGTATTCGCATGCCCAAGTCCCGCGAAGTTTTGATCGGCTGAAAGAAGAAACGCTCAACTGGATTGTTCCTTACGCTTCGCCGGAGTTCCTGTTTCCGCCGGAGCAGTTTCCAGGTGGAAAATTTCCGGCGCCGCTGTGGAAAGAACCCTGGTCGAAAGTGGAGCCGGAGATTGCGGCGACAAGAGCGGTATGGAGCAGCGAAATCAATTTCCAGTCCTCTCAACCACCGCTGTATTACGCGTTGGCAAGTGCGTGGTGGTGGATTGGCAAGCACCTTGGATTGGCGGGGCTTCAATTGTTGTACTGGATTCGGTTTCTAAATGTCCCGCTTGTCGCAATGATGGTTTGGCTAGGCTACGTAACCGCTCGCACGATTGCTCCGGGGCAAACGGATCTGTGCATCGGCGTACCGCTCTTGTTGGCTTTTATTCCTCAAAATGTGTTCTACGCAATGAACAACGACGTGCTCTCGCCGCTCTGCTTCGGCGCGTTGTTCCTTTGCATCTTGCAATGGTTGCGAACGAACGCGCCAAGCGTTTTGCTCGGAACGCTCACAGGTCTGGCGGTCGCAGCTACGTGCCTGACCAAGCTGTCCAACTTGCCGCTCGTCGCAGTCGCGCTTGCCGTGATCGTTGCGAGATCCATTGCGATCATTTCACGAACACCTCGCGCCGGGCTGATAGCGCTTGCCGGCCTGATTTCGTGCGCCGCAATTCCGGTCGGCGCTTGGATGCTATGGACAAAATTTCAGTTTGGCGATCTCACCGGATCGACAGCGAAAATTGGTTTGCTCGGTTGGACGCGAAAACCGTTCGGCGATTGGTGGCAGCATCCCATTTTCACGCCGCGTGGTGTCTGGATTTTCTGGTCGGATTTAATCGCGAGCTTCTGGCGCGGGGAAGTCAATTGGCATGGTCGGCCGTTGCGTTGGCGCGGGGCTGACGGATTCTACGCGGTCTCGTCGTTGCTTTTTCTTGCCGCGGCTACTGTTGGGTTGCGAAAACGGGCTGGGCTTTCCGCGTTCCAGCGACAGGCAATTGGAAGCGCAATTTTGATTTTTCTGCCAGCCGTTGCGTTTCTGGCGCTGCTCTCGATTCAATTCGATTTCGGCAACTGTATCAACCCGTCACGGGAACATCCTTATTTCACATCTGGCCGATTGCTAAGCGGCGCGCTGATTCCGTTCGCTGTTGTCTATCTGTATGGTGTCTCCTGGGTCTGTCGTCGGATCAACACCGCTCTCCCTCTCATCGTGTTAGGGTTAATCGTCGTGTTCGTGACAACCTCGGAGATTCTCGTGAACCGGGTCGTGTTCGTGAGCGAGCACAACTGGTTTCATCTTTAACATTTCTGTATTCGATCAAGTGCGATTTGAGACTACACGACGCCGCGTTTCCTCGGTGACATCCGTGCCGCCCATCGCAACACCGGCATCGGCATTAATCGAGCGAGAAGCATCAACAGCTTCATCGCGAACCCCGGAATTATTAGCGGCCGGTCTGCTTCCAGCGCCCCGAGCGCATCGTGCACGACTTGTTCAACTGTAACAACGATGAACTTCGGACCGATGTCAGGCTTCATTCCCTCTCGCTTGGCGACTTGCTGGAATTCCGTTACCACAGGACCGGGGCAAAGCGCGCATACGCTTACCCCCGTTCCGTGCAACTCGGCTCTAAGCGCTTCGGAGAAACTTGTCACATACGCCTTCGTGGCGGCGTAAACAGCGGAGCCGGGAATCGGGAGAAAGCCAGCCGACGAACTGACGTTGAGAATGGCGCCGCGGTGCTGTGCGATCATCCGCGGAAGCAAATGACGAGTAACCACCGTTAGCGTCGCGACGTTTAAGACCGTCATTTCCTTGTTGCGATCGGGATCGCTCTCCGCAAAAGGACCGCTGTCGCCGAGTCCGGCATTATTGATCAAGAGATCGACTTCGAGTTTCTCGCGATCAAGCTGCTCCAGGAAAGCCTGCAACTGCACCAGATCAGCGAGATCAACCTTTCGAATGTGGACAAGAAGCTTCGGATGCTCTCGCTGCAGTTGATCAGCCAGCTCGATCAGCCTTTCATCGCGCCGCGCGATCAAAATCATCGAGCGGGCACGACCGGCGAGTTGACACGCAAATTCACGACCGATGCCGGCTGAAGCACCGGTGATTAGTGCATTACAATGGTCGAGTTTCATTGTGGAGCTCGTCGCTACAAGGACTTCAGCTCGCGCTTTGTCAATGGGCGCCAATGACCGCGCGGCAGGTCGCCAAGCCGAAGATTAGCGATGCGAACGCGAATGAGATCTTTGACGCGATAACCAACGGCTTCGAACATACGGCGAATCTGGCGATTGATTCCCTGTCGCAGGACAACGCGCAGGCGGACGGGCGACACGGACTGGAGCCGCGCCACCCTTGCTCGCTCACCATCGAGAAAAATTCCACGCAGCAATTTCGACGCAAGCCCGGCGTCCCACGGACGATCCAGTGTCACTTCATATTCCTTCTCAATTTTGTAACGTGGATGCGTTAGGCTCTGTGCGAGATCTCCATCATTTGTGAGAAGAAGCAGGCCTTCGGTTTTTGCGTCCAGACGCCCAATGTTGAACAGCCGCGAGAATTTTGCTGGCAACAAATCAAAAACAGTATCGCGCACGTGCGGATCTCTCCGGGTCGAAACGAATCCGACGGGCTTGTGCAACATGATGGTGAGTGGCTGCGCGACGTGAACAAGTTTGCCGTTCACCTTGACGTGGTCGCGCTCGCTGGGTTGCGCGCTGAAGTCAGTGCAGGTTTTACCGTTGATAGTGACCCGGCCCGCCGCGATCAATTCATCGCAATGCCGACGCGATCCGATACCCGCAGCGGCGAGGAAGCGATTTAAGCGCATTAAACGAGCTTAGCGGCCCGCTTCAACGCTTCAACGTGCTAAACGTCGGGCTTTGTCTTCGGCAGGCCGATCACTTTCTGACCGTCCTTCCACTGTTTGCGTTTCTTGAGAACCTCGACACGCTCAAAGCGTTTCAGCACATTACGCTTAGCCGCAATGGTGCTGGCGCCTTTTAGACTGCGATGTTGCGACATAGATTCCTTGAGCGGGTGAAGAGTTGAAGTGGAAGTGAGCCGGCACAGTAGCGCGACTCGATCGTTTTTCAAGCACGCCGAACAGACGAATGAACTCGTTTTAGAGCTGATTGGTAAGCACGACGTACGTGCCGGACGAAGTGACCTGATGATAAACGTGAAACCGGCTGGTAACTAGCTCTTTCCAGTAGTCCGCCCGGCTTTGCTCCACAATCAGGTAAACCGGGTCGAGTTGATCCCATTTGTCTAGAACAGTTTGTTCGTTCAGAAAAATGTCGGTGGCGGGTGCGCCCATCGGGGCTTCTTTCCGGGGATTTTGGTTAACAAAAAGGAATTTTCGATTGAGATAAAAAATGAGGCTGCTGCTGTCGTCCAGCGGCCCTTCGAACATCGCGTGTCCGCCTGTCTCCAACCGCGGATTCAGGTAACGGGCGACATCAGCGCGTGAGAAATAGGGTGCGGTTTTCGCGACGCCTATGACCATGCTCAGCCCGGCTGGAATCATCGACGCGGCCAGAGTAATGGCCGCGAGTTTCTCGCGTCGTTTGAAAATGCAGTAGAGCGCTATGATCGAGAAGAACACGAATGAGACAGCCGTAATCACAAGCATGGGCCGCAGCGCTACCCACGCGGACACAGGCATATCGTGCAGGGCTCTCCACGCGGTCCAGCGAGCGTCCATTACTCCCCAAGTTCCGTTCAAAGCACGCGCGGCACGCGCCACGAACAGCGCTCCACCCGCAAGGGTCAGACCGATGACGCCCACCGCGATCGCGCCCGCGGCGCGCAACGATTGGAGAGTCCGATCCCAAGCCATGGCTGCCCAGAGCGCGAACGCGCTCCACATGCTCATCGAATAATAATCCTGCCGCTGTCCTAAAAAGAGCAGCGGAATGAACACCACACCCATCCAGCAAAGCAGTAATGCATCGCCGAAATTGATCTCTCGCCGCCGGGTAACGCGGCGCCAGGCAAAAATGACGCCCGGCAGGAGCGCAATCGACCATGGAAACCACCAGGCCACGTGCAGGATCACAAATTGATAAGCAGGCACGCCGAGAAAATCGTGCGTCTCATCCGTGAGCCCGCGCAGGTGTCCCAGCCATTCGGATCTGACATAACGAAAATAATGCGGGAAATGCCATTGCGCCCAGATGTGCCAGGGCGTCACGATCAAAAGAAAAATCAACGCATATTCCCACCGCAGAAGCGCGCGAAATCGTATCCTCGCTTCGCGATAAAAAATCGAGAGCAAAACAAAAACCACAGCGGGATAAACAATGCCAAACACCCCTTTCGTTAGGCATGCTAACGCAACGAAAATCCAGACACCGGCGAACCACAGGCGCCGATGGCGCCTGCGCTCATAGCCGCATATTCCGCAGTACATCGCGCCAGCCATGAATGCGGTGACGAGCGGTTCGGGCATAACAATGCGCGCGAGAAGAAACGTTCCGCAAAAGCTGACGTAGATCAGACCGGCGATGAAACCGCGCCAGTAATCTGAGAGCTTTTCGCCGATTAAAAAGATAAGTGCAACCGTGGCTACGACGGCCAGCGCGACCGGCAGCCGAGCCGCTGCCTCATTCACGCCGAGAATTTTGTACGAAGCAATGATGACCCAGTAGAGCAATGGCGGTTTTTGCAGGCGCGGTATGCCGTTGTTCGTTGGGAGCAACCAGTTATGGCTGGCCACCATCTCGCGCGCGGCTCCGGCGTATTGGCCCTCCGTCTCACTGTAGAGATCGCCCGTCCCAACGGTCACCACATGTAAGAGCGCTGCGAGCGCAATCAGAATTACGAGCAGAGCGTGGCGCGTGGGCGGCGGCGGCAATGCGGGCGGGTCCAGCAGCGTTTCTTCGATGCTTATGGTGCGGGCGCTTGCGGTCATTGCACACATTCTCCACCGCGAACCATTCCGGCCCGAGATTCGTGCTCGCTACGTTCGCTGGATTCGGCTTTGTCGTACGTTTTCCAATGCTCAGGCAAACGCAGCAATTTTCCCGTCGGCATTTCGATCAACGCGAGCATCTGGCGGCACTCGGCGATCAACGTGTTGTCTTGCGGACGCGTAATGCGGAATGCACACCAGAACCGCGCGCGCTCTGCGCGATCCAGCCAGCCTTCAATCACCAGCCGGTCGCCGAGCCTTGCCGCGCGTCGATAATCGATCTCGGTGCGCGTCACGACGGGATATGTTTCCCTTTGCGCCATCTCGACGACCGCGAGCCCGAGCTCTTCCGCGAGGTGTGTGCGCGCGATCTCGATGAAGCGCAAATACGCAATATTGGATACAACGCCTCCGCAATCGGTGTCGAAAAACATCACCTGCACGTTTGTGCGAATACGGGGGGCCATGGCGAATTTCACATTTTCAATCTAAATTAGATTTGACCGTTCCGTTCCGCACGTTTTTTGCTCAAGAGTACAAAACAGCATGATCCTACCGGCTTCTCACCACGTTTGCGGTACTCGCGTCCGGTTATTTTCCGTGGCCGTGTTGATCCTACTACTCCATGCTGGCTCGGTCGCAGCAACCGCAGGTTCCTTGATATTCGCCGGAGTCGCTTTTTCTCCGGGTTCAACCGTCAAGGCTAACGTTCCTTTGAGCGCGCAGGAAAAGTCGTTGGCCGGGCAAGGCGGAAACGCTGTGCCGCCGAATGCCGTGGCCATGCTCGCCACTCCTTCGAATTTTGATCCGCGAAAAAGTTGGCCGGTATTGGTTGTGTGCTCCACCAGTGATTTCAAACGGCAGAATCGCGATGACCTTGTCGACTTCTATCGCAGAGTTGGACTTGCAGAAGGTTGGGTGCTGCTTGCTGGCGACGGTCCGCAGCCTGCGCGGAACGACACTGCCGCGTGGCGTGGAGCGATGACCCTCGCCGCCATCAGCGCGCTGCACCGTAGCTTTCCCGGCTCGGACAAATGGCCAATCGCGTGCGCTGGATTTTCGGGCGGCGGCAAAGGCGTAGGTCTGGTCGCGCCGTTGCTTGCGAAGAATGGCTCTCGTGTCGAGGGCATTTACATCACGGGTGCGAATGAAGACCGGTTGAGCGAGGGCTACGCGCGCGTCGGGCCTGGCAAGGAGTTTCTCATGACGCCGGTTTACATTAGCGGCGGGCGCGACGACCGGATCGCGACTTTGGAGCAGCAGTACAACGTGACAGGTTCAATCAAACGCACCGGATTTCAACGGATCCGGATCGGCACGTTCCACGGCGGCCACGAAGTCAACGATGCCCAAACTTCCATCGCGCTGCGCTGGTTCCGCCAACTGCAGTAGCTAGCGCAGGGTGCAGTCACGAAATCCCAACTCGGATTGCTGTGGTCAGCCCGTGAGGATCATCAGTGCCAAGCGCGAGTTTTCCGCCTTCGCGCAACGTGATCGCGACGGCGGTGAATCCAGAAACATTGTAAAGCCAGCCATACGGCGTTAGATGAATGCCCCAGCCATACCACCAACGAATGCGAATCAGTTCGCATCCGACAATCTCCGCAAGCCGCACTCTCTTACGGATCATGCCAGGTCCAAATGATGCGCACAAAGTCTCATTCTCGATTTTGATCCTCAGTTTGTAGAGCAGGAAAAGGCAAACCGGCAGGATGATCGAAACGACCACTGGCGCCCCCCGATGAGCCGATGATCCTATCAATCCGCCGCTAGCAATCAGAATGATCGCAAGAAGGGGCCAAATGATTACGTGACCGATTTGCGTATGCTCGTATCGCGTCACAGGAGTTTATCGTCATCAGCCGCACTTGCTGTTTGGTGGAATTTCTCCAGTGACTTCACCAAATTCCCGGGCAACGGCCGCACGCGATCAAAGATACGCGCGGCGAGTGGTTTGGCCGTGGTGTAACCGGCGGCGAACATTTCCAGACGCGCATCCAGATTGTCGATGTAATGGAGCGCCATTGCTTCGGGCGTTTTCGGCGCAACGGGCGAACCAAATTCCAGCGCGCCATGATGCGCGCCGATGAGGTGCAACAGATGCGTTCGCACGTCTTCCGATGCCGGCGTGAGATTCTTCCACGCATCGGCGTTTTCGACGCTCAATCTTCTCCATAACGCATTCACCAACTCGAGTCCGATGGAGATGTGTCCCATGAGTTCACCGAGCTCATCATAACTCATTACGAACCCGTTCTCCGGCAGCGCGTTCTCCCAAAGTTTGCCGGAGTCGTGGAAAAGAATTCCCGCGAGCAACAGGTCAAGGTTCAGCTCAGGGTAAAGCGGTGCGATCTGCCTGGCGACGCGCATCATTTGAGCTGTGTGCTCGACCAGTCCGCCGCGCCGCGCGTGATGGTAATTGCGCGCGGCCGCGGTGCGCCGGAACCGGTCGCCCCATTCGCTAAGAAAAGCTTCACCGAGTGCGGCTAACCGTGGATCGCTGATCCCGGCCACAGCTTGCCTGACGAATTCGAAATCGGATGCCTGTTTGGCGCGTAAATCTGCGGGGCCTTGGAGTAATTCGTTTTTTTCCTGGTCGGTTAACGGCCGGACCGTCCACTTGCGGGCGTCGAGTCCGTATTGCGATTGAAAAAACTCCGCGGTGAGTTCGATGAAATCCTGGCTGGTTAACGCGCTGCACGTTTTGTACGCAGGATGATCGCTCCAGACGCGCAGTGTCATCCGGTCGCATGCGTCGGCCAACGTAAGCTCGCAATACGGCTGCTGTTCGCGCGTGAGCTTGGGCGTTGCGCTTTCCACCTGCACGTGCACGCGTGCAGACGCCGCTCCATTCTGCGCCGCCCGGCGAATTTCCGTCAGCGTTAGCAAATTCATAGTGTTGAAATGTATCACGACCAGCAAGGTCGTGCTGTAGCGTGCGCTGTCCTCAGCGCAGACATTGTTGCCGCGGGAAGTCCGCTGAGGACAGCGGACGCTACAACATTTAGATTCCATACTCCGATGTTTCTGAAGCGTCTCGAATGCAGCGCGTGCGGATGTGAGCACGAATGGTCTCGGCTGCAAAATCTTTGTGGCACCTGCAATAAGCCGCTCTTTGCAATTGTCGATCTCGCCGCGGCGAGTCGAACCATCACCCGCGAGACACTGCTCGCGCGGGAAAAATCGTTGTGGCGTTATCGCGAAGTGTTGCCGTTGCCCCCCGATATTGAGCCGGTCTCGTTAGGTGAAGGCGGAACACCGCTGCTCCGTGCACGCAAATTCGCCGATGATGTCGACCTTTGGATCAAAGACGAGTCGCTCAATCCGACGCAGAGCTTCAAGGCGCGCGGAATGAGCGTAGCCGTTTCGATGGCGAAACATCTCGGCGCAACCAAGCTCGCGGTCCCCAGCGCGGGTAACGCCGGTGGCGCGCTCGCTGCGTATGCGGCTCGAGCCGGTGTGGAGGCGCACATCTTCATGCCGCGCGACACACCGCGCGCAAACCTTGTCGAGTGCCGCGAACTGGGAGCGCACGTCACGCTAATTGACGGATTGATCACCGATTGCGCCGTCGAAATCGGCCGCCGCAAAGCAAATGAAGGGTGGTTCGACATGTCCACGCTCAAAGAGCCTTATCGGGTCGAAGGAAAAAAGACGCTTGGGTACGAATTAGCGGAGCAACTGAACTGGCGATTGCCGGATGTGATTCTTTATCCGGCCGGCGGCGGCACTGGTCTCATCGGGATGTGGAAAGCGTTCGACGAAATGGAAGCACTCGGTTGGATCGGGAAAAACCGACCGCGCATGTTCGCGGTACAAGCTGCCGGTTGCGCGCCGATCGTTCGCGCGTTCGAAGCCGGAGAAAAAAGCGCTGCAGAATTTCAGGACGCGCACACGCTTGCTTCTGGATTGCGGGTTCCAAAAGCGATCGGTGATTTCCTGATTCTGAAAATTCTTCGCGAGTCCAACGGCGGCGCGATTGCTGTCCATGACGAAGAAATGATTTGCGTCGCGCGTGAGGTCGGAGCAAACGAAGGTCTGTTTGTTTGCCCCGAAGGCGCGGCGTGCTTCGCCGCTCTGGAGTCACTCCGTTCCGATGGCAAAATCCGCTCCAGTGAACGTGTGGTCGTTTTTAACACAGGATCGGGAATCAAATATCTTGAAGCGTACGACCGCGGATTCGGCGGATGACGGTTTCGCAGCTTTGTCACATGCAGACAAAGATGCCTGCTCGACAGAACAGGCAGGATGCCTGTGTTACGTCCGTTTACCCGCGAAGATGGAGATGCGTTTTGCGAACGCTTTAGATGGCTCCGCGTAGAAACGCCGTCCGAGTTCCAGCGCATCGCGGCGCAATCTTTTGCAGCGTTTGCCAATCGATTTCTGGAGCTGCGCCAGTTCGCGGGCCAACACTTCATCGCCGCTTTCCCTCTCCAGGCGCGCCCGCAGAAAATCGAGATCGTGCTCGCTCCCAAGTAATTCGCCCAGGACCTCCGCATCGTGAGCCATCTCTTCGAGAACCGTTCGGTTCAATGGCTGCAAAATTCGCAGCTGATACCAGACATCTTTCACGCGCTTGCGCCAGGCATGAAGGTTTTCCGAGCCCGGATCATCAATCGTTTCTGCAAGTGCGCGTTGGCCCCGCCTGTAAATTTTACATACCGCGTTGCAAATCTGTTTCCAATTCAGGCCGTCCAGTGGCCACGCCATCAGACGTGCTTTCACATTTTCCAACTGTGGGATCGCTTCCTTTTGCCAGCCGGCGAATGCTGCGGAAAAACTTTCGCGTTCGAGCGCCAACAATTCCTCCGTGCGCGGAAAGCGCTGTTGTTTGGAAATTTTTGCCGCCTTATCGCGCAGTTTAATAAACGTCTGCAATCGTACCTGCGCATCGCGCAAGTCTGAGACCAATCGTCCGATATTGCGCACGCAACGATCCTCTTCCGCGTGACAATTTTTGCCGACCGCGCCGATCGCGAGCCGCATTGCGGCACGGAGCTTTTTGAGATGCTTGCGAACGTCGTGCACGGTGACGCCACGTTGTTTGGCGGGGTGTTGGCACAAGCGCAAAGCCGAGTCGATTTGCTCGCAAAAAACTCGCTTGAGTCCTTCCGGCAGGGGTTCGCGCAATTTCAAACGGAAAGCCATGGCGTCTTCTACGTCAGGGCGAGACGCACGTTGCTGTAGCGTTTTTCGCCGGTCACTTCCCGCCCAAACCACCACGGTGCTTTGAACCTGCGACAGCTGGCGGTATCAGGAAATTCCACCTCGGCAACTACAAGACCGGCATGTCTGCCCCGATAAATATCCAGCTCGATCAGCAGATCTTCCCATGGGATTTCGTAGCGCACTTTTCGTAGTCTTCTCCCGGCCGTGCCAGGCCAGAGCGCTGCGAATTGCTTTTGGCTCAGTTTGATCTCGCGTTCTTCGCGATGGCTGCCACGACCGACCTTGAATGTCAGCGACGCAGTCTTATTTGTTTTTCGAAGCCGTACCTGTCTGCCTACGGATTCTGTCGCCAGATAACCTTGCTCGATAATGAAGTGCCGCGATCGCTTGAAGTTATCAGGTAACCATTCGACTAAGAACTTCCGTTCAATTTCGCGATTGTTTCGCGTTGGATTGCGACCTCCCATAAGCTGCACATCCTAAACGTGATGCCTTTAGTGTCGAGACTTTCGCACTCGATGCTGTAGCCGGGACTGCTGACCCCGGCATGTCACGCCAGCAAGTCCGCCGGCATCACCGATGCCTGCTACAGGCAGAGCTCAGCTTCACATCTGCGGAAGGAATTCGCTGAGTGCGTTTGCGGCTGCCAAAACCGGCCATGCTGAGATTGCCACGATGATGGCGAAGAGCAGCGCTTCAATGGTGAACTCCACGGTCCTTTCGCCGGCGAGATAAGACCGGGAAAATTCGCGAAGCGATTGCCGCGTTGCCGACCCTTGGGCGCGCGTTCGCCTGACGATTGTTCGCTTCACTGTAATCGCGGTCATGACAGGACCGTTAGATAAAGCAGAAGCACGCCGCGTCAGGTTACGAATTGTTAAAAGGCGATGACGGCTCAGTAACGAGCGATGTTCGGCGTGATTGAGGGTTGAAACGCGTTGTTGTAGGGCGTTTGCGCCAAACGCCGCGGCGTCTCACAGAGAGGCCCTACAATTTTAACCCTTCACCAACGTTTGCTGAGGCCGCGCTTGATCGGTCGTTGGAGTTATTGCACGCTCGCTCGTTAGGAACGGATGGTAATCGATCAGCGAAATCATGCCATCGTCGCCCTCGACTAATGCCGTGCAGCTTTCGACCCAGTCACCACAGTTGTAATACGAGATGGTGCCGAACTCGCGGATCGCTGCGCTGTGGATGTGTCCACACAGCACGGCGTCCACGTGGTACCGCTCCGCGTAATGCGCCACAGCGGCCTCGAACTTTCCGATGAAGCTCACGGCATCCTTTACCGTTCGCTTGGCATATGCACTGAGGGACCAGTAGCCCAGACCGAAATGCCGCCTGACAAAGTTAATTAGCGGATTGAGCGAGAGGAGAAATTGGTAGCTAACGTCGCCTGCGAACGCGAGCCACTTCATCCGGCCGCTGCCGGACACCACCACGTCGAGTTCGTGACCGTGAATAATCAAAATCCGCTCGCCCGAACCGGTCACATGGATTGCGTTCTCCTTAATCTCGATATTCCCGTAGATTCCACAGAAGCTTGTCACCAGTTCGTCGTGATTTCCCGGGATGTAAACTACACGTGTGCCCTTGCGGGCTTTGCGCAGAATTTTCTGGATGACGTCGTTGTGTTGCTGTGGCCAATAAATTGCGCGACGCAGCGACCAGACATCGATCAGGTCGCCCACGATGTACAGTGTGTCGAAATCGGTCTCGCGCAAAAAATCCAGAAGCGCGGTGGCGTTGCAGCCGCGTGTGCCCAGGTGCGCGTCGGAAATCCACGCGGCGCGATAGCGCTTCGGTCCTGGAACTTGCTGTCGCGATCCGCCAAACGAGAAACGTTGCTGCACGTTGGTCGTTGGTGCTGATTCGCGTCGGGGGAGAGTCAACGCCTGCATGCGTGATCAGGCGCAAACGTATGAATCGGCGAGCGAATCGGCAAAACAATTAGCGTTACATTTGTGTGGCAAAACGCATGAGCGGGCGCCCCCGGAAAACCCTGGATCCAGGGGGCGCCCGACTCTAGCTCTCACTGCCTTAACCTAACCTGTGCTTCCAAAATCTAACCTCCGCGACTGAACCGCCTCAGTCAGTGAACAGGTCAACGTTGCACGGCGCAGTGACAACCAGATGGCGATCGCGAAAAGAACTCGTGACATGTTATTGCCAACGTTGCGAATTGACCGCGCGCACGCGAGCTCTCACTTGCGAGGACCCGTTTACGCCTCAATGATGTAGCTGAGTGAAAAAAATAACCGCGGCATTCACCATTGTAGTGGCGCTTGGTGTTGCCGGGTGCGGCCTGTTGGGATCGGGTGAGGCTGTTAAACAGGACTCTGGCCGAGCCGTCTATCGAGCCGCGGAAGCTCCTCCGGATCTCTCGGAAGCGACGCCGGTACGCCAAGAGGTGCCAGGAGAAAAGCGGTCACGGGTGCCGTAAGTTCTCCGCTGAGACAAACTCTGCTGTCACAGAAACGTAACATTAATTCCATTGCTGGTTTCGCGGCTGCTTCGCATCGTCGCCGGTGTGGAAACCACCGCGCAAGAGTTGTCGATTCCGGCCGAAAAAAGCGCGACTGGAAACCGACGGCGAACCGCCGAATCAGCCATCAGAGCTTTCTTTGGCAGCAACGCGCTCGTTGCGATCGTCGTACTGACGTTGATTACCATTTTCCTCTTTCGGGAGGGCTCCGGTTTTTTCAGTCAGAATCTGGCGAATTTGCGGCTGTATCGCCAGGCGGGCCTCGAATACGTGGACATCATTCGGACGGAAGCCGAAAAGCAGACGGCTCTGTCGCGTCAACTCGGCGACATCCGGCTGCAACAAATGCGAGCCGGAGTCGACCAGGCGGCGCTCGAAAAATTCGATCAGTTCGCAAGTAAATTTAGCGACACCGGCGAACAGTTAAACGGATTGCTCTCGGACGCGACCGACCAGGCGCAGGCGCTCCGTGAAAAAATGCTGCAGCTCGGCAGCCATGCTGGTGCTTTCGAGACCGAATCGCAGGATGAAGCCAGCGCCGTCGCCGTCGCCACGCCCGCTGGCGACGAAGCGGAGCAGATGGCCACGCTTCGTTCTGCTACGGACAAGTTCGCGCAAATTGCCGATTTGATGAAGGCGCCGGTAAATGAACTGCTGGCAGTTCCTCCGGCGTTGACTAGTGCCAAAGAGCGCAAAGCCTTCGCGAAATGGAAAGCCGAAGCCGAAGCGTATCTGAAACAGCTTCCCGCAGTTGTCGAAAAACTGCGCGCGTGGGACCCGAACAAACCAGTGCCCGCGTATCGCGCCATCACCTCTTTTCTGTTTGGCACGCAGTGGGTCACGGCAAGTTTTTGGCAGGATTGGTACGGCATCATTCCGTTGTTTGTGGGTTCGCTGATGGTCTCAATCGTCGCGCTGTTAATTGCTGTTCCTCTCGGCGTTTGTGGAGCGATCTACGTGAGCGAGGTTGCCTCACCGATCGAGAAGAGCCTGATCAAACCATACATTGAATTCATTTCCGCGATCCCGTCCGTCGTGCTGGGTTTCTTCGGCATTGCTGTGCTTGGCGAAACGATCCGCGCTATCTCACGCGCCTCGTTCATGAAATGGGTGCCATTCTTTCCAATCAGCGAGCGGCTCAACGTCTTCACCGCGGGCTGTTTGCTCGCGCTGATGGCTGTACCCACGATTTTTACTCTCGCTGAAGACGCGCTCCGCAATGTGCCTCGCGGTTTCAAGGAAGCTTCCTACGCTCTGGGGGGAAATCGGCTTCAGACGATCGGGCGCGTGCTCGTGCCGGCGGCGCTGTCGGGGATTGTGTCAGCAGTTCTGCTCGGGCTCGGCCGCGTCATCGGAGAAACAATGGTGGTGTTGCTTTGCGCCGGGAACCGGATCGCCATTCCTGATTTCACACAGGGACTCGGCGCATTCTTCCAGCCGGTGCACACCATGACCGGAATCATCGCGCAGGAAATGGGCGAGGTCGTTCGCGGTAGCATCCACTACCGCGCGCTGTTCATGGTGGGCCTGGTGCTGTTCGCGATCAGTCTCGCCATCAACTACGGCGCGCAGAAGCTCGTGATGCGCTACCGCATGAGCATTGGCTAAAATGGTCGCCGCCTCTTCCAACAGCCGGCGCAGCTTTGTCCAAACATTCATGTTTTGGACGTTTCGTCTGGCCACGTATTTCGTGCTCGCGTGCGCCACCTGCATCTTTCTCGATATCGCGATCAAAGGTAGCCGCACCGTCTTCACCAATCACGCGCCGTTCATCAACGTGAAATTTCTTACAGAGCCGCCGCAAACGCTCTACGTGTTCGACTATCAGGGCAAAAAAATGGAGCTGAGCGATCGGGAATTCCGGAAATGGCAGGAAACGCACAAGGAACCGGTTGATGCCACCAGCATCGCTTATTCTGCGGGCGGAATTTGGCCGTGTATTGTTGGCACCGCACTCCTCGTCATCGGGTCGATGATCGTGGCCCTCGTGATCGGAATCAGTGCGGCGATTTATCTCAGCGAATACAGCCGCGACGCGCACTTTATTCGCTTCATTCGCGTGGCCATCTTAAATCTGGCCGGCGTGCCATCGATCGTGTTCGGCCTGTTCGGTTTTGGGTTGTTCGTAATCTATTTTGGCTGGAACGTTTCGCTCATCGCGGGCTGGTTCACGCTGGGTCTGATGATTTTGCCTGCTATCATTATCGCGAGCGAAGAATCGTTGCGCGCGGTGCCAAAAGGTTTGCGCGAAGGTTCGCTGGCCCTTGGCGCGACCAGTTGGCAAACCATCCGCAAGAACGTCCTGCCTTATGCGATGCCGGGAATCTTGACGTCTTCGATCCTCGGCATCGCCCGTGTCGCCGGTGAAACCGCGCCGATCATGTTCACAGCCGCTTACGCGATGCGCGATGAAATGCCGTGGCAAGTGACCAAATGGACGGATTTCTTTTTCCAGGGTGTCATGGCGCTCCCGTACCACATTTATGTTGTTAGTTCGAAAATTCCGCAGAACGAATACACCGAACGCGTTCAATATGGAACGGCGTTTGTTTTTCTGGTAGTCGTAATGCTGATCGCATTAGCCTCCATTGTGCTGCGGGAGAGACAAAGGAGACGCTTATCATGGTAGCCGTGATGGAACCGCCACAAACAGTTCGGCCACAAACTCCACCGGAACCTCTTGGACCGGCAGCAAACGAGACAGAGAAACTTCAGGTAATGATCGACGTACGCGAGGTCGATTTCACTTACGGCGATCATAAGGTCCTTCACAATGTCTCGCTGCAAATGCCGCCTCGCGCTGTGACTGCGTTCATTGGACCGTCCGGCTGCGGCAAAACGACTCTGCTGCGTTGCATTAATCGAATGAACGATCTCGTGGACGGCTCGCGCATTAGCAAGGGCGCGATTCATGTCGAAGGCATCGATATCAACTCGCCCGGACTAGATGTGGTCGATTTGCGACGGCGGGTGGGAATGGTCTTTCAAAAATCGAATCCATTTCCAAAATCGATTTACGAAAACATCGCCTACGGTTTGCGCGTGGCAGGTGTCAAAAAACGGTCGCGCATCGACGAAGCAGTCGAGAAAAGTTTGCGTTCAGCCGCGTTGTGGGACGAAATCAAAGACCGGCTGGACACCAACGCATACGGACTCTCCGGCGGCCAGCAACAACGTTTGTGCATCGCGCGCGCTCTCGCCGTCGAACCCGAGGTAGTGTTGATGGACGAGCCCTGCTCGGCGCTGGACCCGATTGCCACGGCGAAAATCGAGGAACTGATCCAGGCGCTCAAGACGCAGTACACAATCGTGATCGTCACTCACAACATGCAGCAGGCCGGTCGCGTTTCCGATTTAACCGCGTTCTTTTATCTCGGCAAGCTAATCGAGTTCGGGCCAACGGTGAAAATCTTCACAAACCCCGGCGAAAAACAGACCGAAGATTACATCACTGGTCGCTTCGGTTAATCCCTGACCTCCGGATAGATTTGCGGCGGTCGCGAAGCGCCGCTACAGAACGAGCATGAAGATTTCGCGCTTGTTACTCGCGCTCTCTTTCTCCGCCGCGGCGTCGCTTCTTGGAAATGATGAATTAAAGGACCGTTTGCTGCCGGCGCTTGAGGCGATCACGCCGGACGGTCTGCTCGCACACATCAAAGTTCTCGCGTCGGACGAATTCGAGGGGCGCGCGCCGGGATCAAAAGGCGAAGACCTTTCGGTCAAATACATCACCGATCAGTTCAAAAAGATCGGGTTAAGACCGGGAAATCCCGACGGGACATATACGCAGGAAGTTCCTCTCGCCGGGATCAAAAGCGAACCGCAAATGTCCCTAGTCATTGGCGACAAAACGATGGATCTGAAATATCCGGATGATTTCGTTGCTTCCTCGGCGCGGCTCCAGCCGGAGATTAAGATCGACAAGTCAAATCTGGTCTTTGTCGGATACGGTGTCGTCGCGCCGGAGTACGGCTGGGACGATTACAAAAATGTCGATGTACGCGGCAAAACGCTGCTGATGTTGATCGGCGATCCACCGGTTCCCGATCCAAAAGATCCGTCAAAACTCGACGACAAAACGTTCAAAGGAAAAGCGATGACATATTACGGTCGCTGGACCTACAAATACGAAATTGCAGCGCAAAAAGGCGCGGCCGCGGCGATCATCATTCATGAGACGGAACCAGCCGCTTATCCCTGGCAGGTGGTGAGATCGAGCTGGAGCAAAGAAAACTTCGAGCTCGACAATCCGAACAAGAACATGGACGCCGTGTCCGCGCGTTCGTGGATCACCTCGGAGGTTGCGAAGAAATTATTCGCCGACTCCGGCCAGGATTTCGATGCTCTCAAGAAATCTGCGGTCACCAAAGATTTTCGACCTGTGGTCCTGAATGCCAAAGCCAACATTGCGATCAAACAGCAGATTCGCTCCTTCAAATCGCACAACGTCATCGGCAAACTCGAAGGCAGCGATCCAAAATTACGCGACGAATACCTCATTTACACAGCGCACTGGGACCATCTCGGGCTGCATCCCGAATTGCAAGGCGATCAGATTTTTAATGGTGCGATCGATAACGCATCGGGTGTGGCATCAGTGATCGAGCTCGCCGGCGCGTTCTCAAAATTGAATCCGCCGCCCAAGCGCTCGGTGTTGTTCATGGCCACGACAGCCGAAGAAGCGGGATTGCTCGGTGCCAAATTTTATGCGGAGCACCCGCTCTATCCCCTGAAGAAAACGCTGGCGGACATAAACCTCGATAGCATGAACGTCTGGGGCAAGGCGCGCGATATTGAGGATCTGAGTCTTGGTTTTTCCACGGTCGACGATCTTCTCGCCGCCGCGGCCAAACAGCAGGGTCGCAGCGCGATCCCGGACAGCCGCCCTGACAAAGGCAAGATTTATCGCGCTGACAATTTCGAATTCTCGAAAGTCGGCCTGCCCTCGCTTTACATCGGCAAAGGTGAACATCTTCTCTCCCGGCCCGAGAGCGCGCCACTCCGGTCCGACGAATTTGACTCGACAGATTACCACCAGGTCACCGACGAAGTTCATCCCGATTGGGACCTCTCTGGCGCCGTGCAAGATGTTCAACTTGTATTCGAAGTTGGTTACGAAGTAGCCAACGGCGACAAGTTTCCTGAATGGAAACCGCGCTCCGAATTTAAAGCGAGACGCGATTCAATGCTGAAGAAGTGATTGGATTAAACAGAATTTTTTTCGTCTAATTCTCGTTAGGCCAAAAAATGAAGATTCGTCTCGCTGAGAAATCTGAGGCCGAAGCCGTCAGCCGATTCGTGTCTGAGCTCACAGTGACGCATATTGGGTCAACCCTTCAAGTTAAAGGCTTGGAGAACCTACTCAGAAGTATGGATGTAGAGTCGACGATCACGCGAATGACCGATGGATTCCCGCACTGGGTCGCCCTCGAAGGTGGTGCGATTGTCGGGATTGCAGTGGTTAAGCCCCCTCGCACATCTATCACTTGTTCGTGCGTTCAGACCGACAGCGAAACGGAATCGGACGACGGCTCATGAACGAGGCGTTGTCGTTTATTTCCGATAGATCTGGCAGAGCGACCGTTACCGTGAATTCTTCGCTTAATGCAGTGGATGCCTATCGCAGATTTGGGTTCCGAAATGCGGGCGCTGAGGTGGTTGACGATGCCGGAGTTCGCTTCCAGCCGATGTTGCGAGATTTACCATCGCGTGCCTCCTGAAGCAGGTCTAACAAACGATGGATCTGAGAACGAGCCGCCGTACTATCCAGCTTTCCATGAAAGCAGATCACGAAAATCTCAGACTTTCGTGTCGTTGTTCGCTAAGGCATCTGACCAATCGAAAAGCCAACGAACGAAATGTTTGATGTTAGATGTACGATGTTGATCCCGCCTGTACGCCTGCCCGTGACCTAGCTGGTTTTTGTTAGAGCTATTCCGCGTATGATCATTCCATGGCTCATTTTCGTGGCAGTTGGTCTGGTCACCTACGCGGGGTTTCTGAAGTTCGCCGCACGTCTTCTTCGCTACACCGTGTCATGGAAAGCCAGTTTCCTTTTCGCCGGCATTATGCTGGTCGCTGTCATTATTGATCATGTGCTCGCCCTTAGCCAGCCCGTAGCGATAAGGATTGGGCACGGCGTGGTGGTGCTGATCGGGCTCGTAATTTTGAGTGGCTGGTTTTTCAGCAAGCGCGGCACAAACCGCCGTGGTGAAGTCCTTGGGTGGTCAGGCGGGATACGCCTCATGGCGCTGGCGTTTGCAATGATGATTGTTGTGGCGTTCGCGATCGTTATTCCGGTTCAGGTTTTTCTCAGCAATCACCTTTCGCCGCCACCCTAACCAGCTATGATCTACACACCAATCATGGCCGCCAGAGACGAAAAAGAAATTATGAATCCCAATGTTGATGGATTTTTAAGGAAAGCTAAAAAGTGGCGGGAAGAATTTGAGAAATTGAGAATGGTCTGTCTTGATTCTGGGCTGAATGAAAAATTGAAGTGGGGCAAACCTTGTTACACCTATCAAAACAGTAACATAGTTCTGATACATGGATTTAAGGAATACTGTGCGCTTCTGTTTATGAAAGGTGCCTTGTTAAAGGATGCCAAGGGTATTCTCGTCCAACAAACGGAGAATGTGCAGGCGGCGCGTCAGATTCGGTTCACCAGTGTCCGAGAAATCATCGAGCTAAAACCTATCTTGAAAGCCTATATCAAGGAAGCCATTGAAGTGGAAAAGGCCGGTTTGGAAGTGGACTACAAAAAGACTTCAGAATTCGCAGTCTCTGAAGAATTCCAAAATAGATTAGATGAATCTCCTGCCTTGAAAACTGCCTTTGATGCGTTGACGCCGGGTCGGCAAAGAGGATACATCCTTTATTTTTCTGCAGCCAAACAATCCAAAACCCGGGAGGCAAGGGTTGAAAAATGTTTGCGGCAAATTCTCAATGGAAAGGGATTGAATGACTGATGCCGCCAAACGTTCGATTTTACGCTCGTTTCACATCGTCTTCGGCATCCCGATAATCGGTTACATTTATAGTCCGTTTAAAGAACTTCCAAACTACGCCCCCGTCGTTCGGTATGTCGCACTTCCTGTAATTGTCCTATCGGGACTTTGGATGTGGAAAGGCCATCTCCTTCGACGACTTGTTTCGAAAACTCGTTAGATACATTCAGTAACACCGACAACAAACACATGATTACCTCAATTCATACGTTGATTTACTCCGACGATGCAAACGCGACGCGAGCGTTTTTGCGCGACGTGCTCGGGTGGAAGTACGTCACCGAGGATTTCGATGGGGATTGGCTCATTTTCAAATCGGGGCCGAGCGAAATGGGCGTGCACCCAACGCACAGCGAATGGAAAGGCCAAACCTACGATCACCCGCGCCGACACTCGATCGCTTTGATGTGCGATGATATCGAAGCGACTGTTGGCGAGTTACAGGCGAAAGGAGCACAGTTCCGGGGTTCTATCGAGCAACACGAGTACGGCCGGGTCATCATGATGATGGTGCCCGGCGCGGATGACATTCAACTGTATCAGCCGACTCACAAGCTCGCTTACAATCTTTAATAGACAGACAGTCGAGTCACCGGCTGATACGGCCTCATATTCGAAATGAGTTGCGCTGCCCCACAACTAGAGCGTTTGAATGCCTGGCCGCCCATGGAAGTAATGCGATGAGAAAAGGACATGCTATTCGCGATTAAGGCCGAGGTTAGCGATCCGCAGGCGGAGACGTTCGCGTTTAACTCGCAGAAGACCATGTATCGCGGCAAGCAGATCGCCAAAGGCGATATGATCTTCGTCTTTGCGAGCGAGAACGAAGGCGGACCAGGTCTCATCGCGAGCGGCGTCGTCACCTTTGCCACAGCGATTTCAAAGAAAGCCCGGATCGCCCGCCAAACGCCACGTGTTAGCATCACCGTCAAACGCACCGCGCTCGCCAAGAGGGCCCTCGGACGGAGTGAGCTCAAATCTTTTTCCAATTGGAGCGACGGTCGGCCAGAGACCGAGCTTAATTTCAAATTCTATCGGCAGGCAACGAATAAGATCGCCGGCATTTCGGATGAAGCGGCGGTGTTCCTGCGCGGATTTTTTTAAGACAACAGATTTCGGCTCTGCTCGCAAACCCTCGCGCCCTCATGCATAATCCCGTTGTACTGGAGCGGTCTCAATGAACGGCGACAAGCGCAAGTTTCTTTTCGTTTCGATTACCGGGCTCATCAGCGACATCGCCTGGCAGGTGGTGAAGGAAGGCCATGAAGTGCGCTATTGCATTGAGGACGAAAAGGAGCGCGACGTCGCCGACGGTTTCGTGCCGAAAGTACGCGACTGGGAGCGCGAGGTGTCCTGGGCTGACGTGATTGTGTTCGACGACACGCTTGGCCAGGGCGAGAAGGCACAGACGCTGCGCGCGAAGGGGAACGTGGTGGTCGGAGGCACCCCCTACACGGATCGGCTCGAGGACGATCGCTCCTTCGGTCAGGAGGAACTCAAGAGGGAGGGCATCAACATTGTGCCCTACCGCGACTTCGACAACTTCGACGACGCGATCGCCTTCGTGAAGGGAAATCCTGAGCGCTATGTCATCAAGCCTTCGGGAGCGTCCGGTAACGTGAAGCGTCGACTATTTGTCGGTGATGAGGACGACGGACAGGACGTGATCCGCGTTCTCGAGGCGTACAAAAAGTCATTCCCGGATGAGATCAGGCAGTTTCAACTGCAGCGGCGCATGACCGGTGTGGAGGTCGCGGTCGGCGCGTTCTTTAACGGAAAGGAGTTTATCTATCCGCTCAACGTAAACTTTGAGCACAAGAAGCTCTTCCCCGGCAACATCGGTCCGTCTACTGGCGAGATGGGTACGGCGATGTTCTGGAGCGGCTCTAACAAGCTGTTCAATTCCACGCTTAAGAAGATGGAAGCAAAGCTCGCCTCTGAGGGGTACGTCGGTTACATCGATCTGAACTGCATTGTGAACGGCAACGGCATCTATCCGCTCGAGTTCACTGCGCGCTTTGGTTATCCTACCATCAGCATTCAGCAGGAGGGCATGACTACGCCCATTGGCCAGTTCCTCGCGGATCTGGCGACAGGCGTGAACCCAAAGCTGAAAGTGAAGAGCGGCTTCCAGATCGGCGTGCGCGTCGTTGTTTCACCGTTCCCATTCGACGATGACGCGACGTTCCTGTCCGTATCGAAGCATGCGGCGATTCTATTCAAGAAAGCCATCCCTGAAGAGGTGCACATCGAGGACGTCATGCAGGTGAACGGACAGTGGTACGTGGCCGGGACTTCCGGCGTGGTACTGGTGGTCTGCGGACTCGGGCAGACGATGCAGCAAGCGCAAGCACAGGCCTATTCGCGCATCCGGAACATCATGATTCCAGACATGTACTATCGCGATGACATCGGCGAGCGCTGGTTCGAGGACCACGACAAGCTGCATACCTGGGGATACCTGCGCGAGGTCTAACTGAACCTTCCTTC
>Ga0193747_1000201_pt1 | contig 24986 bp, 23 predicted proteins | sample L1m2metaG_FD_143048 | JGI IMG/M metagenome (GOLD analysis project Ga0193747, IMG submission 143048) | Soil microbial communities from a riparian zone of the East river system, Colorado, United States - L1m2 | ecosystem: Environmental > Terrestrial > Soil > Riparian zone | place: USA: East River...
CACGAAGCCCGTTGTGCTCTTCATGACGGGGGAGACGGCCGCAGATGGTCGGCAGCTCAGCGCGACGGCAGAGGGCGTCGTCGCCGACGCAGTCGCCGCCGCTCGAGTGGTGATGGCAGACGGCACGAAGATCGACGCGAACATCGTGGCGAACGGATTCGAGGTGGGCCTGCCACCAGGCGTGGCCATCACTGGAGTCGAGGTTACGTTGCGGAACCGAACGTTGTTCGTGAGCGACGACGCCCTCCGACCGTTCGCACCACCGCCTGGGTAGAGACTAGTCGCGTCGAGCGCGCTGGGGCCCCCGGGGCTCGGCCGGCGTGCGCAGCGTGGGCGCCCTGACCCGGCTACCAAGTCCAGCATAGGACATCGACGCCTTCCCACCATTGCGGGCTGCCCTGGTGGCTGCCGGGAAGCGACAGGACGCGCCGCATGCCGGGTTGGGCTGCAACGTAGTCGTCGATCGCCCGGGCGACCTGCGGCCAGTCCGTGTCGTCGACGATCACGAGCGCGCCGGTGGCGAGATGACGCTCGAGAAGGTACAGGCCGTCGAGCTGCGGCTCGTACTTGTGCAGCAATTCCCAGTAGAAGACGCCGATTCGCTGCTGCCAAGCGTGTCGTCGCGCAGCACGTCGAAGATGTCCCGCTCGAGCACGGTCGCCGTGCCGCCCAGCCCGAACCGGTCGAGGTTCGCATCCAGCTCCTCGCGGCTGGCCCCGCTCATCGCGAAGTTGTCGATGGCGACGACATCCTTGGTCTCGTTGCCGACAATCGCGGCGATCAGGCTCGTGCCGTGGAACGTCCCGGCTTCGACTAGCTTTCGGCCGGGTCGAGGCAGGATGCGGCGAGGTTCAGCAGGGCAAGGTGAAGCGCTCGACGTCAGTCACGTCGCGCGCGCTGCGGGCGCGGGCTCGGGCGGCCCGGTTCGCGACGCGGACGTCTGACGCGCGTCGCCGTGCGCATGTCGCGCGCGAGCTCGCGGAACGGGCCATCCTGCGCGAGCAGCTCGCCCTCGGTTCCGCGCTGCGTGACCCGGCCGTGCTCGACTACGAGGATCTCGTCGGCGCGACGGACCGTCGCCAGGCGGTGGGCGATGATGATCGACGTGCGGCCGCGCAGGAGGCGGTCGAGCGCGTGCTCGATCAGGATCTCCGTCGGCCGGTCGATGTTCGAGGTCGCCTCGTCGAGGATCAGGATCCGCGGGTCGGCGAGCAGGGCGCGCGCGATCGAGATCAGCTGGCGCTCGCCGGCCGAGAGCCCGGCGCCGCCCTCGCGCACCGTGTGCTCGAGGCCGCCCTTGAGCTGCGCGGCGACGCGGTCGACGCCGATCGCCGCGGCCGTCTCGCGCACCTCGTCGTCGGTCGCCTCCGGCCGCGCGAAGCGGATGTTGTCGGCGATCGTGCCCGCGAAGAGGAACGGATCCTGCAGCACCACGCCGAGCTGCCGGCGGTACGAGCGCAGCTCGATCTCGCGCAGGTCGTTCCCGTCGACGCGCACGGCGCCGCGGTCGGGGTCGTAGAAGCGCGCCACGATCTTCGCGAGCGTCGACTTGCCGCCTCCCGACTCGCCGACGAGCGCGATGCAGCCGCCGGCGGGCACGTGCAGGTCGATGTCGTGGATCACGTCGTCGACGCCGTACGCGAAGCCGATTCGATCGATGTCGACGCGACCCTCGATCCTGTCGAGCCTCCGCGCGCCCTTCGCGTCGCGGATCTCGGGCTCGGCGTCGAGCACCGAGCTGATCTTCACCATCGCGGCGGCCGCGGACTGGAGCTGCCCGTAGACGTCCGAGAGCTCTTGCAGCGGCTGGAAGATCAGCTGCATGATGAACAGGGAGGCGATCAGTGCGCCGATCTGGATCGAGCCGCGGGCGAGCAGCTCCGCGCCGACGATCAGGATCGCCGCGGTCGCGATGTCGCCCATCAGCTGGATTGACGGGAAGAAGACCGAGAAGAGCTTCTGCACGTAGGTGTTCGCCGTGCGGTTGGCGACGTTCAGATCGTCGAACTCCTTCTGGAACGCGCGCTCGCGGTTGAACGCCTGGATCACGGCCATCCCGGACACCGACTCGGCCAGCTGCGCGGTGACGCCGGCGATGCGCTCGCGCACGGTGAGGAGCGCAGTGTGCGACGTGACCTGGAACCAGCGGGTCAGGCTCAGCGCGGGCGGCAGAATCGTCATCGCGACGAGGCCGATCCGCCAGTCCACGACGAACAGCGCGATCACCGCGGCGGGGAGCAGGACGATGTTCGTGATCAGCGTGGGGAGGCCCTGCGAGAGGACGTCGGAGAGCGCGTCTACGTCGCTCGTCAGCCGCGCGATGATCCAGCCCGCGCGCTGCTCCGAGAAGTAGCGCAGCGAGAGTGAGGTGAGGTGGTCGAAGAGGTCGCGGCGCAGGCCGAGGACGATGCGCTGGCCCACCCCGGCGAGCCCGCGGATGAGGATCGCGCTCAGGATCCACCCGAGCGCGTTCACGAGCAGGTACGCGAGCACGATCGTCGTCAGGTAGTGCTTGTCGTGGCCGCGGATGCCGCGGTCGATCGCCGAGCGGACGAGCAGCCAGCCGCCCGTCTGGCAGGCGGCGCCGGCGACCGCGACGAGCGTCAGCACGCCGACGAGCGGCCAGCGGCCCTCCAGGTAGCGCGAGAGCCGGCTCAGTCCCGTGCGCTGCTTACGCGGCAATGATCTCGTCTCCGAACAGGGCTGCGAAGTAGCCCTTTTGCTCCAGCAGCTCGGCCGTCGTTCCCTGCTCGGCGATCAGGCCGTCCTGGAGGACGACGGCGCGGTCGGCGAGCGAGATCGTCGAGAGCCGCTGCGTCGCCACGAGCACGGTCCGGCCCTCGAGCGCGGGGCGGAGCCGCTCGACGAGCAGTTGCTCGGTATGCGTGTCCACGGCCGAGAGCGGGTCGTCGAGGACGATCACGCGTGCGCCCGTGACGATCGCCCGAGCGAGCGCGACACGCTGTCGCTGGCCTCCTGAGAGGTTCACTCCGCGCTCGCCGATCAGGGTGTCGTAGCCGTTCGGCAGCTCATCCACGAACGACGCGACTCCGGCGGCTTCGCACGCGGCAAGCACTTCGTCCCAGGGCGCGTCGGGTCGGCCGCCGACGAGGTTGTCGCGCAGCGGGATCGAGAAGAGCACGGGCTTCTGGGTCACGATCGCCACCGCGGAGCGGAGCTCGGCGAGCGCCACGTCGCGCGTGTCGACACCGCCGACGAGCACGCGGCCCTCGGTGGGGTCGTAGAAGCGCGGCAGCAGGTTGAGCAAGGTCGTCTTGCCCGACCCGGTCGGGCCGCAGAGCGCGACGATCTCGCCGGCCGGGACGTCTAGGTCGACTCCGCGCAGCACGTCCTCCTCGTCGCCGTAGGCGAAGCGTGTGCCCTGGAAGCGCACGTCGAGCGGCCCTGCGGGGAGCGCGGTCGGCGACTCGGGCTCCGGCAGCGTCGAGACCTCCTCGAGCCACGCGAACGAGCGGCCGGCGGAGGCGAGCGCCCGCTGGGCGAGGTTGATGATCCAACCCATCGCCTCGAGCGGCCACACGAGCTGGAGCAGCAGCGTGTTGAACAGCGTGAACTCGCCGATCGAGAGATCGCCGCTGATCACACGCCGCCCGCCGAAGAAGACGACGACCGCAATCGAGAGCGCGGGCAGGAAGAAGAGGCCCGGCAGGTGCTTCGCCTCGACCCCCGCCTGCCGCAGCACCTGGTCGCGCACCGACTCGGCCTTCCCGCCGAACCGCGAGCGAACGTCGTCCTCCCGGCCGAACGCCTGCACCATCTCGATCCCGACCACGGCCTCGTCGGCCGCCTCGGTCAGGTCGCCCTTGCGCTCCTGTACCTGGCGCGAGATCGGCATCACCTTGTGCGCGAACAGCCACGCGAGCCCGCCGATTGCCGGCATCGACACAGCCGTGTAGAGCGCGAGCAGGGGCGACACGATGACGAGCACGATCCCGGCGCCGATGATCATCATCACGCTCTGCGCGCCCTGCACCATCCCCCAGCCGATGAAGTAGCGGATGGGATAGAGGTCGTTCGTCGCGCGCGAGACGACCTGCCCGGTCGCATGGCGGTCGTAGAACGCACGCGGGAAGCGGAGGTACGCGTCGAAGAGCAGCTCGCGCATACGCGCCTCGATGCGCACGCCCACGCGCGCGGTCGCGTAGCGGCGCGTGAAGTTGATCCCGGCCCGGAGGGTCGCGAGCGAGATCAACGCGATCAGATAGGGCCAGAGCTTCCCAGGCTTCCCCGGCACGACCGCATGGTCGATCGCGCGTTGCATGACGACAGGCATCGCGAGCGACAAGCCCGTGAAGACGAACGCGCACGACAGTCCGAGCGCGCCCAGGTGCCACTGTTCGCGCCAGAGGCGCAGCAGGCGGCGAAACGTGGGGAGCAGCGGGTAATCAGGCGGGTCGACGATCATCGGGCCGTGCGTTCACTCCTCAAGTCGGGGGACTGGAGCCCGTCACGCGCGCGTGCGCGAGCGGGAGGTCGAGGGCCGCGGGCGGGGTTCGGAAGACGACCGGTGCTACTTGAGCTAGCTGTTCGGGACGCCCGTGCGCGGCATCTCGCACATATCGACGAGGCGTGCACTCATGAGCGTCCCTCCTCTCGGCCTGCGACTTCGAAAACCCGGCGTCGAGATTACCAGTTGCGCCGGGTCGCGCTACTTGCGGCGGCCGAGCGAGATGTCGATGCCCGCGTGGCCCGCCGCGCCGCGCCCCTTGCCGAGCTGGAAGAAGAGCGGCCGGCCGGGCGCGATGACTGCCACCGAGGCACCCGACTCCTCGTTCACGGCGATCAGGAGGCGGGCCGCGGGGCCTTTGGGCCGGCGTGCGGAGACCGAGATGCCGTCACGGGATCAGGCGCAGGTCGTTCACTGCGGCTTTGATGCGACCCAGCAGTTGCTCGTCGTGACCCCCGTACGTCACCAGCACGTTTCCGAAGCGCTCGTCGTAGGGCTCGAGCTTCGGGCCCCAGCTGCCGGTCCCTGTGCGCGGGCCGACCTGGACCTGGAGCGCGTCGGCGAAGAAGCGCGGGTCGCCGCTCAGGGTGAAGGTGCCAGGCGCAGGCTGCTCGCCGGCGTAGAGCTTGATCCGACGTGTCGCGAAGACCGCCCGGACGGTACTCGGCGAGTAATAGTGCTCCGCCGAGAAGTCGATCCTCGTGCTTCCGCGCTGGGTGTCGTATTCGGGGCGGGCGAGGGTGAAGGCGATGGCGCCCGCGAGGAGCGCCGCGAGGGCGACGAACACGGGAAAGGGGTGCCGGTTGGCGAACCGCATCCCGACAACATCGGCCCCTCCGGACTATGCCCTTAGCGGTAGCGTCGCACGATGCGCCGCCTGCTTCTCCTCGTCTCCGCGCTCGTCCTCGTCGACACGATGCTGTACGCGGCGCTCACGCCGCTGCTCCCGCACTACGCCGAGCGGTTCGGGCTGTCCAAGCAGGGGGCGGGCGCGCTCGTCGCGGCGTACGCGATCGGCGCGCTTGTCGGCGGTCTCCCGGGTGGGATCGCGGCGGCGCGGCTCGGCCCGCGGCGCACTGTCCTGATCGGCCTTGCCCTGATGACCGTGGCGGGAGTGACGTTCGCGTTTGCCGACGATCCGTGGACGCTAGGGGTCGCCCGCTTCGGCCAGGGCTTCGGCAGCGCGCTCACCTGGTCGGGAGCGTTGACGTGGCTCGTGGGCGCGACGCCGCGGGAACGGCGCGGGGAGGCGATCGGCAGCGCGATGGGCGCCGCGATCTTCGGCGCGCTGCTTGGACCGGTGCTGGGAGCCGCGGCGAGCTTCGCCGGGACACGGCTCGTCTTCACGTGCGTCGCTGCGCTCGGGGTCGTGCTTGCAGCGTGGGCGTTCAGGAGCCCGACCGTGCCCGGCGACGCGCAGCCTCTTCGCGCCCTCGCCGGCGCCTTCCACGAGCGGCGGATCGGCGCAGGCCTGTGGCTGATGGTGCTGCCTGCGCTCCTCTTCGGGATCCTCAGCGTCCTCGCCCCGCTCACGTTCGCGCGGGCCGGCTGGGGCGCTGTTGCGATCGGCGCCGTCTTCCTCGTCGGGGCGACGCTCGAGGGACTGCTGAGCCCGTTCTTCGGGAGGCTGTCGGACCGCCGCGGCCGGCTCTACCCGCTGAGGATCGCCGTCGCCGCTTCGGCAGTGGTGACCGCGGTGCTCGCGGCCGGCGGCCCGGCGCTACTGACTGCAGTGCTCGTCGTCTGCGCCGCGCTCGCCTTCGGCGGCTTCTGGACGCCCGCCATGGCGCTGATCGCCGACGGGGCCGAGCACGCGCGCCTCGCCCAGGGACTGGCGTTCGGGCTGATGAACGCGGCGTGGGCCGCGGGCAACTCCATCGGGCCCGGCGCCGGCGGCCTGCTGGCGGACCGCGCCGGCGACGCGGTGCCGTACCTCATTGCCAGCGGCTTGTGTGTCGTGACGTTTGCGGTGTCGGTCAGGAGACCCGCAGCCGGGCGCATCGCGCCGCGCTGAGGTTTCCGGCGGCGTCCGCGGCAACGACGCAGAACCGCAGGGGGTCCGACGCGGCCACCGAGGCTGGAACCTTCCACGGGACGCTCAGAACCGTCTTCGCGCTAACGCGGCCGAGTGGTCGCTTCAACGTCGCGTAGAGGATGAAGTTCGCCCCGTAGACGCGCACCTCCGCGCGCGCCTTGCCGCTGTTGTCGGCTACGGCGAATCGCAGCTTGGCTATCGAGCCCCGCTTGCCGGTTACGGCAAGTGCGCGGACGGTCGGCGCCTTGGAGTCGCCGCTGCGATTGCCGCCGACGGCGCGACGGAGCCGCTCGACGGCGTCGCTCGCGGCAGCCGTGATCTCGCTCGCACTCTGTCCGGCCTCCAAACCGGCGAGCGCGCGCGTTTCCGCGGTCACCGCTTTTCCACCCCGGTAGACCCCAAAGCCGGACGGCATCACGACCAGCAGCCGGGCCTTGTAGAACGACCCAAGCTCCACGCCGAGGAACTGCGCATAGACCTGCGGCTTGCCGAACAGGCTCGGAATCGAGCCGAGATCCTGCGGGGTTGCGATCACAGCGACCTTGATGCGGAAGCCGCTCTTGTTCGCCGCGTTCACGGTCGCCTGGAGTTTCGCCGGCGTCTCGTCGGACGGCTTTGGGAACGGCAAGTACACGTCCTGGAAGTACAGGATGTCGCTTGCGGGATCGCCGTCGGCGCGCGCGGTCGCCGCGAGGGCGCCAACGGTGGTCGCGAGAGCGGCCAGCCCGACCAGCAGCAGCTTCTTCACTTAACGACGACCTTCGTGCAGACGCGCGCACTGCGGTTGCCCGAGGCGTCGGTGGCGCTTGCGCAGAAGCGCACCGAGCTGGGAGCGCGTAGCGGGACGCGCCAGGCGAACGTCGCCGTTCCCGGGCCGGGTAGCCGTTCTCGGTGGCGCGCCAGCGTCCGGGATCCGACCGAAACCGTTGCGCTGACGGCGATCGGGCGATTGGGGCCGTCCAGGGCGGAGAAGCGCAGCCGTGCCGTCTTGCCGCGGCGTGCCACCGCCGCGAAGACCCGAACCGTCGGAGCCGTGCGGTCGGGCGCCTCGAACTTCGCGATGATGGTCTGCGTCGCCTCGACCTTCACGGTGCAGATTGGGCCGCTGCCGCACGCGTTGTCCCAGGTGAGAAACCTGCCTCCGGGAGCAGGCGATGCGACCAGTACGACCGTCGTGCCCAGGTCGACCTCGGTGGAGCAGGCCGGGCCGCAGTCGATGCCTGGCGCACCGACGTAGCCGGGGCCGCTCTTCTCGACTGTCAGCTTGAACCTCGGGATCGAGAACGTGGCTGTGACGGTCGCGTCCGCGGTGAGGGTCAGCGTGCATGTTGGCGTGGTGCCCGAGCACGCGCCGCCCCAGCCTGCAAACAGCGACCCGGTTGCGGGCGCCGCGGTCAGCGTCACGGGTGTTCCAGCAAGTAGCGACGCCGCGCAGATCGCACCGCAGTCGATTCCGGAGCCCGACACGGCGCCAAGGCCCGTGCCGTCCTTGCTGACGGAAAGGCGGTAATTGATGGGTGCCGCTGTCGTCGTCGTCGTCGTCGTGGTCGGTTCCGGGAGGTTGAAGACGGCGGTGACCGACTTCGGCCCATCCATGCTCACGTTGCAGCCGCCGCTCCCGCTGCAATCGCCCTCCCAGCCCGCGAACGTCGATCCAAGCGCAGGCGTCGCCGACAGCGTTGCCGTCGAGCCCTTCGCCAGCGTCACCGAGCACGTGCCCGGACAACTGATCCCGCTGCCGGAGACCGAGCCGCCGCCGGAGCCGCCGCGTCCGACGTTCAGCGCGAACGGGCCCGGGCTTTCGAAGGTTGCGCTTACGCTCACGCTGGCCGGAGCCTCTCCAGCAGTGAACGTGCAGCCGCCGGTCCCGGAGCAGTTGCCACCCCAGCCGACGAACGTTGCGCCATCGTCGGGAGATGCGCTGAGCGTTCCGGTGGAGCTCGTCACGAAGGAGGCCCTGCAGCGTGTCGGGCAGTCGATCGTCCCCGCAAACTGGTCCGACGGCGATCCCGAGCCGGTCACGTGACCGGGGCCGTTGACGGTCACGTTGACGAAGTAGTGCTCGATCCGCGCCCCCGCGGCGGTGGCGAGAACCGCGGCGGTCACGGCAACCATCCCGGCGATGCGGAGGACCTTCACAACCCGCTCCGGAAGAGGAAGCTGCGGTGCGGTGGGATGTAACGCCCGACCTCGAGCACGATCTGCGCGTGGCGGCGGAGCGGGATCGAGCGGAGCGGCCCGTGCCAGCGCTTGCCGCCGAGGTAAGCGCGCACCGGCGACGACCGGGTCGTGGCGAAGCCCGCGAGCCGGGTCGGCGACAACGGCTGTCCCCAGATTCGGAAGGCATCGCCGAGCGTGAGCTGGAAGCCCCGGCGAGTCTCGATCACGCCGGTCGGCTCGAGCGTCCTCGCCGCATAGCTGCACCCACGCGGCTCGACGTATGCGCCGGTTTGCACGCGCGGAGCCGCGACGCCGATTCCGGCCGGCACGATGACGACTCGGCCGCGGGCGAACAGCTCGACGTGCACGCCATCGCGCTTCCCCGCCCCGAGGCAGCGGTGGCTTCCGATCGCGTGAGCTCGCAGGACGGCTACGTTTGCGGCTCTGGGATGGAACAGCGGTCCGAGGCCGATCGGGGTCGCGATCGGGCCGGCCGCAGCCGCGCTGCCCACGGCGGCGATCGCGCCAGCCAGAGGTACCCCGGCCCCCAAAACGCGGCCGTGGAGGCGGGCGGAACCCCTGTTCCGACGGTGATTATCGACCCCGGACATCCCGGTGAGCATGACACGAAAATCCGGGTTTCCCTAGCCGGTTCTTCGAGCCGATCCTGGCCGCGGACTATTCTCTTGCGGGTGAGCGGCTTCCGTACGGTGGGTCGACTGCTCGTGCCGGTCGCCGCCACCCTGGCCGTCAGCGCGTGCTCCTCGGCATCCTCTCGGCCGGCAACCCCGACGATTGCCGCCGCGCGGACGTTCCACCTGACGCACCTGGAACCGACGAAAGCCGTCGAGCCCGGCCGTCCCTTCGACTTTGCGTTCGAGATCGCGCAGCCGAGCGGAGGCACGCTGACCAGGTACCGCACAGGCCCCGGTCCGCACACAGGCGTGCACGTGATCGTCGTTCGGACCGACCTTTCGACGATCATCCATCGTCACCCCGCGATCGGTGCAGGGGGCGCGATCCGGCAGCCGCTGACGCTTCCGAGCCCAGGAAGCTACCGCGTGCTCGTGGATGCGTACCCGCAGCTGGCGGGGCCTCTGAGGAATTTCCAGCTCACCTCTGACCTCGAGGCGACAGGCAACTACAAGCCCGTCGCGCTGCCGCCTTTTCGCTCGAGTGAGGTCGTCGACGGCTACCACGTGACGATCAAGGGCGCCGGCCGAATCAGGGCGATCCTGCCGACGTTTGCCGCCGTCACGGTCACCGACCGGGCCGGGCGGGCGGTCCGGTTCGTCCCGTACTACGGGGCGCTTGCGCACGCGATCTTCTTCCGTGCCGGGTCGCTCGACTACTTTCACACGCACGTGTGCAGTGCGACCACCGTCGGCTGCGCGACCGTCTTCGGCGGGACGACCGTATCCGGGCGGTCCACGAAGCCCGGGCGCCTGAGCGTGGGCATCCTGCTCCCTGAGGCGGGGAAGTGGCGGCTCTTCCTGCAGTTCCGCGCCGGTGGACACATCGTCACCGCCCCGTTTACGCTCACGGTGCGATGAGACGGGTGCTTGTTTTGGTTCCGGTCGTCGCCCTTCTGGTGGGCGCCACGCGCGCGCTCGCGTACGCACTGGTTCCGACGCCGACGCCACTGACGCTCTCCCTCCAGCGTGAGGTCGGCGGGCCGCGGCTCCTCGTCACGACCGTCGTGACGCTGGCCCTCGCGGCCGGAGCCGCCGCCGCGCTCCTGTGGCTCGCCTCGGTCGCGGTTCGCGAGCGTCACGCCGTTCGCGGAGGCGGTGGCCTCCCCCCGTTGCTGCGCATTCGACCGGTCATCGGCAGCGCGCTCGGCCTCTGGGCCGCCGGCGCGGTGGGCTTCACCCTGGTGGAGTCGTACGTGCACTGGCGCGCAGGGCTGGGCTGGCACGGGGCGCGGTGCTTGCTCGGGCCTGCGCATCGCGATGCCATCCCGCTGCTCTGCGCCCTCTCGCTCATCGCGGCCGCCTGCCACGCCGCCGTCGCGCATCTGCTCGGGTGGATGCGACGGACGCTGCAGCTGATTCTGCGCCGGCCAGGCGGCGCCTCGTCGTGGGCGGGTCTCGTCTGTCCGGCCCTCGATACCCAGATCCACCGGCTCCTTCTAGTCGGGCCACACAGTCCGCGCGGCCCGCCCGTCTCCATCTCCGCCTGAGTCGTGCGGCGGCGCGCAGTCTGCGCGCCGCACCAAACGAAAGGATGGGGATGGAAATCGAGACGAAATGGCGGCTGGGCCGCCGGCTTGCGATTGCGGCGCTCATGTCGGTCGCGGCGCTCGCGGGCGTGAGCAGCGCGTTCGCGCACGCGCACGTGAGTCCACCTGTTGTGCTGGCGAAGTCGGGTCAGGAGTTCTCCCTGGCGGTGCCGACCGAGAAGGAGAACGTCAAGACGACGGGTGTCGAGCTCACGCCGCCGGCCGGCTTCTCGATCGACTCATTCGCCCCGACGCCCGGATGGAACAGGGATGTCCAATCGACCGGCTCCGGTGAAGAGACACAGATACAGAAGGTGACGTGGTCGGGAGGATCGGTCGAACACGGGGACTACGCCGTGTTCCGCTTCCTCGGCCAGACCGACTCCAGCGGCGACTACGAGTTCAAGGTGCGCCAGACGTACTCGGATGGAACCGTCGTCGACTGGACAGGTCCGGAGAGCTCCGACGCACCGGCGGTACACATCAAAGCCGTGTCGAGCTTGGGTGGAGGCGGCTCGTCGACGCTTGCCCTGGTCGCCCTGGTCATCGCCGGCGCGGCGCTGCTCGTCGGTGCGCTTGGCCTCGTGGGCGGGAGGCGCGCACTCGCGTGAGGAGGAGGTCGCAGGCCGGCGCCGCGCTGGTCGCGGCGATCGTCGCGCTTGTGGCGCCGGCTGCCGCCTCCACGCATGCGACTCTGAGCAAGACGTCGCCCTCCGCAAGCGTCACGCTCGCGCGGCCGCCCGCGCAGGTCTCGCTCACCTATTCGGAGCCGATCGAGGCGCGGTTCGGGATCGTGTCCGTGACCGACGCGACCGGGAAGCAGGTGACGGCCGGCTCCCCGAACGGCGCGCCAGGCGATCCGGCGACGCTCGTGACCCGGCTGCGGCCGATCCCGAGCGGCTGGTATCTCGTCTACTGGCGGGTTGTCTCGGCGGACGGACACCCGGTGCGCGGTGCCTTCACGTTCGCGGTCGGTCCGAACGCGGGCCCGGCACCGCAGTTCGCGATCCCGTCGCTCACTGAGACTGCCACCACGACACGGTTGCTGATCGCACGGTGGATCGTGTTCCTGTCCGTGATGATCTCGATCGGCATCTTCGTGCTGCGGGCGGTGATTGCCCGTCCGCTTCTTTGGAGGCTGCGAGGATCTTCGCTGCGTCGCCTCGAAGTCACCCTCGGGCTGGCCGTCGCTGTCGCGCTCGTGGCGATCCCCGTCTACACGGTGCTCGCGACCGCGCAGTTCGCCCTTCGTTCGGCGTTCGATCTGGGCGCGATCTTCCCGCTGTTGCGTGGCTCGGCGTTCGGGCGCGCCTACACCGACCTCGAGCTGGTCTTCGGACTGTTCGCGCTTGCTGCGGGGGTGACGTTGCTGGTCGACCGCCCTGAGCGGGAGCGCCGGTCGCTGGCGGAGCTCCTCTCGGTTACCGGTGCCCTGCTCGCCGCTGCCGCCTGCGTCGCTCTTCCCGGCATTGCCGGACACGCGGGCCAGACATCGCCGCGTGGGCTCTCACTCCCCGCCGACGCGCTGCATGTCGCCGCCGGCTCTGTCTGGGTCGGTGGTCTGGTCGGTCTCCTGGTGCTATGGCGGAGCCTCGGGGCTCTCTTGCGCGTCCCCGCCCTATCGATTGTCATTCCGCGCTTCTCGCGGGTCGCGATGTCGTCGGTGATCCTGCTGATCGCGTCGGGCGTGGTGCGCGCGGCGGAGCACCTTCCGACACTCGCCTCCCTGTGGCAAACCTCGTACGGGAAGACGTTGCTCGTGAAGATCGGGCTTCTGCTCGCCGCGATGATGCTCGCGGCGGGCAATCAGGCCCGGAACAAGCCACGCCTCGAAGCGGCGGCGACACAGCCGACCCGCGCCGCGGGCGCCGCGATCCTCCTGCGACGGCTCGTGGCCGGCGAAGTCGTGCTCGTCTTCGCGGCGGTCTTCGCGGCCGGCGTCCTGTCGAGCATCGCGCCGCCCTCGAAAGCTCTGAGCAAGATCGGGTCGGTCAGCGCGCACGTTGGGCCGGGCCCCGTAGCGCGTGTGGTCGAAAACGGCCCGTACAAGCTCGAGTTCCGAGTCGAGCCGAACCGCGCTGCGCTGCCGAACGACTTCGGAGTTCGGATCACCCGCGGCGGGAAGCCGGTCACCGGCGCCGAGGTCGTGACCCGTTTCGACATGCTCGACATGACCATGGGCGAGCTCGCCTACAAGCTACGAGAGGTGAGGCCGGGGACGTACAGCCGCTCGGCCCCGGCGCTCGTGATGGTCGGCCACTGGGGCCTGCGCTTCGAGATCGCGCCCCGGGGCGACCGCCCGTTCGAGGTGCAGCTCCTGGATCGGGCCGGCGGATGAGCGTCGGCGTGCGCCTTGCGCTCTCGGTGCTCGCGTTCGCCGCAGGCTTGGCGGCCTGGCTCGTCGTGCTCCTGCTACTGCGTGACGTGCTCTAGCGGGCGGGCGCCGTTGCCGACGCCCGCCCGCCCGCGCAAGGGATAACTAGAAGCCGCCGGTCCCGTTCGGCGTGCCGAGACCCGTCGGCCCGTCGTAGCCCGTGACGGCGGTGCAGAAATACGTCTGCCCGCCACGCCTCCTGCCGTTCCCGGTGCAGCTGCCGTTGCTGCCGCCGACGACGTCGAACAACGAAGCGCTGTGCTGGTACGGGATCTGCGCGGCGTAGGGGACGCTGCCGGCGTTGCCGGCGAGCCCGTAGACCGCGGCAATGATCGGCGACGCGACGCTGGTACCGCCGAACACGTACCAGTTGTTCCCTCCGGTCGACCCATACGTGTCGTACACGGCGACGCCGGTGTTCGGGTCGGCGACGGCGGAGACGTCTGCTTCCATCCGCCGCCCGCAGCCCGTGTCGGTCTGCCATGTCGGCTTCCCGAAGTAGGAGCTACAGCCGCTGCCTGCGCCGCTCCACGCGCTTTCGGTCCAACCGCGCGGGTTCGCGGCCCTGACGAGGTTCGTCCCGCCGACGGCCACCACGTGGTTGTCGGCCGCGGGGAACTCGACGCCGTAGCCGCTGTCCCCGGAGCTCGCGGTCACGGCGATCCCCGCATGGTTGTAGTACGAGTCGTAGGAGGTCTCCCCGGAGAACTCCCCTGACGTTCCATAGCTGTTGCTGATCGCGGTCGCGCCCATCGCGGCTGCGCGATTCACCGCCGTCCCGAGGTCGGCGAAGCTGTTCGAGTTTGCCTCGACGAGCAGGATCTTGCACTGAGGACAGATGGCCGAGACCATCTCGATGTCGAGGTCGATCTCCTGGCCCCAGCCGGTGTTACCGGCCGGCATCGGGCTGGTCGTCCCGTTCTGGTTCACCGCTCGGAAACAGCCGGTCCCACTCGTGCAGCTCCCAAGTCCGAACTGGCTCCGGTAGACGGCGAGATCAGACTCGGCGTTCGGATTCGCGTATGCGTCGACGATCGCAACCGTCGAGCTCGAGCCGCCCGAGAGCTTGTACGCGGACTGCAGATCTGCCGGCCCGTAGCCATTTTGGTAGCTCGGCGTGGCGAGCGGCGTGACACCGTCCGTCTCGGTCACGACCCGCGCATCGCAGGCGGCCGCGTCCGGTCCGTTCGCCTTCGCGCAGACGCCCTTGTCCTTGTGGGGTGGAAGGCCGTTGCCGTTTCCTGCCCCCGCGGATGAGCTGCCGAGCGCGAGCAGCGCGGACGAAAGGACGACGACCGAGAAAATACGTCGCATGAGACCCCTTACCTAGTAGTGGCTTGCCCCGGCGGAAAGTAGCACCGTTACCGGCGCTTGCCTAGCGCGGCTGCACCGCGCGGAGCTAGCGGACGGTGAAGCGGGGGCCCAGGAAGAGCACTGTGCGCTCAGGAGCGACCGCCGAGCTGAGCTGCACGGCCGCGACGTAGGTGCCTTTGAGGAGACCCGTCTTCGGAACCTTGACGATCTCCTTCCAGTACGCCTTGATCGCGCCCTGCTGCACTGCCTGAACCTGCGGTACGCCGCCGTCCGCGAGCGCGCGTGCGATCGCGTTCCGCGAGACACGTCCCTTGCCTGCCACCCGCACGACCGCCGAGACGACCTTCACGTCCTCGCCGACCGTGGCCGTCGCCCAGGTCGAGCGCTTGTACGACCTCCAGGAGAGCGAGGCACCGACAACCGACGTCGTGTGGCTCCACTGGATCGCCGTCCCGGTGCACTTCCCGCCGGTCTCGGCGAGGGCCTGCTTCACGGCGGCGTAGGCGGGCCGGGCCGAGCCGTCCGCGCGCATGAGTCCCGACTGGAAGCCTTCGAGCGAGGTCTCGTCGATCAGGTGGAAGAAGAGGACGTCGGACACCTGCGCGTCACACTCGAGCCTGCGCACGAGGTCGCCGTAGATCGTCGCCTGTGCGTCCTCGGCTGCGGTCTCGACGTTCTCGGTGCCGGTGTAGGCGGCGAGGTAGCCCTGCGGCACCGCTGCCTGCCAGCCGATCTCGGTGACGCGAAAACCGAGGCTGGTCTCCACGGTCGGCTGCGCCGTGCCGTGGAACGCGTCCCAGAGTGCCTGCTTGACCCGGTCGAGGTTCGCGACGCTGGCGTTCGGCCACTGCGCCCCCTTGTCGATCGAGTCGGTCGAGGCCTGCGGGTAGGGGTGGAAGCCGAAGTCGTCCATGATCGGGCGCGTCCGGCCGCTCGCGCGGTAGGCGGCGCCGGCGGCGGCGATGAAGCGGACGGGCGACATCGAGACGTTGCTCGCAGCCGTCGGGTCGTCGTTGCCGCGGTGCGAAAGCGCGAAGCCGATCACGCGAATCGACGGGTTGACCGCCTTCAGCGCGTCATAGCCGCTTGCCAGCAGCGCCTCGTATGCCGAGGGCGACGCGGGATTGCCGGCCTCGTCGAACTGCGGCTGCCAGAAGCGGGGCTGGTTCGGCTCGTTGCCGACGACGTAATCGGTGACCTGCGGGTAGGTCGTCGCGAGCTGCTGGAGGAAGGCGGTGAACTGCGCGGCGGTTGTGAACGAGCGGGTGATCGACGCGGCCTGCTTGGGCTGCACCGAGAAGATAATGCGGACGCCGCGGGCCGTCGCCTGAGGCACGACGCGGTTGAGGAAGAGCTTCTCCGGGATCGCCGTCGGGCTGGCGGGATCCCAGGTGACGGTCATCGCGTTCTCGGACATGCCGAGGTCGCGCAGCAGCGGGTAGAAGGCCGCGCCGCCGTCGCGCGCAAACTTCGCGTGGTCGTCGGTCACGCCGAACGTGGACGCGCCGAGGGCAATCCCGGACAGGCTGAGCGCGCCGATGGCGCAGGAGATGACCGCAGCGAGACGTCTCACGCCTCCGTTTCATCGGCGGCGCGCCGCAGGCCGCTTGATAGCCCGTTCGGGGCTATGACGCTAGCCCAGCGTCAGGCGCTTCAGCGAAGGCACGCAGAGCAGGTTGCGCACCGTCGGCGCGCTGCGCAGAACACCGAATTGATCGCGCAGGAGCGCCCGCCTTCCGCGCGCGCCCGACTTGACGCTGTAGCAGAGGAGGTGCACCCGCGGCTGCACGAGCTTCGAGCCGTTCTTGCGCGTCGGAACGCAGAGCGTCTTCGGGGCGAGGACGGCGTCCGTGAAGGCGCCGAACTGGTCGCGGACCCTCGCGTTCCTGCGCTTGAAGGCCCGACCCGGGTCGATCTTGTAGCAGACGAAGTGATCGAGACTCCTCGGTACCGCGGGCGGGGTAACCGCGCCGAGCCGCTTCGAGGCCGGCAGGCACAGCGATTCGGGCGGAACGACCTGCACCTTGGCGGGCAGGACGCCGAACTGGTTGCTCAGCGTGACCGACCGTGACTGCTGCTCCGGTCCTTGCACGCCGCTCAGCGAGTAGCAGGTCAGGTGCGCGATCCGGTTGCGCACCGGCTCGGCGTTCTTCTGGGCCGGAGCGCAGATCCGGATCGGGCGGTCGACCCGAGCGGTCGCCCTTCCGAACTGGTTCTCGAGCCGCACGGGGCGGGGCTCGAAGTTGCCGAACGTCGCCGAGTAGCAGGCGTAATGGTCGAGCGGCAGCACGCCGAACGCGATGCGCGCGCCAACGCTGCTGTGTGCGGATAAGACCGCGGCAGCCAGCGCGACCGCGGCGAGCGCACCGAGGACGATTGCGGCGCGGAGACTGCGGTTCACGCGGCGCACGACGCCTCTGGTCTAGCACTCGGGCTGCCCAGGGTCAAGGGCTCGCGAGGCGTCGTCGGTCCTGACTCGACGCTACCCTTGACGCGAACGGGGCGTTAGCTCAGCTGGGAGAGCGCCGGCTTTGCAAGCCGGAGGTCACCGGTTCGATCCCGGTACGCTCCACTGAACTTGGCAGTGCGCAAACCGTGTTCGTGACGACGCGGTAGGTCGGGAGGATCTCGCTTCGGCCGTTGACGCGGAGGTCTTTGACGAGCAGGCGGAGGAGCCGCCTTTGTCTGCTTCGGGCGCCTGCGCGGACGATGACTTCGAGGTGGTCGGCGACGGCGGCGAGGTTGGCCGCATCAGGCGTTGTGGGCGCCTCTGGGTCGATCTGGGCGGCGAGGGCGAGGTCCTGCTCGTGCAGGTCGACGAGGCGCGTTTCAAGCGCGGCGTCGCATAGCCGGAACGATCATGGCGCACGACACTGACACGGACCCGTCAAATCACCGACACGGCACCGACACGGCACCGACACGGCAACCTATTTCACGGCTACATCAAGCGTCTCTGCTGTCGAAGAGGTTGTCGCGCGCTTCTTGAGGAGCACTCTCGGCTGCCTCGACCTCGGACGGCGGGATTGGCGGCGCGGGTGGCTTCGGCACGATCCTCCGCGCTCGGCTCTTCGTGGTGTGGTCTTCGTAGTTCTCGTTGTCGAAGAAGATGGGCGTCGCAATGCGCCGAATCCTGCTGTACGAGAGCTTCGGGTTGTTGAGCTCCTTCTTCTTCGGGTCAGCTTCTGCGGCGAGACGTTTCGCGTCGATCTCGTCGATGAGAGGTTTCATCTCCTTGGCGTCGACCCTGAAGATGGCGATGAGCTGCTCGTAGACGTTGAATACGCCGAATGCCCACCAGTCGGCTTCGCGGAAGCGGCGGATGACCGTCTCGGACACGTTCCGGCTCGTCGGGAACTGCATCTGTTGGTCAGGTTTCGCAAGACGGGTGCTCTTGATCTCGATGGCTTCGCCCTCGCTTGAGCGGGCGTCCGTTGACCATCGGTCTCCGACCTGTACGAGTCGCAGGTAGTTACAGATCGCGGCCTCGCGGATGAAGAAATTGTCGGCCGGGCTATCTGCGTCGAGCACGTCGCGAAGGTGGCGTAAGCCCTCGCTGACCATGCGCATGCCTTCTTCGAACGCGGCGCGCGTCGCGTCGTCGTTGAAGTCGAGGCGACTCATAAGCTGCTTTGCCCTCTCTGCTTCGCTGGCTTCGAAGAGCCGTCACGAAGAAGTTCCTGAGCTGGCACACGGAGGGCGTCCGCGAGCGCGTATATGTTCGAGAGCGTGATGTTCCGCTCCCCTCGTTCCACCGAGCCGATGTACGTCCGGTGCAGCCCGGCGACCTCGGCGAGTGCCTCCTGGGAGAGCCCCAGGGCTTGGCGCAGCGCTCTGACACGGAGCCCGAAGCTTCGGCGGATAGCGGTGGTTTCGTGGGCCGTGAGCTTCGGCAACGTCGGTTAGGCTTGCGGATGTGAATACTATGCGTCTACAGACTTTGAGTAGCACTCAATCAGCTCCGGCTCCTCCGCTCGAGGTTGCGGTCAAGCGCAGCGACCCGATCTACAACGCGCACGGATACCTCACGAAGGTGCCAGTCCCTGCGATCGTCCCATTTATCGAGGCGTTCACCGACCCCGGCGAAACCGTCTTGGACGTGTACGCCGGCTCCGGGATGACCGGGGTCGCGGCCCTGATCTGCGACCGAAACGCCGAGCTGCGCGACATCAGCGTGCTGGCGAAACACATCGGAACGAACTACGTGAACCTCGTTGACGCAGGCCAGCTCCATGAGGCTGCTCGCGCGGCCGTCACCGCCGCGAAGGACCACGTCGGCGACGTCTACGCGGTCGCATGCGAGAACTGCTCGGAGCAGGCGGAGCTAATCCGAACCACTTGGAGCAAGGTGTTCGCTTGCCCGAGTTGCACGGCGCCGATCAACTACTACCGAGCACTCGAAAGCGCTAACTGGCAGAAACGAAAGCTCGCCTGTGCGAGCTGCGGGGAAGACCTCGAAGCGCGCAGAGCACGATGGGTCACTGACGAGGCCGTCGTCGACACGATCGATTGTCGCTGCACGGGTACTCAACGAGAGCAGGCGCCGAGCGAACCTCTCGACCCGCCGAATCTGGCTGGCTTGGACTGGCCCGACGTTCCGATCGGCGAGGAGCGCCAGATGTTCCAAGCGAACGCGCTCGGCAAATACGGTCTGGCTTCGACCGCCCGCTTCTTCTCCGACCGGAACCTCGGCGCACTCGCCGCACTCCGGGACGCGATCGGCGCCGTGGCTGACGATGCGATCCGAAACAAGCTCATGTTCGCCTTCACGGCGATCCTCGCCCGCGCCTCAAAGCGCTACCAGTGGAGCCGCGCGAGGCCGCTAAACGCGGCGAACCAGAACTATTACATCGCGCCGGTCTTCTTCGAGTGGAACGTCTTTGACCTGTTCCTTCGCAAGGTGACCGCTATCGCGAGATCGGACGAGTTCATCAGCCGCGAACGTCGGCGCCGCGGAGCATCCGAGGATGCGAAGGTGAACTACAAGGTCGGTTCCGCCGAAACGCTGGATCTTCCAGATGCCTCCATCGACTACGTATTCACCGACCCACCTTTCGGAAGCAACATCTTCTACAGCGATATGAACCTCTTCCAAGAGGCGTGGCTCGGACGCTTCACGGATCATGCACGCGAGGCAGTCGTCGACCGGTCAGGAGCGCGGACGGGACGGCGTTCGGCAGAGCGCTACGAAGAGCTCATCACCGACAGCCTCCGCGAGTGTTACCGCGTCCTCAAACCGGGCCGCTGGCTCTCGCTCGTATTCTCGAACTCCAGCGGAGAGATGTGGGCGCTCGTGCAGCGTGCGATTCACACAGCGGGGTTCCAACTCGAACACGTCTCGTTGCTCGATAAGGGGCAGCGCTCGGTCAAAGGCCTAGCGAGCGGCTTCGAAAACACCGTCACCTATGATCTGATCCTTTCGATGCGCAAGACCGCGACCGCGAGTGAGATCGCGATCGCGACTCCTGCCGATGGCTTCTTCGAGAACTCGCTCAACGCGGTGCTCTCGGACGGTGCCGACAGTCCGAGCCACGTGTATCTCGGTGTCATCCGCGCGTATCTGGAGCGACGACTCAATCTCGGTGAGGTTGATATGGCGCACGTAGCCCAAGCGCTATCGGATCGCGGGTATCGGGTCGACGCGGCGACAGGCCTCTTCGTCGAGTCGCGCCAAGATGCCTTCGCACAAGAAGCGCTCTTCCAGCGCGCGCCGTGACGGCCGTCTACGAGTTGATCCGCGAGGCGACTCTCGCTAAGCAGCAGGTCGTAGCCACCTACAAAGCACACCGCCGCGAACTCTGTCCGCACCAGCTCGGTACGAAGTCTGGGAGCCCGCAAGCGCTGTTCTTTCAGTTCGGCGGAGGCAGCTCGTCACCGCTGCCCGCCGACGGTGGCTGGCGCTGCATCCCGCTCGATGGGCTTTTCGATGTCGTCGTCCGTGACGGACCGTGGCACACACGTAGCGACTATCGCCATGTCGAAACGTGCGTGGACACGATCGACGTCGAGGCGCCGTACGATTCGTAGTGGTGCGAGAAGTGCCAGACTTTCGGGGCGGGCGCCGCTCAACCCGTTACGGCGACAGGAATGCCCTCCACCTGACGAGCTTCTCGTCGTAAGAGAGGACGTTGCGGCCGGGAGTTCCGCTCGACGAGGGGAGCGTTACCGTCACAAGCGACCCGTGCGGAACGTGCGTCTGCGCGCGGACGTGGGTCCGCCAGAGAGACTCCGCTCGCGTGCCATTGAACCCAACCCTTCGAAGAGCCGGGAACGTCGCGAACAGTTCGCTGAAGTCGTTCGGCCGTGCCTCGGCGATCGCCGAGTCGCTGCTACCTGCACGCTCCGCGCTTTGGAGAACATCCCAGAGTGCGACGCCGTGATGCGCCAGGAATTCAAGCCGCTGGGCGTAGCTGAGGCCCGGAGACACTCCGAAGACGCCCGAGAGCAGCGTCCAGAACTGATTGCTCGGATTGCTGTAGTAGCGCTGCTGCCGCAGAGACTCGTCGCCCGGGAGGGTGCCGAGAATTAGTGCCCGGGACTTCTCATCAAGTATCGGCCCAAGCCCGTGCTTGGTCGACATTGGCGGCTCCTTGCGGACCGGACGCCGCGCCCACACGCGGGGAGGAATCCCCCGGGGCGCCTGGGAGTCACCCTACTTCGATCGAAGCTCCCTGCACGAGGATCTGGTTTGCGCACCGACAAGTGCCGCCCACTCCGAGTCACGAGCGCAAGGCCTATGTCCCCTTGGCCGCGGCACGAACCACCTGGACTCCCCAGTGCTGGTCGAACGCCTGCTTGAAGCGCTTCCAGGCAATTGCCGGGGGTTTCGTGACTGTGCAGTACGCCGTCCAGCTGATGCAGCGCGCTGTACGGGCCACTCGCTCGTTGCTGTCCGTGACCGTTACCTCGAGCTGGAACTGGAGCTGCTGCAGGTTGGTGTGAACGGTGAGGCAGACGGTGCCTGTTGCTGCGCCACGGTAGTCGATCGTACCGCCGTCGACGCCGACTGTTCCGGTGTCGCCGTCGAGCCGGCGGCCGTTCAGGATCCACTCGTACTGCAAAGGGGCCGCGAGGAGCGAGGGGACGGCAGCGAAGCATGCATACCTGGAACCGCGAACCCTGGTTCCCGTGTCGACGAACTGGCCGAACTCGGGGATCTCGATGGCGCCCGGCCGGACCACGGTTGGCCGTGCCTCGCGGATGTCTTCGACTCCGCCTGCTCCTGCTCCGATCGCGTTGGCGGGGCGAAGCTGCTCGAGTGTTGCCGCGCGGGCGAACCGGGCGGTTGCAGCCAGGGTCTCGGGAGCAGGTGATCCGGCCGACGCGGTCAACGCGGTCTGCGTCGCCTCGAGCGGCACCAGCTCCACGCTGTCGATCGCGGGTCCGATCCCGCCGTACTCACACCCGAACGCACCGTCGATCCGAACCGAAGGTACGCGCTCCTGATAGGTGCGGTAACGCAGGCGGATCCTGTCCGGGCTTACGCCGACGACCTGCACCGCGGCGAGCCGCCCTTCGTCGGTCCGCACTCCGAAGACCGCGAGGCTCGGGACGTCCCAGAACAGCACGTGAGTCGCGAGCTCATGGTACGGAACCGTGGCCGGCGCAGAATACGCGAGTACGCTGAGCTGATAGCGGCTGAAGTCGTCGAAGCGCGTGCGGCCGGTGCGCGCGAGCCTCGCCGTGCAGATGGTCGACAGCCGGCGATTCTGGCCGGAGCCATTCCAGAGCAGATCGCCTCCGATGAGTGCGGGTGGGCCGATGCTCCCGTTGTCCAGGTCGACGGCCTGTCCGGGTGCGAGCTCGAGCACTCCCTCCGACCGAATCGGAAACGTGCTGATCGGGATGACCTGGAAGCCGATCGCGACGTCGTCGATCGTGATGTCGTCGAGGACGAGATCCATGTTGAGCAGCGGAACATCGATCCCCGTCCCAGCGCTGTTCAGCGCCTGCTTGATCGAATCGGTCACGCCGGCCACGGTGCCGGCAACCACCTGGTCTAAGAGCCAGAGCAGGAAGACGAGGATGCCTCCGACCACCACGCCGATCACGATCCCGACGATCACGTCGACGAGCCAACCGACGAGCCCGCCGGTCACCAAGGCAATCACGACTGCCGCGAGCCAGCAGTACCAAGGGACGTCGATGTCGACATCAGGCGGGTCGACGTGGGGAGTGAGGTGCAGGTTCCCGTTCTCTATCCCGAGCGTGATCCGCGCATTCACGGTCCCGTTGGCCTCGTAGCAGAAGCCCTCCTTGTGTACGCGCGCATGGAGCGCGAGCGAATGAGGCGGCTCGAGGCTGATCGTGAGCTCCGTCAGATCGACCTCGCGCGCCTGGTCGATGCGGACGCGTTGCTGCAGGCGGCAGTCCTGCATCGACCCCGCCGGAAGGTTGAGCTCGCTCGTAAGCCGCTCAGTGAGACACCGGCAGATCCAGCTGAAGGCGAGCAGCAGGGCGCCGTCGCTCGTGGCTGGGATGGAGTTCGTGAACGCGGTTGGATCGCCGGCCATTCCTCCGCCGGCGGTCATGGGGATGACGAGGGCGTCGCGATTGGCGCCCGTCAAATCGTCGAGCACGAACGCGTCCAACGCAGTGATCAGCTTGCAGTCGGTGCTCCCGCGCGTCACGGGCACCGGCACGAGTGCAAGCGACGGGATCCTGCCTCGGATCACTGACGCCGCGTTGCCGGGGAGGGGCGTCGAGACGCCCCCGATTCGAAGCGTGACCGTCGCGAGGTAGAGCTTGTCCGTGATGTTGAGACGGACGAAGTCGAGGCTTGGCTGGCTGTGGTCGACGTCCAGTCCGACCACGATCCGCGTCGTCGTGCCCGACGTCGCATTGCCGGTCTGAATCGTGATGTCGATCGGATTCGTCGCGCTGGGCGGCAGACCCGTCGGTCGACTGAGCGAAGCGGTAACGGTGAACGGATAGCAGGCCCCAAGCGCGGTCCCCGGAGTACCGAGCGGGAGTAGGGCCAGGTAGCTCTGGACGAGCGCGCACGGAATGTCGTGATCGGAGAAAAAGGTGGCCACGAGGTCCTGCAGCGCGGGCACTCCGATCTCCATGGCGAGGTCGTAGCCGTGGGTCTCGCCGGCCATCAGGCGCCTCCTCCGTCGGTGAAGCGGATCCGAACGCGCGGCGCGACGGTCTGCATCCCCGGCAGGCGGACGTTCAACTGCTCGAGCGCCTGGTCGAGTCCCACCGGCGGCCGTCCGAGACGCGCGAGCTCGGGCGGCACGTCGATTCCCATCGCCTTCAGCGCCCCGATCGGGTCGGTGTGGAACTGCTGCGCCAGCTTCGCGTCGCCGGCGAGCCGCTCCGTGATGTGCCCGCCCTCCTTGCGCAGCTGCTTCATGGCTCGCTGCAGCGCCGGCGGAAGCCGATCCATCAGCTCCTGCTCGGTGCGGGGCTCGCGTCCGTCCGGATCGTGCGGCGGTCGCGGCGGCTGGTCGCGCATCTCTTCGAGGATCTTGAGCGCTTGTGGCGTGAGCCGTGGGTTTTCCTTCCGGCTCGCCCCACCGTGACTCACCTGGTCCGAAGGGCTATCGTCCATGAAGCCTCCTTCGCGGCAGTGTTGTCTACCGATGGCGAACGTAACCCTGCTTCAACCGAGAGTCAACCCGGACGGGCGATTAGCTCCATCGGGCTGCCCGGGGAGTCAGCCGACGCAGCCGGTGACGGTGATCGCGGCGGCGTTGTTCGTCTCGTTCGACTCCGCGACCTGGTTCGCGCTGTCTGCCAGTGCGCTCACTGCCCCGGCGCGGCAGAAGAACGTCACGATCGCGGACGATCCTGCCGGGAGGTCCTCGATCTGGAACTGCGATGGCCCACCGGTCGTGGTGACCGTGACCACGAAGAATCCCGCTGCGGCGGACCCGATGTTCTTCACCGTCGCGCTGTCCTTGGTCAGGTCGGAGATCACGAGATCCGGTCGTCCCGTGGGTGTCGTCGTGGTGGTGCCGGTGGTCGTGGTCCCGGTCGTCGTTGTCGTCGTCGTCGGTGGCGGCGCGGCGACCTGGAATCCGCAAATGTTGGAGCGCGCGCCCGCGATCGTCTTGCCCCCGCGCCAGTAGGCCAGCGCGCTGTACGAGCCGGGCGCGCGGGGGATGAAGGACGTCCCGAAGCGGCTGCTCGCGTCGGTCGCGGCTTCGCGCACCTCGAGCAGCCCGCCCGGCCCGGAGAACACGAGCCGCACCGGCGCGCCGCCGACCTGCGGGGTCAGCGTGCCGGAGAATGGCACCGCCTTGCCCGGCGTCGTGCCCTGGCGACAGTCGAGCGTCAGGCCGGAGGCCGCCCGCGACAACGACACGCGATCGAGGGGCAGCAGGAGACCCCGTCCCTTCGGAAATGTCGCAGACAGCGTCACGCCGCCGTCCAGCACGTGCCTGCCGGGAAGGCGGAGTCTCACCTT
>Ga0193747_1000202_pt1 | contig 24960 bp, 26 predicted proteins | sample L1m2metaG_FD_143048 | JGI IMG/M metagenome (GOLD analysis project Ga0193747, IMG submission 143048) | Soil microbial communities from a riparian zone of the East river system, Colorado, United States - L1m2 | ecosystem: Environmental > Terrestrial > Soil > Riparian zone | place: USA: East River...
ACGACATAGACTATTCTCAAAGTTTGCAACCAAATCTGATCGTGGCACGGGATTGGGACTGTTTATTTCTAAAAGCATCGTTGAGGCTCATGGTGGAAAGATATGGGCTGAGAATAATGCTGATGGTAGAGGAGTTACCTTTTACTTTACTCTACCTATACTTAACTTATAATGACCACTATAACGTAGTGATTTTCAAAAACGATACCATAAAAAGTAAAAACGATAATAGGAAACAAATTTTGATAGTAGATGATGAACTAGATATTTGTACAGCCCTAAAGGAGTTGTTTGACGAGAAAGGATTCAAAGTTGATACGTTTGTTGATCCTACTTTGGCCCTGGAAAATTTCAAAAGTAATCTGTATGATCTATCTATTCTGGATATGAAAATGGGCCAGTTATGAATGGAATTGAATTATATGGAGAATTGAAGAAAAGAGATTATCTTATCAAGGCCTTTTTTTGACGTCTACTAAAATCATAAACTGTATCCCGATCCTACGAATAACTTAACCAATTGTGTTTGTTATAGACTATTAACATTCTATACTGTTTAGTCATGGTCATTCGCCTCCATCAATTCAAATAAAGCAGAAAATCGCATTCTTTACAAAGATAACAAATTCTGTCAAAGTCGGAGTTTAATGTCATTATGTCATTGCAGCGGGGACATTCAATATCTTGGTCGACTGCTAGATTATTACTCTCTTCCTTCTTTTCTATAATATGTTGAGTAGGCTTTTCTTCCACCTCGGTCAGTAATTTACTCTTACTTCTGATTTTAGACATGGCAGCTTGGTGTAATTCATAGCTTCTAATATAGAATGAAATACTAGAGGGACAGGGAGGGACTGGTAACGTATATTCCATTAAATCTTGCCAGAATGTTCTATGGGGATTTTCAATAGAAGATTCAGATCCGCTTATTCTAGTAAGAGCAGATAATGTATACCTAATAACTCATTCGAGGGATGACAAAGCCGCAGAGAAGCACTACACAGGGTTAGTTAAGGAGGGAAAAATGCAGTCCATGGAAAGTACTTAGGCCATTTACACGTATTTTTAACAATTCAGCAGTTATGGAAAAGCGGCAAGTATTTATTAAGACAATTGAAAATATTCTCTTTCTTCCGTTACACTTGCTATGCGAAATGACAGAATTTTTCCTAGCGCGAATGAGCTTGCTTGTAAATCCTTCACCTAGTATTGTCGCTATAATCTTTCTGATGAATTTATTATAGTTCGAATATATCAGCAGATTCTCCTATATTTTTAGCACTTGATGTGAAGCACCTCAAATATAGTATTGGAACGATAACCTTTTGAGGAATGAACCACAAAACGATAGTCGCGTTAGTATTATTCACGGCTATGTTGATGATGGGGACGATACTATATTCTTACAGTCTAGCAAATGCAAGAAGCTCGACAAATGCTAATAATATTAATGCAATTCATAATACCAATTGTGATGGTGATGTATGTCAGACTCTCTCATGTATCAATAACAATTGCCGGTCGAACTCAAGTCAAGTATCAAATTCAACTTCAACTACTCCTTGCTTCCTCCCCTGTCTGCCTGCACCATCAAAGTCGTAGTAGAATTTTGCCTTGCCTTGCCTTGTAGAGGAGGGGGCAAATGATTTGACTCTCATTGACACGTGCTTTATTGCGGAACTACCAAGCTAGAAGTCTACAGGGCTATAGCATGCAGGAAATGGCTTTGCCAAAACTCTAGCGGATTAAAAAATGGATTGAGAACTCGACTTTCTTGTTCCCGCTCTGATATAATGACATAATTTATGCGAATTAGTCTAGGGCTACGAAATAGTACTATGGATTATGACTTAGTGATATGATAAGCATAAGTATTAGTGGTTGTTATTGGATACGTAAACACCAAAGAAGTAATGCCTCATATGTTAGATAAAGAGCGTAGTTCCAAACTAATATTGTCAGCAACTAATATGGTCTTAGCTGTATTCTCATATCAGTATTCTATTCTTACATCTGACAAAGAAGGGCAATACCAACGCCCAAAGGAGACACGTATAATTGGAGATAAGGGGGATGAATATCCTAGTGATTACGACAAGGACCATGTCAATGCTGGATTAAATATGGTAATTAGTGTCTGGCGGTAAGATTTGATGATTTATTCTAGAAATAGCGGCTCAGAAAAAACAGAAGTGTCGCATGGACCCGAAAATACAACTAAAACTGTCCTTGAATTCTTGTCCAATGCTCGCAGTGCTCTGGATATTTGTGCTGACTCTTCGTGGCCTTCAGTTGCAATGGGGGTTGATGTTTATAGGAATGCTTTGCGAGACGTAAGTGTTAGAGGGGTAAAATTAAGAGTTGTTACCGAAATCACTAAAGATAACTTATCTTACTGTAAGGAGGTAAGGAAAGTTGGAGAGCTTCGTCATCTAGATGGTGTTAAAGGAAATTTTGGTGTTAGCGAAAAAGAGTATACTGCCTCGGCAACTTTAGAAGAAGCCACATTATTGCAGCAAGTAATCTACAGCAACGTCAAGGAAATCGTTGAACAGCAACAGTATCTCTTTGAGGGCTTTTGGAATAGAGCAATTCCAGCTGAAACGAAAATCAAAGAGCTCGAAGAAGGAATTATTCTAGGTGATACAGAGGTTATTCAAGTTCCATTAAAAATACAAGAACTATTCATTCAGTTAGTAAAATCAGCTAAAGAGGAAATATTGTTAATACTTCCTACGATTAATGCATTTTATCGTGAAGAACGTCTAGGAATAATACGATTGTTAAAGGAAGCAACACTAGAACGGAATATTGATGTCAGGGCTCTGACTCCAATTAACGAGGTCATTGAGCAAAAAGTATGGAGCATGATGGCACTAGCAGTAGATCAAGGAAAGAATCTTGATATACGACCTGTCCACATGACATCAGCAGGAGTCACAGTAACTACCGTCACAATATTGGTAATAGATAGAAAAGTATCATTGGTAATAGAAAAGATAGACGACTCAAAGGAAGACTTTATAGATGCAACAGGATCGGCAACTTATTCTAATAGTAAACCAACAGTTTTATCTTATATTTCGATCTTTGAGAGTTTGTGGCAACAAACTGAATTGTATGAGCATGTTAAAGAATCAAATGAAAAGTTAGAGAAAGCAAATAAATACCTACTAGCAACGGAAAGAGCAAAAGAAGAGTTCATTTCAATGATAAGCCATGAATTAAAGACCCCAATTGTACCTCTTAAAGGGTATGCTCAAATGCTCTTAAGACCAAAGTTCATGGGAGCTGTAAATGAAAAGCAAAAGAAGGCTATTAGCTCAATGCTTAGGAATATTGAAAAGTTACAAACACTAGTTGATGATGTAATGGATGTTTATAAGCTTGATTTGGGAAAGATAAAGTTTTCAAAGTCTTATACAGATATCGGTAATCTGATAAATCAAACGATAGCAGAATTAAGACCACTTACTTTTGCTAAACAGATAGATCTCAGCGCCGAGATGATAGCTAACGTACAAGTTCATTGTGACCCAGATAGAATTGAACAAGTTCTCTCAAATTTGATAAAAAATTCAATAGACTTTGTGCCAGATAAAGGTGGTGGGAAGATAACTGTAAGGGTTGAAAAGGATAATACCAACAACTTGACTCTTACAGTAGAAGACAATGGTATTGGGATAAAACCAGAGAAAACAGACAAACTTTTTCAAAAGTTTTACCAGATTGATACTGGAGCTACTAGAAGGCATGGGGGCACAGGGCTTGGTTTGGTGATTTGCAGAGGTATAGTCGATGCTCATGGTGGGAAAATATGGGTCGATAAAACCCATAAAAATGGTACTGCTATCAAATTCACTTTACCAGAAAGACAATAAGGAGAAAGAGGGTAAATAGCTACATGAAAGTATTGTTAATAGACGATAACAAGGACATCAATGAGATGGTTTGCTTATGTCTTGAAACCCAAGATATTACAGTTAAGGTAGTTGATGAAGGAAGGGAAGGATTACGGTCAATAAAAGAGAATCATTTCGACGTAGTATTATTAGATCTAGCAATGCCAGGATTCAGTGGATTTGATATTTTCAAGGCATTAAAGGATGAAGATCTGCTGAAGTCTAAGAATATTGTAATATTCACTGCGTCTTCTGTTACTGATAACGAGGTGCAGGAGATGTTGTTAACTGGAGCAAAAGGAGTACTCAAAAAGCCTATATCAATAGACGATTTGATAGAAACAGTAGAAAAGTTTCGCCAATAAAGAAACTGACTCCATATATGTACCTGGATATCATCATGTCCGATGCTGTTTTATAGGTACAATCTCGTAAGAATATGCTGTATCATACTTGACGCACCGTTTAAAATCTCACGATGGGACAACAAGAGTAATTCACGGTACTAAAGAGGTAGTGGATGCAGAAGTAGCATTTTTCTACAGTATACATAAGAAAGCCGATACTTACATGAATTATACTAGACCTCCATTAGCTATCGGACTTGATCCAGTTAGAAATGCCTTTCTCGATGCCAAAAATAGAGGAGTGCACTTGAGATACCTTACTGAGATTACTAAAGATAATCTATCATATTGCAAAGAATTATTGAAAATAGTTGATGAGTTACGACATCTGGACGGAATTAAAGGTAATTTCATGGTGAGTGAAACCGAATATGTTGCTCCCTTAATATTATTTGAACATGGAAAAATCGCTCCTCAGGCAGTATACAGCAACACTGAGGAAATCGTGGAACAACAACAACACATATTTGATAATTTTTGGAGTAAGGGGATATCTGCTGGTAATAAAATTAAAGAAATTGAAGAGGGAGTAGAACCAGAATTTCTTGAAGTTATTACTAATGAAGATGATGCCAACAAGATCCTTCTGGAGCTATCAAGATCTGTAAAAAAAGAGGCTCTATTCATCCTTCCTACTGATAATGCGATGAGACGGGTGGATAGATTAGGAGTCATAGATTGCTTGATAAACGCGTCACAAATTGGTGCAATCATAAAAATAATCTGTCCACTAAGCGAGAGGAATTCACAAATTCTAAGGAAAATGTCTAATGAAGCACCATCTATTCAAATTCTAAATGGAAGTACTTCCCCTGCTGCCGGCGTGCTCATAGTTGATGGTATGAAGTTTTCCAGAACAGAGTTGGGAGAATCCAGTAATAATGATACAAATATACAATCATCGCAAGCAGCTCGTTTTACTGTTTATTCTAACAGCAGACCAACTGTAGAGCTATTTAGATCAATCTTTGGATTACTTTGGAATGAACGTACATTAAACGAACAGTTAAGGATAACAGATAGTATGCAGAGAGATTTTATCAATATTGCTGCTCATGAGCTACGTACTCCTATTCAGCCCATCCTAGGATTATCACAGATACTATCTAATAAACTAATAAACACAGAGTACTCAGATCATTTGAATATTATAGTTAAAAATGCGTTGAAATTACAACGTCTTACTGAGGACATATTAGATGTACAAAAGATTGAGAGTAAGACAATGAATCTCAAGAAAGAACGATTTCACTTGAACAAATTGATTTTAGACATTGCAAGAGACTATAGAAATCAGCTCCAAAATAAAAATGGTAATAAAGTTGAAGTTGAAATAATGGTAAATGTTGCTAATAAAGACATCCCTGTTTTCATAGAGGCAGATAGGTATAGGGTTACCCAAGTAATCACTAATTTGCTGAGTAATGCGATAAAATTCACTATTAAAGGAAGAATACTAATCTGCCTAGACCAAAAAAAAGGCAATAACCCTCCGGAGGTTCTAGTCAGTGTAACGGACACCGGTCAAGGGATAGATCCACATATTCTGCCAAGGATATTTTCAAGATTTGTATCAAAGTCATATCAGGGAACTGGATTGGGATTGTATATTTCCAAAGGTATTGTAGAAGCTCATGGTGGTAAGATATGGGGTAAAAATAATGACGATGGTAAAGGAGCCACCTTTTCATTCAGTTTGCCCGCAACTCAGTAATACAATCCTGGGAGGAATGTGATATCTGTGCTTATGTGATAGGGTTGGCCACTTCTATTTCTGGAAAAAGCAAGATGCACGAAACATATAACTTATTGAATTTATTTCATAGGTCGTACCGGTATAAAACATCGAACATTTTAAGACTTTTTTTGATGAATCGATTACAATTTTAGCAATATACTCATCGGTGCCAAGAAATTTGGCCAAATCTGATGCAGACTATTCACCAGTAACTTTAGTGTAAAACGAAGCGAGTCACTTAGTCCATTTACAATGTCCCAGCTGTTTAATTACGTATACCTCTAAGTATGACTAGTAGTGACGATGTTCAACAATGTTTCATAAAAACCCCCAACATTCTCATGATATTCTCATATTACTGTACCATCCTTGGCTGGCTCTGACTAACACGGTTAGAACTATTGGTGGCTAATAGATTATGAATCCGTAGAAAAATACTCATCTTCTTTCCTGCTTTTAGTGAAACAAATGCCATTGCTTCTTTGAAAAGCCCAAGAACCCTTTTATATTCATCTGGGTCTTTGTATTTTATTATCACCCATTCCTTCATTACTCTTATGCCCATTACCAGAGGCTCAACATATCGGGCGTCCGCATCAATATTTCTGCCATTGCTTGGCATGTTTTTGAAGATGACAATTTTCGGAACAAAAGTAGTCGTCGCACATATAACAAAAAATCGGATAATCTTGAGTCTTCTTACCGCAAGTAGTACAGGTTGAAGACATATCCATTAATGATTATTAGCATTTGATACAAATAATAAAAGGTTACGGAAAATATTGCTTTGTTTTGCTCTTCTTATATACCGGTCTGTTTGTTGGCTTTGTCTGCATGGGTCGTTTTCGATGTCTCCTTTATTGTTCGCAATCTTGTAACCTGTAACCTGGTTGAGCCTGGATTTATCAAAACTAACTTTTCGCAAGCCTTGGTCATTACCAAAAAGTCACAAGATCCCAACTCACCATATTCGCACATGATGCAAAAACTGGCTATTGTCACTAGCCAGCTGGAACAGAGCGGATCTACACCTGACCTCGTGGCAAAAGTGGTACTAAATGCTGCTACCAGTGAGAATCCAAATCTAAGATATTTAGTTGGTAAAGACGTTGAAGAATGAGTAAAGAGTAAGAATAGTATGACTGATGCTGAATTTCACAAAATGATGGTGCGCTGATATCATATCAGACCACTACTTGAATACAAGAGTAATTGTTATCGTCCCTAGAAAAGGAAGTTTTAGAAAAGGTCAAAGAAAAGTGTTAATATTTCCACTGTTCAGATATATTATTCCACCATAAACGATATGGTTTGGCATCTTTCTTAATTTCTTCTTTTATTCTAAACTCAATTGAATAAAACATATTCTCCATAGCGTCAGTTCCTCCATCGGCGTACAGTTCTTTCCCAATTTCCTCTACTCTGTGCTTTTTTGAATCGAAGTCTGAAGCATCAGGATTTTGGGCGCAATAAGTAAGAAGGTCGTAGAGTTCTTCTTCTAAGTATGCATCCATTTTCTTATTACTTCATTTTATGTTTCCGAGATAGAATATAAATTGTGCAGCTTATCAGTGATACTTACGAATAATCAAATGTTAGAGAAAAAATTATTGGAATAGGCCAAAATCAAAACAAAATCTCCCTGCGCCCTACTCAAGGGTTCATCCTCTATGTTTATAACTTCAGAGCCTGTGTTTTATGACAGATAGATGCAAGACGTAGGCCAAATTATTATATATTATCATGTGAGAAAGTGACGAGCATGTATCGCCGGCTTTTCCTGTCCATCACAGGAAGCCGTCTTGCAAGTACAGCTAGCTTCAAGACATTTATTGCACATTAGACTTCAATTCTAAATGATATTAATAAATATGCTTTCTGGAATCGTTATAATAAAGCTCGAATTCAAACTTGTTCAAAGTTGCTAATTCTTTCTCATCATCCTTCTCAGATCTTCTATGAAACTGAATAGTAGCTCAGTGGATGATTCCACAGGGGCTGAAGAATCTGGTAAAATACAAAAAGCTGTTAAGAAAAACCCCGAGCATGACCTGCGTTATTAGCCTGTTAGGATCGTCTGGCCATATCGACGCGTTCAATAATTTTAGAAGGGAGGCATTACAGGCCGCACAGAACATTCCCGAGTTTATCGTTCGATTTGAAGAGTCGTGATTATCAAATCTCAGGAATCGTGCATTTACTCCCTAGCATAAGATCTACCGCTCCTGAAAATTTATTTCTATAAGTTTTTCTATGTTGCAAGGCAGACCCTGTTTACCTTGTGTAAAGGGGGGCGTACGCGTTTAGAAGTATTATAGGCCTATGCTGATCCAATGTAGATTGATACTAAATGAAGAGGGAATATATCATTTCAACACCATAGAGCTTATCAGAAGTCCTGGGGAAAGCCGTGCGTGTATGATATGGTTTAATCACAAGAATGGTACGATATTTCATTATTCACATACCACAGCCCGTTTATGGCCTCTAGTACTTCTAAGGAGCTTGCAAATTCTCTTTCAAAGAATCGCGGAATTAAGAGTATAAAGATCAACTTCGTTTCATTAGATTAATAGTCAAAAGTTTCATATTATGTGAGCAAAATTATGCCGACGTCGACAAAATAATAAGGTTAAAAATTTAAGTAGTACTTTTAGATAAATTAGTAACACTGATGGTATCTAACAGGAGAACTTTCGCGTGGTAGGAGATCTAAAGGCATTCATCGCCGTATCAATCCCGGCGATGCTTTTGTTTGGAATGCGCCATGCACTTGATGTTGACCACATTACTGCAATAGATAATCTTGTAAGATTACACAATGCAAGGAAAAGAACTCGGTGGGTAGGTACTGGCTTCGGCATGGGTCATATGGCATCGGTATTAGGTGAAATGCTTCTCATAATATATACAATAGGCAGCACAACGAGTGGCAAAGTAGACCAGCTTTCATTCTGGGGAGGTGTGATAGGAGCGATTGCTTTAGCAACAATTGGAGCAATCAATATCTATTCAATGAAAAGATGGGGCAAGACTGGCTCAGCTATTCTTGCTAGCAAAGTGGTAGCTAGGACTCATATTTTAGGACCCTTTGGTTCTGGGCTAGTCACGGGCCTAGTATTCGGATTAGGATTTGATACTGCTACTCAAATATCAGCATTAACATTAACAGTTGCAGCGTCTGCAACGCTTGGAGAACAAGTAGCACTTATCCTTGCTGGATTTTTTGCTCTGGGTATGATCCCAGTTGATACATTAGATAGTGTGGTCCTTCGTTCAGCATTTTCTAGAATATTTAATACCAAAGGCTTTACGTATATGGCATACGCATTGAGCGGACTCGCCTTGACAATTGCAGCAATAGAATCATACTCTGTCATAACCAAAACGAATATCTTATCTCCACTAATAGGTCCGGTTTTAGCAGTGATAATTATTTCTGGCGCGTTTGGGTATTCTTTTGTGACTCGGAATAGGGCTGTCCAGACGCCCTCTACTCTAGCAGATGACCACAAGGAAGGGACAAAATAGTTGACTTTTTCTATACTCTATTCAACGGCATATCTGAGGTTCCTTTGTTAAGTTCTCTGATCAATGGAATTCTGATACATGCAGTAGTGATTGGCATCACGAACGGCTGGTGTAATGATGGTATTGTCAAGACTGATATGTGCAGGCAGGAATGGCTCTCCTTTTTGGCGCTCCGTATGGTGCGCAATATGCTTGGTACTATGATAAGGGCAAACCTTCTTACGGTCAAGACGTCAAACAAGATGGACAATTTTGCGATCCCAGTGAGAAAGAACGGAACTTTTGATGAAATCCATTTTTGGTTGGGTGTTGTTCTTCCATTAAACCTCTCTTCTTCAAGATAAGTACTTTGTCGACTGCACTCAAGCTTCTTCCTTGTCCTAACGAAAAGCGGAGGAAAGATGATAGTCTAATAATAGACTGAAATCCCATTTATATACTCTAATATCTTGAAGTTTAAATTATTCGGCCTTTCGCTATAGCTTGAGGTAAAAGGAAAATGATGTTAACACCAAGGGAAATTGATAAGATGATCATTTGGACAGCAGCAAAGATAGCGGAAGATCGAAAAAAAAGGAGAGTAAAACTGAATTATCCTGAATCAGTTGCTTACATAGCTAATCATGTTGTAGAAGGCGCTCGAGAAGGGAAGACCGTAGCCGGATTAATGAAATCGGCAAGAGAAATATTGAAGAAGGCTGACGTAATGCCCGGAATACAAGATATGATACACACAGTGCAAGTAGAGGCCACGTTTCCAGATGGCACTAAACTCGTGACAGTGCATGACCCGATTCAATAGCTGGTGCAATAGACAATGGTTAGTAAGTCAAAAACGAGAGTAAAAAGTAAGACTAAAACTCCAATTGCAAAAAAACCAACCGGAAATGAGGTTAGTAACAAATTGACACCGGGTGAATACATACTCTCGTCAAAGCCAGTCATTTGCAACGAAAATAGAAACACTGTAAAGATTACCGTCAAGAACACTGGTGACAGACCTTCTCAGATAGGTTCGCATACTCACTTCTTTGAAGTAAATAAAGCACTCGACTTCCCAAGGCAGAAAGCATATGGTTACAGGTTGAACATACCGGCTGGGACTTCAGTAAGATTTGAACCGGGAGATTCAAAAGAAGTAGAGCTCTGTGAAATTGGTGGCCATCGTATTGTTTACGGATTTAACGCTTTAACAATGGGAGGGTTGACTTCATCGGTGGTGAGGAACGCAGCGTTTGATAAGGCCAAGAGACAAGGCTACAAAGGGGCATAAGAGGAGAGAGGATAAGAGATGGTTCTTAAATTAACGCGAAAACAATACACTGATCTGTATGGCCCAACAATCGGAGACAAAGTAAGGGTTGGAGACTCCGACCTTCTCATAGAAGTGGAGAAAGACCTGATAACACCAGGGGATGAATGCGTCTTTGGTGGAGGAAAGACGTTAAGAGATGGGATAGCACAGACACCAGGCATTACAAGCGCGAATGGAGCTCTTGACCTTCTAATTACAAACGCCGTTATCGTCGATCCGGTACTTGGAATAGTCAAGGCCGACATCGGCATAAAGGATGGCAAGATTGCTGGAATTGGAAAATCAGGTAATCCCTATACGATGGACAAGGTGGATCGCAATATGGTTTTTTCGGCATGCACAGAAGCTACTGCAGGTGAGCACACTATCTGCACGCCAGGACACTTTGATACCCATATACACATGATATCACCGCAGCAGTACATGGATTCCATCAGTGGCGGCATCTGCAATATGATAGGAGGAGGAACAGGTCCGGCAGATGGGACTAATGCAACTACCTGTACGCCTGGTGTCTTTAACATAAGTAGAATGATGGAGAGCGTAGAAGATATACCCATGAATTATGGATTCTTGGGTAAAGGCAATGACTCTCATCCATCATTGGCAACACTGATGGAGCAGATAGAAGCAGGGGTATGTGGTCTTAAAGATCATGAAGACTGGGGTACTACTGCTGCAGTGCTAGATGCGTCCTTGAAGGCAGCAGACGCTACTGACACTCAAGTGGCCATTCATACAGATTCAATTAATGAATGCGCGTACGTTGAGGACACGATTAACGCAATTGATGGGAGAACAGTGCACACTTATCATACAGAAGGTGCAGGTGGGGGTCATGCACCTGATATCATGAAGATTGCGGGTGAACAATTCGCACTGCCATCTTCAACAAGTCCGACTAGACCATCTACAGTAAATACATTGGACGAACACCTTGACATGGTAATGTTCTGCCACCATCTTAATCCTGCCGTGCCTGAGGATGTCCAGTTTGCAGAGTCCAGAATAAGAGCTGAAACCATAGCTGCCGAAGATGTTTTACATGATGAAGGTGTTTTGAGCATGTATTCGTCTGATAGTCAAGCGATGGGCAGAATCGGTGAAGCTGTAATTCGAGCTTGGCAGACGGCGGACAAAATGAAGAAGATGAAGGGCAAACTGAAAGAGGAAACTGGAGACAATGATAATTTCAGAGCAAAAAGGTACATCGCAAAAACGACGATAAATCCCGCAATAACACATGGTGTAGCGGAATATCTTGGTTCTCTAGAAGTTGGCAAGTATGCAGACATTGTGATGTATCCAACGGCATTCTTCCCAGCAAAGCCAAAGATGGTGTTCAAGGGAGGATTCATTGCATGGTCAATTATGGGAGATCCCAACGCATCGCTTCCAACTCCTGAACCAGTCTTCTACAGACCGATGTTCGGAGCACTAGGAAAGGCAGTAAAGAAGACTTGCTTTACATTTACGTCCAAGGCCGCCGTGCGACTAGGAGTACCACAAAAACTAGGGCTTGAGAAAGTGGTTTTGCCAGTAAAGAATTGTAGGAATATTGGTAAGAAAGATATGATGTGGAACGACAAGACTCCAGAGATAAAAATAGATCCGGAGACATATGAAGTAACGTTGGATGGAAAAATTGCAACCGTGGAACCAGCAAAAGAACTCTCTTTAGCACAAAGGTACTTTATGGCTTAGGCAGTGATATATGCAGAGCGAGTAAAGGAATATAGGCTAAAATTCTTTCTTTTTTTGCTAGTATCATATACCTTTATTTTTGACTACGGTCTTTACAAAATATAGTGGTACCTAATGTCAAATCCTAATTACGGTGTATGGAGACCCATGGCCGAGAACGTGGAATTCAACGCCTTGGAATCCAATTCCAATGCAGTGATGGCCGTAGCAGATACCGTCAGAACAACTTTGGGCCCTAAGGGATTGGATAAGCTTCTGATAGACCAAGCTATGAACAGGCACATATCAAATGATGGTGTAACAATTTTGCTTTCCCTGAGGGCAATACATCCAGTTGCAAGAATGATTGTAGAGATAGCAGAGAGGCAGGAGCAATTGGTTGGTGATGGAACGACAACGGCTGTCGTCATGGCAGCGGAAATGATAAAGGAGGGCAAAAGACTCGTAAAGGAACTTGGAGTTCACCCAACAAAAGTTGTCGAAGGAATAGAAGGTGGGGTCAAAGAAGCTTGTCAGTTACTCGAAAGAGCAGCAAAGAAGATCTCTCTGAATGAGATTGCGCTGGAACAGGTAGTCAAGACATCTTTGTCATCAAAGCTGGACGGACGGAAGCTCTCTTTGCTTGTGATTTCGGCATTGAGATCTGTTGGAAAGAATGCGTTGTATAATGGCTCTTACGACTTTGATAAGACGATAATAATTCTTCGAAGGACCACCATGGAAGATAGAGTTGTCAACGGTATAGTTCTCGAGAGAAAAAGGATGGATCCTGAGATGCCTTTAGAGGTAAATGAGGCAAGAGTTATGATCGCAAGATTGGATTTGAAGCCTGTTAAAGAATCTTGGGTGAAGGAAAATAGTAAGTACGAAGAGATTCTGAATATGGAAAATGACAGGGTCGCCAAATCAAAGGACATAGTTGACTCTCTGCTAGCAACTGGTGCTAACGCTATTTTGATAGCATCTGGTGAGGTGGATCAGGTTATAGAAAACCTACTTGTAGCAAACAACGTGTTTGCTGTACGTATCTCTATAGAAGAGATAGAATACTTATCTCGTTATACCGGTGCTAAACCTGTTAGGATGATGGATGATCTAAAAAAATCAGATATTTTAGGCAGAGCAGATCATATCTACGAAGATGAGGATAACGGAGTAATTTACATAGATAATGGGTCACGCGGGAATATGGCTACAATGATAGTTTCAGGTACGACCAAGGAAACATCTCTTGAGCGATGGAGGGCTGCCATAGATGGGGTAAATGCTGCAGAAGCAGCTCTGAATAAGGGTGTTGTTGCCGGCGGAGGGGCTGCAGAATTGCATGTTATTGAGAAGGTAAAAAACCTAAGATTGAAGGGCCTGGAACAGGTTGGTCTTGATGTTGTCACGTCAGCCCTTGAGAGCATCATGCGTCAAATACTTACAAATGCTGGCTACAATGGACTTGAAAAAGTTATGGCGGCAAAAGCTTCTCCAGATACGTTTGGTATAGATATCGATTCGGGTGATCCAGTAGACATGTGGAAGATGGGTGTGCTTGATCCATTGCTGGTTAAGACCATGGCTCTTGAGGCTGCTGGAGAGATTGCTAAATCTGTTTTGCGAATTGATAGAAACCTAGCAGCAGAGGATCTTAGCCAACAGAGTCTATCAGAGACAAGGAGATGATTTGAAAAAATGTTGATTCGACACTGTGCTGAAGAATCTAACGTTGATGAAAACTTGGCCGTAACCGATCCTTCAAAGGTAAGACATGTGGTGATTTTGGCCGGCAGAATAGAATCAATGTCTGGCTTGATTGATCCTGCATCACACCTTAACCTTGATTATCCAGACCATAAAGTTACAACATGTGTTATTGCTGAAAAGTTTGAGATTAACGCCAAAGTAAAAATTGGTGATCAGGGACTTGTTCTTGCGAGGGTTGATAGATCAATTCTTGGACATTATGGTCATGTTGACTACACACAAAGATTGTTTGATATGATTGAAGCAGTAAAGAAAAGCCACGAATCGAGGAAGACGAACGAAAAGGACAAAATACAATAGAAATTGATCACAGTGGATTCAGTACTCGGAAATATCAACAGAGAAAAGAAACTTAAGGAAAAATATGATGAAATGACTGGGAGAAAAGTTTGTGAGACAATTAAAATTAGCAGATTGGAATCTCAACGAGTAAGAATGAGAAAACTCTCTGACAAGGGGACAGATGTCGCTCTAACCCTTCCACCAGGCACTTGGCTTAAAAATGGCGATGTTATAATTATAACAGAAAACAAAATGGTCGTTGTTGGGATAGAACCGGAGGACGTGATTATAATAGAGATCAGAGATAACATGCACGAAGACGATAGTGTCGAAGTACCTGTTAGGGTCGGTCATACTATAGGTAATCTGCATCGACCAATAAAATTAGAGGGAAACAAAATATACTTTCCAATTCAAGCAAATACCGAACTGGAGATGTTCAAGAAGCTCTTCGAACCAATTAATGAACATCTGGATATCAAAAAGACAACGATGGTGTTCGAACCGGAAGATGGAACAGAAATACATGAGCAGTCATAAAGCAAGCATAGATGAAATAAGCATGTTGCAGCTCTCTGATTCTTTTTTTCCAAGTGGTATGTATACAACATCCGGTGGTCTGGAGGCTTTATACTACAGTAATAGGAAGATTACAGCGGATCAATTGCGCGATCTGATAAAAGTGTATTTGGAACATCAGATAGGCCCTGCTGATTGTAGTGCCCTTGGGAACTCGTATGAACATATACAAAGAAAAGATTTGGAGAGACTAGTAGAAGTGGACAATATAATATTCTCGATGAAGCTGATCGAGGAAGTAAGGAATGCTTCGACCAGATCTGGAACGCAGGTACTAAGATGTGTGAGCTCGTTCAGAACTGATAACAGCATCATGAATGGATATCAACAAGCAGTAAAGGATAAGAGAGCTTCCGGAGTTTATCCTGTAGCATTGGCGGTATGTAGCAATGCCCTTGGAATTTCAAAGTATAAGGCTGGTCTTATGATGCTTTATGGTTTCAGCGTAAGCATGGTGGGAGCGGCACTAAGACTAGGCGTGCTACAGCATTTTGATGGACAAAGAATCATTCATGAGTTAAAATCTAGTATGTCAGAGACTGTAGAAAAGAATATTGACAGACCATTAACTAGCATGTGGCAGTTTGCTCCGGATATAGATATACTCCAAATAGCACACGAAAGAATGTCGTCAAAAATGTTTATTACTTGATTGGGAAGATATTCTCTTTTATGAGCTCTAAGAGAATCCCTAGATTAGGTATCGGTGGACCTGTTGGTTCAGGGAAGACTATGTTGATAGAGCAGGTGGTTCCTAGATTATCATCCAAAGGTTACAGAGCCGGGATAGTATCAAATGATGTGGTCTCAAGGGAAGATGCTGAACGGATGAGGCGAAATCTTGCGACGGAAAGGGGTTTGATGTCTGAGGATTTGGTAGTAGGGCTTGCAACTGGAGGATGTCCTCATACGGCCGTACGCGAAGATCCGTCAATGAATATCTCGGTCGTAGAAGAGATGGAATCAAAGCATAGGGATCTCGATTTAATCTTAATTGAGAGTGGGGGTGACAATATTACCACCACTTTTAGCCCTGCGCTAGCAGATTACTTTATTTATATCATAGATGTCTCGGGTGGTGACAAATATCCAAGAAAAAGAGGTCTCGGGATAGAGAGCTGTGATCTCCTAGTCATAAATAAGATCGATATTGCGCCTTACGTTGGCGCGGACCTCAGTGTGATGGAAAGAGATGCCAAGATTATCCGAGGCAATAAACCTTATGTGTTTGTGAACTGCAAAGACGGCCAGGGAACTGAGGAAGTAACAGAGCACATAATAAGAGATGTTCTTTTCGAGGCCTCTCCAAACGCAGTTATAAAGAGATAGGATATGTAGATAGTATTAATGAGTAGCCTAGAGTTTTACACCCCGGATGATATTCCGCCGGAGGTACAGGCATACGGATCAAAGCTGAAACAGCTGCAGGTGGGAAGAGCAGGCAAGATCGGTGCTCTCACGTTATTATTAGAGCAAGATCAAGAAAGAGGAAAGACTGTTGTCAAAGAACAGTATTCTAAGGTTCCACTTTTCACTCAAAGAGCACTTTATTTGGAGGAGTCACTGCCTTCTATGGCTTATATCCACATAATGTCTCCTTCTGGGGGAATACTGCAGGGTGACAGATACAGGATGGATATAGTACTAAAAAATAAGGCTTGCGCTCATATAACTACACAGGGGGCAACGAGGGTATACAGAATGGAGAGAAATTATGCCACACAGATCGTAAATGTTTTTGTTGATGATGGGTCCTACCTCGAATTTATTCCCGATCAAATAATTCCATACCTAGACTCACGGTTCTACCAGACAGTTAATTTGAAGGTTCATGATAATGGGACAATGATCTATTCCGAAATGATAGTCCCTGGGAGGGTTGCAAGCGGAGAATCATTTCAATATGATATTTGTTACATGAAGGCTTTAGCAAAGAATCAGAAGGATACACTAAGGTTCATTGATGTTGCCATATTGGAGCCTAAAAAACGCAACTTGAAGACACTCGGGATATTGGGCACTTTTGATGTCGTAGGAAGTACGTACATACTTACAAAGGCAGATTATGTTAAAGAATTGAAGGATGAGATAAATTCTGGGTTGCATAAGTTTACGCATATTTCAGGAGGTGCGTCGATCCTGCCGTATAATTCTGGTGTAATAGTGAGGATGCTTGGCAATGTTGCCAGTGATCTTAGAAATGCAATCTATGAGATAATCAAAATCACGAGGAGAATAATACTTAATGCCTCGTTTAGCGGAATGAGGAAAGGTTAAATATTAATGATCAAATTTTGTTTGTATCCTTCTTATTTCATCTCCTGCCTGTAATCCAGAATTTTATTTTATGTCCATTCTGATCATGGTGGACGTTAGCAGTCCAGATTTCATCGAATACGTCAATACAATCTTCACACGTGAATTCTACCATTCTATCTATATGTTTCAAAAAAATATGACAAGCAAAAAGGATCTCTGCTATTGGACTACAAGTTCGAATAAAGTCATACAGAATGTAAGAGACTGACTCTTTTAGGATAACCATAAAGATATTATAAGTACCTTAAGCTACTAATCAAAAACGTTGGATACAGAGGATTAGAACCCTTTGCAACAACATTCTTTATTTTGATTTTGAGCTTGTTCCTCTTCTCAATCAAATAGTGTGGATTAATTCTATTAGACTTCTCTTTGGCTTAGGTTGAAGCATCTTCTGTGGATAGCCCAAACATAGAATAGTCGCCGGAACAAGGTTCGTTCCTAAAGCTTCCATTACTTTATCTTCATTTATCATTCCTATCCATATTGAACTCAGACCTAGAGCATGTGCTGCTAGCTGAGAATATGCTGCAGCCAAAGTTGCATCCTGCAAAGAGAATTTCTTAAGGATATTTGGAGGAAAGTTCATTTTTACCCTCTCAGAATTCATACAGAAAACTAGAACGAGTGGGGCATTAACGTAAGGTTGTTTATTTGCCGCCTCAACAAGTTTTACTTTAATTTCTGAGCTATTCACATGAAAAATTTCGAACCCCTGAAAACCTCCAGCCGTGGGAGCAGTATCAGCTGCTGCCAATATCATCTCGATTTTCCAATCTTCTATAGCCTTATTTTCAAACTTTCTCTGAGACCTTCTATTTAGCATGACGTTAAAGACGTTGGTTTGCACAACCTCTTCATATTGTCTTTCTCCTTCTATCGAAGAAACCTCTTCTTTTTTTGGATATAGCAGTTCAGGATGATTATCTCTCGAATACATTCTGGAGAAAATATCTTCAGGATATGACATTGTAATATGAAATGAGAGTTTACCTTTTACAGGTTTGCTAAAAATTGAATGGATGAAATAGTTCTTTCTCTTATCATCAATCACCTTTACTGAGATCATACTGCTATTCATGAAAAAGATAATTGATTGTTACAAATATACTGAAGCTTGATGTATGTATGTATTTTGGCTTCTTGTATTTAAACAAAGTAATACTTGTAACGTTCCCAACTAGCGTTGACTACGAGAGACGTCTAGAAGATTCACTGGTTGATTACCAATGAAGGTGTTTTAATCAAAAACCACCTAAATCTGTCACGACAATGCAGATGAGATCTTCCTGTAAAGATAAAGAATTAAATAAACTTATAACGGAATCTAAGACAACTCGTAAGTCACCCATCTCCTCGGATAAGGATTAGATTACGAGATTACTCAGAATGTGATTTTAGCTATCTTGAATTAAGTTAACACCATTCAGGATAGCATTTCGATGCATTCAGACTAACTTACGCTCACTTACATTATATTACATCTAGTCATCTATAAATGCAAGTACTTCGATGCTACCGCAAGTGGGATATGAACCATAATTTTATCTGTTGTTTTATCATAGATGCCGTAGATTGATCCTAAGTCGACTTGATTATAATTCAGATTAATTACGCCGTTTCTGACCGTCACATTTCTTGCTAGCATTAAGGGTATATCAACCCGTGTCTTTGTAGTGTCGATTCGAGAAGGATTGACATGAATTTTTATATCGAGAGCAGTTACATTATAACCTAAGAGACTATAGTTCAAGTCCCTGATATCATATGTCGATGGCTGATATTTATCGACAATGTTTGCCTTGAGAGTGCTGTTTGGGAAAATTTGTTTTCCGTCCAGACTAACAGTATATTCTAATTGTCTAGTTAAACCGTTGAAAGCCTTGGTGATGTTTCCAAAAAAGTGTGATAAAGCATTGCCTAAAGGATTGGTATTACCTTGTGCATATACGCTAAACGAGCCAGGGTCATATTGGTTGGATATATATAGCGAAATAATTACTAATAATGCTAATGAAATAAGTAGCGTTCCTATCATTTTTCTTTTTCGTCAGGATATTAGATACTCCTTAAATGTAAAGCTTATGCAATGTTCATTTCGCAATGAATTAGGATCTGAAAGTCATAACAAAATAAGTAACAATTTCTAATACCACGATTTATCTGGTCTGTGCCAGTACCATTAGAGTAGAGTAAAGTAAAGTAAAGTAAGATGTAGCAGGATAGACGCGTATTGTTTAATCTACACACTGTTGAGGATAAACTGAGTAGAAAGTAATGGATATAACATACCTTACCCTACCATATCAGTACCATGCCTAATACCAAACCTATTGGAACGGGTCTATCATATCTACCTAAGTCCACGAGCAAAAGAAAGATGATCCGAGATATGCTAACATCCGATAAGGATTACAGTGCACAAGAAATTGCAAAAGCCGTCGGGACAACTCCAGGCAATGTTTGGAAGGAAAAAAGTAAGCTAAAAGCCAATGGATTTGAGAGCAGAAGTCAAAGCATGAGAAGAGTACAGGTTTCTGAGAGCAAGGATGAGACGAACTTTATCCATCAGGATGGACGACGAAGAGCCACACCTGACATCTATAATTATAACCATCACTACCGATTCCTCAATATTAGAGATCTTGATGAGGATGGATTAAAAACGCTATATACAGAATTGAAAGGAGGAAAGAAGCCTGTTGATATAATTGCTCAGCATGGTTTTCATCCTGAGGTTGTCGAAAAAGAGTATCAAAGGTTTTCGAGGCTAAATGAACATAACATTCTAGGATCCTTTCAAAAGAAAATCGTCGATTCGCTTAGTTGTATTGGAAATATGACATTGACTTCTAAATTAGAAAGAGAAGGACATCTTTCTGTAAACGAATTTATCGAACTTATAAAACTCAGATTGAATCAAGATATCGAAATTCAAAATAAGCTTGAAAGAAGGCGAAACGAGGCAAGCAAGACGTAAGCCATTAAGTGAAAAATGAGAAGGCCAGAGTATCATCTCCATTTAGCTGCTCGTATAGATGTAAAAGCGCATATCCTTGTGTGTTATTTTATAAATTGCTTCTACTTGTTGTTCTCTTGTTAGCAGATCAGTGTCCCATAACAACAGTAGTATTGTTTGTGTTTGTGAGAAGGACAAATGAGCGTCATTCTCAATATCTCTTTCATTTCCCTCTCCTGTAATAACAAGTTTTGGAAAAGCAGCCATTATATCGACCGTCATTCGATACCTCGTCTGTTGTTGAATGGTTTCTGCATTATAGATATTCATCATAAGCATTCTTGATACAAGGGAGTATGATTTTCCTTATTAAACACTATTCATAGTGTTTTTTGTAGATCTATTGTTTCTATATTCGATCTACTTGTGTTTTGAATTAGTGTGGGGTTATTACTCCAGGAGTGTTATTTGTGGTAGCAGCAGGAGCAGGACTCTTACTAGCACTTCCACCAGCGCCAACTAACCCGGTAACATTTAGACTGTAGTATGAAACTAGGCTCGGGTTGTTACCGCATGAAAATTTGGAGGTTATTTTGTTTGTTCCTTGTTTTACGGTCGTGTATTTAGGAATCAGTAGGAATGTCCACTTTGAATAATCATTTTGTCCTTTAGGACCTATGCCACTAGCATTTTGGTATGGTTTTAGTCCATTTACTATAACAGATACATGACAATTAGAAGTGGTAGAATTACCAGGTGCTGATATGCCAGAAACTACAAGGTTTTTACCAACAGGAACGTCTTGACCCCTTACAGGTGATGTTATTCTTACGGCATGGATTGATGTTTTATGAGATATTGTGGTTGATAATGATGGTGAAGACGGTTTATTTTGACCGTAAGCAATATTGGTAGTAAGGATATTCGTTTCTATACTGTTAGCAAAAATAAAAGTTGTAAGAGCAAGAATTAACATAAGTAGTATGGGGATTCCGAACTTTGATTGATTGATTTGAGCCACCTAAAATTATTGTTGTATCTATTATAAAAAGAGACATAATAAAAGATTTTATCTTCTTAGCTTTGCATTGTTATCCTGACGAACCGTTGTCGTGATAGCATGAAGGGAAGTGAATGATCCACACCTGCCCAAGTACCGAGGTAATGTGAGCCAGTAGGAGTAACGAATGCGTCGAGTTATAATATTTTCCAAGGAACTTGAATAGTGATCATATTTTATCTTCGGTTTTCTCACAAGTTTGCAAATTAAGCATCCTAGTGATGTTGTTTCCTGCGTGCTCCGCCGATATTATTTGATATATGCCTGACCGTATTTGCTACCACTGTAGGTTAGTTCTGCAATATTGCTTGAACTTTCTCCAAACCTACGTGAATTATTCGAACAATTTGTAACACTAGCTGCCTCCAAGACTTAGCCTGCAGCTGTATCGCTTTACCTGTATTACCTGTTGTCGGTTGAAAGGTACTACTATGTATACGGATATTGACCGACTATACGATAGGCTCAGCAATTGATACATGTGTGATTACTCAAAAACCTAGCTTAGCTATGCCCACATAAGATTCGACCACCTTTAAAACGATACTAGTAAGATCTGATTCAGTTTATCCCAGAACTAAGAAGCACCACGATTAGACAACTAATGATTGACCCAATGTTTCGAATACTAGTATTACGAGTTATGAATATGATAGCGAGGAAGTAAAACATCATGTCGAATGAAAAAACTAAAGGTAGTGTGGGAAACGAAACCAACACACACATAAATCTAATTATGTCTCGCAACTAAAGAAGTTGTTTAATGTTGCTTTGGCTTGGCAAATGAGCGAAATACTGAAACGTATATGGGAAAGATGCCATTTGTGCAGATCGTAATTAATAACGATAAGTTTATCTGCAATTTGACGTATAGTTTTCCGTGTCAATTACTAACAATGACTTTACTAGAAGAGTATACAATACTGAAAATAAAAAGCACGTTAAACAATCGGTTTTGAAAAGAATAATCCTTCTAGGAATAATACTTGCAATCACACTAAGTATCAGTACGTTTGCGCTTGGACCTCTGATTCCTGCTCAATTTTTGATGTACGCTCAGATAGCACAATTCGCTCTGATAGGTTATATTGTTACGGAGATAATCAGTAATTCAACTTTCAGGGTAGTAACAGCTGCACAACAATCCAACCAGACTGCCAAATCAATAAGGAGCCTTATTAGAATTCTGGGCTCCATAATAATTGTTGCTATTATAATATCTTTCCTTAGCCAAAATCCCGCTTTAGGGGCAACAATTGCTACCATAACCGGTGTAGTGATTGGTTTTGCTGCCCAAACTGTGATCGGAAATATGATTGCAGGAATGTATTTAACAATAACCAGACCATTCAAAATAGAAGATAGAATTACAGTCTTAGGAAATAGCGGTAAGGTCGCTGATATAGGGTTATTATATTCCGGACTCATATTGGATGCAGGAGACACTGTGCTTGTCCCTAATTCATTATTAATAACAACGTCTATAATATTGCGAGAAGGAAAAAAGTCTGATTTACCTGCTCCATTGTATATCTGCTAAGAAATGATTCTTAGATGATCTTACTACTGCAAGGTGGAAGGATTTTCAGCGTGTTATTATAAACTCTTTGGCTAACGATAACTCCGTAAGTTGTTCACGTTTGTCTGCCTCTGAGCCGTCTGATATTTGCCAGGCTCTTTTCTTATCCCCTCCAATGCGACCATATCTTTTTCGTGTTCAAAAGGTATTCGTTCCTATATAGTTTTTAATATTTTTCTTTGCATCATGTCTTAGAAACGCTAAGTCTGCTAACAGTTGATACAATCCCTACCGGCGATATGTTCGCTATTTTTGTCAAAATACGGATGCGTGAGCAGTGGAACGCAGCATAAGCAAACTGCATACCTTAAATGTGGTTCAAAAATGAGGAGAATAGATGATAGTCAACATATTTAGACGCTGGAAACAAAAGAGATCGATCTATGGTTATAGATATAACCTATATGCCGGATTTCTGGAGCGGAATTTAGGGAGCTGAGCTAACGTCAAAGTAACACAAAGAGCTATCCTTTATAACAAGTACAAGGATCTAATCCTTTTTAATAAGAATATACTTATAGCCGGAGTTTGTTCTTTCTTTTCAGCTGCGTTTGTTACCCAGCTTTATCATACATATTACAGTATAAGCCATATCACAAATTCTATAATTGCACTAACAACTGAATATGGTGTTTATATGCCGTTATTTGGTATACTTTTCTACATTGATAACAGATATAGATATATCGACCCATTAACGGGAAAGAAAGATTTCAAGACGATAAAAAGCGATATAAAGAAACTATTTGCTAGTTTTTTTATTTCCGAAATTGCTTATTCACTGTCAAAGCTTTCATTCACTTATCAGTTTCTACAACTTGGATCTCTACCGTATCAAGCATCTATGATTGGATCAGTGGCAGCGTCAGCAATATCAATAGTATTGATTAACTTAGTGATCGTAAGAGGAGTAAAGCTATTCAGAATCTAGCCCGACCTTTTTTTACGAATGCCTATTGGTAAATACAAATCGCGCTTGTAATTGTTTTAGAAAGAAGAATGTCACATCCAAGATTCAAGAAATCAGAAATTTGACGACATGTTCGGAAGCAATGATTGAGCCAATAATGGGGCGTAATTAGCTCAGTTCTTTCTTGATTCTTACTGCAACTTCTTTAATCTGTTCCTTAGTCTCTTTTCCTTATTGACAACTAATCTATATAGTCATGCACTGGTGCAAAACTAGTCTAACATCCAATGTAAGACGAATTAAGAAATCATTTTTCATTTATTTATATAGATGTTATTATCATATTATGCAATGAACGAATCAAGATCTCCCGGCTGGATGCGGGCAGTGCAAATTGGCCTAGGTGCCATAGCCGTCATATTATCAATATTAGTTATAGTACATCCAGGGATAACACTGTTCTCAATAATATACATACTAGGTATAATCTTGATCATTCTTGGAATATTTGAAATCATAACTGGAATATTTGGGCTGGGCGCGAACAAATCACGGTGGGGTACCGTAGGACTTGGCGTCCTCGCTCTCATCTTTGGTTCTATAGCTGTAGGATATCCTGTCCATACAGCTGTGTTCGTGATAATTTTATTGGCAATTGCTTTACTGTTTGTTGGTATCGCACGTATAGTACGTGGAGTAGTAGACAAAAAAAGTCGTGGTTGGGCAAGAGGATTTAGCATCGGTGCAGGGGTTATAGCTATTGCTTTATCCGGGTTAATAATGGCATCTCCTTTCTTTGGTACAATTCTTGTGTCCATTCTTGTGTCTCTCATATTAGGAATAGCACTGTTAATACTAGGAATTGAGATCATCGCAAGTGGAATATCAGGAAGAAAAATGCAAATCCCGTGAAGGAGTACGGA
>Ga0193747_1000203_pt1 | contig 24905 bp, 26 predicted proteins | sample L1m2metaG_FD_143048 | JGI IMG/M metagenome (GOLD analysis project Ga0193747, IMG submission 143048) | Soil microbial communities from a riparian zone of the East river system, Colorado, United States - L1m2 | ecosystem: Environmental > Terrestrial > Soil > Riparian zone | place: USA: East River...
CTAGCCCCAGTTTACGAGTTATTTCAAGGGTGCCTAGGATCTAATTGATGACCAACGACTTACAGCTTAGATGTTCTATGCCCTAAACCGCGGTTTTTTGAGATTGGAGTCCGAATATTTCGATCAGCTTCTCCTGGGTCTCATCTCGTTTGGTCAGCACCACTTGTTCAACGCCGGGTTTGCCGGCGCGCTTGGTCGGGTAGACGTTAATCACCTGGCGGATCTGGCCCAGGTTTTCCAACAAACCTCTCATCGATAAGGGCAAACCGGCTTGGCGTGCTCGCCGCCGCAGCAGCGCTCGGAGCAGCACCGCAATCGTGCAATACAGTCCGTGGACTTGGATTTTGCTGTCTGTCCAGTGGTGCAGCGGCCACCAGGCGCCAATGTGCCGGTCTTTCATCTCGTGAAAAATTTGCTCGATCACGAACTGGCTCCGATACGCCCGAATGACTTGGGCATCGCTCCATTCCTTGTGACCAGTAATCAGCAGGGTTTTGCCCAGGTAAGTATCCCTTAATTTCTGCTGCGCGGCGGGAGCGGCTTGATAGCTCAACTGAGGCACAGCTGCCGGGTTCAGGGTGACGGTGGTCTGAACCAGTTGGCGCAAATGCTGCCGGTGAAGAATCTGCTCGCACTTGCGCTGCACCGATTCCCTGGTTGGTGCGATGCCTCCCTTAATGAGGCCGACGGCTCGGTCTTGGAGCTTTCGCTGCACGGAGGCCAGTTGGCTCAGCGCCTGGGCCAGATCGTTCTGCACGGTCGCCCATTGGCTATCATACAAGTTCTGGTTGTACGTCATTACCAAGGTGCGCTCCTTTCCATACACCACTTGCTGGGTACGCCAGCTTTTGGTCCCTTCCCAGCCGGGCTCGGTAGCCGGCTGCCAGCGGGCATCCTGGTTGGAAACAGTTGCCAAATCGGGATGCTCATCCAGTTTGACCGAGTCCACATACGGCAGTTCCAGTGTGTCCAGCAAAGCGAAGTTGTCTGCGGAATTATTTCCTTTGTCGAAGATGAGCGTCGGTTTAGTCGCCGCCCACGAGGAACCCGCCCGCTCTTTGAGCCAACGCTGAAATTTCCCCAACACCTGCGGAAACTCTTTGGCATCGTTGCGATTGCCCTCATAAACGTCGTAAAACAGCGGCAGGTGTCCATCGGTGGTGCAGAACAGCGCATAGCTGACTTGCCGAAGATTGTACCGGCCTTGCTTGTTCTTGCCGCGTTTGGCCACCGGGCATTTGAGATTGAAAGTGTCGATGAAGGTGTAGAAGTTGGTGCCGTCATAACAGACCTGTGACAACTCGATCTTCTCCCGTTGCAAGACCGCGGCGATGAGTTGCTGCCAAATGGCCTGCGCGGTCTCGGGTGGGATACGATCCATGTGATCCCAGAAATGCTGGGAAGTCAGTTGCGCCGCCGAAGCCTGGGGCCAAACGCGCGGCAGGGAGGTGCGGGAAACCCAATCCCACATCGATTGTTTGTTGACCGGTTGGCAAGCGCGGTTGATCGCGGCCAGACGGATGTAATCACCGGTGCTCAGCCCCTGGGCGCGCTTAGGGCATAGTTGATCGACGTGCTCGACGACTTGGGCTTGGTCCGCCTCGCGCCAGAGGGCCTGCGGCAAGCCCCAGTCCAGGACCACGGCGTATTCGGGAGCGGGGCCCGTGCCCTGAACGGCTTGGGCCAGATCTTCGAGTTTACCGAGGTATTTTTGGGAAAGGCGACGGCACTTGCCGTTTTTCCAGCCCCACTGAGAGAGGTAATAATAGGTGTGGCCATGGATGGATTTGGCTTCGAGTCTTTGCATGTTGGGCCATCCATATTTAGGGCATAGCCTAGCAAAAAGTCAAGCAGAAAAGCGCATTTTATTGGCAAAACATGCAATTCGTAGAGCCGGATCTTAGGGCATAGCACCGTGTGCGAGTAAGTGCCTGGATTAAAAAGACTTACGCGGAAAGGGCTACGATAACTCGTAAACCGGGGCTAGAAGGTGGCATTCAGATTTGGGTCCGCATCACCGGCAAGCGCATTCGAGAAGCCGATGCCCCCTGGCTACGCTGCCCGCTCGGCGAACGCGGCTGCAGCGCACGAATACCGGGTATCCAGAGGTCGTTCGTGTCGAGAGCAGCTCGCGGGTGGCGCTGGTCAGCGCAAGCTAGGCCGCAGGGTTGATTGGGCGCGCTTTCGTCCCGGCGAAAACCGGGATTCGGATAGAAGGATCATGGTCGAGGTTTAGACCGTATCGATGGTTAGCGGAACGATCCGCCGAAAGCTGATTCACCGTGAGAGTTTCAGAGCTTCGGTTCTCAACCACTCTGGCAACCAAACGGTGCTGCAAAGCATGGCCAGGGAAAAGTGTCTCTTCACAACGCCTTCGCTCTTATCGAGCGGCACCCAATTCAAAAGCCTGGCCCACCCGCTCGTTCGGCAATGGCGCGGCTACGTTTGGCTAGCAACGCGCGGCCTTACGTCAAGAACCTTGCGCTTTTTTGGCCTTCATCGCATACATAGCCACGTCTGCCTTCCGTAAGAGGGCTTCGATTCTTTCCCCGTCATGGGGATAGACTGCAACGCCTATGCTGACGGAAAGCTGCGGCACCATCCCATCATCGGCAATGCTGTCGCAGATACGTTGCGCCACCTGGCTGGCCGCCTCTGCGCCTGTTTCCGGCAACACGACCGCAAACTCGTCCCCGCCGTAGCGCGCCGCCGTATCCATGTCCCGGCAGAAGCTCAAGGCATCAGCCACCCGGCAGAGCGCATGGCTTCCTATCAGATGGCCATGGCGGTCGTTGATTTGCTTCAATCCATCCAGGTCAAATAACAGCAGAGCAAACTCCCGCGCTGTACGCTCGGAACGCTTGATTTCCATATCCAGCACTTCCGCAAGGCGTCGGTAGTTGGCTAGTCCTGTCAGTGGGTCGCGGGCCGCCTGTTGACGCAGATGATTCTCCAACTGACGCTGTTTGGTGACATCTTCAGTGATCACCTCGTAGGCGTCCAGCCCGCCCTGCTCACCCATGACTTCTTGTCCGCTGACCCGGATCTTCAGGGTTGCGCCGTCCTTTCGCTTGCATTCTATTTCGATGGGATCGGCTAGACCTTGCTGGCCCGATCGCCCCAACAATTGCGCCCGCTTGTCAGCATCTTGAATCAGGGCACTCACAAGGTTTACGGCCAAGAGCTCCTCTTTTGAAGCATAGCCGAGCATTTTCACCATGGCCTCATTCACTTCGAGAAACTTGCCGTCGAGGCCGCAGCGGCAAATTCCGTAGCTTAGATTTCCTGCCAAGGCGCGGTAACGTGCTTCTGAATGCCTCAAGCCGTTTTCGGCTCGGTCGCGGTCATCACGCAATGCTTTCTCATCCAGAGCCCGATGAATGGCCACCGGAAGATGACCAATGTGATCCATTTCGATACAATCGTAGGCGCCTTTTGTAATGAAGTCAGCCACCGTCTCACGTTGCAAGGAGCTACTGACAAAGATAAGGGGGATCTGCCTGTTCGATAGGTGCAGGAGTTCCAATGCCTGCGTTTCCCGCCAGTTGGGGCTGGGGTGCTCGGCGACAACAAGGTCACAGGCGCCCCTGCCCAGCCGTTCGGTAAACTCCTCGGGAGTTACAACTACTTCTGCGTTGACCGTGAAATGCAGCTTGTCGAGCACTTTCAGGCAGCGCTCTACTTCCGCTAGGTGACTATGAACAAAGAGGATGTGCAAAGGCGGATGTCTGCCTTCCGCTCCGCTCGGAGCGTCTCGCTTGAGGCGGGCTGGAGGGGTGGAAGCCATTGGGACCCGGAAACATTCACGGGGGCCAGTCCTTCCCATTGCCATGCTGGCCCCGTGAATGTTTCGGTTCTAAGCATCTAAAACCTACGACAGGAGGGCACCAGTGTCTGTTCTATATTAGACAGTTTGCATTTTATGTTAACTTTTACAGCACAGCTGTGGCGCGCCAACAGCTGTACCCGGAGACCTGGCATGAAGTCGCGTGATTCACAGCCTGAACACTGTGCCACTAGAATTTTTCCGCAAACTGCCAGGAGGGCTTGATCGCAAAGAAACTGAAGCCGGTGCATCCAGGAGAGATCCTCCGCGAGGAGTTCATGACCCCGCTGGGTTTGAGCATGAACAAGATGGCCATGGCTTTGCGGGTCCCTGTGACGCGGATCGCGGATGTCGTGAACGAGCGCCGCGGCATCACCGCCGACACGGCGCTGCGTTTTGCGCGTTATTTCAAGAACCCCGCTACTTTCTGGATGAATCTCCAGACGCGCTACGACCTGGAAGTTGCCGAGGACGAGATCGCCGCCAAGGTTGCGAGAGATGTGCAACCGCTAGAAACGGTCACAGCGCGCGAGGCCTAGGCCGTCTTGATTTTGCTTCCGCAATTGGCGTGCCCCAGCCGCGTGCTCTTTTTCATGACGATTTCTTGCGTTCAATGCGCTTCTGAGGGCGCGTTGGGACTTCGCAGCGGGATGAGGGCATGCAGCCGGTCCTCGCGCAGGTAGAGTCCTCCCCAGACGAGCACGCAAAAAATGATTGGGAAGTAGAAAGGTTGACCAGCGCGCAGGTGGGTAACAGTTGCGCCGCCAAGATAGGCTGCCAGCAAGATGGCGCCGAGGATCGAGGTAGACGGAATCACGTAGAGGATCGTGCAGGCAAGCAGGACGGCTCCGATGGGAACTGCGAGGCTGGTGGAGAATCCTAGCTGGGTGAATGCCTGAAGGACAGGAGCGATCTTCATCAATTTGGCGACGGCGTCGAAGAGCAAGAACAGTACTACGAGTGTGCTGATGATGCGTCCGGCCCAGAGGCTTGTCTTCGAGACCGTTTGAGTAGCTGATGCCATGAATTTCCTCCAGATGTCTATTCGTGAAAACTAACAGATGCGTGAAATCGTTTCCAGTGTATGTCGACGCCGAGGTGTGGATCAGCCTGAGAGCGCGCGCTTGCGTCGTGATAAATCCGGGCTAGCCGCCGGCAATCGCCCCGATGATGAGAAGGGGCTCTTTCCCCGATGCGACGGCGTCGGGAAGCGGGGTATCCGGCGGCTCAAGGGAATAGTCTTCCTCGCAGGCGAAGAAGCGCAAGAACGGACGGCGCTCCTGGGTGACATGATCGCGGATCGTGCCGCGCAGCATCGGATACTGGTCCTCGAGGGCGTCTAGCACTGAACGTTGCGTGACGGGACCCTTGATGTCGAGCTGCACCTCGGCGCTGACGCGCGCCAGCGCCCGCAAATGTCCGGGGAGCATGACGCGAATCACGGCAGCGTCTGGACCTCGACAGAAAGCACGGCCGGAAGGTCACGGACGATGGGGGTCCAACTGTCTCCGGCGTTGGCCGAGGCGTATACCTGGCCGCCGGTGGTGCCGAAGTACACGCCACATTTATCGAGCGAGTCGACGGCCATCGCATCGCGCAAGACGTTCACGTAACAGTCGTTTTGCGGGAGGCCTTTGGTAAGCGCTTCCCATTCGTTGCCTCCCGAGCGGCTGCGGTACACGCGCAGCTTGCCATCGAGCGGAAAGTGCTCCCCGTCGCTCTTGATGGGGACGACGTAGATGGTCTCCGGCTCGTGCGCGTGAACGTCGATCACGAACCCGAAGTCGGTGGGCAAGTTGCCGCTGACCTCTTGCCAAGAATCGCCGGCGTTGTCGCTGCGCATGACGTCCCAGTGCTTCTGCATGAAGAGCACATTCGGGCGCGAGCGGTGCATGGCAACGTGGTGAACGCAATGGCCGATCTCGGCATTCGGGTCGGGGATGTATTGGGAATGTAGTCCCTTATTGATCGGCCGCCAGGTCTTGCCGGCGTCGTCGGTACGGAAGGCGCCTGCGGCCGAGATCGCGATGTAGATCCGGCCGGGGTCCTTCGGATCGAGAATTATGGTGTGGAGGCACAGCCCACCGGCGCCCGGCTGCCACTTGGGCCCTGTGCCATGGCCGCGCAGTCCGGCGAGTTCTTGCCAGTTCTGCCCGCCATCGGTCGAGCGGAATAAGCCGGCGTCTTCTACTCCGGCGTAGACGGTGTCCGGATCGGTAGGCGACGGTTCGAGATGCCAGACGCGCTTGAACTCCCACGGATGCTGGGTGCCGTCATACCATTGATGAGTGGTGAGGGGTTTGCCGGTTTGCGCGGAGGTGTCGTAGACGAACTTGTTGCTCTCGCCTTTCGGCATTCCCTCTGGCGTGGTCCGTTCGCCCGGCGGAGTTCCTGGCTGCGTCCAAGTTTTGCCGCCATCATCGGACCGCTGAATGATCTGCCCGAACCAGCCGCTGCATTGCGACGCATACAGCCGATTGGGGTCGACGGGCGAGCCCTTGACGTGGTACATCTCCCAGCCTGCAAAATGGGGGCCGCTAACATCCCAGCGTTCGCGCTTGCCGTCCGACGTCAGGACGAACGCGCCCTTGCGTGTGCCGACCAGAACCCGTACTCCGCTCATAACTTACTCCTGTAAGCCAGACTAAGGATCGCTTGCATAGCGAGATGCAGTGTGCCCATCTTACTTGTGAAATGCAAGTTAAAATATGCTACCGTCGAATTATGCCAAAGAAGAAGCCGAGTCCCAAGCGGCGGTCGGGGTGTCCGCTGAATGCTTCGGTGGAGATATTGGGCGATCGCTGGTCGTTGCTGATCATCCGCGACATGATGCTCCGGGGATTCCGGAGTTACAAGGAATTCCTGGAGTCCTACGAAAGAATCGCGACGAACATATTGGCAGATCGCCTGCGGAAGCTGGTAGCTCATGGAATCATCACCACCGAGCAAGATCTATCGGATGGGCGAAAGCTGATTTACTCGCTCACAAGGAAAGGAATCGATCTAGCGCCGGTCTTCACGGAAATGGTCCTGTGGGCAGCCGGGCACGAAGATACCGGTAACCAAGCGCTTGTCCGGCTAATACAAAAGGACAAAGAGAAATTTCTGGCTGAAGTGCGGCAACGCTGGGCGGAAAAGAGAGTCCGTTCAACGGCTAACTAGGTCCGCATAGAACAGACGGGTCAGGATCGCGCGCCAGGTGAGATCGGCAAGCGCCAACGGAACTCTAGTCGTGCCGCGCCCCGTGGAGGACTTTCACCGCGTGAGGCAACAGGTGAGCCACCGCCTCAAGAGATTCCACCGCGCCTTTGGGGCTTCCCGGCAGGTTGAGAATGAGCGTCTTGGTTCGCACGGCAGCCGTACCCCGCGATAGCACGGCCGTCGGCGTGTGCTCCAGGCCTTTGCGGCGCATCTCCTCGGAAAGTCCGGGGACGATCCGGTCGGCCACCGCCTGGGTCGCCTCCGGCGTGTTATCCCGTGGTCCGATCCCCGTACCGCCCGTTGTCAGGAGGACGTCCACGCGCCCGGAATCTGCCACGGCGCGCAACTGCTCGCGGATATTTGCGGGATCGTCCGACACGCGCAATGCCGAGGTGACTTCCCAGCCCAGCCCGCGGCAAAACGCGACGACGGCGGGGCCGGACAAATCCTCGCGCTCGCCCTTGGTCACGGAGTCACTGATGGTAAGGACCGCGACGCGCATTAGGAAGGTTTCTTCGGGAGACTCACGGCGTCTCTACCGTATCGCGATTGGCCTCATCCATCAGCCGCATCGCCTCCATCAACAGGCCGGTCGTGTTGCGCGTGGTGGTCGTTTTTGTCGAGGCGTTCGCAGCGTTGAAATCGATCTCAAATTCTCCCGCCGTCCACAACACAACTTTGTAAACGGCTTCATCTCCCTCCACCGAACCGATCTTGGCGTCACGGCACTGGCCACTTGCAAAATACAGTTCACACTGAGCGCCATTTTGCCGCACGATCAGCCGGCACGACTTCTGCCCCATCTCCAGCGACTGCATCAGGTCGATCATGCTCATCTCTTCCAGCCGTCCTTGAATGACTCCCGGCCGTGACGCTTTTTTCTGCAGTTTTTCGAGGTGCAAGCGATCGACAACTTTTTTGGTGATGCGTACCAGATCTTTAATCAAAAATGGTTTGGTGATGAAATCCTCGACGCCATCCACCAGCGGCCTTAGACGCTCCTCGATGTCAGGGCGGCTGGCCATGAACAAAAATGGAATGTGCCGCGTCGACTCGCGCGCGCGCAGTTTCTCGAAGAGTTGCCGGCCGTCCAGGCCGGGCATTTTGTAATCGCAGAGAATCACATCGGGGGGCGCATCGACAACCTTCAGGAGGGCGTCCGCACCGTCCGTGGAGGTCTCCACCTCGCAGAACGGCTCTAGCCCCTTCACGATCAACTCGCGCACGAGCGGGTTATCATCCGCCAGGAGCAGCTTAACCGTTTTGTGCGCTGCGGTGCTCATCGCACGCGCTTCCGCGCAGACTTCCGTCGATGGAAGTCTCCACTCTTCCCCCCGGTCTTCTCGGTGAGAACGATATCCGTGATTTCCATCCCTTTATCGAGGGCTTTGCACATGTCGTAGACTGTGAGGGCCGCGGCGGTAACGGCGACCAGGGCCTCCATCTCCACGCCCGTCTGGGCGGCCGTGGTCACTGTGGATCGAACTTCCACGCCATTTTGGCACAGCCGTGCGGTCACATCAATGTGCGTCAGCGGCAGTGGATGACAAAGAGGTATCCATTCCGCAGTCTTCTTCGCTGCCGCGATTCCGGCGATCCGCGCCACTTCCAGCGGATTCCCTTTCGGGTTTTTCAGCCGCCGGACCGCGCTCACGACGCGCGGCTTCATCTTCACAAAACCCCGCGCCGCCGCCGTTCGCGTCGTCACCGCTTTCTCCGACACGTCGACCATCCGCACTTCGCCTTTCTCTCCGTAATGCGACAGCTTTGCCATGTCGATGAGCCTAGACTATGTCCTTCCTCAGTAACACGGAAACGCTCTCGCCATTCTCGATCTTTTCTCGGTCTGCCGGCACCACCAGAAAGCAATTCGCCTTCGATAGCGCCGCAATATCTCCGGAGCCTTGCCACTTCAGCGCCTTCACTTCCGGCGCCCGTCCGCGCCACTCTAGGCGCGCTGGCAAAAAATGCGTCAGCCCTGGCTTTTCCTTCAATGCCTCCGCCAGCCGCGCCTCGACCAAAGGCAACGCGCGCGCCTGCGCACCGCTCAACAAATCAATCGCGGGCGCCACAAACAATTCGAACGTCACCATCGTCGAAACGGGATTCCCCGGCAAGCCGAACACCGGTTTGCCCTGGCACACTCCAAACACGGCCGGCTTCCCCGGCCGGATCGCCACAGCATCGAAAAGGAATTCCGCGCCCATGGCTTTGAGCACACTTTCAACGAGGTCATACTTTCCCATCGAGACGCCGCCCGACAGCACGAGCGCATCTTCTTTCAGCCCGCGTTCGATTTTCTCTCCCAAATCCTCGATGCGGTCCGCCGCATTCCCCAGGACTACCGGCTCGCCGCCCGCGATTCGAACTTGCGCGGCAAGCGAGACGCTATTGCTGTTTCGAATCTGAAACTCTCCCGGTGTTTCGTCGATCAAAACTACTTCGTCCCCGGTTGAAAGAATGGCCACGCGCGGCCGCGTCGCGCATTGCAAGCGCACGGCGCCGACTTGCGCTGCCAGCGCCAGCTCCGCGTAACCGAGCCGCATGCCCTGGGTCAAAATTGTCTGCGCTGCCGCGGCCTCGCTTCCTCTTGGCACGATGTTCTGCCCAGGTTGCGCCGCTCGTTCGAATCGCACGACATCGCCTTCGCGGCTCGTATGCTCAATCATCACGACCGCATCCGCGCCTGCCGGAACCGCGGCGCCCGTCATGATCTGCAGGCAGGTTCCCGTGGCCAGTGCTTCCCTCACCGTGTCGCCGGCTTTGATTTCTCCCACGCACTTCAGTTGCACGCCCGGCGCAGCTTCTTTCGAGCGAACCGCGTACCCATCCCGCGTCGAGCGGTCAAATGGCGGGTATTTGCGGTCCGTCCGAACTTCCTGGGCAAGCACCAGTCCCAGCGCATCCCACACGCTCACAACGGCGGTTGCGCGCGGTCCTTTCCTCTTCCCAACTTGTTCGACGACTTTGTTACGGGCTTGCTCGTAGGTGAGCATTGTGTGGATCTTGGGGCGCTGGCTATAACCAACGGGCGAGCAGCGTACCTGCAGGCACAATCGTCGCGTCGCGTTCGGGTCCGGTGGAAATCATTCCAATCTCGACCTGCAGAAAATCCGAAACGAAGCGCAGATAGTCGATCGCCGCTTTTGGGAGTTTTGCGGCTTCTTTCAAGCCGTAAGTTGTTTCATTCCACCCGGCGAGTGTGTGGTATTCGGGCGTGACGTGCTCGTATTCTTCCGCGAGCGCCGGCATTTCCTTTAGCGACGTTCCTTTGTACTTGTACCCCACGCACACCTGAATTTCCCGTTGCGTATCGAAAACATCCAGTTTGGTGACTACCAGCGAATCGATCCCATTGATCATCTTGGCGTATCGCAGCACTTGCAAATCCAGCCAGCCGCAGCGCCGCGGCCGCCCTGTAACCGCGCCAAATTCTTTCCCGCGTTCGCGTACTTCTTTGGCATCGAGATCGGGCATCTCCGTGGGAAACGGTCCGCCACCTACCCTGGTGGTATACGCTTTGGAAATTCCAAGTACGTGCTTGATCTTTGTCGGCGGCACGCCCACGCCCGTCGCCGCACCGCCGGAGGTTGCGCTCGAAGAGGTTACATATGGATACGTTCCATGGTCGATGTCCAGCATCGTTCCTTGCGCGCCTTCGAACAGAACGGACTTCCCCTCGTCCAGCGCGCGGTTCAACAGTTCCGCCGTATCGCAAATGTAGCCGCGAATCTTTTCGCCCAGTTTCAGGGTTTCTTCCACTTCAGGCGAAAAGTCGATTTCCGCGCCGTAGGCACCCTTCGCCAGCCGGTTCTTCTCCGCAACCACGTGCGCGGCTTTCTTTCGAAATAACTCCGGCTCCAGCAGGTCGCACATGCGCAGTCCGCGCCGCGCCATTTTGTCTTCGTAGGCCGGGCCGATGCCGCGGGAAGTCGTGCCAATCTTGTTCGCGCCGCGCGCGCTTTCCGCGGCTTTGTCCAGCTCCCGGTGATACGGAAAAATCAGGTGTGCGCGATTGCTGACGTGTAGGCGTCCCTTCACGTCTATCCCGGCCTTGGAGAGGGTCGCCATCTCCGCTACCAGCGCTGCCGGATCCACGACCGTGCCGGTTCCGATCACCGCTTGCTGCTTCGGCCGAAGTATGCCGCACGGAATCAACTGCAGCACGTAACGGTCTTTCCCAATGATGACTGTGTGCCCCGCGTTGTGGCCGCCCGCGACGCGCGCGATGTAGTCAAACGATCCCGCAAGATAGTCCACTACCTTGCCTTTGCCTTCGTCGCCCCACTGCGCACCCACCACGACCACCGATTTCATGCAGGCTCTCTCCTCAAGGTGGGACAGGCATTCTTGCCTGTCTCTGTCCTCTCCTCAGCCACACTTCCGCGTCGCAATCATCACTTCGTTTTTACAGCTTTGGAAAGCACTAAGAAACGGCAGGTTCTTATCGTAAGCTCGCCTTGCCCCATACGCAAGTAAGCCCTGCGCTCACTCCTATTTCGACAAATCTCGGTAGCGGAAACAACTCACCAGATGATCGTTGACCATTCCCGTCGCTTGCATGAGGGCGTAGCAGATGGTTGAGCCGACGAAGCGAAAGCCGCGCTTTTGCAGGTCTTTGCTGAGGGCGTCGGATTCCGTGGTCTTTGCAGGGAGGCGTTTGTGGGTTTTCCAGGCGTTTTGTTTGGGCTGGCCGCCGACGAAGCGCCAGATGTAGGCGTCAAAGGTGCCGAATTCTTTCTGCACTTCGAGGAAGGCGCGCGCGCCAGTGATGGTGGCGTCGATTTTAAGGCGGTTGCGGATGATTCCGGAGTCGCGGAGCAATTCGCGGACTTTCTTTTTGTCGTAGCGCGCCACTTTCTCCGGATCGAATCCGTCAAACACTTCGCGATAGCGCGCGCGTTTTCTCAAAATCGTGTCCCAGTTCAATCCTGCTTGCGCCCCTTCCAGCACCAGGAACTCAAACCATTTGTGCTCGTTGTGCACGGGCACGCCCCATTCCTCGTCATGATAGGGAATGTTCAGTTCGCTTTTCGCCCAGACACAACGCACTCTGGTTATCTCCTGGCTCGCCGTCATGGTCTTTGTGGTTCTCCTCCCACCACATTCTTCACTTTCGTTCTGGAGCCGCGATCAGCCACGGTTGCTGCCAGATAAAATAATGCGTTCCCGGAATCTGACGCCAGCCGTCCTCGGGATCGACGGCGCCTGCATTCCTGGTAATGACGGCTCTAGCCCCAACGGAGGAAAACAGCGCGAAAACCTGCTGCCTTCGCGCCGCATCCGCCGCGATGAAACGCGGTTGTTCGGCATCCGGAATCTCCGCAATGATCCGCACACCCGCCAGATGCGCCCAATACGCACCAAGCCCCGTCCCGATCGATCCCAAATCGCTCCCCTGCGGAATGCCCATTTCGTGCAGCCCGCGCGCCACTTCCCATGGCTCGAAAGTCGCGGGCCTCGCCATGTCCTTCAAATTTTTCCCCGTTGAAAAAACAATCGCCAATGCGGGCGCAAGAATGATTACGGAAGCCAGGCCACCCAGCGCCCCTTTCCCCGCCGGCTTCGCAAACCTCACCCCCGCGAGGAGTCTCATCAGCAGCATGAGGCCGAATCCTCCCACAAAGCGCGGCTCCACATGCACGAGAGCAAACATCCCGAATGCCGCAGCCAGCGGGGCCCAGACAAACTTCTCCTCCATCCATCCCCCGCCCCAGCTTCCAGACTTCCTCACGAGAAAATAGAGTGTGACGAAAACGGCGTAGAGAGTCCCGGTAACCGAAAAGATCCTCAGATAGCTGCTCGTGGTGCGGTACAGCGCCATCAGTTGTCCTTTGAGGGAAAAGTGCGGTTTGATTCCTTCATACCAATAGGAAGGATCGTACCAGAGCGGGAAACTTCCCCCGATTGGCGCAGCGAACTCGTATACCGCAGGTTCATCCGCAAGTTTGCGCTGCGGATTAGCCGGGATTCCAGTGCCGGGAGGCTGGCCCTCCCAGTGCACATATTTCGGAGCGCCGTTCACAAACTCGGCGTAGTTGATCCTGCCGCTGTCTCCAAACGTCATTCTTCCTTTTGCCCTGGACAAAGAAACTGCTAAGGGCGCCGCAATCATAAAAAAAACGAGTACCGCAAGAGTTGCGCGGGTCCAAGCTCGCCTATCCGAACTCACGGCCAGAAAACCACAAATTAGAAAGACAAAGGCCAGCGGAAACATCGGCGCTTTTGCCAGGTACCCAAGCCCAAGTACCGCTCCAAAAAACACAAACGTCGCCCAGCTTGCCTGGCCTCGATGAATACGAATGAGCGCTGCTGTCGCCAGGTAGCCCAATCCGGCGGCGCACAAATCCGGCGAAACCCAGCCAGGAGTCACCCAAAACTGCCCGGCCCACAGAAAAAAAACGTACCCGCAGATCCACAGGGTTCGCGAGGAAATGAGGAAGCCTCTCTCAGCCGGGCGATCAGAAGCGTCCCGCAGCAGAATCAACTCCCTGAAGAACCACTCGAAGCAAGCCAGATCGGCCAGATAGATGGCAAGATTCGCGAAAATGACAACCGTCGACTCCCAGAGAGGACCGGGATCGAAAATTCGAAAAGCGTTGGTTAACAAAAAAGGGTAGAGGGGGCTCCAGTATCCATTCACGTAACTCTTCCAGCCGTCCTCCCGGGCCGACTGCGCAATTTCTATGTAGGAGATGCTGTCCGGATTGATGTTATGACGGTGCGCCCACACCTGGATAAGACCAACAACGGCGGCCGCACACCAGAAAAGGACTCGCGGCGGCCGGCTGGAGAGTTCTCTGCTCATAGCCCGAAGATCAGTCGCGTCAGAGGGGCTGTCATTCTTGAGCTCTTATCTGTCAATCAAAAAGGCGCGTCGCGATCTTACCCGCAACGCGCCTTCATCGAAAAGCCTGGTATGCTCCCGGCTTTACGCGATATGCCGCTCCAGCGCCTTGGTGATCTGCTCTTTCGGCACTGCTCCCACGATCTGCTCGACGACCTGTCCGTTTTTAAACAGCAGCAACGTGGGAATTCCTTGAACGCGATACCGGCCCGCTGAATTCATGGCCTCATCGACGTTCAACTTCATCACTTTGAGCTTGCCCGCATAGTCGTGCGCGATCTCCGCCACCGTCGGCGCTAGCATGTGGCACGGACGGCACCATTCCGCCCAGAAGTCCACCATCACTGGTTGCGAATTGCTCGCCGTAAGCACCTCGGCTTCGAAATTTCCATCCGTTGCCGTTTGAATTGTATTGTCAGCCATGTTCTTTGTCCTTAGCGGCTTGCCAAGCTGGGCGCCGCCTCTGTCTCCTCATTCAGCTCAATTAGATGTTCCAACAGGTCTTTGGTTTCTTGCGCCTTTCTCCGAAGCCTGCGGGTTCTGCCCCGCCCCGCGGCCCGGTTGTCCAGCGCCTGGAGCGGCCTTTCCTGAACTTTGTGCGGCTGACGACAATCCGCGAGGGGCTCGCGCGGCCTCATACAGCTTCGCATACTCCGCCGCAGGCGTCTTCCACGAAAAATCCTTCGCCATCCCGTTCAACTGGATGCGCTTCCAGATCCGCTCATCCATGTAATGATGCAGCGCCTGCCGAATCGCAAACAAGAGCGCCTCGCCGGTATACTCCTTGAACTTGAACCCGGTCCCTGTGCCGTGCTCCACGTCGAATGGTTCGATGCTGTCGTCCAACCCGCCGGTGGCTCTCACAATCGGCACCGTACCATACTTCAAGCTGTACATCTGATTCAACCCCGAGGGTTCGTAGCGCGAGGGCATCAGGAACATATCGGCCCCCGCCTCGACTTTGTGCGCCAGCGCGTTGTCGTAAGCGATCTTCACGCCCACGCGGCCCGGATAGGCCGCCGCCAGCGCCCGGAACAAGTCTTCATATTTGCGCTCGCCCGTTCCCAGCACCACCAACACCAGATCTTCGCGCATCAGTTCGTGCGCTTTTTCCGCAATCAAATCGAAACCCTTTTGATCCGCGAACCGCGACACGATCCCAATCAGCGGGCGTTCCAGGTGATCGTGTGACAATCCGAACAATTCCAGCAGCTCCTGCTTGCATACCTGTTTCCCGCTCAAATCCTTGGCCGAGTACCTTGCCGCTATGAGTTTGTCCTTCTCCGGGTTCCACGCCGTGTAATCCACGCCGTTAAGAATTCCCACCAACCGGTCGGCGCGCCCTCTTGCAACGCCATCTAATCCATGTCCATTTTCCGGCGTCTGGATCTCTTCGGCATATTTCCTGCTGACGGTCGTCAAATAATCCGAATAAACCAATCCGCCCTTCAACAGGTTCACCTTGCCGTAAAACTCGATACCACCGGGATGAAAAACGCTTTGCGGAATTCCCACTCGGTCCAGCGCATCCTTGGTGAAAAGACCGTGATACCCCATGTTGTGAATCGTGAACACGACAGGAATATCTTTCACCAACGGGTCATCGCCGTAAGACGTCCGCAGCAGCACGGGCACCAGCGCCGTTTGCCAGTCATGGCAATGAATCACATCCGCCGGCCAGACATGCTTCGTCACTTCGATCGCCGCGCGGCAGAACTCCGTGTACCGCTCCGCGTTGTCCGGATAATCTCCGCTGCCGCCGCCATACAATCCGTCACGATCGAAATACTCCGGGTCATCCACAAAGTAGTAACGCACGCCATTCAGTTGCGTGCCATCGGCTAACGCCGGAAAGCGCAACCGTGTCCCGCCCATGGGAATCGTCAGGCTCGGCATCACCACTGCCGTGGCCTTCGTCCCGCGGTACCGCGGCAACACCACCGCCACTTCATGGCCCTGCACCACCAGCGCCTTCGGCAGCGCCTCCACGACGTCCGCCAGGCCGCCCGTCTTTGAAAACGGCAGCCCTTCCGATGCCACGAACAGAATTCTCACGGTGTTCTCACCAGCGGCTCAAAAGGAGCCACGCAATCATTTTACGCTATCTGACGCTACCAACGCCGTCAAGGCGTGGGGCTTGGTTGTCGTTGAGCTGTAAGTTTTTTTCCGGTCAGACGTGCTTTGTGTTACGCCGGTCCGAGACGGCGTAAATGGCGGCGGCTCCGAACAAACCCGCCGCGGCCATGATTTCCCATGCCAATTCATAACTGTGCTGCGAATCGAAGATTCTTCCCGCAATCCACGGCGCTCCCCACTGACCGAGCGAGTATCCCATGATGATCAGTGCCAGCAGTTTGCCGAGCGACGCGGTCCCGAAGCACTCCGCGGTGACGAGGGGAATCAGCATATAGTCCGCGCCCATGGAGAAGCCAAATATCAGCGCGAAGGTCCCGGCAGCAACAGGCTGATGGGCCATACCGAGTAAGAGGAGCGACGCGCTGAGCAATGCGTAGAACAGCGCCATGGTGTTCTTCTTCCGGAAGCGGTCCGCCAGATAGCCCGCCAATACGCGGCCGCCGAGGCCTACCGCAAGCAGGGCTGTAAAGTATCGAGAGGCGGTGGTTGCCGAGTAGCCCTGATCTTTGAGGAAGAGGATGAAGTGTTGAGTCACCGCGCCTATGGCGCCCATCACCAGCGTGGACCCCGCCAGGATAAGCCAGAAATTCGCCGTGCGAACCGCAGCCCCGACTCCGCTCGCGGGCGAAACCGTGGCGCTGTTCTTTTCTTCCTGCAAAGCGCTGCTTATCGCCCCATCCGGCAGAAGCCCCATTTCCGCAGGAGTGGAGCGCGTGATCCAGATCCCCACCGGAAACAACACGATCAATATCAGCAGGCCCACGATCTCAAGGGCATGGCGCCAACCGAAGCTTCGCGTCAAAAAATGCACCAGCAGCGGCGAAACGACTCCGCCTAGCCCTAACCCCAGATACGCGTAACCCATCGCCCGGCCACGTCGCACTTGGAACCATCGGGCCACGAGGACTTGATTGGCGATTGGCCCCGCCAGCACGTAGCCCACAACCTCCAGGATGCAGAGCAGTTCGTAATGCCACAGCCTGGTCATGGACCCCATGAGCACTAGGGAAATGCCGACGAGTCCGGCTCCCGAGAGAATGACCCATCTCGCGCCTATCCGGTCAATCACCGCTCCCGCCAGCAAGCCAAACGGCAGGCCCGCCACAAGAAATCCGAGGAGGAAGCCCTGCGTGACTTGCGCACGCGTGAAACCGAGGGACTCCACAAACGCGGGATAAAAAACCGGGAATCCATAAAAAATGATTCCGACGGCGAAGAAGAGATTCAGGAACGCCGCAACAACAATCCACCACCCGTAAAAGATGCGCGTTGATCGATGGTCCGCCATGAATGAGCCTCGTGTCTCCCCGAAAACCGAAATCTACGTCTGAAAAGAAGAAGGAAATTGCGCATCCGGTGGCCAAACATTGTCAGCCGAATTCCGGGCCTAGAATCGCACAAAGGAGTTCGGGTCGTCCCGGGTGCTCATTCGATCCCCGGTACATTCGAGTGAGCACGCGCGAATAGCTGAACCCGAAGGACCTCAGCAGGCCGCCAGCGATGGCGTTTGATTTCAAATAATCCACCAACACGAACTCACGCGAAGAGTGCGCGAGGAATGTTTCGAGTAGCTGGCGAGCTGTGCCTGCGTCTCTCGCCATCCAGGGACCGAGATGATCCGCGAAAGAGCCCCGCCGCCCGAATGCGTAACCCTCGATCACGCCTGCATTCCAAATCCCCGCCGTGAATTCGGGCGCATCCTCATGGAGAGACCTAAGCAGCAAACTGCGGTCTGCGCCAAAAATTTCTTGATCCGCTTTGCAAATCGATTCCAAGAGTCCCGCAGATAATGAATCGCGCGCACCGGAACCGGACGCTTTCGCCACCTTGGAGGAAGATCTTCGCAGAGTCCATCGTTTGATCTCGTATTCGGACACGAATTTTAACTTTTCGTAGAGCGGTTTTCCCTGCGGTGTCGCGTCGAGCTTGATGGCGGGAATTCTCAAGTCATCGAGGTGTTCGATCGCTCTTTCAAGAAGCCGGGTTCCGATACCTCGACTGCGGTATTCCGGGTCCACCAGCACCATCCCTACCCATGCGAATCGATTTTCAAACGAGACCGTCGTTGCCGTGCCGCATACCCTCCCGTCTTCTTCCGCGGCGAAGCAACCTCCCGGGCTGGCTTCGAGAAACCGTTTCCAGTCTGCCGTGGTCTGATTCCAGCCCGCGATCTCCTTCAGCCGCATTCCCGCCGGGATGTCCGCCATCGTCATGATGCGCAAGCGCATGGCTGCTGAATTCCTCGGGGGAGATTGTAAACCCATTCGAATGGTCTCCGGACAAATCTGGACTGTAGAAAAAAGTCTGAAAAGGCGCAGACAAAGACGGAAGCCATGCCTCGGCGATTCGAGTACAATCGCACTCGCCGACTTTATAGGCATCCAATCGCCGCTGCTTCGAATGAATTGAGAGCAACGAATGGCAACATCACGCCAGAAGACCTCCGTCCGCGATATCGAAGAGCTGGATGAACTTCTCAGCGAGCCGACGGAAGCCGTCATTCCCACGCTCGGTGCCCTCGATGGCGACATTGTCATCTTGGGCGTGGGCGGGAAGATGGGGCCGACTCTCGCCTGCATGGCGAAAAGAGCATCGGACATCGCGGGAGTTTCGCGGCGTGTGATCGGCGTCTCCCGCTTCTCATCCTCCAAGTTGGAGTCGCAGTTGCAACTGTGGGGTGTGGAGACGCTGCGCTGTGACTTGCTGGACCCAAAATCGCTCTCCGCTCTCCCGGATGCCCCCAACATTATCTATATGGCTGGCATGAAGTTCGGGACGACAGGGCAAGAATCGTTGACCTGGGCCATGAATAGTTTTTTGCCCGGCCTCGTGAGCGAGCGATTTTCCAAGAGCAGAATCGCGGCCTTCTCCACAGGCAATGTCTATGGGCTCTCGCCTGTTTCCGGCGGCGGCTCGCGAGAAGATGACCATCTGAATCCCTTAGGCGAATACGCCATGAGTTGTCTCGGCCGAGAACGCATCTTCGAGCACTTCAGCCGCACGAACCACACCAGGATGTCCATACTCCGGCTCAATTACGCCACGGAGCTCCGCTATGGCGTGCTGGTGGACATTGCGCAGCGCGTTTACGCTGGACAGCCGGTTTCGCTCTCCATGGGCTATTTGAATGCCATCTGGCAGGGAGATGCCTCTGCCATGAGCCTGCAAGCTCTTGGCATCGCGTCAGTGCCTCCCTTCGTGATCAACATTGCCGGACCGGAGTTGCTGAGTGTGCGCCGCGTCGCCGAGCAATTTGGTGAACGCTTGCATAAGCCCGTGCGCCTTGAAGGACAGGAATCGGCCGACGCTCTCTTGAGCGACGCAAAAAAATCGTACGAGCTCTTCGGCCATCCCCGTGTCGACGCCAATCAGCTGATCGCCTGGATCGCAGACTGGATTAGCCGGGGCGGAGTGACATTGGCAAAACCCACACATTTTGAGGAACGCGCGGGACGCTTTTAGAAAGAACCAGCAGCGGAGAGCGAAGATCAATTCCTATGGCACGGCAACTGGATCCAACGATTCGGCGCGTCTTGGCGCGAGGCGCCGTGATCCCGGCGCATCCATTAGCACTCACGGCAGACCGGCGGCTAGACGAGCGGCGCCAAAGAGCCCTCACGCGTTATTACATCGCCGCTGGCGCAGGCGGCCTAGCCGTGGGCGTTCATACCACGCAGTTTGCGATCAGAGACTCACGCATCGGGCTTTTCGCACCCGTCCTAAAATTGGCGGCGGAAGAAATGGACTGCGCCGATCGCGGTCGCGCAGAGCCGTTAATCCGCATCGGAGGCATCTGCGGAGCGACATCGCAAGCCGTCGCGGAAGCGGAGTTGCTCGCGAGTTTGGGCTACAGCGCGGGCCTGTTGAGCTTGGCCGCCATGAAAGTTGCGGAGGACGCGACCCTCATTGCTCACTGCCGAAAAGTGGCGGAAGTCATACCGCTCGTTGGTTTTTACCTGCAGCCGGCCGTGGGCGGCCGCGTACTTTCCTACAAATTCTGGCGCGAGTTCGCCGAGATTGAAAATGTTGTCGCCATCAAGATTGCGCCATTCAACCGTTACCAGACGCTGGATGTCGTCCGCGCCGTCGCCGAATCTGGGCGAGACATCGCGCTCTACACCGGTAATGATGACAATATCGCCATGGATCTTCTCACTCCCCATGTTTTCCAGGTCAACGGACGCGCGCGGGAATACCGCATTGTAGGCGGCCTTTTGGGCCACTGGGCGGTATGGACTCGCCGCGCCATCGATCTCTTACAGGAGTGCCATGCCGTTGCGCACGAAGCGGGAGGCGTTTCGAAAGATTTGCTCCGAAGAAGCGCCGAAATCACAGATACCAACGCGGCCTTTTTCGACGTGCCGAACAATTTCGCCGGTTGCATCGCGGGACTGCAAGAGGTCTTGCGGCGGCAAGGCCTCCTGGAAGGTATCTGGTGCTTGGATCCCCACGAAACCCTCAGCCCTGGACAACGAGAAGAGATCGATCGCATCTACGCCGCCTATCCCCATCTAAACGACGATTCCTTCGTCCTCGAACGCCGCGACCAGTGGCTGAAGCCCTGAGAGCGCATTCCGGCAACGCTTTTTTCATTCTGGATAAGCGCCATCGGTGCGCCACCGCGCCTACTTTCAAATGGACTCGTGGTTCAACGGCCCTGGATCAACGAACAAGCAGCCCTTCGGCCGCGGCCAGTTTCGCTTGCCGCGTGTCGAAGGTATGGAAGGTGTCCGCCTGCAGGGCGAGTGCGGAGGCCACGTGAAGTACGTCGAGTGTTCGGGTACCCAAACGAGGCGTTTGGCTTCGCGCGATCTGCTTCGCCCGTTCGAAGGCGCTCGCGGGTAATGTGTTGACCATTAGAACGCCGTCTTCCAGGTCCTTTCTGATCAGCGCGTGCGCGGCCTTCACTTGAGAGGCAGAAAGCTCTTTCCGGAAAAGCCGCAGAGCGACGGCGTTGGTAAGCTCGAGTTCGCCAAACGGGGTAATCAGCAGGGGAAGTCTGGCGCGCTTCATCCGGGCAGCGGCCATGGCCGAGTTGCCGTCCAGAACGTACAGTGATGCCAGAAAGCTCGTATCCGTATACGCGCTCAATAGCGGCCCCGCTCCGCGGAAAAGAGCTCGGCAGCAGTCACTTTCAGCGGCTTTCCGTGGTACAGCTTTTTCAGCCGCGCCAGAAAATCAGGCCGCCTTGCCGGCGCCGAAGGCTGAACGGGCAGCAATCGCGCGATGATGCGCTTGCGTTTGGTAATTTGCACCTCTTCGCCTTCGCCCAACAGGTCTTCCACCACGGAAAACCGGTAGCGCAGGTCACGCACCGTTGCTTTTCTCATGTGATGCATTTTAGCATCACTCCAGAAAAGACGCAACACTAACATCTCCGAGGCGAAGAATCGCCCTGCCCTTTTTCTGGGAAATGAAAATTCGCTTCGAGTGCGCCACAAAGACCCTATCTGACTCCAGGCGCTCAATTTTCGACGAATGACTTTAGCCTCGACAGCGCCTGATCCCGCTGCTTGGAAACGAAATCGAGGTACTCCTTAATTCCTTCCATCGGCTCCGGATCGAATTCGAATCGGCTCTCGCGGCCCGTACGGACGCTGCGCACAATTCCTGCACTCTCCAGCACTCGAAGATGCTTGGTGATCGCCTGCCGGGTCAGCTTCGAACCCTCCGTTAGCTGAGAGATCGAATAAGGCTGCCCGCCACAGAGCTTCGCAACCAGCGATAGCCGCGTCTCGTCGGCGAGAGCGGCAAAAACGGGTGCGCGAGCCCGCCCTTTGGCCGTCCAGCGGCTATGGCCTTTGCGCGACATAGCTCTCAATATTCTTCATTTGTTCGGTCCAGCCGCCGTCATTCCTGCGGAAGGCCTCGAGCCGGAGGTTGTCGGGGAGGTTTTCAAAGCCCGCTTCGGTGAGAGTTAAGAGTGTGCCGGCTTCTATCCTCTACAAGGGTGGTTGGTTCTTTGAAGATGTCTGCATTGGGATCAAGGGAGTGGTGCCAGGTGAAGGAAAAGAGCCGTTCGGGCTCCATTTTCTGCACCACCGCCTGCCATTTAACATGCTCGTAGCCAGGATAGTTAATCTGGCCACGCGAGATCTGACCGGCTAGGAATGGTCCATCCAATTTCACGCGAACCACTGGCCAAACTCCCGGTAATCCGTCAGCGCACGCCAGACGCGCGGAACTGGCGCCTTGAGTTCCATGCGCTTCTCAATACGGTTGTTCATCTTAAGCAACCTCCGGGTTGCATATTAGCTTAGCGCGCGACAAAAGAGCAACCTTTTGGTTGCTCTTTCTGGTAGTGCTGGCAAAGGCGCCATAATTATTTACTTTACAGCTAAAAGTACTTTTCATAGAATAGCGCCCATGACCCAGCCGCGCACCCTATCCGGCTCCGCAAATCCGCGCCGCAAGTTTCCCGCCTTTGCCAAGCGCCTCATCAAGGGCCTCGCGGCACTGGCCATCTTCGCTGTCGTCGGACTGACGATGCTGCTCACTTTACTCTGGTGGGAGCACAAAACAGAAGTCACGTTGCCGGCGCCCGCAGGCCACTTTGCCGTTGGGCGGACGACGTACGCGTGGGTCAACAACACCCGGACGGACGAATTGGCGCCCTCTTCAGGAGCGAAGCGGGAGGTAGTGGTTTGGATCTGGTACCCGTCGGCGGCTGTGACATCCGCCGTACCGGTGGAGTATCTGCCCGCGCCTTGGCGGTCAGCCCTCGCACAGCACTCAGGCGCCCTGATGAGTCAATTCTTTACGCGAGATTTGTCGCTGGTTCGGGCCCATAGCACATCCGATCCGGAAGTCTCGCCGGAGCGGCCCTCCTATCCAGTCGTGATCATGCGCGCTGGTGGCGGAGCCTTGACCACAGACTACACGACACTCACTGAGGATCTGGCAAGTCACGGCTACATCGTCGTGGGCTTCGACGCGCCTTACAGAACCTTCGTCGTCGTCCTTCCGGACAACCGCGTCGTCATCAGACCTCCAACGAACGATCCCGAGAATCTGCAAGCGGACCAGGCGAATGGCCTGATCAACAGACTTCTGCCCATGTGGAGCAGCGATACGGCGTTTGTTGTGACCCAATTAGGGCACCTGAACGCCGCTGATCCATCTGGCAAGTTTACGGGCCGGCTGGATATGCAGCGGCTCGGCATGTTTGGGCATTCGTTCGGCGGGGCAACGGCGTTGCAATTCTGTCATGACGATTCCCGGTGCAAGGCGGGGATTGATATGGATGGCGCTCCGTTCGGCAGCGTCGTTCAGGAGGGCCTCAAACAGCCTTTCATGTTTATCTTCAGCGACCATAGTCGTGAACTGTCAGATCCGGCTAGCAGGCAGATCCTTGCGGACATCCAATCCATTTACGGCCGCCTTCCGAGCGGACGGCTGCTCATAACGATTCGCCGGGCAAATCACTTTAGCTTCAGTGACCAGATGCTACTGAAGAGCCATTACGTCATCGGGCTGCTGCGCTTATTTGGATTCAGCGGCCTGGACGGGCGCCGCGGACTCGCCATCACTGCCGAGTATGTGCGCACGTTCTTCGACGTCTATCTGAAGGACGCACCTATCGCCTTGCTGAACAAGCCGTCTCAACTCTATCCCGAAGTTCAATTTGTCCTTCAGTAGTAGGAGTCCGCAGTAGGAGCCCGCGCGGCCGCGACTCGCTTAGAACGAGTCTTTTTGCTTTCCTGCAAGCCGGGGAACAAACCAATCGTCTGGCATTCGGTCTAGGGTCTCAGGAAGCTCGGCCCACTCTTCGACTTGTGTCCACCACCACAGTTAATCCCTCCTTACTTGTCGTTCACTGCTCGCTTCTCCCGTTCAGTCTCAGTTGAGTCTCCGTTGAGTCTCCCGTTTCTTTGCTAATTAAGCGGGACCGTAGTAAGATGTGCGTCCTTGCCGCAGTCCGGCATGTCCCTTGCTCGCTCGGGGCAGCCTACCCAGTCCTATCCAGCCGCAACTTATCTCCGTGGACTTTCCGCGGGCCGACACGTCTCATCACGTCGGCGTCGTGGGAAAACCAGGAATCGACGTAGGATGCTGCTCCGAGTGAAGAAACAAACAAAGGTCGAAAATCCTAGGGGTTACATCGCGAAGGTCGTTGATGAGCTTCGGAATTTGCTAACCGCGGGCGCCCGGGCGCGCCGCGACCCGAGCCGCGAGAATTTCTATGAAGTAGAAAATGCCAAAAGCGTCTTTTACATCCACATTTCGCCGGTCACCGGCAACGTAGTGTTGCTGGCCAAGTGGCCGGGGCAATCCCAAGGCGCGAGGGAAAAGGCCAAAAATGCCACGGCTTGACAAGTCTCTGGGACGGGTGGCACAGGCCGATCGGGACCCTGTCGGGGAGAAGTTCGGCGATTCTCTCCAAACAACGCGCCTTACGAATTCCTGACAAACGGGGTTCCCGTAAAGCTCAAGGAGCCGTGCAAGACAGTGGTCGCTTTCAAAGCGTTCCAGGCGCTCCTCATCACGAATATCGGCAAGATTGCGTAGAATCGAGGTGCCAGGATAAACGTAGGGATCGTCCTCGATGTTACTTTGCTGGTTCACCAGCCGCTGTGGAGCCGCCGAACCGCGGCCGTCAGTTGCTTCGCTTCCAGACGGCCTTCGATATATTCGTTGGCAAGTGCCAGGACTTCTTTGCTGGGTGCCAAATCTTCCAGGCGCAGCGTCGCCAGCGCCTCGCGCACATACTTCTCGCGTTGCGCGCGCCGTGCCGCATCAGAAGATTTGGGAGAGGTAGTGATAGTACTCAGGCTCGAAAATCACTGCGCTAGTGCTTGGCTGGGTTGAGGATTAGGTGTTTCGATCCGATAGCCTAGTCTTCGGAGTTGTCGGATCATTCTCGCAGTGCGGACTTGCTTGCTCTTTTTGCTGACC